>Ga0105244_10000230_pt1 | contig 57699 bp, 63 predicted proteins | sample KBSM44metaG_FD_80423 | JGI IMG/M metagenome (GOLD analysis project Ga0105244, IMG submission 80423) | Miscanthus rhizosphere microbial communities from Kellogg Biological Station, Michigan, USA - KBS M4-4 metaG | ecosystem: Host-associated > Plants > Roots > Rhizosphere > Soil | place...
TGCAACTGTTTGTAACGATTGCATAAAAAGAACATTTCGGTTTGAAAACTCCATTCATTTTGATTGTCATAAAATTTGTTTAAAAATGGATTTTCTTCAACAATTTCTTTTAACAATGAATATCCAAGTTCTTTTGAAATATACGTAGATAATGATGTTTTTCCAACCCCAATAGGTCCTTCTACTGCAATGAATGGTGTTTTACTCATAATTTCTCCTCCAAATCTTTATAAAGGTACTTTCTTATTATAAAAGAAAGTATGAAATAAGCAAGGATTTAAAACAAAGGAGGGAATTAATTTGTTAGATAAAATAAAAGGTGGATTATTCGGCGTAGCAGTAGGAGATGCACTGGGTGTAAGCGTCGAATTTTTAGAACCTATTCAAATTAAACGTTTATATGGATATGTTACCGAAATTACGGGTGGTGGTATTTTTTCGTTTGAAAAAGGGGAAGTAAGCGACGATACGGATATGACATTAGCAGTTGCACGAGGTATTTTAAAACAACCTGATAATCCTTATCCAACAATCGGAAAAGAATTTTTAAAATGGAAAGACACAATGCCAAAAGATATTGGAAATACAACAGATCATGTGTTAACCCATTATGATGGAGATTGGTTTTTCGCTGCTGAGCAAGCTCATCTCTCTTATGGAGGAAAGTCTGCAGGAAATGGTTCTTTAATGCGGGTATTACCTGTTGCTTTATTTTATAGTGATATCAATGAAGCGTCGCGCGTTGCCTATTACCAGTCAAAAATGACGCATCACGACGAACTAGCAAGCGAAGCATGCGTTCTTTATACAAAAATTGCACACCATTTATTAAAAGGTTCTTCTCTTTCTTCTGCTATTGAACAAGAAGTAAAAGGAACACGATATGAAATGGTTTTACACGGTAAACCTTCAGGAAATCCCGACGGCTTTGTAGTCAACAGTCTTCAATGGAGTCTATATTACTTACTTTCTACGTCTTCTTATGAAGAATTGGTTCAACATTGTGTAAACGCAGGATTTGATGCAGATACAACCGCTGCTATTGCTGGAGGATTAGGTGGCATTTACTATGGTTATAACGGAATTCCTTCTCGCTATATTCAAACTCTTTTAGATAAAGATAACATCGAACAACTTTCACTTGACCTTTATGATAATAGAAAATAAAAAGCGTACGTATTATTGTACGCTTTTTTCATATAATTTTTTGGCTTTGTTAGAAATAAAAACAGAATCCTCTTTTATATTCTTTTTTTGTGAATCGTTTTTCTTTCTTTTTGTTTTGTTCATCTTTTTAAAATGATAAGGTTTATCCATACAAGCTACTATTCTTTCAACTTTCATCTTTTCCACTCCTTTTTTCATTCACCTATCATACTTCAAGAAAGGAAAAAAGCGAGAAAAATCTCGCTTTTTTAAAATGGAACAGTTTCAAATACTTTTGGTGTATGCTTGATATCTTCAATGGTGGCAAAACGAACGCTTAAGAATTTGCAACGCGATTTATTTCGATCTGTCCATTCTAACGTATGTTTTTTTGCTTTTTCTAATACTTCTTTATTACTACATATAAATCCGATGTTTTTTAATTCATTTTTTTCTTCCATTATTTTATGGTAAAATTCCGACGAAGGATTTCCATAAACAGGTGTAAAGTAATAATGAAGATTATCTTTTGAAATCTCAAGATGATGTTTTTCAATTTTATGAATCGAAAAATTTCGTTGTTTAAATGCATCGACTGCTTCATCTAATAAATTAATTGGAGCAGGAACTTTTTCTTCTTTTTTCTCTACTACTGGTTGGTGAATAACAGTTGGTTTTGGTCGTTTTACTCGTTGACGGTTTCCAAAAATAGTCGAAATAGAAGAAGAAATTTGATCCATATTTGATTCAAATTCAACTTTTGTAAAGGCATCTAGTTCTGCAATAACACTTTGAGCAGATGAAAAATCTTCTTTTTTTACATAATCTTGAATAATAAATGAGCCTTCTTCTTTTACAATCATTCTTAATTCTTGAAGAGAAGTTAACACATCTTCGTGTGCGTCTAATACTTTTTGCAATGCTTCTTCTACTGTCATAATTTATACCACTCCCTCAAATCCATATTCCTTTTTTTCTTTTTACAAAAAAAACGAAAAAACCTTTTGAGTTTATTCGTCTTTCTTTTCTTTTCCTTTTTTCTTTTTTAATCGTTTTGATAGTAAGTTATTGTTTCGAATTTCATCTTTACGCGTTTCTTTATCTACTTGGATATAAAGCATAGTTGTTCCAATATTACTATGCCCCAAGTTTTCTTGAATATATCGAATATTATTTCCTGATAGAAGTTGAATGGTCGCAGATGTTCTTCGTAAACTGTGACAACCGATATTTTTATCAATTTTAGCTTTTCCTACATGATCTTTAATAAGTGCATGAACGGTTCGAGGGACAAGTGGTTCCCCGTTATGTTTTTTTGTGAAAAAGTATTCTGACTCATGAGGTCTTGATTGCAGATATTCTTTAATATCTGCAATCGTTTCAGTAAAAATTGGTACTTCTCGATCTTTACCTCCTTTACCATTACGCACAAATATCGTTTTTTCTTTTAACGAAACATCTTCCACTTTTAAGTTACAGAGTTCCGATACACGAAGCCCTCCGAGTACAAAAATAACCGCAATTAGTTTATTGCGCAATTTTAAGCTTGGAATGCTATTTTTTTCGATTTTTTCAATGAATTTTTCTGCTTCTTTTACCGTAAGCGTATCTCTTTTTTTACGATCGGCATCTTTTATTTTGATCGGTTCAAGTGCAGCAGTTGGATTTTTTTCAATATAATCACGTGAATGCAAAAAATGAAAAAAACTTTTCAATACAGAAACTTTTTTAGCACGACTTGCAGACTTGTTTCCTTTTTCCAATAATTTATTTTGATATAAATCGATGTGAATGGTTTTTATTTTTTCTACATCTGTAATGTTTTTGGTTTCAATAAACGCAAAAAAAGATAGTAATTCTTTTTTATATTGTCTTTTTGTCGTATCGGAACGGTTAATATTTTGCAAATAACCCATATACAATTCCAAATAATCTTCAAACATTGTAATACCCCCTCCCTTTTGTTTTCATTAAAAAAGAAGAAAAACCTTATGGATTTCATAAGGTTGACCATTTATTGTAAAAGCGATAAATACCATTGAGGTATGGCATTTGATTGAGTTAAGACAGAAAGAGAAGACTGAGAAATGATTTTTTGTTTTGTCCATTCACTCATTTCTTTTGCTATATCTGCATCTTCTACTCTAGAACGCGATGAAATCATGTTTTCATTAGTTTTATAACTATTTTCTATACGTGTTTTTAAACTATTTTCATAGGAACCAATTTCAGTTCTTCTATTTGTTACAAAATTAATAGCGCGATCCAAACGTTGAATCACATCATCATTTGCCAAATTTTCTTCTTTTAATCCTAAACTGGTAGTTGATACTGTAGAAAGTTTGAACGTAAAGGTATCATAAGCTCCTTCACTTGTATGAACCCCGATATGTTCAAATGAACCTGTGATTTCGGTATTTCCTTCTATTTTCCCGTCATGCCCTGTCCCTGTTTGATTTTTCACTTGTCCATTTTCCGTTTCCCCAAGATCCCAATCTCCAATTATTCCATCATTCACTTCTTTTCCTTGATACAATGCTTCAATTTCATTTTCTGTTAATGCTCGATCATAGATTTTTACATCATCCATTTCTCCGTCTAACGGATAGCCTCCGCCTGAATAACTCCCAGCCCCTATGTATATATTCGCTTTATTGGTTGGAACATATGCTGTCGTTTTAGAACCAATCAACGTGCCGTTTATGTAAAAATGCATTTGTTCTCCGTCGTAACTTCCTACTAAGTGGTACCATTCTCCAAAATCAACTTTATTCGGAGCATTAACCGTTGTGAACCCTTTGACTCCTTTTCCTGGTCCTACCCAAAACGACCATTTATCTTCAGGCGTTTTATAAAAATTAAATCCTTCTAGGTTATAATTTCCCGATGTTCCTTCTCCGTATCTTGAAAAAAGGGGTGCAACATATTTCCCTTCATTCCCGTCCGCTTTCACCCAAAGGGAAGTCGTAAATGTCTGAGGGTTAAGATTAGCAGAATAATTAATTTTAACTTGTTCTTTTGTTCCATGAAATCTCATCCCTTTCCCAACTTGTAATACTTGTTTTCCGTTAAACATCGTAGATTCTGAAATTTTATCAATGGAATTCTTTAAGGTATTCCACTCTTGTTCAATATTAATTCGATCAGAGGAAGATAAAGTCCCATTTTGGTATTGAAGAGCAAGTTCACGCATGCGTTGAAGATGATTTTCGATAGAAGAAATCGCACCGTCAGTTGTATGTAGGAGGTTTATTGCATCTTCCATATTTTCTATTCCTTTTTGATTTCCTTTGATTTGAGACGTCATTCGTGTGGAAATGGCAAGTCCAGCTGCATCATCGGATGAAGAGTTAACTTTTTTTCCGCTCGCTAATTTCTTCATCGTTATTTCTAATAGTTCTTGATTCTTTTGCAAAGTGCGCTGAGAATAAAGCGAGGCTAAATTGGTATATATGTTCATAAACTTCCTCCCTTTATTTAGTTTTACGGTAAAAAAAATCATTTGTTAAGTCATTTGAATATGAAAAAAACATGGATTTCTCCATGTTTTTAAATGTGTTTAGCTAGTAAACTATGTAATTTTTCTTTCGGTTGAAAACCAACAGTCGTTTCCACTTTTTCACCGTCTTTTAAGACTAAAAGTGTTGGGATGCTCATCACACCATATTTCATAGCTAACTCTTGGTTTTGGTCAATATCCACTTTTACGATTTTTGCATCGTCACCTAAATCGTTGTTAAGCTCTTCCAAAACAGGAGCGATCATCTTACATGGACCACACCAAGTTGCCCAGAAATCCACCAATACTACACCATTTTGCACTTCTTTTTCAAAATTTTCAGCAGTTGCATTAATAATTGCCATTTGACATTCCCCCTTTAATTTATGAATTCTATTATATCATAAAATGAAAAAATAGAAACTATCTTATTTATTCTTTTTATAATAATTGAGTCATCATGGATGAATTTGATTGTTGAAGTTTCATCGCTGCTATTGTAGATTGCGATAAAATATTTTGTTTCACCAAATCAGAAACGGATTGTGCGATATCTGCATCTTCTATCTTGGAAACCGCGCGTGTTTGTTCAATTTCCATTGCCGCATTCACATTTACTCTTTGCGCTAACGCATTTTCTTGTGCACCGAAAGACGTTCGCGTATCTGAAACGGCTTTAAGCGCATCTTGAATTTGTGTTAAAGCAGTTTGTGCACCTCCTGGAGCAGTTAAGTTAATGTTTTCTAAATTAACAGCATTAGATACTCCACTGCTTAAATCAGTTGTTTGAATGGTTTCAGTTCCTTCTCCGCTATTTACATGTAACGCACTTGTATTGCTTAATACTTTTGATCCATTAAAAGTAGTCGTTTCAGTAATATGATCATATTCTTTTTTTAACTGATCAAATTCTTTTTGAATACTTTGACGATCACTATTATTTAATGTTCCGTTGTTTGCTTGAATCGATAAATCTTTCATTTTATTTAAAATTTTGTCAAGCGAACTTGTCGCACCGTCCGCCGTACTTAACATGGAAGAAGCGTCATTTACATTTTTTGTTCCTGTTTGATAGCTGCTAATGCGATTTTTCATTCGATTTGATATAGCTAAACCTGCAGGATCATCTGATGCTTTATTTACGCGACGAGCAGTTGATAGTTGAATCATTGCTTTTTCTTGCGCTTTTTGTCTATTTTGTAAGTAATAAAACGAAAGTAAATCACTTGTAGTTGTAATGTTCATCTTTAATTCCCCCTTTGATACTTGTTTACTATAAAAAAGGGAATAAAAATGTCAATTCTTTTTTCTTTACCAAAAGAAACGAAAAATAAGCATTCTTTTTTAAAAAATTCTGCTATAATAAAAAAGAATTAAAACAACCATGAGGAGAGGGTTTACGATGGCTCAATTATTTTTCAAATATGGTGCAATGAATTGCGGGAAATCTCTTGAAATACTAAAAGTGCATCATAATTATTCTGAACAAAAAAAACATGTTCTTCTTTTTACACCTGCTATTGATACACGTGATGAAGTAGGATTTGTTTCATCTCGCATTGGTATTAAAAAAGAGGCTATTACTATTTTTGAACATACCGATTTATTTGAAATTGTTCGAAATCAAGATAAAACTATTAGCTGCGTATTAATTGATGAAGTACAGTTTACAAAAAAAGATCATGTTCTCCAAATGACACGAATTGTAGATGAATTAAACATTCCCGTTATGGGATTTGGACTAAAAAATGATTTTCAAAACGAATTGTTCGAAGGAAGTCAATATATGCTTTTATATGCCGATAAAATTGAGGAAATGAAAACCATTTGTTCTTTTTGTGAGAAAAAGGCAATTATGGCGCTTCGTGTAGATGAAAATAAAAAACCTGTACGTGATGGAGATCAAATTCAAATCGGTGGAAATGATGCTTATTATTCCGTTTGTCGAAAACACCATAAAAACCCGCCACTTTAATTTTCCCCAAAAAAAAGCATTGAATATTCAATGCTTTTTTAAATAGCTTTTCTTAATTTTAACAAAGCTAATTTTTCAATTCGGGAAACGTGGGCTTGTGAAATACCTAACGTTTCGCCAATTTCCATTTGCGTTTTATCTTGAAAAAACCTCATCTCAACTACTCGTTGTTCTTTATTTGTTAATTTTTTAAATGCGTCTTTTAAATATTCTTTTTGAAACCAATCTTCAATTCCGTTTCGTTCCGAACAAATTCGATCTTCAAGTGCAATCGATTTATCTTCTGATGATTCGGAAAGCGGTTTTGAAAACGAAATAATTTCATTACTTGCACCTATTGCCATAACGACATCTTCAATATCTATCTTTAAATTTTCTGCTATTTCCGACATTCTCGGTTCTCGTTCAAATTTGGTAATGAATTTTTCGTGAAAATCACGAATCTTTCGTGTATTTTCTTGAATATTTCTGCTTAATTTGATGGAATGTGTATCTCTTATATATCGTCTAATTTCCCCAATAATCATAGGAACAGCATACGTTGAAAAACGAACTTCTCTGTTTAAATCAAAATTATCTATTGCTTTCATTAAACCAATGGTGCCAATTTGAAATAAATCTTCATATATCGCTTCTTTTCCTTTAAATCTTCGAACTAAATTTACCACTAATTTTAAATTTGTTTCCGTTAATTTTTCCCTACTCTCTTGACACCCTTTTTGCGCTAACGAGATTAATTGATTAATTTCTTCTGCATTTTTGCAATGTTCTTGCAAAGACATCGGTAATTGGAAATTATATTGTGCCACTCTAAAACCTCCTTGTTCTATACTATGTGCAACTCTACCTGTTTTATACAAAAAAATACAATTCTTTTTTTCAAAATAAGAATATGCCATTATAATAGATGTATAGAAAAGGAAGGTGGTGGTAATATGAAATTTTCTTATTCGCTTTCGCATATCGAACCTTCTTCGGTTCGTTCATTGCAAGATATATCTAAAATGTTATTTGAACACGATCGAAATTCGTTTGTTTTTTCAATCGGAACAGCTGAATTAAATGTTGCAATAGGTAAAGAAATGGGGTTATCAGATTCGGAGCTTTTTTTACTTTTCCAATGTGGTATTTATCATGACACAGGAAAATTAGGCATGGAATATGAATTTATTAATTTTCCCGATATATTTACAAGTGAAATGTTTGAAGAAATGAAAAAACACACAGTAGGAGGAGCAGAAATTCTTGAACAAGCCAATGCTCATCAACAAATTATTGAAACGGCTAAGTTTCATCATTGTAATTATGATGGAAAGGGATATGTTCATGAATTAAAGGGAGAAAATATTCCTTTATATGCCCGTATTACACGTGTTTCTGATTCTGTGGATGCTTATATGAGTAAACGTGCTTATAAAAAAGGTGGTCCCGCTAAAGAAGTATTAAACGATTTAAAACAATTTGAAGGGACTTGGTATGACCCAACAATTTTATCTTATTTTGAAAAAGTTCACGATTCTATTATGAGAATGTGTGTGTTGTATGGAATTGATCAACCTTCACATGATTTATATATGTACTTTTTACATATTAATTATCCAACCAATTTTAAAAAACGCGAGTTAGAAGATATCCTATATAGTTTATAATAGGATATCTTTTTTTGTGAAAATCATCCTATTCCTGGTATAATATACTAGTAGTAAAAGTACTAATTGGAAGGAATGACCTATATGGCAAAAAATGTACAAATGACCGTTGAAGATTACGGCGTCGTAATTTTTAAATGTTACGCAGGTTCACGCGCGTATGGAACAAATATCACAAAAGAACGCGCGAAAGAATTAGCAAAAGAACGAGGAGGTACATGGGAAGATTATGTATCCGATGTTGATATCCGAGGTATTTTTATTCCTTATCCTAAATACCTTTACGGCATTCAAAAAGTGGATGAATTCCGTGATCCGAACGAAGAAGATACAGTCTATTTTTCGCTAGAGAAATTTGTTACATTAGCACTAGAAGGAAATCCAAATGTTGTTGAACAATTATTTGTTCGTTCAGAAGATGTTCTTTACATGAATGAAATTGGAAAAGAATTATACGACATGCGCCATGAGTACATTTCGAAGAATTCGTACTCGAAGTTTGGAGCGTATGCTTGGTCTCAGTTGAAACGAATGACCGTTTTTCAAAATGAGTTTAGACGAAATGAAAAACGGATGAAATTAATTGAACAAGGAGAAGAACATTACGATCGAAAAAATGCGATGCACCTTGTTCGTTTGTTCCGAATGGGGATCGAAATTTTGACAAAAGGAACCGTTTATACGTATCGACCAGATTACTTAGAATTACTTGACATTCGTGACGGGAAATATACGTTAGCTGAAATTAAAGAAATGGCAGAACAATTAAATAAAGAACTAGAAGAAGCGATGATGCATTCAACCATTGCCAATGTACCTGATTTTGAAAAAATTAATAAGTGGGTCATGAGCGCTGTCGATCGAACGTATGGAGCAAATCCCCTTCTTGGAACATTTAAAGGAATTTTGCTTCAAAATTTACCGTTAGAATATGAAATGGTGGACAAAACAACAATATATTTGGTATCCAATCCATTAGTTCGCAAACATAGCACAAGTGAAGCTCAAGGAATTTGTATTCCTCATAAAGATTGGTTTACAGGTCTTCGTTCGTTCAAAGAATTTAAATTCAACAAAACAACGATTGAACACATTCAAAAGTTTTCACGTCAAGTTTATGACTGCAATCCTCGTCATATTGATACCATTTTTGCAGGAGAAGAAACAGTACTAACAAAAGATCCTTTTGTGGATGAATTACTGAAAAAATTGCGAACATTACCTACAACAAAACAGTTGCATCGAACAGCTAAAGGGTACGTAATGGGTAATTTAAAAGGAATGGAACATTGGGAAAAACAAAAAGAGGATTGGAATCAATTAAAAGAAGATATTGCGATTGCTAAAACCCAAACCAAAGAAGAATGGGAAGAAAAAATGGATGAACTTGAAACTCATCGCGAAACACTTGGGTCTGCTTTTCGAGAAGCAAAAGATAAATTAATCAAAGCCTATCAAAAATGGACAGAACTTAGCAACAAAAAAGGAAATCTTCCAGAATTTCCACCTTATACAGGTCCTAATGAAGAATCTTCGATTGTTGGAAAGTACGGATATAATACGATTACAAGTTATTCATTGGTTCATACATTAAAATTGTCTATTGAATTAATGAAAACAGGAACGATCAAAAATAGCCGTGCCTATGAAAGCGAATTATATGCCATCAAACATGGTAAGTATAAAACATTTCAAGAATTTAAAGTGTATATTGAATTACTATTAGTTGAGTTAGAGCAAGCAAAAGAACATTCCGTTCTTCCAAATGCGAAATTCGAAGAATTCGAAACATGGTTAATTGATTACATTCAACGTTACCATCAAACAATGAACTAAAAAAACAGGGAAATTTCCCTGTTTTTATTTTTGATATTGTCCAATATATTCGTATGCCTCTTTCATGTCTTTATGAATTTCTTTAATATTCTTTTTCGAGCCATAAATCCAAATATCTTTTCCATTTTTCAATTGCAATTCAAGCTTGCTTGAAAAATAACTCCATGAAAAATTTCCGTCTTCTTTCATAAATAAATCTTTCGCATTCAATTCCGCTGACAAAAATTTAATTTGATTTTTTGGGAAAAATGCCGAATAATTTTCTCCTTTTATCACTAAATTTTTGTTTTCATCAAAATATAAAATTGGATTGATAATTTTTTCATCCATTTCTAAACCTGTTCCTGTTAATTCCGCTATCGCTTCTCGAAACATTCGGTCATCTCTATGCTTTCCAAATGAACCGATTTTGATCGTCATTGTTTTATATTTACATTGAAACAATGGCATTGAAGATAATTTGTTAATTTTACGCGTGATTAACTTATCTTTTATCGGAGTAAACATTTTTATTCCTCGCTTCCGCTTAATAATAATGTTAAATACGTTTGAATCAATTCATGTTGTTTGTCCGTAAACTTCCATCTTGTTTTTGTTCTCATTTCATAGAATTCCCATATATTGGTTTTGTATTGAGCGGAACGCGCAAACCAATCGCAGCACATTTCGGCTATTGCCATGTCAGGCATGTTTTCATTAATGATTAAAGGCGTTTCGTCCACGAATGATTTCGGCATTTGATCAGCCCAATATTCAGGATGATGATCGTTATGTTTCCAATGAAGACGAATGGTTTGGAATTTTCCGTCTTGCACTGTGTTCACTGTCGGGTCTTTTAAAGCTGCTACATCATCCGCAAAAGCACTTAAACCATAAAACTCACTTTCTGATGATTTACTATAATCATGTTTCATAATGCGCTGCAATAATTCCATTGCTTGTTTTTCTTGTCCTTTTTTTAATAATTCTTTAATTAATTTTCTCCCCGCTTCCATCACATACCCTACATGTATTAATGTATCATCTACTTGTTTTAATTGGTTTTCGATTGAAATAGAATTCATTCCATTCATCCTTTCTATCTTTCTTTTTCACTTAGCATAACACAAATTCTAAAACTATGGTAAAATTTGTATATAACTAGTAAAGAAAAGAGGGAATAAAAATGACAAACGCTTATTATCGTTCTAGTAATTCAGTCGAAAGACAAATTAGTAATCTTTCTTATAGTGAATTTATATTCGAAGGAAGAAAATGCAATTCATTTGAAGGCTTTTACCAAGGAATTAAAGGATCAGGAGAAGATATGCAAAATCATGTCTTTTTAATGTTTGGAATGGAAGCGAAAGGTCGTTCAAAACCTACTTCGTACGTGTATTTTAATGGACGCAAACTGAAAGCAGGAAGCAAAGAACATCACGAGTTATTGTTCGAAGCACAAAAATGCAAATATACGCAATGTGAAAAATCAAGAGAAGCACTTCTTTCAACAGGAAATGCAAAAATTACACACAAAGCAGGTCGAGATAGTGATGTATATCCTGCAAAAGTATTTACCAAACATTTGACAACAATACGTGCATTGATTCAAAAAGGTGAGTTATAATAACTCACCTTTTTTTATAAAAAAAACACGCTTAAAAGCGTGTTTTATACATGAAATTCATAGTTTTCTTTGAATTCTTCATTTTCTTCAATATACTTTTCAATCTCATATTGAAGAAATGACAAAATCTTTTGAACAATTGGTTGAAATTCTTTTTCTTCTAATTTCCCTTCATATAAATTCACTAGCTTCATGGTAACATGAAGTTTCTCATTTTCTTCTTTGTATGAAATAAGCACAATTACTTCTAATACTTCAGGTAAGTTGTACAATTTGTTTGGATTTTTCAAATCAAAACGAACCGTACTGTACTGTTGATAATTGGCTACATCATTCGCTTCCACATCTTCATGCTGAAATGTTCTCATTTCATCTAATGTGATTTTTAATAAGGCAAATTTTTTGTAAAGCATTTCTTCTTCTGTTAATTCTTTTTTCAAAAAAGGTGCATCAGATGTCAAAATGGATTTTCTATCGACTACTTTTTTACGTTCAACGATTACATCTTTTTTATTAAAAGCAGGAATCTCTCTTCCTCCGCCTCGATTAATTCGATCAATTTTTGCCATTAAGGCTTGTTCTGCTTTTTTGATCCCTTCGATATTATTTGCATTTGATGCTTTTAATAAATCGCTTTGTAAAGTAGAAAAACTCATTTAAATCCACCCTTTCATTTTTAAGTACTTATTTATTATAAAACAGTTTTTTTCAATTGTTCAAAAAATGTTTTTCTTTTTTTTGTAAAGGTTTTCATTTTTTTATTTAACAATAAACACCTGAAAGGAATGATAAACATGAACTATAAACTGGTATTTTTTGATATTGACGGCACACTTGTAAATGATCAAAAAGAAATTCCTTCTTCTACCAAAAAAGCCATCCACTCATTAAAAGAAAAAGGAATCAATATTATGATTGCTACAGGTCGTTCTCCTTATCATGCAGCACTAGTTGCAGATGAACTTGGTATTGATTCTATGATTAATTTTAACGGCTCTTATATTACTTATAAAGGGGACGTTATTTACAAACAGGCACTTCTTAAACAAGAAATCAAAAAATTATATCAATTTGTTTCTCAACATAAACTTTGTTTAACGTACCTTGGCGAAAAAGATTATGCCACAAGCGATAAAGAAAATCCTTATTATCTTCAAGTCTTTGGAAATCATACTCATTGGGAAGCAACGATGGACCCTTTGTTTTTTGAAAAAAATGAGGTTTTTCAAATTTTCTTGCATTCTCCAAAAGAAATGGATGAGTTGTTCAAACAAACATTTCCGCATTTTGATTTTATTCGATGGGCAGATTTTGGTATGGATGTGATTCCAAAACACCATTCAAAAGCATTAGGGATTCAAAAATTAACGAAATTACTTTCTATTTTACCTGAGCAAATGGTGGCATTTGGAGATGGAGAAAACGATAAAGAAATGATTGAATATGTAGGAATGGGTATTGCAATGGGTAATGCGCATGAAGAATTAAAACCATTAGCAAATTTAGTTACATCACATGTTAATAAAGACGGCATTTTAAATGGATTGAAAAAAATAAATTTATTATAGAGGTGAGCAACATGACATACAAAATTGTTTTTTTAGATATTGATGGAACTATTTTAAATACAAAACAACAAATTCCCCCTTCCACTAAAGAAGCTGTAAACCAATTAAAAGCAAAAGGAATTGATGTAGTTATCGCAACAGGTCGTTCTCCTTATCACGCAAAGTCAATTGCAGATGAATTAAACATTGACTCTTTTGTTACTTTTAACGGTTCTTTTATCGTCTATAAAGGGAAAACGGTATTTAAACGACCTCTTTCTTTAGAAGACTTAGGCACACTTTATGATTTTTCATTATCAAAAGGTCATTCTTTAACTTATTTAGGCGAAAAAGATTATTATACAAGTGTAGAAAACGATCCACATATGCTAGAATGTTTAAACAGTTTACATTATGTTATCCCTAAAGAGAAACCTCTTTTTTGGAAAGAAAATGATATTTTTCAAGTTCATTTAAACTGTTTAGATGGAGAAGAAAATCCTTATGTAGAATCTATTCCAGGTTTTTCATTTGTTCGTTGGCATCGTACAAGTCTTGATGTGATGCCTCAAAACAGTTCAAAAGCTGCAGGAATTGAAGAACTTCTTAATTATTTGCATCTTTCCAAAGAAGAAGCTGTAGCATTTGGAGATGGATTAAATGACAAAGAAATGATTGAATATGTAGGAATGGGTGTTGCCATGGGAAATGCACATGAAGAATTAAAATCATTGGCAGATCTTGTTACAACTCATGTAGATGAAGATGGCATCTTAAATGGATTGAAAAAAATAAATTTATTATAAGAAAAACAAACGAGCAAAGTATTCTTTTGCTCGTTTTTTAAAGGTTTTTTTTCAATAAAAAGAGAATGTGATGAAAAAAGGAGGGATTTTTTTGTTTAAAATTTTTAAAACATTCCATAATCGCTTTAATTTATTTTATTTATGGAACGAACAAAAACGATTAAAAAAAGAAGTTGAACAATATCAATATATGATGGATGAGTGTGAACAAGAAATACAACGTTTAAATAACCGACACTCCTCTACGCTTTCAATTCCCTCTCTTTCAGAACCTGATGCTTATATTGAACTAAAAGTAGGGGAAAAGTTACACTCTTTTCTCAAAAACAGTGATACATTTTATACTTCTTTTCGTGAATTACGCAATGAAATAGCCAATCGAGTAGGTTTTATTCTTCCTGAGATTGATTTCTCTTCTTCTCCTAGGTTAGATGATTGGGAATACGAAGTTTCTATAAAAGGCGTTTGTTTGCTAAAAACTGTTTTAATAGAAAATGCCTTATTAGCGATTTCTACACCTCTTGTGTTGTCGCCTATTAAAGGAATTCCTGCAGGGGAGGATCTTGTAGGTGATTTTTCTTGGTGGATCGATCAAAAAGAACAACAACACGTCGAAGCGCTGGGTTATTATTGTTTGCGCGCGGAAGAAGTGATTGTGACGAATTTAACGTATTTACTCGATCAACACTTGTATCGATTAATTGATCGTTCTTTTGTATTAACATTGTTCGATGAATGTGATTACAACTGGGCATCTCAATCAGAATTAGATCATTTAGGCATTCGCCCTTTCACTGTACAACAAGTTTTACAAGAATTGGTTAAACAACAGGTGTCTATTCGAAACATTTCGATGATTTTTGAATGCATGATTCGTTATCAAATGAATCAACCAGTTGAGTTAATGCCATTACATGAAATTGTAACGTATGTAAAAGAACAATTAGGAAACAAATAGTTTCCTTTTTTTTCAATCCCTTTTTCTTTTTCTGTTATACTAAATGAGTACTTTAAAATTAAAGGGGGAATGTATAATGACAAATCGTTTAGTTGGAAAACCAGCACCACATTTTATTATGAACACTGCATTAGGAAATGGTGTAGATTTTGGAAAGGTATCACTTGAAGAATACAAAGGGAAATGGGTAGTATTATTCTTTTATCCACTCGATTTCACTTTTGTATGCCCGACAGAAATTAGAGGGTTTAGTGAAGAAATTGAACGTTTCAAATCATTACATACAGAAGTAATCGGTGTATCTACCGATAGTATTCATTCACATCGCGCTTGGATGAACACGCCTATTTCAGATAATGGAATTGGTACATTGAATTTCCCATTAGCTTCGGATATTACAAAAAAAGTGTCCGATCAATATGGTGTATTAATTGAAGAAGAAGGAATTGCACTTCGTGGATTATTTATTATTGATCCTGAAGGTATTCTTCGTTATCAATTAGTAAGCGATAATAATGTTGGACGAAATGTCGAAGAAGTACTTCGTGTACTTGAAGCGCTTCAATCTGGAGGATTGTGTCCTTTAAATTGGAAAAAAGGAGATGCGCTGTTATAAAAATAAACGTTCCGAATAATCGGAACGTTTATTTTCGTATATGAAAAGCAGCATTGATTTGCCCTTTTAACATTTCGTGTAAATCTTTTTGTTTAGCCTTTTTGTCTTCTTTGCGTATTTCAAACGTTCCCATGCCTTTGTCCATTTTTTCAGAAATAAGAACCAATTTTTCAACATCTTCAAATGAGTATTTTCTTGTTCCTCCTTTTGTTCGCTCAGGAGAAATTAATTTACGTTCTTCATAATAACGAATTTGACGTTCTGATAATCCTGTTAATTCACTGACTGTTCCAATGGTTATGACTTTTTTTTCTTTAAAATTATTCATTTCAATCACCATTCTTTTTTATTTTTCACATTTAGTCGAAATAAGGAGTTGTTGATAAATTTTTTGATGAGAAACAGGAAATGGATAGGTAAGTAATTCTTCTTTTGAAACAAATTTTTGTTTTTCTGTTTGCGGAATTGTCCCTTTAAACGTTCCTTTGTAAATGGTTAATTTCCATTTTAAATGAGTAAATATATGTTCTAGTTGCAAAACGGAATCTGTTACCTTTATTTCTTGATTCCATTTGTTTTTTACAAAGATTTCAATCGCTTGTTGATCTGTAAGGGCTTCATTTTTCTCTATCATAGGAAACTCCCATAAATTAGCCAGTAATCCTTTTTCATCTCGTTGTTGAATCAACCAATTTCCATCTTCATTTTCAGCCACTAGCACACTTAACTCAACTGTTTTTGCTTTTTTCTTTTTCGATTTAACAGGCAGTTCCGCTTGTTTCCCTTCTTCAAACGCTTTGCAATGATTAGAAAGCGGACAGATCTGACATTTAGGACTTGTAGGCGTGCAAATAAGCGCTCCAATTTCCATAATACCTTGATTGAAAAAAGATGTATTTTTTTCATCAATTGTTTCATAAACAAGTTTTTCAAATACGTTGCGCGTTTTAGGCTTTGCAATATCATCCCAAACCGAAAATACACGTGAATAAACACGTATGACGTTTCCATCAACTGCTGGTTCTGCTTTTCCAAACGCAATACTTAAAATAGCACCTGCTGTATAGGGACCAATACCCTTTATCGTTGATATTTCTTTTAATGTTTCTGGAAAGATTCCTTTAAATTCTTCTACTATTTGTTTTGCTCCACTATGTAAGTTTCTTGCCCTTGAATAATAACCGAGCCCTTCCCATAACTTTAACACTTCTTGCTCGTTCGCATTTGCTAATGCTTCTACTGTTGGGAAAGCTTGAATAAAACGTTGAAAATAAGGAACAACTGTATCCACTTTTGTTTGTTGAAGCATAACTTCTGAAATCCAAATTTTATAAGGATTTTTATCACTTCTCCACGGAAGAATTCGTTGGTTTTTTTTAAACCATTCGACTAAATCTTGTTGAAATTGTTTTTTATTTTTCATGTTTTTCCTCCTTGTCATTGTTTATTTTATCATAGTAGCGCTATGACTTAAAAGCATTTTTTTTCTTGTGAAATGAGAAAAAATATTGTATCAATATAAAAAGAGGTGAGGCATATATGAAAAAATGGTTTTACTTAATAATTACTTTTGTACTTTTATTTTCTTTTTCTTCTGTTCGCGCAGAAGCACAAAGTAAACTATGTTTAGATACCGAAACAATTGAAGAATCCCTTAATAATTCTTCTTATGTTGTTCGTGCCGTTTTATCTGAAAAAAGCGGCGATGAATACCTTTTTAAAGTTATTCAAATTTGGAATGGAACGATCGATAAAACATTAACCATTTATAACACATCAGGTTCTCCAGATGTGAACAAATTTTACAAAGTAAATAAAGAATATCTGTTGTATGTAGAAAAAAAAGGAAATCTTTTAAGTTTGAATCCTTGCGGGAAATCTAAACTTTGGAAAGATGCAAAAGAAGATCTTAAAGTATTAGGAGAAGCAAAAGCAACCAACGTACCTTTAAAAGAAAAAATGGATGAAAAAGCAATAAAGGAAAGCCCCGTTCCTATTTTAACAGGCATTGTTATCTTTTTGAGTATTGCATTAATTGGCGCGTTAGTTATGTATAAATTTAAAAAAGACAAATAAGCATTTTTGAACTATAATAGAAAAAAAAGGAGGCTGGGTTTATGTGTGTACATCCACTTATTATTATTTCAGGTAACAGCGGAGGAGGAAAAACATCATTAATGCGTCGTATTATGGATAATGAAGTGTTAAGTTTAACATCCCGTATCATTCGAGATGGTGAAATAGAAGGCTTTGATTATCGTTTTACAACAAAACAAATCTTCCAACGTTTAATTGCTGAAAACAAACTAGCTGAATGGGCATCTTACGGTGACTCTTTTTATGGAATTGAAAAAGAAGAATTAGAAACAAAGCTTCAAAAAGGTCCTGCTTTTTCAATTGTTACTTATGAAGGAATGGAAAAGCTAAAAGAAATTTATCCAGATGCATTATCTATCTTTATTTATACAACAAAGGAAGAAGCGTTAAAAGGGCTTCAAAAAAGAGAAGAAACAGCACAACAAATAGAGAAAAGAATGAATAGTTACGATGAAGAGCTTTCTCACAAAGGAGCGTATGATTTTGTCATTCGCAATAAACACGGAAAATTTGAAGAAACTATTCAAATTCTACAAAGTATTATTGATATGGAATTATCAAAAGAATGACAAATTGTCATTCTTTTTTTTATGCTTTCTATTAACAAATTAACTTTTTTACCGTAAAACTTAATAGATGAAAGGGAGTGAATTTTATGAAAATATACACAAACGAAATGAATGTAATAGCTCGTCAACACTTAAAATCCAGCGAAAAAAACATCCAACACTCTCTTGAGACTTTATCTTCGGGAAAGCGAATCAACCAAGCTTCCGATGATGCAGCTGGACTTTCTATTTCCACACGTATGAAAACAAAAATAAGTAGCAATGAAGTTGGTTTAAAGAATACAAAAGATGCGATCTCTTATCTTCAAACAGCCGAAGGCTCTTTATCTTCCATTGGAACACAACTTCAACGCGTACGAGAATTATTATTACAATCACAAAACGGGACGTATTCTACCAGTGATAAACAGGCGATGCAAGATGAAATTAATCAACTTCTCAAAACAATTGATCATACATCTTCTAGCACGTTTTTTAATGGTATTCCTATTTTTAAACAAAACGGTATGAAATTTGATGGTGTGAAAAGTTACGTTGAATTTGGACAAAGTTTTAATAAAATCGGTTCTACCAGTCATACATTAGAAGCTAGTTTTTCTCCCGATGCCAATACAGGTACTACTACATCATGGGGAGTATTTGGTTTCCATGGCTGGCATCAAAGCATTGTTGTATCAAAAACAGGTAAAATTTCTTTAGAATCATGGTTCGAAACGTCTCCAGGAGTCGGAAGAACTGCCGTTGTTCTTGCAACTCCTGCAAACTTTTGGAAAGCAGGAGAAAAATATACAGCCACAGCCACTTTTGATGATACAAATCGAAAAGTTTCTTTGTATGTAAATGGAACACTAGTCGGAAGCAGTAACTATCCCGCAGGAAAAAACTTGTATAATTATCAAAGTGCTAAAAGCCATTTACGAGCAGGTATGATGAACAATCCAGGGACGTCTTATGATTATCCTTATAACGGGACAATTTATGAAACAAGAATTTATGATCGCACTTTAACAAGTGGTGAAGTAAAAAGTAATTCAACTGGAAACATTGCACGCGATGGACTTGCTGGAGAATGGAAATTTGCATACAACGAAAACCAAACAATTGACGAAACAACAGGCAATGGAGTTGAAGGCGTTGTTAAAAAAGAAGAAGGATGGGAAGGGACGTCTTCGTTTCTAACAGGAGCAGATGTAACTGATACATTTTCAATTCGTTCTGCAGACGTATCAACAAAAGGTTTAGGCATTTACGGATTAAGTGCGAGTGATCCTAATAGCGTTACTAAACTTGATTATGCATTAGAAAGCCTTTCATCTCTGCGTTCTACATACGGAACATATCAAAACCGTTTAGAGATGCGTTACGATGCCACAGCGTTAGAAAATCAACAATTAAATTCTTCTAATTCAAGAATTGAAGATGCAGATATGGCAGAGGAAATGAGCGCACTAACAAAAGAAAAAATCATTTCACAATCGTCTATTTCCATGATTGTGCAATCAAATCAATTTTCTCAAGGCATTCTACAACTTTTACCATCTTAAGGAGGTGTACTGACTTGATTGTTTCTACAAACATGGCAACGATGAAATCACTTTACTTTGTTCAAACTCATTCTAAAAAAATCGAACAAACCATGGAAAAATTAGCGTCAGGAAGAAGAATTAATCGTGCAGCAGATGATGCATCAGGTATGGCAATTTCATCTCGTTTTTCGTCTCAATTAAAAGGGAATAAAACTTCCATTCAAAATATTGAAGATGCTTTATCGCTTACTCAGCGTGCTGATGGTTCTTTACAAATTATAACTGATCAATTGCAACGCATGCGCGAACTTGCGCTTCAAGCTAAAAATGGAACGTATAATCAACAAGATCTTGCTTCTCTTCAATCTGAATTCTCCCAACTTTCTTCTTCTATTAATCAAACCGCTTCTTCTTCTACTTTCAACGGTATTTCATTGTTAAATGCAGATGTAGGAATGTCTTTTAATGGGAAAAATTCTCGTGTTATTGCCGATCTTGGAACGAACTGGAAGGCATCCGATGGAACAGCTGCACAATCAACATGGTCAGTAGAAAGTACAATTAATATAAATCAATGGGATCCTCAAACGTTTACGCATCCTCTTTCCATTGGAAGTGGTCATAATTTAACGTTTTACGTTAACAACCTTTCGAAAGGACTTGTGTTTAAAGGGTACATTAATGGTGTTCGTTATGAATATACCATTGCATCAAACGTTCAGTTAAATAAAGACTATCACCTTACCGCTACGTACGATGGAAGCAAACTACGTGTATATGTCAATGGTGTTTCTAAAATTACGGCTAATGCTTCTGGAGAAACAACTGTAACGGACGGAAAAGTTATTATAGGGGATGTAGGTGTAAATGGAACATCAAATGCATGGAATGGAAGTGTAAAAGATGTTCGTATTTATACACAGGCTTTAAATGGAACAGAAATCGCTCAAAATTACAACGGAAATGTTAAACGCGAAGGTTTACTCAGCGAATGGTTATTAAACGAAGGAAGTAATGAGCCAATCAAAGATACAAGTGGTAATAATAACGAAGGATCCATAAAAGGAGACACCTTGTGGAAAGGAAATCTTTCTATTCATACAGGTTATTCCTCTGATGACACCCTTTCCATTGGCTTAAGTCGTGTTTCGTTGAAGGATTTAGGGATAAATGGGATGAATTTAGCCGATCCTGAATCAGTTGATAAACTTGATCACGCTTTAACCGTTATAACGAACGAACGTATTAAATACGGAGAATCTATGACAGCTCTTCAAGCAAAAAAAGAACATTTATATACAAGTAACCAAAACCTTTCCATTACATCTTCACGTTTAACTGATGCAGACATGGCTCAAGAAATGAGTACATTTACAAAAGAAAAGATTCTATCGCAATCTGCTTTATCTATCCTTGCTCAATCTTCTTCTTTGCCTGAAAAAATGTTAGATTTATTGAAATAACTCCTTTTATTTCCAGTATAATTAAAAGGAATTAAATAAAAAGGAGTTGGCTTCATGGAATTAGTGGAATTAACATTAGAGGTACCTTATGTGTTTAACGAAGTGGAACAAATGATGAAAAAAGTAGATTTAGGTCACCATGGTGACTTCATTATTGCAGGCGGTTCTCTTTCAAATTTGTATATGGGAAAACCTATTAAGGATATTGATATTTTTGTTTGTAACAGCAATCATGATCAACCTTTTAATGAAAAATTACTTCGTCAGGTTTTCGGGCAAGAAGCGGAAATTGAAACAGAGTTGGTACCAGGATATCGAGAATGGTTTGAAATTCCTTGTTTATACCGCATCTCGTACAAAGGCTATACTTTAGAATTTATTCCCGCTTCTGTTGAACGCGTCTATGACTTTGATCTTCGTTTTCGTCAATTTTTCATGAGAAACGGAAAAGTATTTGCTTCAAAAGGAGCTTTAGAAGATATTGAAAAGAAAAAAATTACAATTGTATCTCCCGCTACGCCGTTATCAACATTAGTTCGTGTTCTTCGTTTTCAAGAACAATTTGGTTTTCATTTAGATCCTATTAGTGAATCTTATTTGCTTTGGTATATTAATAAAATGGGCGTATCAGAAGAGTATATGGAAAATTATATTGAAAACGCAAACTATACAACGGAATATGTAAAAAAAGAATACCATGATTTTATAAAACGACATGAATTTAAAGTTAATGAAGCTGGGCTGATGTATGCAGAAAACGTTTCTTTTCCTTTTAATCAAGAAATAGAAGGAAAAGTCTTTGAGTATTTAGCAAATAAAGAATATGGAGGATTAGGCATTTTTTACGAAGAAATGTTTCACTACCAACCATTAAATATTTCTTCATTCGTACTACCTATCTCTGATAAACTTTATTTAAAAACAGTTGAACCTTTTATTGACTTTTTAAATAAACAACTAGAAAATAATAAATTGCGTGCACTCGCTGCGGGAATTTCAACTAAATTTAATGAATTCCCTCTTTCTGAAAAGTTAGCACGTTTTCGAGATTATTTAGGAAATGCAGCTATTAAAGAACTCATTCCTTCTGTTGCAATGGAACCGCAAGAAGAAAGGTTTGTTTATCACCTTGATCAATTAGAAGCTCTTCCAAAAGAAGTATCCGTCTTTTTTGCTGTAAATGATGACCAAAACGTTGCAATCGGTGATGTTTTTACTCACGATTCTATTAAAATGGTTGTAAATAATAATCTAGAATTCCGTCTTAGAAAATGTACCAATGGAAAATATACGTTAGCAGGTCTTCATCAAATCAATAGCGACATAAATGCTGTTTTTCATTTGAAACTTATTTTTCAATCTCTTTATAAACGATATCCTGATTTATTTGAGTTTGAAAATCCCAACATTCTTGGAAAATTTTCTTACAACAAAGAACGAAATACAAGTATCGATCATTTTTTTGGTTCATTCTACGCACCAAAAACATTCCTTGATCAACCAAAGAAAACATATACAAAACGAATTGATTTATCCAAAAGAAGCGAATAATTCGCTTCTTTTTCTTTAAAAAAATACTTTTATCTCCAATATTTAGTATAATAAAGAAGTAAGAAAAATTAGAAATGAGGGATTAGAATGAACAAAGTTGAAGGAAAGGTTAGCCGTATTTTATATCAAAACGCACGTACTTATTACACCATTTTATTGTTTAGAGAAGACAATGGAACAACGTTTAGTGCGGTTGGGTTTTTTCCTCTTATTGGTGAATCACTACGATTAACGCTTTTTGGTACTTGGAAAAACCACAAAAAATACGGAAAACAATTTGAAATTAGCAGTTATGAAATGATGGAACCTAAAAATGCTCATGATTTAGTTGAATTTTTAACAAGTTCTCTTATTGACTGTTCTTATCAAATCGCTTTAGATATTGCCAAAACATTAGGTATTCGTTATTTAAAAGAATTTAAAAATATCAATGCCTGCAAAAAAGCCCTTCCTTTTCGAGAAGAAACGGAACGAAATCTTATTAAAAACTCGACATTTTTACTGTCTTTTTATCAGAAAAAAACAATGTTAGAAGAATTATTAAAAATGGGATTTGAACAAGACGTGGCATGTAAAATGGCATTCGCTGATGTTCCGCCTTCTTTGAAAAATATTAAACAAAACCCATATTTTTTAATTCGTCGTTTTGATTTAAGTTGGAAAATGATTGATGATATTGCGTTAAAAAACGGAGTAGGTAAAAAAAGTACCATTCGAATTGAACAAGGCATTCTTTATTTATTAGAACTTGCTTCAAATGAGCATGCGCACATGTATTTGCCTCAAAAAATGCTTGAAAAAACGATTCAAAGTTTTTTAAACATTGAGTTTGATCCTTCTAGCTATTTAACGACAATGGAACAAGACAAAAAAATCATTCGTGATTTAAAAGATCGTATTTATAGCGAAGAAAATCATCGATTAGAAAAGTTGTTAGCTGTTAATTTGTATCGTTTATCTAAAGGTACGCCTGTTATTCCAACATCAAGTAGTGCTATTAAAAAAGATGATTTTGATTATTCAACTGATCAAATTGATGCCATCAAATTACCTTTTGATCATCAAGTAAGCGTTATTTCAGGTCCTGCTGGAACAGGGAAAACGACGATTATTTCAAAAATCATCAAAGAATTGAAAAAATTAAAATATGATATTCAACTTTGTGCACCTACAGGAAGAGCGGCTAAACGTATGATGGAAGTAACAGGACTAAATGCAAAAACAGTTCATCATATTTTAGGCTTTAATAGCGAAACAAAATTACCATCTTATGATCACACGTTCCCTCTTAGCAAAACGTGTTATATCATCGATGAAGCAAGTATGCTCGATATTAAAATTGCTTCGTATTTTGTTGACGCTATCCCTGATGGATCAAAATTAATCATTATCGGAGATGAACATCAACTGCCAAGTATTGGTCCTGGTACTGTATTAAAAGATTTATTGGAGTGTGAATTGTTTCCTGTTAAACGTTTAAATCAAGTTTTCAGACAAAGTGAAGATAGTTATTTATTAGAATATGCAACTCGTATTCGAAACGGCGAATCTTTAGATGTAAAATCACTTCCGAAAAAATGTGATTTTAAACATTTTAATTTATCGAAATCTAATCAAATTAAAGAAGGCATTCGAAAATTAATCGAAGGATTTGTTCAAAAGGGTTCTTATAATATGTTTGATGATCTTCAAGTCATCTCTCCTATTCATAAAGGTCCTATAGGGGTGAAAGAATTAAATTCAATGATTCAAGATATTGTTAATCCAAATCCAAAAACGGAGTTATCTTACGGTAGTAAAGTTCTTCGCACAGGAGATAAAGTAATTCAACTGGTTAACAATCCAGATAAAAACGTGTATAACGGAGACATTGGAAAAATTGAAAGCATTGATAAAAAGAGCAAGAGCATTATTGTAAAATATGGTGGAGAACGTATTGAATATATTTCCGAAGAAATTTTTGAACTTGATTTAGCTTACGCTTTAACTGTTCATAAAGTTCAAGGAGGCGAATATCCATTTGTTATCATGCCGCTTCATTCTTCTTTTGGAACTCGAATGATTAATCGTAAACTTTTTTATACAGCCGTAACTCGTGCTAAAAAGCAGTTTGTTTTACTAAGTGAAGAATCGACCATTCAACAAGCAATTGATAACAATGGTTCTGAAGTTCGTTATTGCAACTTAATCGGACGATTAAAAGAAGCACGCTTAAAAACATTATTTAAAGCTAGTTAAAAACAAAGAGAAAAATCTCTTTGTTTTTTCTTGCTTTTTTGTTTGTTTTTCATTATATGGTTCTCGGGGTGATAAAAATGAACTCTGCAGTATATTCAGAAATTTATTCAAAAATATTAGATCGTAAATTCGATGTTGAAATGATCAATTTGAAAAATATGAACATCGTGACTACTATTCCAACAAGAAAAGGAGAAATGATTACATTTTCACCAGAAGATGAACTAAGTATTTCTTATTTTTTTGGTCATTTTAAATATTCATTTGATGTTTTCTTACAAGAAAAAATGGAAAATGAAAAAGGTTCATTTTATGTCTTTAAAATTAAAAACGCGGATATTGAAAATAATTATCGAAAAGAGCGCAGAAAAAACGTGGAGTATCGAGCTATTTATTGGACAAAAGAAGGAATTAGCTTTGCTACTATTTTAGATATTAGTGAAAAAGGATTAAAAATACGAACATCAAAACCACTTTCTGGTTCTATTATTGAACTTTATTACAATGAACGCGAATCAAAAGATACAAAAAAAATTAAAGGCTCTATTCAATGGACAAAACAAGTAGGAGAAATCTATGAATATGGAATGCTTAAAATAAAAAGCACTCATTAATGAGCGCTTTTTTGTTTAATAAATGAAATATATTCTTGAGATAACGAGTAAAATGTTTCTTGATCTCGTTTATCCAATGCTTCGTTAATTAGTTGCATTAATTCTTTTTTTCCTCGTTTTTCTTCTTTAATTGTTAAAATATTCTCTTCTTCTGGCATTGTTGCATATTCTTCATACCATTCAGGGAATTTTCGTAATAACTTACTCATTTCCGCATAAGAGCTTGCTTTCCCTTCTTCCACACCTTTAAAGATTAAATAATCGTATAAAGGAATTTCTTGATTTCCTCGATCTGTCAGGACAGGGATTTTTTTATTTCGCAGTTCTGGGTTTGTTGTTTCAACAAAACCAATTCCAATGTATAAAATACGCTCCGTTTGTTCGAAGAAATTGGTTAATTCTTCTATCACTTCTTCAGGATCGTCTTCGCACTTTTTAAAAAATGCTTCTTCATTTTGTTCCATACTTTTATTTTTTTCTGTTTCCACATCCAACGCAATAAATAAAGTAGAAGAGAAAAATTCTTCTGTTCCTACTTCTGAAAAGAATAAAACATCGCGCAGTCCAAGATGATCTTTAATAAATTGAACACGTGATAAATTTTGCTCAATAAGCGAAAATACCTCTTCTTTAAATGGAATATCATATTTTCTCTCTTTGATTTTTTCCCAAACTTGTTGTTTATTCATTTTCTTCATTCCTTTCTTTTTTTAAAAATACCTTACACCCATTATACCTTTTTTTTCATTTTAAAGGTAGTTTTTTTCAATATTTTCTTTATTTTATTTCTAATTTACATTTTATCCCTCTATTTCCTTTAAAAAAGTTTTTTCTTTTTTTCCTTCTTATGTTAAAGTTATTTTTGAACCAAAAACAGGGAGGATTTAAACGTGACAGTGCTCGCAGATTGGAAAAAACAATTATATAACGAGATGATGAATCGCAAAAAACAAGGAATAACAGGAACAGAAGGACTAAAAGAATTATTCGAAGATATTTCTACGACGTATAATCTAGCTTTTTCAACCGTAAAAGTGAATTATTACAAATTAAAAAAAGAAGTAGAAGAAACTGCAATTGAAAAAGAAACGATCCCTACAACTCCTACGTATAAAGTAGGTGATTTAATTGAATTAGTCGTAACAGGGATTGCTAATTACGGAGTTTTTGCTGTTAGTAATGACGAAATGAAACATTCTGGTTTAATTCATGTATCAGAAGTGCGTGATTTTTATATACCTGATTTACATCGTTATTTTAAAATGGGTGAAATCATTAAAGCACGAATTAAAAGTATTGATGAAAATGGAAAGTTTTCGTTTTCAACAAAAGATTTGCCTCTTTCTGATTACACAAACACAAAAGAAGAAGAGATTGCAAAAGAAGATCATTCAAAAGATTTACACGAAGTTATTACGTACATGGAACATCACGTCGGAATGGTTAGCCCTCAAGCAAAAGAACAAGTTCAAGAACTTATTAAAAAGCATGGTATGTTCAAATTTTCCATGGCTATTTCGCAAACTGTTCCTCATTTTCAAAACGATTTAGGTTTACTTTTAGTAAAAGAAATTGAAAAAAATATGAAGGATTGTCTTTAACTCTTTTCATTATATTGTATCCAAACATGCCATTGAACGTTGGTGTAGTAAACGTGTTTTTGAAGATTTTCCGATTCATTTAGCAAAAGATGAAATACTACGCTGTATTCAAACAGGAGAAGTATTAGTTACGATTAATAATCATCGGTACATACGAAATGATCAATTATTTTTCCCTTGTGTTAAAATGAGTGATGATTTATATAAAGTGAAAACTGTATTAAAATGGGAAATGGTTGAAAAAAGAATGAACAAAATTATTCATTTATATAAAAAGACATCATAACTATGATGTCTTTTTTTTAATTCCAACGATCAAACGAGCTTTTCCATTGTTTTTTCTTTTGTTGAATCAGTGTTTCTCCGTGTTGGTTTTTCTTTTCTTTTTGCCATTCATAAAAACTAGCAAATCCAATTAAAATAGTACCGCCTATTAATAAGTATGCCCACCAAGGCATGCTTCCCCAAAATGGTTTTGTTTGTAAAAAGATATTGAGCAATACGACGCCAACTCCAACAAAGAAATAAGATTTTATTTTATAATGAATACCACCAAGCAATGAAATAATCGCTAAACTGCCCATTATAAGCGCATCATAAACCGTGTTACTATCTAATGCATCTTTTAATAAAATAGCTGTAACAATAAGCAATACAACCCATTGAACGCGCGATATAATTAATTGATATTCCATCCATAGTTTTTTTGATAATAATATTGTCAACATAATCCAAGGAAGAACAAAAAATTCTGCTTCCCATAAAGAAGGAATCGCTAGCATTGATAACATCGCATAATAAGGATATAAAACGCTAATACCTGTAAGCGTTAAGACTATCTTTCTTTGAATATCTGTATATACCCTCGTTTTTTGTCTATATAAAAGATACACTAAAACCATTCCTGGAAGGACGGACTCCAAAATTGTTGGATTGTTTTCCATCCAAGAAAGCGAACAACCAATAGCTATTATCGAAAAGAACACATACCAATCAATAAACCATTCTTTTTTGTTCCATAATTTCGGATGTAAAAATAAACTAATTTCATTTAATGCAAGACTTACTCCAAGATAGATATAAAATAAAATGGATGGATCTATATCATTTATATTTTGTATATTCCCTATCTCTATCATTAATAAACTAAATGGTATAATCAATCCATACGACCATTTTAATTTGTGTAAAAGGAAAATAGGGAGGATACTGTAAACGATAGTACATAAAATAAGTAATAAGGTTGTTTCCTCCATCATCATTACACTAATTCCAATTAATGAATGTAACAAAACGTAATAGTTTGTATAAGTCTTTAAGCTTCCTTTTAATTTTATGGCTAGCAAAAACAAACTAACACTTGTTATTAAGAATACATAAGGAATAAAAGATAGATTATGTAGTTCACTTATACCCGTTTCCAATGCGATTTGAAACAAAAGAAAACTCATATAAAGCATTGCAATCTTTTCATATATATTCTTTCTTTTTCCTATGCTATAGATATAAAACATAAGAGCTGCTACATAAATAAGCGCTGAATTATTCGCTTGAAAAAGCGAAACAAATCCATTTATATGAGCTAAATAGTACAAATATTCATTTATTTTTCCTTTTTTATACATCACGATTTCCATAATCGCGATCAGTACATAACTACCTATAATTCCTTGATAACTTCCTGGAAAAAATTCTGTTGTAATAACATAGTAATTAGCTAATACAACGATACTTATTGCTGCCCAACTGCTTGCTATTTTTGTTTCTTTTTTAAACCATACATATAGGGCAATTCCAAGCGATAAAAGAGAACATTCTAACATGTACGAGGATTGTTCTACTAAAAGCCATAAAAGGGCTATTGTATAAGAAACATAAGCCGTATAGAAATAGTAAGTAAACATTTTTTCTTTTTTCCATTTAAACAGATATGCTATACCTAATGTAAGTAAAGCACTTACCCCAAAATGTCCACTTATTCCAACATATTCTTTGTATTCATAAAATGTATGGATTATATAGGAATAGGTCACCCATAAACTTAAAAGAAATGATAGAGGACTAATAAAAAGAAACGTTTGTTCTTTCCACTTTTCTTTTTCTTTTGAAAGAAAATAAGTTAGAGCACTTGTGATAAACAATAAAAAGGCTAATCGACTAGTATGATCGATTTGTATTTGCGAACATATCCCTAATAGCATTACACCTAAAGAAATATGTAAACTACTTTCTTTAATACATTTTGTTATATGCCATTTATTGAGATAATAACCCGCTACAAGTAAGACAACACCTATAAAATAAATACTAAACCACGTATCTCCTGTCATTCTTGCTATTTGTAGCAAAGAAACAGATGCAAAAATGGGTGCCAAGTAATAAAACACTTGTTTTTTTACTTTATGAGATAAATAAATAAATTGAATAGCAATAATTGCATAAGCAATACACATCACCCAAGAAGGTTGGTTTCCTTGAAGCAGAAAACTTTGTACAGAAATAAATATAAATGCACAAAGAGAAACAAAAGCACTTGTATAACGGAACGTTTGTTCCATATCTTTTTTCATCAATAAAAAGATACAGCCTATACTTGCAAATGCTATGGCATTAATATGAACAAGCGCTGAATATTGAATTATTTGATATAATCCATACACAAGTAGCACAGTAGCAACATAATGATAATATTTTTGTTTATATACAAATATCATCGCCATATACATAATAGCAGTTAGTGTAATGTTAAACCCGTAAAATACATGCTCTGAATAAAAACAAAGGGTCATAATCGTACTTACAATTAAATTAACTTGCGCGAAAATAGGTAATTCTTTTATCCATAATATTGTTTTTTCTTTTTTGTTTAAAATAAAATAGCAATATAAAAGCCCTGCGTTATAAAGGACAATTCCTAAATAAAATACATCTTTTGGTACGCGACATACTTGCAAAAAGAATCCTACTGCTGCACTAATGAAAAGTAACGCGAACCACGTAAATAATCGCGATTGATATTTTGTGGATTGTTTCCAGTAAAGAGGTAAAGAAACAAGACATCCCAGTAATCCTAAAAGAAATTTCCCTTCTCCATTAATAGATAACCACTTTCCAAATAATTCAAAATACCCCGCAGATAACACTGTAATAGGAACAAATAAACTCCCTAATATCGCAAAAGCAAACGATGTTTTTTCAATTTTTAATAATTTTTCCGTTACGTATTGCATGCCTAAAAACATTCCCGCCACTAATGCAATAACACTTGTTTTCATCAAAGCATTCATGGAATCCCAATTATTTGTTGCAAATACCATTCCTCCGATTAAAAACATCACTACACCGACTATCAACAACCATGTAATGTTTCGTTCTCTTATTTCTTGAGGAGAAAGATTTATTTTAGGTTTAACTTGTTCTTTTTGCTTCTTTTTTTGAATTTCTTGTTCTTCTGTTTCTTTTATTTTTGCTAACATTTCTTGCCGTTGCCGTTTCCATTCTTCGTGTTGATATGAATCATACGCTTGATTTATTTCTTGAAATTGTTCTTCTTGTATGTATCCTTTTTCCTTTAAAGTTTGTAATTCTTGTTTGAAAATTACTTTTTTATCCATTCACATCCCTCCATGTTTTTGACTATACCATAATTCCAAAAATATGCAAAAAAAACGTACCCTATTCATGGGATACACGTTTTTATGATCATTTCTTTTAAATAAAAATTTTTTTATTGGTTAAATAAGCAGCTTTAGCTTTATAAATTGGGATTTTAGTATATTTATCAACAAAACTAGCATAAAGATATGGATTATACGTAATTTCTTGTTTTTTTGTTTTTTTCTTTAACTTTAGTGAAAGGTTGCCCACAATACCTGCATGTACATTTTTCTGGCATGTTTTTATTACACGCAATCGATTTTTTTCGTTTACCTGGAATATACAATTTTCCAACATAATTTCTTTGGTATGTGCGATAATTTTTCCTTTGGTTTCTCCTTCCAACGATTTAACACTAAACAGATGTTTATGTAAATTATAATAAACAAAGACGCGCTGACCTTCTATAATAGGTCTATTTTTATAGGAAATCATACTCATCCTCCTTTGTTCCTAGTATATCATTTCTTTAAAAAAACATACATAAAAAAGGAATTAAAAAGGAAGTTGTTAACATTATACACAATAGGAGGTGAAAATAAATGAAAATCAATCGTACATATAAATATAGACTTTTCCCTACTGAATCTCAACACGTTTTATTAGACCAACATGTATCAGTTTTTACTTTTTTATATAACGGATTTTCTTCTTATTCATATCATTATTATGAAAAATATCATCGTCTGTTACATGTTCGCCAAATGTTTCAGTTATTAGGCTCTATCAAAAAACGTTATCCTGCTTGTTCATCTGTTACACCTTCTTTATTAAGTTCGTTAATTGTTCATCTTTTTACCGAATTAAAAACAGTTGATCGCAAAGAATGGCTTGTAAAAAAAGAAAAAACATCTTTTTTATTATTAAACGGATTTACACTTAATCAACAAGAAAATTATGTGATTATTCCTACTATAGGTGCCATCACTTACCGTAATTCGCGCATGATTCCTGGAAAAATAAAAACGATTCTTTTTCAAAAAAAATTTGATAAATGGTACCTTTCTGTCACATTTGAACAAAGCATACCTTCTGTACAAAAAGAGCCTCTTCGTTATGTTGGTATTGATGTAGGATTAAAAGAGTTTGCTATTTTTTCAACAGGGAAAGTCATTTGCAATCCTCGTTTTTATCGTTCGTTGGAAGAAAAACTAAAAAAGGAGCAAAAAAAACTTTCTCGAAAACGAAAAGGTTCGATTAATTGGCAAAAACAATTAAAAAAAGTACAGCATATCCATGAACAAATTTTTCATTCGAGAATGAATTTTCTTCATAAATTGACAACCGCTATCGTTAAAAGTTATGATGTTATTGGAATTGAAAAACTTCATATTCGTTCTATGGTCCAAAATCGGAAAATGTCCAAATCTATTTTAGATGCAAGTTGGGCTACTTTTATTAAATTGTTGAAATATAAAGCTCAACAACACCATAAAACTATTATTGAAGTGGATCGTTTTTTCCCTTCTAGTAAACTTTGTTCTCACTGTGGAAATAAGCAAATCATGCCTCTTCATTTACGAACGTTTGTTTGCAATTCTTGCCATAAAACTATTGATCGAGATTATAATGCTTCCAAAAACATTGAAAAGAAAGCAAAGGAATTATATGATTTAACACGTACTTGATAATAGAACCCTTTTGGACGAAGGGAGATAGCCTGTTAATTCTCCTTTATTGGATAGCGCAGGAAGTGTGATAACACGAATGTCAAGGGAGTAGTGGAAGTTAAGTCTGATCAATTGATCAGACTTTTTTAGAAAAAGAAATCAAGCAATTCGCTTGATTTCAAACGTTTTTTTCATAATGTTTTTCGCTGTAGGACAAGCAGATAAAAACATTTGTCTATTTTTTGTTTCTCTATTTTTTTCACTTGTATGTGTAAACCATACAAAATGATTTTGTTTCCATACTGAAGCAAAATCCCATTTACTTTCTAATTTTTCAAGTTGATAAAAAGAATCACAAGTAAATGTCATCGTTCCATATTTTAACAAATCGTAAAGTGCTCCTCGACTTGGTAAATACATAGCACAATCCATCGCTTCATTTAAATACGTTGTTATGTCAATATTGACGAAAGGTTTGTCTCCAAATGGATTTTTTTCTTCGTACGTGTTAATTTTTTCACGACTAACTAATTCACCATAAATTTTAAAGGTAACATCTTTACCTCCACGAGCATATTCTGCCCAAAGAATTAATCCATCTTCTCGATAAAATAATTCAGCATCCCAAATTTCATGATGATTAATAATCATACGAGAATTCGCTCCTGCTTTTTTAAATCCATATTTCTTTACCATATTTACAAATTCTTTTCTTTGTGTCATTATTCAACACACTCCTCATCCTTTAATAGTGATCTTATTGTAAAAAGAAGGAGTAAAATGTCAATAAAAAATATTTTATCCTTTTTTTACGAGGAAAGCATTCTTTTTTTAAACAATGAAAAAGTGATAAACCAATAAGAAAAAGAAACGAGGTGAGTAAATGAAAAATTTTTACCAACAACTTAGTCCTGGTAAAAAGAGAAGTCTTATTTTTTCAATGAAAACATTAATTTTTGAATATTTAATGGGGTATCAATTTGATGTTTCAACCTTCAAAAACAAAGAAGCGCTAGTCAATGACGTTTATTTTTATTGGTTACGACACGTAGCAGAACGTAGGTATCTTTGGTGTGAAGATTTAAACGAAGATGTTTTTTCGCCAGCGTTCGCTCGGGAGATGAAGAAAAAAATTCGGTTTTTACTTCCATTTATTCTTCATTCTCATCAATTAAAAACATGAAAAAAAGGAAGAATAAATTCTTCCTTTTTTTTATGTTTAAAAGAACATTTTTTCAATGTCTTTTTCAATTTCTTTAAATGCTACACCTTCAAATGATTGAGTTACGGTTTCTTTTTGTTTAGCTTTTACGGTTATTGTTTCAACTACTTCGATATTGCTTCCAATTTTTTGATAATCCAAACGCCGTGTTTCTTCTGAATAGGTACGATTCGGAAATTCTTTGATTTCTATTTTCCAATTATTGATCTTTTCTTCTTTTTTTATTTCTTGATGAAAAAGAAAAAACTTGCTCATTTTATTTGTTATTTTTTCAATGGATACACGCAAATGTAAACACCTCCGAAGAATTTTTTCTACATACTTATTATACTACATTTCTTCTTCGGATAGAACGGAAAAGAGGTTATTTACACTGTTTTTTTGCGATTTTTTCTTCGACAAATACGCATAAATGTTCCACTGTTGGAAACGTTTCAAATTCGCAATCCATTGGGATTTCTTCTTCAGGAAGCGGTCCCAATTTCCAGTGTTGCACAATATCTACAAACGCAGCAGCAAAACGCGCGCGATCTTTTTTAAATAATTCTTCAGTCGAAGAAAGTACTTTAATGGAATCGAACATATGTTCGGGTTTTATCTCCATGTGAAGGTAAATAAATTTTGTGATTGAAAATAAAATGTCAAATGCTAATTTGTTTTCTGTTGCAAGTTTTTTATTTAATTTTTTCTTCATATATGTTTCATATTGTTTAAAATTATATATTTTAGTCATTGTCATCACCTTGTTTTAATTAGTATGTTCCTTTTTGTCATTTTATGCACGATTCGTAAAAAAATTTTTTTTACATACCTCTTGACTTCAATATATACGATATAACTTGTAAAAAGCAATAGGTTTTTTCAAAAAAAGTGAAAAAAAGTTAGGAAATTCAAAAAAAAGATAAAAATAATATCAAAATAAATCATAAGGCGGTTTTTATCATGAAAAAAACAGTAGGTATTCTTTATGGCGGCAAATCAAGCGAACACGAAGTATCATTGCGAACAGCTTTTTCAATTTTGAAAGCACTAAATTATGACACATATGAAGTTCTCCCTTTTTATATTGATTTAACAGGAAAATGGAACGAAGGAACATTATATTCTACTTCTCCTTCTACAGTAGAAGAACTGCGTTTTTCAACTTCTTCAACGGTAGATTTGTTTTCTTTGAAAGATCGCGTTTCACTTTTCTTTCCTGTTATTCACGGACCTTTCGGTGAAGATGGAACTTTACAGGGAATGCTTGAAATGTTAGATATTCCTTATGTAGGATGTGGCGTTCTTGCTTCTTCTGCAGGTATGGATAAAGTTGTAATGAAAAATATTTTCAAAGCGGAAGGTCTTCCTCAATGTCGTTATACATACGTAACGCGTCGTGAAATTGAACAAAACATGGAACATGTAGTTTCTTCTATTGAACAAGAACTTGGTTATCCAAATTTTATTAAACCTGCTAACTTAGGATCAAGTGTTGGGATCAATAAAGCTTCTACAAAAGAAGAATTAATTGCTGCTTTACAAGAAGCATCTAAATTCGATCGACGTATTATTATTGAAGAATTTGTAGAAGGAAGAGAAATTGAAATAGGTGTTCTTGGAAATGATCATCTTCAAACATCTGTTGTTGGAGAAGTTCGATCAAATGGAGAATTTTACGATTATTCTTCTAAATACAAAAATGGATCAACAGAACTTGATATCCCAGCACATATTCCTACTTCTGTTGCAGAAGAAGTTGCTTCTCTTGCTAAACGCGCGTTTAAAGCACTTGATGGATCAGGATTATCTCGCATCGATTTTTTCTGGAATGCAAAAACGAATCAATTATTTTTAAACGAAATTAATACAATGCCTGGTTTTACATCTTTTAGTATGTATCCTATGCTTTTTAAAGAAGCAGGAATTGATTATGATTTATTGATAGAAGAATTATTTTCTCTTGCTCTTGAACGTTTTCAGGAAAAAAAGAAAAATATCACATCTGCTGAAAGTTTCGATTCGTCGAAAGTGAACGCATAAAAAGGGGAATGGCTATGAAAAAAGTGTCTGTCATTGGTGCAGGAAGTTGGGGAACAGCTCTTGCTTCTGTTTTAGCTGATAACGGGTATCATGTTTGGTTACATTCAAAAGATGACCAGGTAGCAGCAGAAATTACTAATCATCATACTAACACGAAATATTTACCAACCACGGTCCTTCCTTCTTCTTTAATTTCGTCTTCCTCTATGGAAGACGTTCTTAAAGATGCTGAATTTGTCTTGTTCGTTGTTCCTTCTCATGCAATGCGTCAAGTTGCTAAACAAGCTGCGCCTTACATTCCATCTAATGCTCTTGTTGCACATGCGTCAAAAGGAATTGAAATTGAAACATCTAAAACCATGTCCATCGTGTTAGATGAAGAATTATCTTCTCACATTTCTTCACCTATCGTTGTCTTTTCAGGACCTAGCCATGCAGAGGAAGTTGTGTTAAAGCATCCTACTGCTATTGTAGCTTCTTGTAAAGAAATAGCGTTTGCCAAACAAGTACAACAACTTTTTATGAATCCCTATTTACGGGTGTACACAAACACCGATGTGGTAGGTGTTGAATTAGGAGGATCGTTAAAAAACATTATTGCATTAGCGGCGGGTTTATCCGATGGTTTAGGATTTGGAGATAATGCAAAAGCTGCTCTTTTAACAAGAGGATTAGCAGAAATGACTCGATTAGGTATGAAAATGGGAGCAGACCCTCTTACCTTTTCAGGATTAACAGGTATTGGCGATTTAATTGTAACAGGAACCAGTAAGCACAGCCGAAATTGGCGAACAGGAAATTTACTTGCACAAGGAAAAACACTGGATGAAGCATTAGATGAAATTGGTATGGTAGCAGAAGGCGTTAAAACAACGAAAGCTGCTCATCTTATTTCGCAAGATCTTCATGTTGAATTACCAATAACTAACCAACTTTATGCATTGTTGTTTGAAAATAAAGACCCTCGACAAGCAGTACGAGATTTAATGGAACGAAATCAAGTAAATGAATGGCATCACCTTGATTCATAAAAAAAATGAGAAGCGAATGCTTCTCTTTTTTTATGCCTTTCCTTCTAAAATCATGCCTAATTGTTGACTTGCTTCTTTGGCATCTTGTCCTTTTGCATAAAACGTAATAACCTCTTCTTTTCGAATAATCAATGTTAATACACCCATAATACTTTTGGCATTAATTTTTTTATGATTTTTTTCTAAAAATAATTCTGCTTTATATCTATTAGCTTGTTGAACAAAAAAACTGGCTGTTCTTCCATTTAAATCAACTTTCATCGTAATATCTCTTACAATATCCCCCATTTATATCCCTCCCTCAGTTTCTATTTATTTTTTTCTATTCTTTTTATGAAAGCCCTTACATTTTTAAAAAAAATTAATTCGCGCCCTTTACAGAGCGCGAATTAATTCTTCCATTTTCATTCCTCGAGAGGCTTTAAATAAAAGAGCATATTCATTGTTTAAAAAAGGTTGCAGCAGTAAAACCGCTTCTTCTTTTGTTGCCACATGTTGTTTATTTTTTGTTAGTCCATCAGATATATGCACCGAATCTTTTCCAATGGTTACCGTATATTCAATTTCTTTTTCATGTTTTTTCAAAACTTGTCCTACTTCTTGGTGCATAAGTTTTGATTCTTCACCTAATTCAAACATGTCTCCAAGCACGATCACTTTTTTTCTTTTAGGAAAAAGAGAGACAAATGTTTCAATTGATGCTTTCATGGAAGTTGGACTTGCGTTATAGGCATCATTAATAAGTAAACTTTCCTGTTTCCCCTGTTGCAATTCAAAACGCATAGATGAAATTTTTAAATGAGTTAATGCTTCTTTTATGTTGTTTGTTGAAAAGTTTAGTTCATACGCAATACTCATAGCAGCTAATGCATTTAAGAGATTATGATACCCAAATACAGGAATAGTAAACTGTTCATTTCCTCCATTTATTTGGAAGACTGTTCCTTTTTCTGTTTGTTCGTAAAAAGAAAGAGAAAGCGAACCATCTTTTCCATATAAGACTGTTTTTCCTTTATATTTTTCTTGCAATAACGGAAGAAAATCCATTTCTGCATTTAAAAAAACACATCCATTTTGATCTGTATGTGGAAGAAGCTCCCCTTTTGCATGGGCGATGTTTTCTCTTGAACCTAAGTGTTCAATATGAGCATCACCAATATTGGTAATTACACTCATTGTTGGTTTGGCAATAGAAGCCAATAAATCAATTTCCCCTGCGTGATTCATACCCATTTCTAAAATAACTACTTCATGTTCAGGTTTCGTTTGAAGAAGGGTTAAAGGCATACCTAAATGATTGTTTAAATTTCCTTCTGTTTTATGCACACATAATTGATGAGAAAGGACATGCGCGATCATATCTTTTGTTGTGGTCTTTCCGTTACTTCCTGTAACAGCAATAATAGGAACATTTAATCTTGTTCGGTAATATGCGGCAAGTTGTTGTAATGCTTTTTCTGTATCAGGCACTTTAATAACAGCAATATGCTCACGAACTTGCATGTCTTTTGCTACTAAAACAGCAGTTGCTCCTTGTTGAATAGCTTGATCGATGTAATCATGTCCGTCATTTTTTCCTCCATTTAATGCGACAAATAAAGCATGAGGCATAATTTTTGTAGAATTAAAATGAACAGATGTAATAGTGGTTTCTTTTTTTCCTTGACATAATACACCATTAGTTGCGTTTATAATTTCAGTAATTGTTAACATAACAATCTCCTTTACTAATTACTCTACGCATCTATTGTACACGAGTTGTTAAAAAATGACCATCCTATTTTTTCTAATCTTTAAAACTTGTGCTATACTTTATCAATAAAAGGATAAAATTGGAGGGATTGGATGAAAAAAGCACTCATTTTTAAAACCATTAAAAGTGTTTTATTGACGTCTGTTTTTTTAAATACTCTAGCACTTGGTACGTCTGCTGTTATTGATTATATGGCAACAACACCCGATAGAGAAGCTATTACAGAAACGCCTGAGGATTATCATTTATTTTATGAAGATGTAACGTTTCAAAGTAAAAAAGATAACCTACTATTAAGTGGTTGGTGGATTCCGTCTCAAAACTTCTTTGGAATAGGTAAAACAAATAATACCATTATTTTTTCCCACGGTTATGGCAATTCTCGCACCCAAGAACAAATACATAGTTTAAAATTAGCAAAATTTCTCGCGAAGCAAGGATACAATGTATTAATGTTTGATTTTCGTAATTCAGGAGAATCTCAAGGAAATAAAACAACCATTGGTCTTAATGAACAATACGATCTTTTAGGCGCGATTGATTATGCCAAATCGATTAAACATTCCACTAAAATTGGATTAGTTGGATGGAGTATGGGTGCTTCTACATCTATATTAGCAGGAGAATTATCCAAAGATGTCGTAGCAGTTGTAGCGGATAGTCCTTTTTCTGATTTGGATCAGTATTTAAGCGACGAAATGTCTTATTGGACAGGACTTCCTAAATCATTAAACCCTGTTTTTCTTAAAACAACGGAAGCCGTCTCACCTTTTAAAATAAAAGAAGTGAGTCCCTACAAAGCAGCCGAACAGTATAAAACAAAAGGATTATTTCTTATTCATAGCAAAAAAGACAACGCCATTTCCTACCAAGAAAGCGAAAAAATATATCAAAAAGCACACGGAACGGTTAAAAACAATATTAAATTATGGTTGACCAATAAAGGAGGACATATTCGAAGTTATAAATATGATAAAAACGAATATGAACAAAAAGTATTAGACTTTTTACAAACATATATGGGAGACAATTCAGTTAAACGAGAAGCATACGTTATTGCTTCTCCTTTTTTTATTCACAAAAACTTGAAATTCTTTTAAATATGGTTATGTTGTGTTTTGAAGTTAGAAGGAGGTAAGTAATGTTATGAAAAAACTGTATTTATCGGATGATTTTTTACAAAAAACAGCCAATAGCATCATTCTTTTAAATGAGAATCGTGAGATTTTAAAAGTAAATCCTTCTTTCGAACACGCTACAGGCTACAAAGAAAAAGAAGTTATAGGGAAAACATTAGAATTTCTTCGTTCAGATCGACAAAACAAAGCATTTTATGATCAAATGTGGTCATCCGTTGAAGAAAAAGGGATTTGGGAAGGAGAATTATGGAATAGACGAAAAAATGGAGAAATTTTTTTAGCAAGACGTACACTTTTTGTTAATGAAGGATTGGATCGCGGAGACTATCATTATATCGTCATTGGTCGAGATTCAGTTGAAGACAAGTCCTTAGATTTAGAAGCAGGAACAGAAAACCACTTTAAAGATTTTATTACAGGACTTCCGCAAAGTTTCATGTTCAAAGAAATGGTTTCTTCTTTACTTCAAGAAGCAAATCGAAAACGCAAAAAAGTGTCCGTTATTTTTCTTGATTTTGTTAGTTTTAAATACATTAATGAAAGTTTCGGTTATGCCGTTGGGGATAATTTCTTAAATATTGCATCAGAACGATTAAAACGAATAGTAGGTGTTGATACATTAATGTCACGAATGGGAGGAGACGTATTCGCTCTTATTTTAAAGGATATTTTGACAGAAAAAGACGTATTAAATGTAGTAGATCGTATCATCCATTCGTTTAAAGAAGAACCCTTTATTTATTCAAAGCAAGAAATTTATTTATCTACGAATATCGGCATTAGTATTTTTCCAAACGATGGAAAAAATGAAGATGAATTATTTAAAGCTGCAGATTTAGCCAGATACCGTGCGAAAGAAAACGGGAAAGGGAAATATCAATTTTATACACCAAGCTTGAACGTACGTATGTTTGAGCGATTAGTTTTAGAAACAAATTTACGAAAAGCAATAGAAGACGAAAAACTTATGTTATTTTATCAACCACAAATTGATATACCGACAGGAAAAGTAATCGGGATGGAAGCTTTGGTTCGTTGGAATCATCCAGATTTAGGAATTGTTTCACCTGCTCAATTTATTCCGATTGCAGAAGAAACAGGACTCATTTTACCTATTGGTAAATGGGTTTTACAAGAAGCTTGCAAACAAATTCGAGCATGGATTGATCAAGGATATGATCCCATTACCGTATCTGTTAATTTATCTGCTAAACAACTGCAAGGAGATTTAATTGATTTGATTGAAGAAACACTATTAGAATATCAAATCGAACCAAAATACTTAGAACTTGAGATTACTGAAACAACGGTCATGAAAAACATCGAAAAAGCAATTGAAATGTTACATGAAATTGAAAAATTAGGCATTACGATCTCCATTGATGATTTCGGTACAGGGTATTCTTCTTTGAGTTATTTAGCAAAATTGCCCATACATTCCCTAAAAATCGATCGTTCTTTTATTCAAAATGTCTCTTCGAGCAATGACGATGCGACGATTGTTTCAGCTGTTATAGCCATGGCGCATCAATTAAATTTAAATGTTGTTGCAGAAGGAGTAGAAAAAATAGAAGATCTTCATTTTTTACGGGAACAAAAATGCGAAAAATACCAAGGGTTTTATTTTAGCCCACCTGTTCCTGCGATAGAAATTGAGCAATATTTAAATAAAACAAAAAAATAACTTTACTGCGGTAAAGTTATTTTTTTAGGAAAAAAGAAAAAAAAGAAGAAAAAAAGAAAGAAAGGAGTGATTCAAATGGAACAAACTTTTTTAATGGTAAAACCTGACGGTGTTAAACGAGGATTAATTGGTGATATTATTAAACGATTTGAAACAAAAGGATTTACGATTCCAAAAGGAAAAATAATGACAATAAGTGAAGAACTTGCTCGTACACATTATAAAGAGCACGAGGGAAAACCTTTTTTCGATGAATTGGTTTCTTTTATTACATCGGGACCTGTTTTCGCTTTTGTAGTGGAAGGAAATGATGTTGTTTCAGTTTGTCGTTTATTAATTGGTAAAACGGATCCAAAAGAAGCATTACCTGGAACAATCCGTGGAGATTTTGCTTTTTGTAAAACAGAAAATGTTATCCATGGTTCTGATTCAATCGAGAGCGCGAAGCGCGAAATTGGGCTTTTCTTTTCGTAAAAATGGGCTTATCTTTTTCTAAAAAAAATACTTTTTTCTGTTAAAAACGTATATACTTATGAAAAAGGGGAGGTTTTTCTATGGTACAAAAAAATCAGTATAATGAAAAAATAAAAGTTGTATCATCATTAATTCATGAATCATTAGAACACGCTACTTCGCCATATGAAGTTTCAATAGATTTACAATTATTTCTTACTTTTTTTCATTTATTAACCATTGAAGACCGAAAATCATTTTTAAAACGAATTTCTGCTCATGAAAACGGAAAAATGTTAGTAGAACATATTCTCACTAGTTATTTAAATCGACCAAAAGAATGGGAACAACTAAACGAAAATGAACACCTCGCTTAATGCGAGGTGTTCATTTTTAGTTTGTGATAAATTCGATAACAGGTTTTATCTTTTCTTTTGTTAATTCTCCGCTATTATCAAATACCAACACGGCATTTTCAGGAAGATTCCATCTAATTTCAGGCATAAAATCTACACGTTTTTCATATGATGACCAGTTATCCAATTTCCATGAATCACGAATGGTCCCTCTTTCTTCAATTCGTTTTCTTTGTTTTTCAATGTCTTCAAGTGTAACAACCACAATTTTAACATCGACTTCGTCGGCACTTTTCCCGCTTCGTAAAAGAATTTCTTTTATGTAGTCTTTGTTTTTCAGTTCTGATGTAAAGGGAGAAATCATAAACACGTTTTGACCTGCTGCTACATTTTCTACACAAATATCTGTTGTTGTATCATATTCTAAATCACGTAGATGTTGTTTATAAAAAGATGAATCGCGGTCGTTTTTATCCATTCCATTCATTTCTAATATTTTTTCAACAAAACGTCCGCCAACTGTATCTCGATCGATAAAAGCCGCTCGGTATTGTTCGGCTACTTTTTTGGCAACGGTTGTTTTACCTGTGCCTGCTACGCCGACAAAAAAAACAATTTTTTGCATTTTGTGCACCTCTTCTTGTTGAATTTACTTTTTCTAATTCTCATTCTTTTTGTTTTTTCCTTAAAAAAAAGAACCAATCAAGGCTCTTTTTTCCATCATACTCTTTCTTTGTTTTTTTGATGAATCTCATCAATAATTTTTTGCATTTTTTCAACATCCTCTTCTTCTGCATATTCCTTCAAATCTTCTAGTTTATCAACAATGGTTTCCCACATATAACGATAATGTTCTAACAATTGATAATCTTTCCAACTGTTCTCTTTTGCCAGTTCAATGATTTCAATAACCTTTTCCATCTCTTTTGGTGTAACATCACCAAATTCGATCACTAAATATCCACCACTTTTTCCTTCCATTTCCCAACTATACAATTCCATTTCAGTTAATTCTTCGTCATTTTTTATTTCTTCGATTAATGAATGAATAGCCTGAGTTCGGTTTTGACTTTCTTCTTCGTAGTTAATAATTTCCCATTCCATTAAATCAGGGTGAGCAAATTCTTCATACACTTTTACATCAAAAGCAACGGAATTTCTTTGGTAGTCACTATAAAAATCATTTACTAAAGAATGATTACCTGCTGTTTTCATCGCTTCTTCTTGAGTAAAAAACTCCAAAAGAATACCTTGTATATCTTCGTTTGGATTGCTTATCATATTCATCATAATTCGGACGCGATCAGGAGAATTTAGCCAATTTTCTAAAAAATAATGTTGATTTTGATAGTCAAAGTTCAGACCAAAAGTAAGATTATACATCTCTTCTAGTTTCATTTCATATAGCTCTTCTATCGTAAAGAAATCTTCACTTATTTCATCATAAAAAACGGGTTCTATCTCTACATAGCCTTCTATCCAGTTTGAACTGTAGGTGTTTTCCTTTAAAAATTCCTTAAATCCTCCATATGTTTTAATAGATTCCATATTCATCGCTTTATGAAAAATAATATATTTTTCTTCTTCTATCAGTACTTTTAATAACGCTTTTACCACTTCATTGAAAAAACAGTTCGGCTCTTCATTATTTGTTATGATGTATTCTTTTTCGTCAATATATAAGGTGAAAGACTCAAATAAATTCGGCACCAAACGTATTTCAACGTTTGTGTAGGAACATGTTACATTATGATTTTCATTTAATTTTTTCATCGTATCAAATTGATTTAGTAGGTTTGGAAACATCATTATCGCTCCATTTCTATTTTTTTTCATTATACCACTGGAGTTATTTTTTGTGCGAAAATAAAAAAAAGGTTGAAATTCGACAAAATCAACGTATGATATTCTTATCACCATAAGAAAGTAGGAAAAAAAATGAAAAAAAGTACAATTGAATTATTACAAGGAACAACACTGTATCATTTAATTTTAAAAAGCTTTAAAGAGACTAAGAAAAAATAAAAAGAAAGAAGGATTTTTAGATGTTCGGGTTGTTATCCAAATTATTTCGTAAACAAAAAAAATCAACAGCGATTCCTTTATCTAACGACATTAATTTTATCTCTACAATTGGAACCATTATTAAAAAATAAAAGCAGTCATTTAGACTGCTTTTTTTATAGTTCTTTTACAGGGTATCCAATATTTTTCATTTCCTCAATTACACTTTCTATACTGTAATTGCCCATTTGTGGAATCTCTCGTAATTGTTTTTTTGAAAGTAACGTTACATCTCCTACCTTATCATATCCATCTCTCCATAGACAATTAAACGCTCGAATTGTTAAATTTAGTTCTTTGATTGATGCATCTAATAACTTATCTTCATACATGTTTTCTGGACGTATATAAACAAGGCTACTTAATGTACCATTCATCAATCGAATGCGATGAATAGACTCTGTAAATAACCACTTTGCAATCAGTTCTTTAAGTGGTGTTTCATCTAAAATAAGGGGCATTTTTACGTTGTTTTTCATATAGATCAATGGATTTATTTCAATTTTTATTTGATCTCTTTCTTTTCTCTCTCTAATTTTTAGCGCTAGCTGATTAGTTTGTTTATGTTTTGCGTGTATTTCATTTTCATCGTTAATTGAAAATAGGTAGTAATAAGCAAGGGGGCTTTCATTTAATTTGTTATACAATGTTTTCATTTTTTTCTCCTTCGTTTTTTCTAACGTTTCTTTTTTAATCACAATGTATTATAATAAAAAAAAGGATTATTTATAAAACGTATTAATTAATAGTCAACAAAATAAAAAAGCCTAACGGTCTGAATCGAGTCCCCACTCATTCAGCTCCGACACCGTCAATACCACGGTATCAGGTTTGGTTATCCGTTAAACTTTCTTAGTAGATATATGTCTATTATAAGAGATTTTACGATATCCTTCAATAGATTCGGAAAAAATTACGTAAAAAGTCATATATGTTTTTTTCATACATATATTTCAGGATGTGGACATTTTTTGTTTTCGTCTTCATTCTTCCTTATCTAAACCTGCTACTGTTTTTATAACCAGCTTTCATGCTGCTTATAGAGGACGGTAGCAGGTTTTTGTTTTGGATACAATTCCATATCACTGGCAAAGAGCCTTTTATTTAAGCAGTAGGTGTTTAAATGAAAAGAAAAGACGTAACAAATGCGCGGAGTTTCCCGTCTAACTCGCTTTCGATTAACCAATCGAAAATGTCGTCCGTTAGAGGGACCTTCCACTTCCCAGATCTTATATACATCGCGTAACGCGATGCATATAAGAATATCCCGTCGGTTGATCGAAAGATCAGGTAGCGTGTTGCATTCATTATGGTGATGAGGTCGGTAAATTTAACCACCTGGGCGACTTGAATAGGTGCGAAATCGTACAAAAATTCAGTGCAACGCGGTCGAAGTGCACACTGTGGCTCCGTTTTACAAAAAATTATTAAAACGACACAGTTCTACTCTCTCTTGTCAGGGGGTAGTCTGTCTTCTATACTCCTATTCACCATTTTACAAGAGGTTGATAAAAATTCTGTATAAATTTTCGTATAAAAATATTATATTGTCTCATACTAAGGGTGAAGATGGTATCACGCAAGAGAGTTTCATTATAGAACCATTTTCAAAAGTATGATTGGACCATTTCTCGCGTACAAAAAGACGATCAAAAGATCGTCTTTCACTTTTCTAATTCTTTTTGAATGGTTTTGATTTGATGGCGTAATCGATTTGGAACATACCCTTCTTGATGATATGACTCATATAATTCATGAAACTTTTGTTGAATTTCATTTGGTAAATGAAAAAACGAAATAAATTCATTTATCGTTTCTTTACTCGATAACAAAGCGTAATAACATAGTTTTTGGTGAGGTTGAAGCGAAACATCTTTTACATGAAATTGTTCACTCACATAAAAATCGCTTATATATCTCATATTAGCTAACAGTTTCATTGCTTTAAATGGATTTTTTCCATTTAATATTTTATATCCTTCTGTTTGCATAATAGAAGGATTTATTCCTTGAATACATGTTTTCTTTTCATTTAAGGCTTCCACTGTTTGAGATGATACATCAAAATTGGTCATAGAAACCAATCGTAATGTTTTTAACCACAGATAAGGTCTTTCCATTAAATCATGGTGAATAATATTAATATCTACTTCTTTAATTATCCCATTTTCTAAATCCTTTATTCCGTTTGTTTGATCAATGACCTGCTTTCCGTCGTGTAGTAAAGAGTTGATGGTATAATCCGCTTCTTTTGGTTTCATTAATAGTTCTTTATTTGTTGATACAATTTCAACAAATATTTTTTCTTTACGATGTAATTTAAATGAAAAAACGGTATGCCCGCTCACGGTTACTCGCTTAGCTGCTTTTTCGTATAAAGAATACATACTTTCAATTTTTTCAATTGGAATATTCGTTACAATATCTACATCACTTGGCATAAATCCTAAATAACGATCTCGAATATATCCTCCAAAAATATAGGCTTCCCCTATTTCATTTAATTCGTTTAATAGCTCTTTTACATCTTCATGGATGATAATGTTCATGAAATTTCCCTCTTTTCTTTTTCTATCTTTTTCATTATACCATTAAAAAAGCAATCAAATTGATTGCTTTTTCCGTGTTATATTATCTTTGTTTAGTTTCGAAATAAACTCATCTTTTTATCGAAATTTTGAATTTCATAATCTTGTTTATCTAAATCAAACACACCTGTTTTCATTGCTTTCGCAACATTTGCAGGACCCCAGATGTAACTTAACCAGTATTTTTCATTTTCAGTGATAACTCGTCCATCTTTTGTTTTTACCACTTTCGGAATTTTTTTCTCTATTGTTGGTTTATAAAAATTCAAATAAACAGATGTTTCTTTAAGTTCTGCTTCATCCAATTTATTATTATATTTAAATCCTTGAAATTGATAAATACCTGCTAAAACCGTTGGTGAAACATTTTCTTCTTTTCCAACTTTATAAAACAACTTACATGTTCCTTTTCCGTATTTTTTAACTGGTTTTGGCAACGTTTGGTAAAATTCTTCAAATGTTTGTGCTGATTTTGCTTCTGCTGGTTCTTTATCCATTCCCATTGTCCAAAGCAATGTTGCAACAAATACTACGTAAATCAATTTTTTAATCATCCTTATTCCTCCTAAGAAGTAAAGTTGTATTTCAAAGGTATGATACTGGATAAAAAATAAAATTGTGGAAAAAAGAGAAAAATATTTTTATCAACAAAAAAAGCAGTTAAACCAACTGCTTTTCTTTTTGTTTTTTTAATTTTCTTTGATGATAATCAATATATCTCGACTCTTTTTCATATTCTTCTATTCTTTTTTTTCGACTATAAGTTCGATACGCTGAATCTAATAAAAGTTGATTTTCTCTTATAATCCTTTCTACTATAGCGGATATTTTATCAAAACGTTCCATTCTTATTTTTTTTCTTTCAAGGCAACACCTTAGGGCTTTTTCATAATTCTTTTCGTCGAACATCGCATTTTCTTCTTTTTCATCAAGCGTATTCATGATCGCTTCATAGCTTTTTTCTTTTTCTACATGTAAATGCGCGGTTTCTTCCAGTAGTTGAAACAATAACAACACTTTACTTTCTTCTACTTTTTTTTCATTTTTCAAATAAGAAGCGATTATTGGTAAATTAAATTCAATCATTTCTGTTTCAATATTATATTTGATCTTTTTTTGGCGAGCATCAAAGAAAGAAAAAACAAATTTTGGTGCTTTAAATGGTAAATTTATATCGCGAACAATTTCAAACAGATCTTCTAAATGATGTGTATATTTCAATAACCGTAATAAATAAAAATAAGTTCCTAAACAGTAATTTTTTATTTGTCGATAAAGTTTATTTTTTTCTTTTTTAGAAAGATTATCTTCTGCATATTCCCATGCGACTTTTTCTTGCGCAATGATAATTTTTTTGCATTTTTTTAAGAAAGGTTGATAGTTTTCTCCTAAAAACAATGCGTTGAAATATTGCATTTGCGCTTCACCCAGTTTTTTATTGGTTTTAGGTAAATGAGGGTCCATCTCATGACCAAGTTCGTGCAAAAAGATAATTTTTGCGTAGTGTAAAATGTTTTCTTGTGATAATTTCTGTATCTTTTTTAAATCTCGCATTAACGGTTCTAGTCGAATAACAATTTTCTTTTCGTTCCCATAATGGGTACCATTAGAATCTAAACAGGTTCCATCTTCTACAATATATAAAAGGTCTTCTTGTTTTTTCTCTTTTAATATCTTTTTTCCCATTTCCTTAATTTTCATTTTCAACATTTCTCCATTAACGTTATCCATACCTCGTCCCTACTCTCATTGGTAAATTATGTTTTTATGGTACCACAAAATAAAAAAAATTGTGTATAATAATAGTAGAACACATAAGAAAGGATGAGGAAATATGGAAAATACTTTGTTAATCAAAACGATGACTACTTTTTTGCGTTATCCTGTCAAACGATCAATCGTCAATGGAACTATGTTGGAAAATATGACGATTAATCATCATCGGATTGGCGGAAAAATAAAAATTGAAGGTAAACACCGTTTTCAAAACGGTGAAGAGATTTATCAAAAATTTGTTCAAACTTTTTCCTGGAAGCAGCATTTTTCCATTTTTTATGATGATAAAAGTTATTTTTTCGTTGATGATAACAATCAAATTTTGTATATTGGAACAATTGATGGCTCTGATATCGATCTCACACTTACAATGGATACCAACCATGAAAATATATCTTTTATTCACTTGTTTTTGTGTATGGCAACTTTTGATAAAAAACAATTGAAACGCTTTTTAAAGAAAAATCCCGCAGTTGATCAATTTGTTCATCAGTTAATTCAGGACAGTTGGATGACGATGCTAACCTCTGGAGCTTTTTTAGCTGCAGGCATTCTAGCCACTCTTATCTATATCTATCGAAATTAAAAACAGCCTTTTGGCTGTTTTTTTGTCATATTTTCTCTTTTCGTGCATATAGATTAATTGATAGGAGGAATTATGATTACATTAACCAACCCAAAAACCAACGAAGTCGTCATTGACTTTCAACTCATTTATGATGCCGACAGCGCTCTTCATTTAGATTTTTATGCAGATGGATTAGTAGAAGAAGCGCATCAATTATTTCACCAATATTCACCTTTTCAAAAACTAAACTATGGTTTTTTATCTTGTTCTATCCCTGATTACGAACAATACGAACATCATTTTGATACAAGCATGAAAAACCGCTTTTTTTTATCGACAGCAGCTTGTGCAATGGTATCGACCATTAAACCCGTTCATGAGTTGTGTAGAAAAATTGAAAAACAAAAACGCGAAGGTGTTTTTAAATTTATCCATTACAAAGAACTTTATCAACGCGTGGTTACAATGATGGCATACAAACGTTTTTCAGATCGCTGTGAAACATTATTTGAAAAACCCTTTGATATTCGTGTTCCTTCTTATTTGATGCGACTATTGATTGCCCTAGAACGTTTAGATGTTCATTCTTTTGATGAAGTCACAAACTTCATTGAAAGATATGGGTATTTATATGATTTTTATATCAAAGAAAGTCGTTTAGAAACGTCAGAAGGCGTAAAAGACTATGTAAAAACAATCAAGCTTACCAATCCGCGTTCTTATGTGAAAATAAACAATTCAAAACGTAGTTTCGAATGTATATTATATAAATATGTTAGTTGGTATGAAGAAATGCGTCATATTTATCAATTACGCGCACTTCGTAATTTTAGATATTTCTTTCAACATTATGGTTTAGATATTCACGAAACAAGTTGGAAAGATCTTTTACAAAAGGAGGAAAAAACATGTTTATTTCATTAAAAAACGCCCATCAATATCCTGACAAAGTCGGAAATAAAGCATATCACACGTCTATTATGTTAAACCTTCAACTTCCTGCTGTTGATGGTTTTGTGATAGCAGAACCTTTTTCAGAAAAAGACATACAATTCATATGGAAAGAAGTAAAAACAACTATTCCGCTCGCTGTTCGTTCTTCAATGGGAGAAGAAGATACAAAAACAACTAGCGGAGCAGGTAAATATACAACCGTTTTAAGTGTTAAAACGTACGAAGAATTAAAAGAAGCTATTGAAACAGTTTTTTCATCCAACACTGAAACAACTCAAAAAGCCGTAATGATTCAACCAATGATTGACAGCGTTGTTTCAGGTGTCATGTTTACTTCTTCACCTTTTCATTCCGATCGAGCAAGTGTTGAAGCGGTATATGGACTTGGAGAATTATTAGTATCAGGGCAAATCACACCTGAAAGTTATGAAATAGATAAACAAACATTAACAATAACAAAAGAATTAAATCGTCATAAATATTATGGGTTGTTTCTTCAACATAACCCATTATCTCTAGGAGAAGAAAAACAAACACGCTTTGGAAACGTACGAAATGTTGCTCATATGAATGGGAATTTTTTAGGAAGCATTCCTTATAAAATGCGCGCAACTTTTTGTTTAAATGACCTTCAAGTTGTTTATTTATACACGTTAGGTTTAGCACTTGAAAAACATTTTGGCTGTCCTCAGGATATTGAATGGGCAATGAACGATAAACGAATAGTTCTTTTACAAACGCGACCAATCACACACAAAATTTCCTCAACACTTCCTTCTTTTGAACCATTATCCCAGCGCGACGACGTGTTAAACGGGAAAATAGCTTCATTAGGGGTAACAGAAGGAAAAGTGAAAATAATCAACGATTCTATCCCACTTGAGTTCATGGATGATGATGAAGAATTTATTTTAGTAGCTTACGAAACAAAACCCGAATACGTTCATTATATGTCTCGAGCCAAAGCAATCGTAACCGAAATAGGTGGAACACTGTGCCATGCTGCAATTGTATCAAGGGAATTAGGAATTCCATGTCTAGTAGGCGTAGAAGGAATCACATCTTCTGTTTCGCAAGGAGATCATATTGTGGTAAATGCAAATAAGGGGGAGGTTATTTTATGTTAAAAATGGATGATAAATGCACGCTTTATATACCAAAAGAACGAAAAACCGCAATTACACCGCTTGTGAAAGAAAAACTATCTTTTTTATCTCATCACTCAGCTGTCAAAGGAGACATTATCGGTCTTCCTGATTTCGGAGATGACGGAATGGGATTAAATGGTCTTTATTTTAAAAGCGACGGCGTCGTTTTTCCAATGGGTCCAGGAAAAGACGTAGGGTGTGGGTTTCGTGTGCTTCATGTAAAAAAAGAAGACATAGATATTAAACGTTTAGAAAAGACTCGTTTTTTCTTCGCCCAAACCATCACATCCCCTGCTCCTGGTCTTCGTCTTTGTCTTGAAGATATCTCATCTATTTTAACGCAATCGTTTTCCTGGCTTCAAAGCAGAGGCATTGAAGATCCTTTTCTTCAAGCGTATCAAGATTTTGATATAGAACGCCCATCTTTTTTAAACAAGCAACAAATAAAACGGAGCATTGCACGAATTGCTAAAGGGAATCATTTTATTGAATTACGTGAGCTTACCCATGTGGAAAAATCCATTTCTACTAATCTTAATATTAAAAAAGGCGATTATCTTATTCACATCCATAGCGGTTCAGGCGTTTTTGTTGAGAAGAGCTTTCTTCGGTACGTGTCCCTTATGCGGCGCACAAACGATCACCTTCAAAATGGATATGAATCTTACGGAGAGTTAGGAGAAGACTGGACACAAAACTATTTAAGTGACGTACAACGTTCTCTTCGTTTAGCGTGTGTGAATCGATCTTTATTAGCGCAAATAATCGGCGCTTGGTTAAATGCACCTTTCACTACATTATTTGATACACCTCACGATAGTATTCGTGTCGAAGGAGAAACTATACACCATTACAAAGCGGTCCAGCAATACGCATCACATAAAAAGCAAGACCTTGCGATTATTCCAAGCACTATTTCCGATTCTTCTTTTATTGTTCGAAAAAAGGGAGATTTTCCTTTTATTAATCACGGGTTAGGAGATGGTGAAACAGGAGAAGAAAAACCTGTAAACGGAGTCTTAACGAACTTTACTCAGCCTATTAAACGAAAATTTTTCCAAGCAAAGCCCGTTTTTGATTTAGTAAAACAGTTAGGTTGGTATGAAACCGTCATGGAAGCAAAACCGTGGATATGTATAAAAAATAGGGGACATTGGTAGTTCTAAAATAATTAGACCCTGCATAGAATAAACTATAGAAAAGGAGGTGGTGTCATTTGGGTAACCATGCACCAATTAAAAACGATCTTTTACAAAAATTAATTAATAAAAGTGAAACAACAAAAAAGAAATAAGGGGAAACTAAAAACAAGAATGAATTATTTCATTCTTGTTTTTAGTTTTATTTGTTGTATTTTAGCTGTTTTAGTTAATTTACCTACAGCTGTGTTAATAAAACGACAACCATATTTCACTTCATCTTTTGGCTTGTGATTATGTCCAAAACACCATATTTTATCTTGGATAAATGGTTTAAAATCATCTCCTACATAAGCATAAAATCCAATGTTTTGAGGCGTGGGCTCGAAGAAATAATCAGGAGGTCCATGTGTAATAATAACGTCTGAAGAAACAACCAATGTTTTAAGGTCTCTTTTCTGTTTTTTGCTATATGCAAAGGGATCATCCATTAATCCTTTATGTTTTATATCCATTTTCTTTTGATACCACAATTCGTTTAATTGATTAGGCGTAAAATTATAATGTTTATTAAATAATTCAAAATCAAAAAAAATATCACTTCCTCCAAATGTTACACCTTGGTATGTAAAGGTTGTTCCGTTTAAATAATGAACGTTTTCAAACGAATCTATTTTTATTAAAAATGATTGTAATCGTTCTTTTGCATCCGAAAAACCTTCTATATTGTATTCTTCTACTGGAAGAGTAAGATCATTATTTCCAAGTACGAATAGGACATGCGTATAATGTTTTCGTATTTCAGCTAAAAACGCAATATTTTGTGCATTATATTCACCAAAATCACCTACAAAAACTAAGCATTGAGAAGGCGTAGAAGGAAGAAGTTGAGCAACCCATTGTTTCATATCATCTTCTAAATGAGTGATGCGGGTTTTAAACCATTTATCTAAATGAATATCTGAAATGATGTCAAATGTAAGCATAAATACCTCCTTATCTAGTTTTTCCTAATTCCATTTTGATCATACCATTAACCTTCTCATTTGTTAAAAAAACGAACTGAATTGTTTTCCAGAACATAAAAAAACAGGCTTTACACCTGTTTTTTTGCATGACTGAATGTGACAAATTTCTTCTTCTTCTCGTCCCATAAATGAAACTTAAGGGAAGCCAAACTTGTTTTTAACGTAATAGTAGGAACATGCTGCAGTGATTCTGTATGATTGTGAGCCGCTTCCAATTTATAATTGGGAACACGCGGACTTAAATGATGAACATGGTGATACCCGATATTTCCTGTTAGCCATTGAATCGCTTTGGGAAGTTTATAAAAAGAACTTCCTTCTACTGCAGCTTTCACAAATTCCCATTCTTTATCTTCTTCAAAATAAGAATCTTCAAATTGATGCTGCACATAAAAAAGCCAAACACCTGTTATACCTGAAAGCAAGAAAATAGGACCTTGTACCAGTAAAAAAGATTGCCACCCAATTGTCATGCAAAATAAAGCAACAATTAATACGATAGAAATGTTCGTAATATATGTGTTCATTCGCTCATTCCATTTTGCGCCTTTTTTGTTGAATCGATTCGTTAATAAAAAGACATAAATTGGACCTAATATAAACATTACAAATGGATTTCGATAAATACGATATTGGATTTTTTTCCATTTTGTAGCCTCTGCATATTCTCCCACTGTAAGAATCCATAAATCACCAATTCCTCTTTTATCTAAATTTCCACTTGATGCATGGTGAATAGCATGACTGTGTTGCCATTGGTTATAAGGGAATAATGTCAAAATACCTGTAATCGTTCCAAGTATCTTATTTGCACGTCGGTTTTTAAAAAACGAGTAATGACAGCAATCATGAAAAATAATAAATATTCGCGTTAAAAATCCTGCAGCAACAATTACAAAAGGCAGTACCAACCAATAAGAAATTGATAAACTTTGATACGCAAGAAACCACAATATAAAAAAAGGAACAAGTGTATTGATAATTTGCCTTACACTGTCCTTAGTTGTAGCCTTTTCATAAGGAGCAACTTGTTTTTTTAATTGTTTTTGTTTTTCTTTAGACATTTTTTTCCTCTCTTTAAATCAGAATGTAGTTATTCTTTTTATTTTACCAAATAATGCACAACTCCTGCAAGCGTGAATTTTTGGTTAAAAAACGATTGCATAAGACATATAATGAATTATACTAGTACTATCACATAAAAGATAGGAGTAATGGAAAATGGATAAAAAAATTCGATATGAAATTGAAGAAGTTCTTTCAAATATTCGACCCTTTACAAAACGAAAAGATAGTCGAGTTACTTTTGACGGAGATATCGTTCCAATGAATTCAAATCGTTATTTAATGTTCGCCATTAAAGGATTAACATGCGTAAAGTGTGGAGTAACTGCCGATCATTTTAAAAAAGTTTGGGGAAATCCACAAGATAATCCTCATTTTACACCTTTTGGTGTCGATGAAGAAGGAAATGAATTTATGATGACCCGTGATCATATTATGCCCAAAACAATGTTAAAAGATAATTCAGTAGAAAATTCGCAACCGATGTGTTCATCTTGTAATGAAGAAAAAGACGCTGATTATGATGAAAGACTTAAAGAATTAGCAGAAAAACGATTTCAAAAACCTATAGAACATATTGAAATTGATGAGTTAATTGATATTGTATATGATGAAATGAACGCTATAGATGTAGATGATTTTGTTGAACAATTAAACCAAAAGGAGACTATTCATGATTGATTTTTCAAATATTTCTCAAAATGAATTAAAACGTTTAGAACAAGAACGCGCGAAACAAATGAGCGGAACATTTATCGAACATCCAGAACGTAATCCAATTTTACTTGAGCTTCGATTTAATTATGGTTATTTACACATCGGACCTTTTTTAATGGGTAAAGAAGGAAATAAATTTGAACTTTTATTTCGTTCTTTTGATAAAGAAATACATTTAGCCTTTATCGGAGTACCTGAAGGTTCTCAACAACAAGGTATAGGGACCGAAATGATGAACATTTTAACAACTTTAGCTGATAAATATCATTATTCCATTGATTTAAATATTGATCCAAAGTTTGGAGTAACAAAAGAAGTATTACATTCTTTTTACCAACGCTTCGGTTTTGTTTCATCGGAACCTGAAGATGACACTTATATGATAAGAAAATATAACAAGTAAAAACAGCCAAAAGGCTGTTTTTATTTGTTTTCAGGTGATTCTAGTTTAAAAGGTTCATATTTCTTTTTAATTTTATTTAAAATGGAAACACCTTTTACAAAAGTAATATTACTTGAAACTAGTTCTGGTTGTACTTCGTTTACAGTGTTTGGTTGACTTGATTCAATTGATTTAATTATTTTTGAATAGCCGATTGATTTCAAACGATAAGCTTCAATAAATTTATTTTCCACGGAAGCAAATTCTTTTTTCAAAAGGTCAGGTGTATTCTTTGGAAATGTTTTATGTGAGGAATGGATCTTTTTTAATTTATTACTTGTAGCATAGGCATCTTTTGCAGCTATATAAATGTCTTCAAGCGTGCTTGCTTCTTTATTTGGACCGTTGATAAGTTGGTTATAAGTAATAAATGTCTTTTCGTTTTCATAAGTAGTTCTATACGTATTTTCTTCATATTCTCGAATATATAATTGGTATTTTTTATTTCGTTCTTGTTCTTTTTTAAGTTTAGCTATCATTTTTTCTTGTTCTAATGCTATTTGTTCTTCCTCGGTCATTGTTTTTGATTTTTTTATTTTTATTTGTACTTTTTGTCCAGAATTTTCTTTAAAAGAATTTTTATGTCCAAAATAAACTAGAAAAACAATAACAATAAGAAGTGATGCAAAAATAAACATTATTTTTTTATTCATATTATTCCCTCCTTTAAATCTTTGTTAATATAGATCAATTGATTGAATAAGGAAAGGAAAAATTGTTTTTTTCAATATAATGCTTTGAATAAAGAAAAATTAAACCAAAGAGAACATGTTTCGCTATAATAAAAGTAAGGATGAAAAATAATGAGAGTTGGAGTGAATGAATATGTTTCAAAATCCATACAATGTGTTAAAAATGATGGAACCAGAAGCAAAAATAAAAAGCTATACGATTAGAAATTGTATTGTCGATGAATTTCAAACGATGGAATTAGAAGTTCATATCAGTAGCATTAACGAAACATATCCGATGGAATCTGTTTCATTTTTAAGAGTATTGGCACTTGATGAACAAGATAAACAACGAAAGATAAAATCTTTCGTTGATAGTTATGTAAAAGCACTCAATAAGTACGATAATCATTGTTTGTTAGATGTGTACGATCTTACACAATTTTACGGAGCAGACCATTTAAAACCCTTTGATTATCACAACTCTAAATATCTAGGTGGAAAACCTATTGATAAACGAATTGTTGGAGATGGAAAAGAGTATATTAAACAAAAAATAAAAGAATTAAAACAATATTACTAAAAAAAGTGAATTAACATTTTTAGAAGATTTTATGATTGATTCAGCATTTACAAATAAGCTAATAAATGCATACAAAAACAGCCAATAGGCTGTTTTTTTTGTTATAATAAAAATGAAAAAATAGTAAATACCAGGAGGGACGAAAATGGGAAGACTTTTAAAACGCGTACCGCTTGATTTTGATTATCCACTAGGAAAAGTATGGAAAGGTTATTTGAATCCCTATTATATCGAATGTGATCAGCAGTGCGAAGGAGGTTATTCAAAAGAATATTTACTTTTGAAAAATTATTTTTATCATTATCCTTTAAGTGATCAAGATAAGAAAAACGAAGTTTTTCTCCTTCTACAACCTTTTTTAACGCCAGAAGTAATCGAAGAGAGAAAAGGACATTTAGGACATAATGTTTATGGATTATTAAGTGATTTAGGAAAAGAAATGGAATTGAATTCAAATTGGATGACTTGTTTTGTTTGCGACGGTCACGGAGTACATCCTGATTATTTGCAAAAATATGAGGATTGGGAACAAGAAGAACCACCTGTTGGCGAAGGTTATCAACTTTGGGAAAATACAAGTGAAGGTTCTCCAAAGTCCCCTGTCTTTTCAACATTAGATGAACTTTGCCAGTGGTGCGAAAAGCATGCCACAACATTTGGTTCTATGACTGCGACGAAAGAAGAATGGGAACAAATATTAAACTGAAAAAGAAATTGAAGAAATAAAAAAAA
>Ga0105244_10000244_pt1 | contig 55612 bp, 48 predicted proteins | sample KBSM44metaG_FD_80423 | JGI IMG/M metagenome (GOLD analysis project Ga0105244, IMG submission 80423) | Miscanthus rhizosphere microbial communities from Kellogg Biological Station, Michigan, USA - KBS M4-4 metaG | ecosystem: Host-associated > Plants > Roots > Rhizosphere > Soil | place...
AGGTGTAGAAGAAGGAGCTGCTGCTGCTGTAGATTCTGTTTTAGCTATTATTGGGAATGAAGGAGAAGATATTTCAGGGTTGACAGGAGGAGCTGCTGCTCCCAGTGCAGGTTCTGAAGAAAAAAAATCAGAAGAACAACCTAAAACAGAAGCTGCTGAACCTGTTGCTGCTGCAGAAGTTCCGGCAGGAGTAGAAGTTATTACAATGCCAAGACTTTCTGATACAATGACAGAAGGTAAAGTAGCTAAATGGCACAAAAATGTAGGCGACACAGTAAAAGAAGGTGATCTTCTTGCTGAGATCGAAACAGATAAAGCAGTACAGGACTTCGAATCTGAATTCAATGGAGTACTATTGAAGCAGGGTGTAGAAGAAGGTGGTGCTGCACCGGTTGATTCAGTATTAGCAATTATCGGCCCTGCAGGAACTGATGTTTCATCTGTAGGAGCACCGAAAGCAGCCGCTGTATCAACTGAAAAACCAGTTGAACAAAAAGCAGAAGCTAAAACAGAAGAAAAAGCTGCTCCGGCTGTAAGTTCTTCATCTTCTGACAGAGTTGCAATCTCTCCACTGGCTAAGAAAATGGCTCAGGATAAAGGGGTTGACATCAATAGTGTTCAGGGATCTGGTGAAAACGGAAGAATCGTTAAAAAAGATATTGAAAATTATCAGCCAGCTGCGAAACCGGCTGCTTCAGCTCCTGCAGCAAGCGCTGCTCCTGTTGCAGTAAACTTCGTACAAGGTGAAGATACAGAGACTCCAAATTCTCAGGTAAGAAATATTATTGCAAAACGTCTTTCTGAAAGTAAATTCTCTGCACCTCACTACTATCTGATGGTGGAGATCAACATGGATAAAGCAATTGAAGCTAGAAAAGAAATCAATTCTTTACCTGATACAAAAATCTCTTTCAACGATATGATCATTAAGGCAACTGCAATTGCTTTAAGAAAACATCCTCAGGTAAATTCAAGCTGGGCAGGTGATAAGATCATCCACAGAGGAAATATCAATATTGGTGTGGCAGTAGCTATTCCTGACGGATTGGTAGTTCCTGTATTGAAAAATACAGATCAGATGACGTATACTCAGATCTCTGCATCGGTAAAAGATATGGCTTCAAGAGCGAAGAGTAAAGGTCTTAAAGCTAATGAAATGGAAGGATCTACCTTCTCTATTTCTAACTTAGGAATGTTCGGAATTGAAACATTCACAAGTATCATCAACCAACCAAACTCTGCCATCCTTTCAGTAGGAGCAATTATCGAGAAACCAATCGTTAAAGATGGTCAGATCGTAGTTGGAAACACCATGAAACTTTCATTGGCATGTGACCACAGAGTGGTAGACGGTGCTACAGGTGCACAATTCTTACAAACGTTAAGAACATATTTAGAAAGTCCATTAACATTGTTACTGTAATTTTCTGAATTGAAAATAATAAAGCCTCCCAGAACGGGAGGTTTTTTTGTTATACCCATTTGAGAATTGAAAATTATCACTGTATTTTTTGGTGGAATTTCAAAATCAAATTACTATTTTTGAATCATGATTAAAGCAAGAAATATCCATAAGTCTTATGGGAATTTAGAAGTACTGAAAGGAGTTGATATTCACATCAAAACAGGAGAGGTGGTTTCTATTGTGGGAGAATCAGGAGCTGGTAAATCTACATTACTGCAGATTTTAGGAACGCTGGATCATCCGACTCAATTCAACAAATATGATACTGAAATTGAAATAGCAGGAGAATCATTTATTAATATGAATGATAAGCAGTTGTCAAAATTCAGAAATCAGAATATCGGTTTCGTATTTCAGTTTCATCAGCTTCTTCCGGAGTTTACAGCGCTGGAGAATGTATTGCTTCCCACCAAAATAGCCGGAGCCAATGAAAAAGAAGCGCTTGAAAAGGCTTATGCTTTATTTGAAGATTTAAAAATAGAACAAAGACTGCAGCATAAACCCAACCAGCTTTCAGGTGGAGAAGCACAAAGGGTAGCTGTAGCGAGGGCTTTAATCAATTCACCAAAAATCATTTTTGCAGATGAGCCTACCGGAAACCTGGATTCCAAGAACGCGGATGATCTTCACAGACTGTTTTTTGATCTTAGAGACAAGTATGATCAGACTTTTGTGATTGTAACCCATAATCCGAATCTTGCAGAAATTACAGACCGTAAGCTCGTTATGAAAGACGGAATGATCATAGAATAAAAGTATACCGCACCAGATGATGAAACACTTTATTTTCCTTTTTTTAACCCTGATTTCCTGTTCAAAAACTGAATCCCAGCAGTTGAATTCATTGAGAATTCCTCAGACAAGGATTTCGGAAGTTAGAAACTATATTAAAGGGAAAGAGTATAATCAGGAACTGGCTGTTTTTATCAATTTTAAGATTCCTTCCGGGAAATACCGCTATTTCATTTATAATCTGAAAAATAACACTATTGTACAGCATGCGGTAGTGTCTCATGGTTCTGGTTCCGTTATTCCACGATCAGAAGCTTTAAAATTCAGTAATGTTGAAGGTTCCTATCAGTCATCTCTTGGAAAATATGCCATTGGAGAAAGCTATGTGGGAAAGTTTGGAAAAGCATATCGCTTAAGCGGTCTTGATTCTACAAACAGCAATGCAATGCAACGAGCCATTGTTCTCCATTCTTACGGATGTATTCCTGATACTGAATCTCAGGCTCCGGCATGTTTAAGCTTAGGATGTCCCATGCTTTCGGTAAATGCATTTAATGAAACGGCTAAATATATTGATCAGTCAAAGAAACCGATCATATTATATGCATTCTATTAATTCATAATATAATCTTCTTTCCATGGCTATAAAATTTCTTGCAGAAGATGACAGACCCAGAGAAAAGTTTTTGCAGAAAGGCAAAAGCTCACTTTCTGATTCTGAACTGTTAGCTATTATTATGGGAAGCGGGAATAAGAATGAAAATGCCGTAGAACTGGCAAGAAAGATTTTAAATTCTGTCGATAACAGTTGGCATCAGCTGAGCTTGCTTTCTGTTAAAGATCTGATGAAATTCAAAGGAATTGGTGACGCAAAGGCTATTTCAATTATTTCAGCGTTGGAAATAGGAAGGAGAAGAGCTGTGCAGGAAATTCCTGAAAAAGTAATTATAGGCAACAGTCATGATGCTTATGCCGTTCTTAGAAACCAGCTCTCTGATTTAAGAACTGAAGAGTTCTGGGCAATTTTCCTTAACAACAGTAATAAAGTGATTCATGTATCTCAGCTCACACAGGGAGGGATCAGCCAATCTATTGTAGACGTAAGAACACTCTATAAAGCAGCACTGGATCATTTTTCAACAGGGATTATCATTGCCCACAATCATCCTTCAGGAAGCTTAAAACCAAGCAGGGAAGATATCAATATCACACAAAAAATAAAAGAAGCAGGAGATACATTAAGTATTCAGCTTTTAGACCATATTATTGTCACGCAGGATTCTTATTTTAGTTTCTCGGACGCAGGATTATTATGATTAGAAGATTGAAATACCATGAAATTGATTTTGTAAAATATGCTCAATGTTTAGAAAATTCCGAACAGAGAAAATATTCTGCTACAAAAGATTTTTTAGACACTACTTCTACAATGCCCTGGGAAATTCTGGTTTATAAAGACTACGAAGCAGTAATGCCAGTGCCCTTTGTAAGAAAATATGGGATGAAAATTGTACACAATCCAAAACTTTGTCAGCAGCTTGGTGTTTTTTCTGGTAAAGACAATGTGGATCTCAATGAAGCTTTTTTAGAATATCTGGAAAAGAATTACATGATCAGAGCTTATCCGTTCAATGATCTCAATCAGCTTCGCTCAAAGATGAGAATCAAGAAAAATTTTTTGTTATACCCTAATACTTATGAAAAAGTATACGCCGGATATTCGCCTAAACGAAAACGAAAACTTCGGTTAGATGAAGCTGTATTAAAAGAATCGGAAATCAAAACGATCCCTTATGACAAAGCAAAAACTTTTATTGAAGCCAATACGATAGGGCTGAACAAAGATCATGATCTGTCTGAATTCATGAGGATTTTTGAAAATTTTTACCAATTGGGCTATCTGAAGTTCACCGCTTTTTACTATCAGCATAAGATCGTTAATATGATTGCTACTTATTCGGACAGTAATATGGTAGCGCTTTTAGGTAATTTCAATGATAAGGATTATGTCAAATTATCAGGAGCTTCTGTTTTGATTGATCATGTTATTAAAGAAAATATTGAAACCTGTGTTTTTGATTTTGAAGGAGGCGAACTTCCCAATATTGAAGAGTTTTTCAGAGGATTCCGACCGGAATTAAGGCCATACGGAATTATTGAAAATTCAAAAAAGAACCTTTTTAAAAAGTTAGGGTATCTTATGTTGAGAAGAAAGTCTTTTTTATGATGAAAAGCATTGTTTAGATTGGTTCTAATTAAGTAATATTCCGTAACTTTATAAAATCCTTAGTAAAACAGTTATGTTACAACAGATTCGTCAGTACAAATTATCATATATGCTTTATAACTTATTTAAAAAGAGTAAATTAAAGCATAATATTCCATTGTATAAAAAATACGGAATCAATAAGAACTATTTTTCAAGTATTTCGAGTAAAGATTTTGCCCATCTACCTTCGAGGGAAAGAGCTGTAGATTATTCAAAGCTTACGGAAACTTCCTTTTTTAAGAAACTTACGGAAGAAAATAAAGAAAGTGTTCTTCAGTATGATGATAACGGATATCTGATTCTTAGAAATTTCCTCACTCCGGAAACAGCGGATCAGATCAATACTGAAATTGATAAACTGATGGAAGACGGAACGTTGAAGTTCATTTACGGAGGAAAACTGATGTTTGCCATTCATCATTCAGAAATCATTAAAAATATTGGAAGCGATAAGGATTTATTAGACTTTTTATCGGTTTTACTGGACGGGAAATCGAAGCTTTTTCAAAGTATCAACTTCATTAACGGAAGCCAGCAGAAAACACACTCAGACAGTATTCACATGACTACTTATCCTTTGGGTGGACTATTGGGAGTATGGATTGCCCTGGAAGATGTAGATGAGACCAATGGAGCTCTGCACTATATTCCTAAGAGCCATAAATTACCTTACTTCCTGAATTCTGATTACGATAATGAAGGTACAGACTTGAGAATCGGTAAGAAAAGCTACAGAGCCTATGAAACTTTCCTTGAAGAGAAAGTAAAAGAATTAGGATTAAAGAAAGAAATCTTTAAAGCAAAAAAAGGTGATTTATTAATCTGGCATGCCAATATTCTTCACGGCGGAGAACCTCACACGGATAAAAACAGAACCAGAAAAAGTTTAGTCTACCATTTTTTTGATGAAAACAGTGTTTGCTACCATGAAGTAACACAAAGGCCGGCTTTGTTTGAGCTTTAGTACAGGATAATCCTCTTCATAAACCTTTTGATAGGAATGCGGATTTAAAAAGATAGTTTTTTTACATTTGTATTCTTATAATATCAGTGTATGGAAAAAAAGAAGAATATTCTTGTTTTTATATTTTCAATCTATGTATGCTTCATGTCATACTACCTGTATACCAACCACTATTACAACACTGATATGGAAGCTTATATGGGGATGATTTATAAAACGGAATATCCTGAAATGAAAATTGAAGAAATTCATCAGAAAGTATATGATGAATTGCGGGAAAAAGCCCCCGATTTTGCAGGATTTGCTTCTGTAAATCCTATGGTGGAAGAAGTGGCAGAAGGAGAGAGTACTTATTATAAAATCATCTCACAAAATCCTAAGGCCTACGAAGAAGAATTACAGCTTTTTGTGGTAAAACCTTTTTATAATTTTATGAACTGGTCATTATTTAAGCTTGGTTTCAGTGCTTCTGCTTCCGTCTCTTTGGTTTCCATTATTTCTTATGCGCTGATTCTTATTTTGATATTCAGCTTTTTGATAAAAATTCTGAAAAATTATCCTCTTGCCTTTATCCTTACTGTTTTAATTTCACTGTTTAAACCTCTGTCGGAATCAGCCAGACATGTTTCTGCAGATTCTTTATCATGTCTGTTACTTCTTTTAAGTTTCTATGTATTTTTAGTGAGAAGGAATTTATTTATTGCAGGGATATTGGCCATGTTATGTGTTTTAACAAGACCGGAATATTTTATTTTTTATACTTTCCTGTATGCTTTCATCTACCTTTACAGAAACAGGCTTCAGATTAAGACAGTTCCATTGTTGCTATCATATGGGTATCTGTTTCTTTCCTTCTTTTTAGTACAGGCTTTTAATGAGGTGTCATGGTCTACACTTTTTATGAATCAGTTTACCAAAGTTCAGATTTATCCTGTTTCACAACCTGATCCGTTTTCCTTTGCCGATTATTTTCACTTTATTAAAAGTAATATAATGCTTGAGTTTAACGCTTCTTATTTTCCTCTGTTACTGATTTTTATTGTGATCATATTGGCTAACCGTTTTACATTCCGTAATAAAAAAAATCAGGCTCAACTCTTGTTTTTTGCCATTATTTATACAACTGTAATGCTGAGATTTTTGGTTTTTCCGTCGCTGGTAAACAGGATGATGCTTGGCTTTTATCTCATAATTATACTCGCGTTGATCTATATACAAATTTCTAAAGTGGATATCTTTAAAAACTCTTTAGAAGACGGAAAATAATTAGTAATTTTGCAGTCTAAAATTATGACAAGTCTTTCAGGATATTTACCCTATGCATTTGCATTGATTATTGCAATTCCTTTTCTGGTTTTGCTCAGACAATTTGTACACTCATACATTACTCTTAAGAACCAGGAAATCAAACTGCTCAGCGTGAAATCAAATTCAGAGAATAAAGCACATTCCTATGAAAGAATGACTTTGTTTCTGGACAGAATGAAGCCGTCAAATCTTATTCAAAGGTTTGATAGTGGATTGGCTGCTCATGAATTTATTTTCCTGACAGAAAAAACAATCAATGAAGAATTTGAATATAACTCGTCACAGCAGTTATATATCACAAAAAATTCATGGAAGAATATCGTAGACTCAAAAAATGCAATTATAGAACTGCTTCACAAAACGTATGACGGATTGAAAGGTGATGTTCAGCTGGATGAATTCAAAACGATTTTCATCATGAATTATATGGAAGGCAACGATTATATTGCTGAAACAATAGAAGACTTAAGAAAAGAAATTTTAATAATAACTTAAAAAATAACAGATAAATAATGATTCCAAATTTTAAAGCACATCCATGGCACGGAATTTCTGCAGGAGAAGATGCGCCAAATGTTGTAAACGTATTTGTGGAAATTGTTCCTTCAGATACTATTAAATATGAAGTAGATAAAGAAACAGGATATTTAAAGGTAGACAGACCGCAGAAATTCTCTAACATTATCCCTGCTTTATATGGTTTTGTTCCAAGAACATACTGTGATAATGAAGTGATGAAACTTGCTGTAGAAGCAGGAGCTACGGATGTTACAATGGGAGATCATGACCCTCTTGATATTTGTGTTTTAAGTTCTCACAATATCCATGCCGGAGGTTTATTGATGGAAGCTATTCCAATCGGAGGTTTCAAAATGATTGATGGAGGTGAAGCAGATGATAAAATTGTTGCAGTAATGATTAATGACCACGCTTTCGGACACTTCAGAGATATTGCTGAATTACCGGAAGCTGAAGTAAGAAGATTAATGCACTATTTCCTTACGTATAAAAACCTACCGGATGAGCCTGCAAAATGTAGAATTCAGGAGGTATACGGAGCTGAGCACGCTAGAAAAGTGATCAAAGCTTCTCAAACAGACTACGCAGATAAATTCGGGGGATAAGATTTTCTTTCCAAACATAAAAAAAGCAGATGAATTTTCATCTGCTTTTTTATTTTCAGTATAAGCCTTGATGGATATTATAATGCTGGTAAAACGGGTTTAGTTTCTTTTATATACGGAAATTCCATCTTTTATTGTTTCCAGAACCTTAATACTTCTGAGATTTTCAGGAGCTATGGTCAAAGGATTCTGATCCAGAATAACAAAGTCGGCTATTTTACCTGCTTTAATAGAACCTTTTGTATTTTCTTCCTGCAGCTGATAGGCTCCGTTAATGGTAATGGCTTTTAATGCTTCAATAGGAGAGATCCTTTCATTGGATCCTAAGATCATTCCTGACCGTGTCTTTCTGTTCACTGCTGCATATACTGCGGTAATCAGATCTGGTGGGGTAACCGGAGCATCATGATGAATGGTAAACGTAATTCCTGCTTTTAATGCTGAATGGGCCGGACTTATAAAAGAAGCTCTTTCAGGACCAAAAACACTTGAATAATGCCAATCTCCCCACAAATAAGCATGCGTAGAAAAGTAAGATGGAATTACACCTAATTCTTTTATCTTTTGAATATGATCAGGGCGGCTGTTCTGGACGTGAATTAATGTTGCCCGTAATTCCGGTTGGTAAATATTTTCATCTTTTAACCTTTTAATAACGCGTATAGCCTGATCTATTGCTGCGTCTCCATTGACGTGAAGCTGTGCAGTTATATGGTTTTGGAAAAGTATTTTTAGATCGTTATATAATGTTTCATCCGTAAAGATGGGAAACCCTTTGTAATCTTTAGACTGACCTTCAGGGGGAATTAAATAAGGCTGAGTAAGCCAGGCTGTTTTACCTTGTGGAGAACCATCATCAGAAAATTTGAACCCGGCTAGCTTCAAACGATTTTCATACTTCATATATTTTGGCTTGAAACTGGTGAAATCCTTTTTGAAATACTCATAATCCGGAAAGTAAACAACATCAGCTTTAAGAAGATGTTGAGATGCAGCTTTTTCTAACAAAGCAACACTTTCTCCCATAGTCCTTCCGTCACAAATAGTTGTCTGTCCATAGCTGAGCCATTCATCCTGAGCTTTCATCAGATTTTCCATGGCATGAGCTTGAGTATCTTTGCCCTTATTCATTTTTTCCGTTATTGCCAACAACGCAGTGAAACTTGCATTCTCTTCTAATTTTCCATTCAGTTTCCCTGTTTTTTTATCCCTGCCAATATGCCCTCCTTCGGGATCTTTTGATGATTCTGTTATGCCTAGAAGTTTTAGCATGGCACTGTTTGCTACGCTGGCATGACCTGAAGCATGAATAACTATAATAGGATTGGTTTTACTGATGACATCCAGTTCTGTTTTTGTAGGATGACGATGTTCTGTGATAATCGCATCATCATACCCATTTCCAATAACAGGTATATTATCTGTGATTTTTTTGTCTTTGATGTAGTTTTTAATTGTAGCCTGTAAATCTTTAATTGAATTTACAGTGCCATAAGGCTCAGGAGATAAATCTACAACATCCATCATCCCGGCTCTTGAAGTAAGATGTCCATGAACATCTATAAAACCGGGAAGAAGTGTTTTACCATTTAGATTAATGATTTTAGTGGCTGGTTCTGAAAAATGTTCAGCATCCGATTTTGTTCCGGCAAAAAGTATTTTCCCATCTTTGACGGCTACTGCTTCCACTTGAGCAGGAGTATCCTCCATTGTTATAATAGGACCTCCGAAATAGAGTATTTCTGCTTTTTCTTGGGGAATCTTATTTTGACAACTGCTTATAACTGCAGGTAAAAGAAGAGTGTATAATATCCTTTTCATAAATAATTAATTCAAATCATGGTGAGAAACAAATTTACAAAATAATAGATTATTATTAGTGAATTTTATTATGTGTTTATAATTTCATTATATTTATAAGACTAATCTCAATTTTTTAATATAAAATAATAAACTATGGATCTATTTATGTTAGTGCCAATTTTTGGTGTCATAGCTTTGCTTTATACATTTCTTCAGAGCAACTGGGTTAATAAACAGAATGCGGGAAATGAAAAAATGAAAATAATCAGCGGCCATATTGCAGACGGTGCAATGGCTTTTCTAAAGGCTGAATATAAAATCTTAACGTACTTTGTTGTTGTAGTCGCCATTCTTTTGGCTGTGATGGGCTCAAGCAATGCCAATTCACACTGGAGTATCGGAGTTGCCTTTGCGGTAGGAGCGATATTCTCTGCATCAGCCGGTTTTATTGGTATGAAAATCGCCACCAAAGCGAATGTGAGAACTGCTGAAGCTGCAAGAACTTCACTGTCAAAAGCCCTTAAAGTATCTTTTACCGGAGGATCAGTAATGGGAATGGGAGTTGCCGGACTGGCTGTGCTGGGCTTAGGAGCTTTATTCCTGATTATTAAACAGATCTTTGCGCCTGAAGCAACTGTTGATTCTCATGAAATGGAAAAGACCATTGAAATTCTCACAGGATTTTCTCTTGGAGCTGAATCCATTGCCCTTTTTGCAAGAGTAGGAGGAGGTATTTATACAAAAGCAGCTGATGTGGGCGCTGATCTTGTAGGTAAAGTAGAAGCCGGAATTCCGGAAGATGATCCCCGAAACCCTGCAACCATTGCAGATAACGTAGGAGATAATGTAGGAGATGTTGCAGGAATGGGTGCTGACCTTTTCGGGTCTTATGTTGCAACAGTTCTGGCCACGATGGTATTAGGCAGGGAAACTGTTTCTGATGATGCTTTCGGAGGTTTTGCACCAATTCTTTTACCCATGCTGATTGCGGGGACAGGAATTATCTTTTCCATGATCGGGACTTTATTCGTGAAAATTAATGATAATGAAGGCTCATCCACTTCCAGCGTTCAGAATGCTTTAAACCTTGGAAACTGGGGAAGTATCGTGATTACTGCTATTGCATCTTACTTCCTGGTAACCTATATTCTTCCTGAAAAAATGGTTCTCAGAGGTCATGAATTTACTAAAATGGGAGTATTCGGAGCCATTATGGTAGGTCTGGTAGTAGGAACTTTAATGAGTATTATTACAGAATATTATACAGCAATGGGGAAAAGACCGGTTTCCAGTATTGTGAGACAGTCTTCTACAGGCCATGCAACCAATATTATTGGTGGGCTTTCCGTGGGTATGGAATCTACTTTGCTTCCGATTATTGTGCTGGCAGGAGGAATCTATGGCTCTTACCTGTGTGCCGGACTTTACGGAGTGGCTATTGCAGCAGCAGGAATGATGGCTACTACAGCTATGCAGCTTGCTATCGATGCTTTTGGACCTATTGCAGATAATGCCGGAGGGATTGCCGAAATGAGTGAGCTTCCTAAAGAAGTCCGTGAAAAAACAGATATTCTTGATGCGGTAGGAAATACAACGGCGGCTACAGGAAAAGGATTTGCCATTGCTTCAGCAGCATTGACAGCATTGGCCTTATTTGCAGCTTTTGTAGGGATAGCGGGAATTGACGGGATTGATATTTACAGAGCAGATGTCCTTGCAGGGCTATTTGTAGGAGGAATGATTCCGTTTATCTTTTCATCATTAGCAATTACAGCGGTAGGACAGGCAGCAATGGCGATGGTAGAAGAAGTAAGACGACAGTTCCGTGAAATACCGGGAATTCTGGAAGGAAAAGCACAGCCTGAATATGAAAAATGTGTAGCTATTTCTACGGATGCATCCATCAGAAAAATGATGTTGCCGGGCGCTATTGCTATTATTTCTCCACTCTTAATCGGGTTTATTTTCGGACCTGAAGTATTAGGAGGATTTCTGGCTGGAGCTACGGTTTGCGGTGTTTTGATGGGAATGTTCCAGAATAATGCTGGAGGAGCGTGGGATAATGCAAAAAAATCATTTGAAAAAGGGGTAGATATCAACGGTCAGACTTATTATAAAGGTTCAGAACCTCATAAGGCATCTGTAACAGGTGATACTGTAGGAGACCCATTTAAAGATACTTCAGGACCATCTATGAATATCCTGATCAAATTAATGTCTATTGTTTCTTTGGTTATTGCACCTACTTTGGCTGTTTTACATAAAGATAAAATTGAGGCGAACAGAAAAGCGAAAATTGAAAGTCTTACCGGAGTTCCGAGTGCTACAACGGCTGTAAATGGAGATGCTAAAATAATTACGGTTATTCCGGGAGAAATTAAAGGACATCTTAATGAAAGTGGAGATTTTGTTTACGAAACAGGAAATATTCAGAAAATAAAACTGGATGGAGGAAAAACGATAGCCATTGGAGATGGAAGCCAGCTTTACCAGTTCTATAACGTGGTTAAACAAAAAGATAAATCGGCATTAGATCCTAATAAATGGTATACCATTGAAAACCTTTATTTTGAGACAGGGTCAAGTGATCTGAAAGCAGAATCTGTGCTCCAGCTGAATACTTTAGCTGAAATTCTAAATGCTTACCCGGCTCTGAAAATAAAATTAGGGGGTTATACAGATAACAGTGGTAATGAGGATAGTAATCTCAAGTTATCTAATTTACGGGCACAAACAGCAAAACTTAAACTGCTTGAGTTAGGTATTTCGGCAGACAGAATAGAAGCAGAAGGATATGGTTCACAGCATCCTGTATGTGAAGCTAATGACACTGATGAATGTAAAGCGAAAAACAGAAGAATTGATGTAAGGGTTTTGGCTCTTTAAAAACCAATTTTAAAATAATAAAAGCATCGCTCTGGCGGTGCTTTTTTACTTGCTGTATAAACTTGGTATACAAAGTAAATAAATATCTTATAAGTAAAATATCCCCAATCATCAGCGAAAATCTGTGTAATCTGTGGGAAATATCAAAGATTTCTTTTCAAGTGCTCCAACGCCTGAATAATCAACTCGTCTTTTTTAGCAAAGCTGAATCTTATATAATCCGAATCCTGTTTTGAATTATAAAAAGCAGAAAGCGGAAGGCAGGAAACCTTTTTCTCAATGGTCAGCCACTTTGAAAATTGTACATCTGTCATGCTTTTAGAAATATTCCTGAAATTAACAATCTGGAAAACACTTCCTTCCGCCATTTGTTCAACCTGAAGAGGAGTTTCTTTAATCAATTCATTAAATGTATCCCGTTTTTTCTGCATGAGTCTTTTATTAACAGCTGAATCGAATACATCAAGATATCTGGCTATTGCATATTGAGCCGGAGCATTGGCACTGTAAGAAATATACTGCTGATGACATTGAAATTTTGCCGTTAAAGCTTCGGAAGCAAGCATATAACTGACTTTCCACCCAGAAGTATGAAACATTTTCCCAAAAGAAAAAATACAGAACGTCTTTTCCCTGAGTTCAGGATGAATAAAAGAACTGTAATGTTCATTCCCGTCATAACAATAAGTGTCATATATTTCTTCCGAAATTAAATAGATATTGCGGTCTTTAATCAGTTCATACAGTTGATTCCAGTCTTCCTTTTTCCAGATCTTCCCGGTTGGATTCTGGGGAGAGTTCACAATGACTGCTCTGGTTTTTTCAGTAATACAGCTTTTAAACCGATCCCAGTTGATTGTAAAATCACCATCAAGATCGTAATAGACAGGGAGTCCGCCATTCATAACAACAGCAGGTCCGTAGGTATAATAGGAAGGCTGGATAATAATGACTTCATCATTCTGATTCACAATGGATTTAAGGGAAGTATATAAAGCAAAAGTTGCACAAGGAGCAATCGTGATTTCCTTATTCGTAATGCTGATACTATGGGTTCGTTGGATATTGAAACGGATGATACTTTCAATGAGCATAGGATTGCCGGCAAGAGGCTCATAATGATGAGTATCTTTTTCAGCAGCTTCTTTTAAAAATATTGTAAGGCGCTCGTCTATATCAAAATCGGGAAGTCCCAGAGAAAGATCAAAACTTCCGTTCCTGATGGCCAGCTCGGACATTTCTGTGAAAAAGGAATAATGAGTAAATCCGTAAATTTTATCCACCTATTTTGTATTTTAATCAAATATAATAAAATTTTAATATCATATTATATTTAAAATTAAGGTGTTGTTAAATTTATAATGAGTTGCATATTATTTTGTCGTATGGATTAATCCTATTAGGATTCAATAAAATTTGTTATTTTTAAGAAATTTATTCTTTATGAAAAAAATACTTATTCCGTTATTTGCAATGGCTGTGGTAACCAGTTGTGGAACGGCAAAAATATCTGACGGGAATGCTTCACATCCTGTTTCTACAAAACATAACAAAGCATTTAATAATGCATACAAAGTGATCAATGCTGAGGATTTAAAGAAAAACCTGTATGTCATTGCTGCAGATGATATGGAAGGACGTGATACCGGAAGCAAAGGACAGAAAAAAGCGGGTGAGTATATGATTAATTATTATAAAACCCTGGGTATTTCAGCGCCTAAAGCACTAGGCTCATACTATCAGAAAGTACCGTCTGAATTTATGAAAAAGAGAGGAGGAGGCAACCTTCCTGATTCTGAAAATATTTTAGCTTTTATCGAAGGAACTGAAAAACCAGACGAAATTGTGGTGGTTTCTGCACATTATGATCACGTAGGAACCAAAAATGGAGTCGTTTACAATGGGGCAGATGATGACGGAAGTGGAACTGTAGCCGTAATGGAAATCGCTAAAGCATTCCAGCAGGCAAAAAAAGCAGGAAAAGGACCTAAAAGATCAATCCTGTTTCTGCATGTTACAGGTGAAGAACACGGACTGTTTGGTTCAGAATATTATTCCGAAAACCCTGTTTTCCCATTAGCCAATACAGTTGTTGACCTTAATATTGATATGATCGGACGTGACGATCCTGCCAACAGAGGAAAGCAATATGTGTACGTGATTGGTTCTGAAATGTTAAGTTCTCAGCTTAAAGTCATTAATGAAGCAGCCAACAAAAGAACCAATAATCTGGAACTGAATTATAAATACGATGATTTGAATGACCCTGAACAATTGTATTACCGTTCAGATCACTATAACTTCGCCAAACACAATATTCCTGTAGCATTCTTCTTTGATGGTATTCATGAAGATTATCACAAACCAGGTGATGATCCTGAAAAGATTGATTATCAGCTATTGGAGAAAAGAACTCAGCTTATTTTTACAACAGCCTGGGATATCGCGAACAGAGAAGAAAGAATTGTTGTTGATAAAAAATAATCAAAAAAATATTTAACGCCTTTGCGTTTACTAACAAACTACCATGAATATAATGATCCGGGAAGCAAAACCAGAAGACATTCCACAGATTCAGTGGGTAAGAAATTCTGTGAAAGAAAATATACTCTCAGATCCGGGATTGGTTACTGATAAAGACTGTGAAGAATTTTTGTTTCAAAGAGGAAAAGGCTGGGTATGTGTGATGAAAAATCAGGTTGTTGGTTTTTCTATTGCAGACCTTAAAGAGAATAATATATGGGCACTCTTCGTACATCCTGATTTTGAAAATCAGGGAATTGGCAGAAAACTTCATGACATCATGCTGGACTGGTATTTTGAGCAGAATAAAGACTTTGTATGGCTGGGTACTTCACCGGGAACAAGAGCCGAAAACTTCTACAGAAAATCTGGCTGGAAGGAAACAGGAAAGCATGGCAAAGATGAGATTAAGTTTGAATTGACCCATAAAGACTGGAAAAATAAAAAAATATGACACCAAAACTGAAATCTATCAGACCTTTTATCGGGGCACAAAATTTTGAAGTCAGCAGAAACTTTTACAGAGACCTGGGATTTGAAGAAGTTGTTCTGGAACCGAAATTATCACTGTTTATACGTGAAGAAATTGGCTTTTATCTTCAGGATTATTATACCAAAGAATGGGTTGATAATACAATGGTCTTTATGGAAGTAACCGATACTGATGAATTCTGGAAAGAACTTGTGTCTTTAGGACTTCCGGATCAATATGAAAATGTAAGGCTTACTCCTGTAAGAACGATGGATTGGGGAAAAGAGTGTTTTGTACATGATCCTTCAGGAATATTGTGGCATTTCGGAGAGTTTTTTTAAGGAAAAGAAATATGATTTACGCATTCGATACCTACTACTATGAAGATTATGCCAATACGGTCTGTATTGCATTTGAAGACTGGTCATCTGAAAAAGAAGTGGAAACTTTTATAGAACAGATCCCTGTGAGCTCTGAATATGAAAGTGGAGCCTTTTACAAAAGAGAATTACCCTGCATTGTAAGCCTTTTAAAGAAAATAACATTAAGACCCGAAGATATTATCATTGTGGATGGATATGTTACACTGGATAATGAGGGAAAAATTGGCTTAGGAGGACACCTTTATGAAGTATTGGACGATAAAACCCCTGTTGTTGGAATTGCAAAAAATGAATTTACAACCCCGGATTCCCAGCGAAGAAGTGTATTCCGTGGGGAAAGTAAAACACCGCTTTTTGTGACTGCCAGAGGAATTGACGTTGATGATGTTCAGGTAAAAGTAGAACAGATGCATGGTGCTTACAGAATACCTACACTGCTGAAAAAACTGGATCAGCTGAGCAGAGCATAAATAAAAAAGTCTTACCATTGAAGTAAGACTTTTTTAAAATTTTGAATATACCAATCGGTATATTTGCTATCTTTGTTATAATTTCCTTACTAAAATAAAGAGGGATTTTTTTTAATTATAAATATACCGATCGGTATTAAAAATAAATCAATGAAAGAAGTATTTATATTATCAGCAAAACGTACTCCTGTGGGTGGTTTTATGGGAAGTTTGTCTGGATTTACAGCAACTCAGCTAGGAGCTATAGCGATTCGGGATGCCTACGAAAACATTGGACTTACTCCTGAACATGTAGACAGTGTGTATATGGGAAATGTACTCAGTGCCGGAGTGGGACAGTCTCCAGCGAGACAGGCTGCTATTTTTGCCGGAATTCCTGTAGATAAGGATGCGACAACGATTAATAAAGTCTGTGCTTCAGGAATGAAATCAGTAATGATGGGTGCTCAGCAGATCCAGCTTGGTCTGGACAGTATTGTAATGACGGGAGGAATGGAAAGCATGAGTAATGTTCCGCATTATGTAAAGCTCCGTCAGGGAACAAAGTTGGGAGATACCAGCCTTATTGATGGACTGATCAAAGATGGGCTGTGGGATGTATACAATGATTTTCACATGGGAAGTGCAGCAGAATTAGGCGTGAAAAAATATGGTCTGACCAGACAGGAACTGGATGAATATGCTCTGTTTTCATATCAGAGAGCTCAGGAAGCGGCTAAAAACGGCAAGTTCAGTAATGAATTGATCTCAATATCCATTGAAGGAAAAAAAGGGACTATAATCGTTGATAAAGACGAAGATATCGATAAACTGATCCCTGAGAAAATAGCTCTTCTGAAGCCTGCATTTGAAACTGACGGTACTCTTACCGCTGCCAATTCCAGTAATCTGAATGATGGTGCCGCAGCTATAATATTAGGGTCTTCCGAAGCTGTAGAACATCATAATCTGAAGCCACTGGCAAGGATAGTAGCCTATGCAGACGCAGCTCAGTCGCCGGAATGGTTTACCACTTCGCCTTCTGTAGCTATTGAAAAGTTGCTAAAGCAAACAGGTCTTCGTTTGTCTGATATCGACTTTTTCGAAATTAATGAAGCTTATTCCTCAGTGATTTTATCCAATCAGAAAATCCTGGGCTATGATCTGAGCAAAGTAAACATATATGGAGGAGCAGTTGCATTAGGACATCCGATTGGGGCTTCAGGCGCAAGAATTGTAACCACTTTGGTGAATGTTTTACGTCAGGAAAAAGGAAGATATGGGATTGCTGCCATCTGTAATGGAGGAGGAGGTGCTTCCGCAATTCTTATTGAAAATATAGACTAAAGCAGTAAATACCCTAAATTTTTATCCTTATTATTAAAAAAGATCTTTCTTGAAGTAAAATTGAGAAAGATCTTTTTGCATAGGTAACAGATTGATTATCCATTAATAAATCAAATTATTAAATGTGTACAGGCGGAGCGCTGACTTGTTATTTTTATTAAACTGATAAATATCATTGCTATGTTATTTTTATTCATTCTAAATAAATATAAATTTGTCTCAAGAAATTTTACAAAGAAAATGAAAAAAATAACTACTCTTTCTGGTATTGTACTTGCCTCGCTGATGAATGCACAGGCGCAGTATTGTATGCCGGCCTTTCAGTATGGAGCTGACAGCAATATGATTAGCCATGTAACTTTCGGGAACATTAATAATTCATCTCCTGTTCAGTCCGGGAACGCACAAGTCTATGAGAATTTTACCTCAATGTCTACTGATTTACAATCCGGAAGTAATTACAATATATCTGTGACTGGGCCTTCCAGCACATTTCCAAGTGATGTAGTTGTTTTTATAGACTTTAATCAGAATGGTAATTTTGATGATGCCGGAGAAAGCTTCTATATTGGAAGACTTGAAGCAGCCAATCCAGCCAATGCGTTTACCATCAACAATACAATAACGATTCCTGCCACTGCAGCCAACGGAAGTACAAGAATGAGGGTTCTTAAAAATACAAATGTTCAGGCGTATTCTAACACTGCAGCCCCAAATTCTATTAGTTCTGCTTGTGATAGCAGTTTAAGAGCGGGACAGACAGAGGATTATACGGTTAATATTATAGGGCAGACCGCCAATTTCCCGGCTCCTTATTGCGGTACTGAAAATATTACAAGTTTGACCGTGAGTGAGATCAGTACAGTAGAATTTGCCGGAGTTGTTAGAAACAGTGCGCTCAACGGGAATTCTGATGTTCTTGAAAACTTTACAGCAACAGTTTTCAATGTTAATCGTGGAAATACCTATCCGATAACAGTTACAGGAGGAACACATGGGCAAAGTACCGTATCAGCCTATGCTTATATTGATTTTAACCATAATAATCAGTTTGATGCTGATGAACAATTTAATCTTGGATACCTGGATAACTCCAATCCGGTTTCTGGTCAGCAATCCGGGGTTACAACAGGTAATATAACCATTCCGGCAGGAGCACAACTGGGAGAAACCCGTTTCAGACTGGTAAAAGCTTATGAATCCAATTCATGGATGGGAGCTTTGAAGAATCTTCCGTGTCCTTCAGGTTGGTTTATTGGTCAGGCAGAGGATTATACTTTAAATATTCAGCCTGAGAGTCTTTCAACCATTGAAGTTTCTAAAGAAGCTTCAGCCTATGTAAAAATATATCCAAATCCTACCCCAAATTCTGTAACAATTAAGATGAAAGAAGGACTGGAAAAATACGAAATCTACAACATGTCCGGGCAAAAACTGCTGGAAGGAAATTCAGTAACGGTTTCTATGGACAGTTTTGTTCCGGGAACTTATCTGATTAAAATTCAGACAAAAAATCAAAAACTCATCACAGAAAAGATTATCAAGAAATAGACACATCATATCTAAATCATATCCATATCAATTTTTGTTTTTTAATCGACAGGCAACGACCTGTCGGTTTTTTTTATGTTAGGAACAATAGAACTCCTGTATTTGAGTCGCTTTTAGCGGTATTATGAACCGGATTCCAGTAAATCCATAAGATCCTGCTTAGATAGTCCTTGAAGCTTTTTCCCATCAGTTGCAAGCAGATTCTGAGCCAGTTGTTTTTTCTTTTTCTGAAGCGTAAGTATTTTTTCCTCTACAGTATTGGAACAAATCATTCTTACAGCAATTACATTTTTAGTTTGCCCTATACGATAACTACGGTCAATAGCCTGGTTTTCAGAAGCAGGATTCCACCAGGGATCTACAAGATAGATATAATCTGCCTCGGTAAGGTTGAGACCTACACCACCAGCCTTCAAGCTGATCAGAAACACACGGATATTTTCATTGTTCTGGAAATTCGCTACTTTTTCCCCTCTGTTCTTACTTTGTCCCGTTAAATATTCAAACTGAATGTTGTGCTTTTCAAGTTCAGCCTTAATCAGATCCAGCATTCCAACAAACTGAGAGAAAACAAGGATTTTATGATCTTTGGATTTGCCAAGGATCTGCTCCATCAGAATTTCGATTTTAACGGCATTTTCACCGGAATATCCCTCCTTCATCAAAACAGGAGAATTACAGATCTGTCTGAGTCTTGTAAGCCCTGTAAGAACGTGCATACTGTTTTTGTTCAGGTCATCGTCATCATTGGCTGCAATAAATTCACGAAGTTCCTTTTCATAGGCATCGTAGATCTTACGTTGTTCTGTATTCATTTCACAGTAAATTACTGTTTCTGTCTTTTCAGGAAGTTCCTTTGCAACCTGTTTCTTCGTTCTTCTGAGGATAAAAGGTTTGATCTTTTGCTGAAGTTCCACCGCCCGTTTGCTGTACTCAAATTTATCAATAGGAATGGCATAAATATCTTTAAAATATTGTTTGCTTCCCAACAATCCGGGACAGGCGAATGAAAGCTGGCTATAAAGATCAAATGTGCTGTTTTCGACAGGAGTACCAGTCAGTACAATTCTATTTCTGGACTGAAGCAGGCGTGCTGCTTTGTATCTTTCTGAATTCGGATTCTTAATAATCTGTGATTCATCCAGAAAAATATAGTTGAAGTTGAAGTTTTTCAGAAATCGGATATCTGAAAGAAGCATTCCATAGGTAGTAAGAACCACTTCATAGTCTGGCATATGAGCCGTTGTCTTTGGTCTGTCAGCTCCATAATGCAGCAGAACTTTTATAGAAGGAGCAAATCTGCTCATTTCTTCCTGCCAGTTGAAAAGCAGGGAAGTAGGGACTACAACCAGATGAGTGGTAGGGCCTCGTTTTTCCCTCTGCGACAGGATAAAAGCAATGATCTGGATGGTTTTTCCCAATCCCATATCGTCTGCAAGACATCCACCGAAGTTGAATTCGTCAAGAAAATTTAACCAGTTCAATCCGTCATGCTGATAATCCCTCAGTTCGGCTTTCAGTTCAGCAGGAACAGCCACTTCCGGAATGTCTTTTACTTTTGAAAATTTCGTGGAATATGAAGTAAGTTCTTCCTGAACTTCTTTACTCAGGACTTCTTTTTCAAACAATGCGGTAACTTCCGTAAAATTGATTTTCGGAATCTTTAAAAGTTCTTCATCAATTTCTCCTGCATGAAAATAAGCGGATATTTTGTCTATCCATTCTTCAGGAAGAATTCCCATGCTGCCATCATCCAGCTGAACAAATTTACTCTTGTTTCGGATCGCACGGTGAAGCTGTTTCAGGGAAGCTTCTTTCGGACCAAATCCTACTTTTAATTTGGCATTAAACCAATCCAGCCCACTGGTAATCTGAATATTGATTTTAGCACGGTGAGCATTTAATTTATTGTTTTTTAATTCGTTAAAGCCTAGTATGATTATTCCTTCATTTCTCCAGGTCTCAAATGCATCAAGAAACCAGTTGTTATCCAGAAACTTATCTCTGTGAAGATAAAAATACTGATATCCGTCCATCTGTTCTTCAAAATCAGGATGCTGCTGCATAACCAAAGAAGTAAAGCGGGCTTCTGCAGATTCATTTCTTTCTATTTTGAATGGATTTCCATTCTGATCTGTATCAAAAAGCTGCTTCCTGGAATACACCGGAACTTCTACATTTCCGTATTTCATAACGGGAGTAATTCCTATATAATTTTCCTGCTGACGAAGATAAATAACCCTTTCGGTCTGATAATTTTTATCTTCAAGCTGTACTTTTGTTGCAGGCTGTATATAGCTGTAATTAATATGAATACGTTCTTCTATCGTAGAGAGAATGTTCTGCATAAATGCATCATATTTCGAAGAATGAACCAGTAAAATTTCATTATTAGCCTTGAAAAACCGGATGATTCTGAGCATGTCCGGATCATCTACAAAGCTGAAAGTGTTGCGGTTATATACAAAATATTCATTTCTGAGAACAATATTTTTGAAAGGAACAGAAATATCGTTGAACAGCAATTCTCCGGTTATTTCAAAAAATGGATCTTTCTTAAATACAGATAATTGAATCTCCGCATCTAAAGTATTTAATTCAGTTCGGGAAAGGGACTTTGCTGAAACGGTTTCTGCAATTTCCCGGTCGTGATAATACACTTCCAGTTCCCGGGGGTTTTGTACAATGAGCTTTAAAGCTTCCAGTTCTGATGGATTATAATCTTCATTGTAATTATTCTGGAAAGAGGTAATGGCTGTAAAAAATTTGATGTCCACAGGTTTCTCTGCTTTCCATATCAGCTGCATGGCATCTACAGGAGTTACGGGATTCTTTATTTTTCCTGTCTGTGTTATTTCTGCCTCCATCAGAGAGAAGGTCATATGATTGTAATAACGGTGCTTCCCGATGACCAATATTTGTTTTTTCCCGGTTTCCAGTACTGCCAGCTCATCCAGTTTAGAAGGAAGCTGTGGGAGAAGATCTTTGGTAAGCATCACATCATCTACGGGAAGCATTTCCTTGATTCTGGGGAGTATTTCAATTTTCCCGTCAGTATATTCAAGCTGAAAATAGTGATCCAGATCGGGTTCATTTTCAAGACCATATCCCTTGGCTTTAGGGAGAAACATCTTTTTACGGAGCATATCATCAAAAAACAGGCGGTAATTTTTATCCTCGATAATACAGTGGATAATCTCTGCCTGATGGGAACAAAGCTGTTCTTTTGGGTGGTCACACGTACAGGTACAAAGCAGCGAACTGCCTATTTTGCTGATACTGACCACCGGAAAATCCTGTAGTGAAGATTGCTTGGTAAATATTCCTGTATTGTTTTCAATAGCAACCGGGTAGATATCACGGAAATCCCTGATTCCGATAAACGAACTGTCTGAAGTATGTTTCAGCAGATCATATACGGAAAGTGTACTGATATTGATGTTATCAAGAATATATTCTGCCATAAAAATTGATGAAGACAAACTTACAAAAAACAAATGTATTTCAGCATCCGTTTTGGCTACAGCTTACCGCATTTTGGCAACTCCGGCGTTTCTTCTAATGCTGAACTTTGTCCTGTAATTTTAAACCAAGAAAAATGAAAACAATTTTTATAACAGGTGCTTCTACAGGATTAGGAAAAGCAACTGCACAATTATTTCAAAACAAAGGATGGAAAGTAATCGCTACGATGAGAAATCCGGAAGCGGCAACGGATCTTACAGCTTTGGAGAACGTAACTGTACTTCCTCTGGATGTTACCAATCCGGCACAGATACAATCCATCGTGAAGCAGGCTCTTGAGCTTGGAGATATTGATGTCGTTTACAATAACGCAGGATATGGCCTTATAGGACCTTTGGAGGCTCTTTCTGATGATCAGATCGTAAAACAGCTGGACACTAATTTATTAGGGGTTATACGCGTTACACAGGCATTTATTCCTTACTTCAGCGAACAGAAAAAAGGAATGTTCATTTCTACAACGTCTATAGGAGGGCTGGTTGCTTTCCCGTTAGGTTCTACATATCACGCTACCAAATGGGCACTTGAAGGATGGAGCGAAAGCTTGGCTTTTGAGCTTAATATTTTGGGAATTGATATTAAAACGGTATCTCCGGGAGGAATCAAGACTGATTTTGTAAGCCGTTCATTGGATTCAGCATCCAGTCCTGCTTATGAAGAGATGACTAATTCTCTATTTTCTAAAATGGATGGAATGATGGAGGCTGCTTCTACACCGGAACAGATTGCAGAAGTAGTGTATGAGGCTGCTACGGATGGTAAAAAACAGCTTCGATATGTGGCCGGAGAAGATGCTAAGGCTATTTATGCACAGCGCCTTGAACTAGGTGATGAAGTCTTTAGAGAGCAGTTTGGGAAACAGTTTATTTAATCAGGTTTTTGAAAGACAGTATAAAGTAAATCTCATTTATACTGTCTTTTCCAACAAATAATTTATAATTTTATATCATGGAAAAGAAAGATAATGTTCCTTTGAAAATTTCATCCATATCAGAACTGCACAGTATGCTGCAGCTCCCTAAACCGCTTCATCCATTGGTAAGCCTTGTGGATAATACGAAAATGAGTATCAAAAAGGATATGCTGAAGAGAAGTTTTATCCTGAATTTTTATAAAATTTCTTATAAATATTCTACTACCGGGAAAATGGGCTATGGACAGGGATATTATGATTTCAATGAAGGAGGAATGATGTTCACAGCGCCAGGGCAGGTTCTTTCTACCGATGAAAATGCAGAATATTCCGGGTATACATTACTGGTGCATCCGGATTTCATCAGAAGCTATCCTTTAGCAAAGAATATTAAGAATTTCGGTTTCTTTTCTTACGATACCAATGAGGCGCTGCATTTGTCTGATCAGGAAAAAACTACGGTAACAGGATTGCTGAATAATATTGAAAATGAACTGAATACAGCCATTGATGAGGTAAGTCAGGATGTTATCGTTTCTTATATTGACGTTCTTCTCAATTACAGCAACCGTTTTTATAAGAGACAGTTTATTACCAGAAAGACAGTCAATAATGATTTGCTGACCAAACTGGATCATGTGCTTGAAAATTATTTTAACCAACAGGAGACCTTAAATAAAGGCCTTCCTACTGTAGAATTTCTGGCTTCCACTCTCCATCTGTCTCCTCATTATCTGAGCGATATGCTTCGTAATCTTACCGGACTGAACGCCCAGCAGCATATTCATGAAAAACTGATTGAAAAAGCGAAAGAATATCTTACCACTACAGGATTCTCTGTATCTGAAGTTGCCTATGCTCTGGGATTTGAGCATCCACAGTCATTCAATAAACTGTTTAAAAAGAAAACCGATAAAACACCGCTGAGTTACAGACAGTCTTTTAATTAGAGACAGATCGGGATTTTCTAAAGGAATAGGTATGCTTCAGTGAGCATGGAAGAAAGAAGAATTTGTTTCAAAGAAAATTATAAAAAAATAAACTGAATTCAGGTTTAAACCTTAACAAAATTGACAGTATAATATCTTTTCCCATCCGGAATTGATTTTATACTGTCTTTTGTTGTTTATAAAGTGGACTGTTTTTCTTTTATCAGAGTTTCGATCTTAAGCTTTGCGGCATTCCATTCATCATCTAAAATACTGTAATAGGCAGCATTTCTTGTACTGCCGTCACTGAGAACCTTGTCTTTGCGTAAAATACCTTCAAATACACCGCCGATTTTTTCAATGGCTTTTCTCGATCTGAAGTTATTGTCTTTCGTTTTTAATTGTACTCTGTTTGTTTTCAAAATATCAAAACAGAAGGTGAGAAGCAGTAATTTGCATTCAAGATTAATGGCTGTTCCCCAGAATTCCTTGGTAATCCATGTCCATCCGATTTCCAGCTTTCTGTCTGCAGGGTATATTTCAAAAAAACGGGTGGAGCCGATCAGTTTTCCGGTTTCTTTATGACGGATTACAAAGGGATATTGATTTCCGGTTTCCCTTTCTGACAAGGCAAATTCATAGCTTTTATAAAACAGATCTTTATCTGAGCAGTCTGTAGGAATCAGTGCCCAGAGTTCTTTATCTGAAGCGGCAGTAAATAATTCTTCAAGATGTTCTTTTTCAAGAGGAATTAACTCAACCGTTTCTCCTTCTAAAATTGTTGGATAGGAAATCCATTTTTCTTTCATGGTTTATTTTTATAGAACGAAATTAATGAAAAATAAAGATCGGTGTTCCAAAAACACAGTGATTTTCTACCATGTTGAAGTCTGCTTTCCTACTTATTGGTTAAAATGGAACATAAAAATGACAAAAATGAACTAGATTTTAATGCATGTCCGTATCTAACTTTGCAAAAGGAATTTTATTACCCTGTTATAATGAACGAGAGAGAATCTTTTAATGCAAAAATGCCGACAGCCTGCTTCTTACTTTTTTTTGCCCATGGGCTTGTTTTTTCTTCCTGGGCGAGCCGGATTCCCATCATAAAAAATGCTCTTTCGATCAATGAAGCAGAATTGGGAACCCTTTTGCTTCTCATGCCAATAGGCCAGCTTTCTACAATGGTTTTAGCCGGAAAATTGATCAGTGTCTACGGAAGCAGCTGGATTATTAAAAGATGCTTTTTATTGTATCCTTTTTTTCTTTTGTTAATCGGGTTAGCTCCTTCTTACTGGACGCTGGCCGTTGTTCTGTTCTTCTTTGGCGTTTCCGGAAATATGTGCAATATAGCGATCAATACACAGGCTATTGAAATAGAATCTATAACAAAAAGAACACTTCTTTCTTCGTATCACGGAGCCTGGTGTTTTGCAGGCCTTACGGGAGCGGTAGTGGGTTTATTAATGATCAATCTCCATATAGGAACTTTTTACCATTTTGTTTTTACTTTTATCCTTGTTGGGATACTTTGGTTCTATAGCAAGGGAAATCTGACTAATATTATCCATAAAGCAGAGCCGCAAACCCGGTCAATATTCAAATTTGTGAATCCAACATTGTTGGGACTGGGCGTTATTGGATTCCTGAGTATGGCGATTGAAGGGGCAATGTTCGACTGGAGCGGAGTGTATTTTCAAACGATAGTTAAAGCACCGGAGAATCTTGTTATACTGGGATATACGAGTTTTATTTTAATGATGACTTTAGGTCGTTTCATCGGGAACAGAATTATTGAGAAGTATGGGAAAAAGATTGTTTTGCAGTGTTGTGGAATCCTGATGAGCGGAGGACTTTTTCTAAGTGTTTTCTTCCCGGAATTATGGATCTGCATCATCGCTTTTATGATTATTGGCCTTGGAAGTTCTCTGAGTGTGCCATCCGTTTATAGTACGGTGGGGAAAGTGAGTACGGTAGCTCCAAGTATTGCTTTGTCTTTTGTATCCAGCATCTCATTTTTAGGATTTTTGATGGGCCCGCCTCTTATCGGATATATTGCAGAAAGCTTTGATCTCAGATATTCCTATGGACTTTTTGCTTGTTTTGGGATTTTACTGGCAATTATGGCCGGGCAGATGAAAGTTTTCAGAAAATAATACGTACTCTCTTTTCAAGGGAATTCTGACATCTGTTAAGTATTTTTTGACATGTTCTGGCTTGTTGTCATTGACTAATGTTGCATTTCAAAATACTGTTTATCTTTATTTAAAATTTACTTTCATGAAACCGGTCTCAGCAATTTTAACCGAATCTGTTATTGATCATTCTTTTTCTGTAAAACGGCTGGAGGATGATATACCGTATTCAAGAGATTTTGTGAGACTTAATTATCACCATATTTTGATGATCGAAAAGGGTAGAGGAATACTGACCGTAGACGAACATTCTTTTGATATAGAAGATCAGGAAATTTTTTTACTGTCTAAAGGTCAGATCTGCAGGTTTGAAAATAATACGGATATCCGTGGTTATTATATTTCCTTTGGGGACTGTTTTTGGGAAAAAGTACCTTCCAGTGCCAGCAATTGCAAGGCTGTGCTGTTTAATAATGCTGCTGCAAATCAAAAACTAAAACCGGATCAGGCTGAAACAGATGAATTTGTAAGCTTGTTTAAAAATTTACTGGCAGAATACCAAACGGAGGCTTATACCAACCAAATGGATGTACTGGCGGCCTATTTAAAAATCATTATGATAAAACTGGCGAATGTAAAAATTGTATCGGAAGAAACTTTTGACAGCCAGGATTATATTATTTACCGCAAGTTTATGGATCTGCTGAGCAGTCAGTATCACAGTCTTCATGCAGTCAGTGAATATTCAGAGCTGTTGAATATTACCCCGAGAAGACTTAGTGAACTGTGTAAGCGGTGTTGCCATAAAAGCGCAAAAGAAATCATCAACGGACAGATTATTGCGGAAGCCAAAAGACTCCTTCAGTTCAGCGCTCATTCTGTAAAAGACATTGCCTATCAGCTTAATTTCAGTACATCGGAACAGTTCAGTCATTTCTTTAAAAAAAATACAGAAATATCTCCGGCTAACTATCGCAGTCATTTCATTCATATTGGAATGTAAACGGAATCGAAATTTTGACATGTTATCGGTATTTATTGATATTCTCAGGCATCTGTAATCATGATACCTTTGGATAAAATTAAGTAAAGATATGTCAGTAAATCGTATGAAAGAAGTAGCCGGAATTATGATCCCGGACAGTAAAATTGCAACAGAAGCCACAGAACTTCTGTTAGAACACGGAACAGAATTTATCTACAATCATTCTCTTCGAGTTTTCCTGTTTTCCTCATTAAATGCAAAACGTGAAAACAAAGTTCATGATTCTGAGCTGTTGTATGTGGCCTCAGTATTTCATGATCTGGGGCTTGTTTCTCATTACAGCAGTCCTGATCTGAGGTTTGAGGTAGATGGAGCCAATGCGGCACGAGACTTTTTGAAAGGACATGGGATTGCTCAGGATAAACTTCAGCTTGTTTGGGATACCATTGCTCTTCACACCACCATCGGTATTGCAGAACATAAAGAGAATGAAGTTGCCTTAATGTATTCAGGAGTAGGACTGGACGTGATGGGAGAAGGGTATGAAAACCTGAGCACAGAACATCGTGAAGAGATTATAAAAGCTTTTCCGAGAAATGATTTTAAAAAGAAAATTATTCCCACTTTTTTCGGAGGCTTTGAACATAAAACAGAAACCACTTTTGGAAATATAAAAGCAGATGTCTGTGCCTTCATGATCCCGAATTTTGAAAGGAAAAATTTCTGTGACTGTATTTTGCATTCTCCTTGGTCTGAATAAACTTGTCAGCCAGCCCGAATATCATATATATCCGGGCTGTTGACTTTAATATATCAATATTGTTTATACCCAATGCTCTATAAGGTGGAGCCAAAGTGCTTTTTCTTCATTCAAAAGAAAAACGGCTGATGAAGCTCTTTTGGTCGTGATTTCGCCCGTAACCTGGGTTTCAGTATAAGTGGCAAGGCCATGATGCCCGGAATGATTTACTTCAATATTTTCAACCTGAATGGTACGTTCCGGAAATTTTCCAAATACGGTGGGAAGCCAGTCTCCAAACATGGATAAAGTAACAGGGTCTCCATTTCCAGTGATCATTTTGAAATCCGGTGAAAATCCGGATAATAACGCTTTATAAAGACTTTCCTGATGTTCTGATTTTCCCTGAAACCACTTTTCAATATTCTTATGGAATTCTTCTATTTCCCAAATGATTTTTTCTGTATTGTTCATATTTAAATGTATAGTATTTTTTTGATTTTAAATGGTCTTTTTAATCAATGATTTTTCTTAATCTGCTTCCTGCCCATATTCCAATGAGTTGAAAAACACCAATCATTCCTACAGCGACTACAAATGCTTCGTTGAATCCCAGAATTTTTATCAGATTAAAAAATAGTGTTCCAATGATAGCTCCTCCGGTGACACTTCCAATCTGAATGCCTATGCTTATCAGTCCTGAAGCCTGCCCGGCTTTTTCTTTAGAAACCAATGAAATGGCTGTCCGCATCATGACCGGCATAATAGTACCATGTCCAAACCCTGCAATAAATAAGGTAATATGAGTAATGAAAGATGGTTTTTGCTGAACATAAAATGCTGCTGCACTTATCACAAAACCTGTCATCAACAATCCCAATCCTGTATACATCATTTTGTAAGTTGTCAGTTTTATTTTTGAAGTCACCAGAGGTCCCAGGAAAAAGGCAAGTCCATAAGGAACTATTGCCAGACCTGTCTGCATGGAGTTTTGATGAAGAAACTGCTGAAGATAATAAGGGTAACAAATAAATAAACCTGCTGTGAAATTGTAAAAGAAAATAATCAGAAGGCTTAGTGCAAAAGGTTTCTGTTGCAGCAATGCAGGATCTATAAGTATCGGACGGTTTTTTTGCAGTTGTTTCTTCTCATAGCATAGAAATGAAATTAATAATAAAATTCCTGCAAGAAGAACCCCGAAAATCCACCATGCCCATTCGAATTTCTGTCCGAAAATAAGAGGGCAGATGAGCATGAGTAATGCCAGAATCAACAATAAAGCTCCCATAAAATCAATACCTGTTTGTTCTTTTTTATTAAGGTCGTCCATCGTAAAATGAATTCCCAGAATACAGATAACGGTAATAGGTACATTCACAAGAAATACCATTTCCCAGGAAAAATGTCCCCATTGCATGCTTAAAAGAACTCCGCCAAACAATTGCCCAACCACTGATGCAAGACCAAATACAGAACTGAAAAGACTTACAGCTTTAGGTTGTTCCTGACTGCTGAAAAGATCTTTTATGGAAGCTAATACCTGAGGAGCCAAAAGTGATGCTCCAACGCCCTGGAACATTCTGAAGATAATGAGCCCTGTAACATCCGGAGAAAAAGCGCAGGCTAGAGATGAAAAAAGGAAAGTATATAATCCCGCAATAAATATCTTCTTACGTCCGTAAATATCACCCAGCCGTCCGCCGCAAACAACAAGCGCAGCATAGGTGAGTCCATAAATAGCAATGACCATTTGAAGCTCATGATCACTGGCATTGAAGGCTTTTTTAATAGAAGGTAATGCCATATTAACAATAAAATAATCCAGGGGTGAAAGAAATGCTCCTGCGATCAGAAAATTGAGTGCCTGCCACCGTTTCGGATATGTGTTCATATTTTTTTATGCAAAATTACCCGCTTTGTGTCCTGTTAAAATTGTACTTTTGGAGGAAAATTGAGTGTATCATGAAAGGAATGCATCTTGAAGGGATTGAAGTAAGGGAGATACAACTGAAAGAAGAAGAGATGATGTTCAGGACAAAGACTTTTCTTTCATTCGTTTATATTGTCAAAGGAGAAGGAACGCTTATGTATGATGAGCGGAATATTAATTTTTCTGAGGGTAAGCTTTTCATTATTCCGGAGCAGGAAGTGTATCGTTTTAAAAGCAAAGCTGCGCGGCTTATCAGTATTCAGTGTCCGGTTGAGTTTATTGATAAAATCCGGTTGGAAGCAGATCGTATTGAAAGCTGTGAGAATTTGTATAAGCTGCAGTATATCAGTAATAATTATCACGCAAGGGCAGGATGTGTTTTCAGAAATAAAAACGATGAACATTTTGCAGAAACTCTTATTCTGCAGATCGTCAATGAATTTAACAATAAAGCAGATGATTATCTTATTATCCGCAACTGTATGTCAATCCTTCTCAATCTGATTGCAAGGAATATTATTCAGAGTGAAACTTCTGATCTCCAGGAAAACCGGAAAGCTTTTTCCATCATGAAGATCATCGCATATATTCAGCAGAACATAAAGGATCGTGAGAAGACAGGAATTCAGAAGATTGCTGAACATTTTGGAATTTCCGGGAATTATTTCGGAGAATATTTTAAACAGCAAACAGGGACTTCCTATCAGGATTATCTGTTGGATTACAGACTAAAGCTGGTGGAAACCTATTTGAAATACAGCAGTGTCCGTCTAAGTGAAATTGCTTATGAACTTCAGTTCAGTGATGAAAGCCATCTTTCCAAACTTTTTAAAAAATACAGAGGAGTAACGCCCGGTGAATACAGGAAGAACTTCAAATAACTTTTATCTTAAATTCTTAATTCAAAAAAATATAAAGCTAACTATATAGTTGACTTTATATTTTTATATATTTACAGCAAATATATTTCAGATGGATTTTGACTTTATTAGAGAACTAGGGTATAAGGCTTTAGATAGTCGGTTGAAAAGAATCAGTGACAGAATGTCTCATGATGTGAGGAAATTTTATAAAGAATTTGAGATCGATGTGGAACCGAATTGGTATCTGGTCTTTATGCTATTGAAGAAAAAAGGGGAAATTTCAATTACTGATATTGCCGAACCCCTAGGGTATTCTCATCCGTCCGTTGTGGTGATCGTTAAAAAAATGAATGAAAACGGTTATCTCATAATCAGAAAAGACAGTGTGGATAAACGGAAGCAGATCATTTCATTGTCTCCCAAAGCCATTGAAAAGCTTCCTCAGCTGGAGCAGATCTGGGACAGCTGTGAAAAAGCAATCCTGAAGGTTTTATCTGAAGATCTGGCAATTTTTACTTATCTGGATGGTATTGATCAGGAACTTAAAAACGAATCTTTTCATCATCGTTTTAAACAAGAATATTTAAAATCAACTCAATCATGAAAGCATTCATTCTCATCACAGCATTTCTTTTTTCCAATCTTATGATTTCTGCAACAGAAACAAAAATCATGATAAGAGCTAAGGCAAGAGATGCAAAATTTATCGGAACTTCATTAGGTGGAGCTCATGTTATCATTAGAAATAAACTTAATCAGAAAATTCTGGCAGAAGGAAATACAACCGGAAGCACTGGGAATACTGATCTGATTATGAAAACGCCTAAAACCCGAGGGAACTTAATTGTCGATGCACAAACGGGAGGTTTTATGGCTGCTGTGGATATTGACGAACCTACATTTGTGAATATAGAAGTTATTTCCCCTCTGAACAGTAAACAGGCTCAGGCTGTTGTAAGTACAGAACTATGGCTTATTCCCGGGAAACATATTTTGGGAGAAGGAATAATCCTTGAAATTCCCGGCTATATTATTGATATTCTGAAACCCAGAACCCATCAGTATATCGCATTGAACAGTATTAAAGATAAGCCTTTCCAGTTTCAGGCTAATATTGTCATGATGTGCGGATGTGTCATTGATAAAGATGGAGTATGGAATTCCAATGAAATTGAAGTAAAAGGAATCCTTAAGAAAGACGGAAAGTTTGTGAAGAATATAGAGATGTCCTGGGTATCAACCAATCTGTTTGAAGGAAGTCATTTAATTAATTCTCCGGGAAATTATGAACTTGTCCTGTATGCCTATCATGAGAAAACCGGAAATACGGGTGTAGATAAGGTGAACTATGTTGTGTTTGAATAAACAAAATAAAATATATTTGAATGAAAAGAGACTTTTGAAAGGTCTCTTTTTTATTCAGAATACGAATTATAAAACCTGAAGTTCTTTAAATACCTCAATAATGGCTTCAATAAGTCCTTTATCTATAGACTTTTCCGCAGTAGTATCCGGCAAAAGAGCCCGCAAATCACCGTGATCATCACGTTCAATAACGACTTCAGTGCCCTCCACATCCACATATAATTTGTATCCGTAAGAAAATGTTGCAAGCTTTCCGTTGAAAAGCAGTTCTTTACCTTTATAAGTTACCGGTACTTCAAATTCTTCCATTACTGTAAGTTTCTATTCATTTAAAATCCAGACAAATGTCGGAAAATTTTAATTCATATTATCATACAAATTATAATGATAAAGCCAAATAATACCAATCACTAAAATTATTTATAGGTTAAAATCTGTATATTTATCCGTATTTACGAAAGCAATTCTAAAACAGAAATGATCAATGAAATTGAAAAGAACTTCTATGAAAAATACAATCACCCTCTTTTGGTTCAGACGTGATTTGAGATTGGAAGACAATATCGGACTTTACCATGCACTCCAATCTGATGCTCCTGTAATGCCTGTATTTATCTTTGATAGTGATATTCTCGAAAAACTGGAAGATAAAGAAGACCGCAGGGTGGATTATATTCATCAGGCTTTGACGGCTATCAATATTTCCTTGGAAAAATACCATTCAAAAGTGAATACTTACTATGGCAAACCTATAGAAATATTTAAAAAATTATGCGAAGAATATACTATTGAAGGTGTTTTTTGCAACAGAGATTATGAACCTCAGGCCATTGAACGAGATAAGGAAGTCTATTATTTTTTCAAGGAAAAGAATATCCTCTTCAAAGCCTACAAAGATCAGGTAATTTTTGATAAGGATCAGATTATTAAAAAGGATGGCACACCCTATACTGTTTACACCCCTTTTGCAAAGAAATGGAGGGAAACCTTAACTCCTGAACATTATAAATCTGTAGAGCCCAGCTTTACAAACCTTTTCCCACAGGAATATACAGACATTCTTACCCTAAAGGAGATTGGTTTCAGAAAAACGGAAATTAATTTTACCCATCCAGTTCTGAATGCTTCAATTATAGATCATTATGATCAATTTCGTGACTATCCGGCCTTACAACATACAACCCAATTGGGAATTGCTTTACGTTTTGGCACCATCAGCATCAGGAAATGTGTAGCCTTTGCCCTGAAACATAATGCTGTATGGCTTTCAGAATTGATCTGGCGTGAGTTTTTTATGCAGATTTTATATCATTTTCCGCAAGTGGTTCATCAGTCTTTTAAAAAGCAGTATGATAATATTAACTGGCGGAATAACGAAGAAGAATTTAAACATTGGTGTGAAGGAACTACAGGTTACCCAATTGTAGATGCCGGAATGAGAGAATTAAATCAGACTGGTTATATGCATAACCGTGTACGAATGATTGTGGCGAGTTTCTTATGTAAACATCTGCTGATCGACTGGCGTTGGGGAGAAGCGTATTTTGCTTTAAAACTTAATGATTATGATTTGTCTGCAAACAATGGAAACTGGCAGTGGGCAGCAGGTTCAGGCTGTGATGCGGCTCCTTATTTCAGGGTTTTTAATCCGACAGCTCAGGTTGAAAAGTTTGATAAAGACTTATTGTATATCAAAAAGTGGCTTCCGGAATGGAATACCTCAGCATATCCTTCCCCAATCGTCGAACACACTTTTGCCCGTGAAAGAGCCTTATCCGAATACAAAAAAGGATTAACATAAATAGACAATACCAAAAAATGCCCGGTAACAAAAATGTCACCGGGCATCAACCAATTGATATTTAATATGAAAATTAAATCGTTTTCAGATACAGCTCCTGTAATTCCTGAGCGGTAAAAGCTTTGGAAGGCAGATTTTGCACCAGTTCTCCCTGTTTCATAATTCCGATATTGGTGGCTACACTTACTGCATTGAAAATATCATGAGTAGCCATTAAAATAGTTCTGCCTTCTTTCCCCAGCTGACGAACAATTTCAGTGAATTCTGCTGTTGCTATTGGATCCAGTCCGCTGGTAGGCTCATCCAGAAGAAGCACTTTTGCATCTTTGGCAAGGGCAATAGCAATACCTACCTTTTGCCGCATCCCTTTTGAATATCCTCCCAAGGCTTTGTGGTGCGCTGTCTCCTGTAATCCTGTACGCATGAGTAATGCGGAAAGCTCTTCTTTTTCATAATTAAATCCAGCAATTTTGGAGAAAAAATCGAGATTCTCCAATCCGGTAAGATGAGGATATAAAAGCACTGTTTCAGGAATATATGCCAGATGTTTTTTTATTTTCTGAGGCTGATCTTTTACTGAAATATCATGAATGAAAGCATCTCCGGAAGTGGCTTTAATAAGCCCAAGAAGAATATTGATGGTTGTACTTTTACCTGCTCCGTTTTGCCCGAGTAGCGCAAAGATTTCCCCTTTCTTTACTTCCAGATTAAGAGAATGAAGTGCTGTAAAATCATTGTATTTTTTATGTAGGTTGATCGTTTTTAACATAGTTTTCTGTATTTGTATTGTGAAAGGATAATGAATAGAGTGATGAAGATGAGGTATGGCAGAAGAATCTGTATCCATTGGATAGGTGCAGATAATTTGTAAACCTGTATGGTTTGCTGTCCCCAGTTGATAGGTTCTGCCGTCTGTCCTGAAAAAATAAGAGGGTAGAAGTACAATCGTTTTTTCTCATGGAATTTTTTGAGTGCAGAGGCATACTGCAGATTATTATTCATATCCGTTTTTGCCAGATGGCTTTCTACAAGCTGGGTATGAAGAGTGGGAAGGAAATAACCTAAATAAACTGCAGCCTGATTTCGTTTTTGCATTTTTTCTGTATACTGTTCAGAAGATGCTGCAGATTCAAGATCTCCCATATGCTGCATGGCGTAATACCATGTCCAGGTGAACGTATCATTTTCTTTTACGGTGAAATTTCTGTATTGAGGATATGCTTTGTAAAATTTTTCCATGGTAGGGAGCTTAGTTTCATCCCATTTATTGTGATAACCTTCTCTCTGTTCCATCACTGCTTTAAGAGATTCGTTAACAGGGTATATCTTTTGTATCAGAATATTACTGCTCATCGGAATAATAAAGTTAATGCCCACCCATACGATCAGAAGGATTAACGCATTCTGAGCTGATGATTTTCGGAAAGAAATAACCCATCTGCATAAGGCAAACCAGAACAGAAGATAAAGCCATCCGCTGATAAGAAAAACAATATAATACAGATCCAAAGGTATTTTTATCCAAACTGAGGCGATGATCATTAATGCCAGATATACCGCAGTAACTGTCAAAAGACGGATAAGCATCTTATGATCCAGAAGCTTTTGTAAATTTCCGCTTTGTACCGAAAGCAATTTCCAGGTTCCTCTTTCTTCTTCCTCAGAAATCAGATTATAACAAAACGCTACAATCACCAGAGGAAAAAGGAAAACAATGACAAAACTAAAGTCAAAATTTCCGACAGCCGCATTGGCAGGATTATAAAAATCAGAATTGTAGCGTTGTTCTTCCAGATTTCGGATGGTCACCCCGTGGATAGATGGGTTTAAATCCCGCATTCCGATATTTAAAGCGGCAAGTCTGGGAGTTTCATTCACTAAATTAAATTTGATGTAGTAAAGAACCAGTCCCAGATCATCTTTATGGAATTTTATATTCCGTTGAATGCTTTCTTTTTGAAATGTTTCACTTTTGGAAATGATATCCTCGTTCCGATCCAGAAATTTTTTTCCGGTATAAATGGCCATGATCCCAGCCATGAATAAAAACAACAATGCAATGATATAAGCCTTGTTACGGTAAAATTGAGTATATAAATAACGATTCATTTAGATGAGTTTTAATTTTCTTCCACTTATTTCAATTGCAATAACACATACAGCCAGCCATAGAACCAATGCAGCAGCAGGAATTGGCTGTTCTTTCAGACTGTACAAAACAGGAGTATATTGATATTCAAAATCCGGAAATTTTTCCCAGTTGTCTTTGTCGATTACAGCGGGTGGCCCTCCATTTTCAGGCTTTACATTGCTGATATGTTCAATTTGCAGATCATTTAAATGCTGAGCCATCTGATAGCGGTATTCTTCTGCCTGTTTTTGAAATTGGGTATAAGAGAAGAAATCCGTACCTGTAGCAATCATGGAAAAGTTTTTAATAGCAATGGCCGGATTAATCAGTCCTGAAATATCAGTAAGGTTTTGTTGTTTGTTATAAATGGTCTGCAGTTCTTTTTGATGTCTGATATAAATCTGTGAACTTATTTTTTCCCCTTCCTTCATGACGAATCCGCCATAGTTGAAAGGAAGCTCATTGGTTGTTTTTACCTTATACTTTGCCAATAAAGAATCTTTGATCTTCTTAAAATGCGGATCATCAGGATTGTGGCTGTCTCCTGATTTTAAAATATCCTTTTCCAGCGTAGTTTCAAAAGCAATACGGGAAGGTGCTGGATAAAGGTTCTGGGCGGCAAACTGAATTCCCTTAGGCAAAACAATAATGAAAAGAAGCCAGAAACCGATAAGGCTGATCAATGCTGAAGAAGTACTTTTATGGTTCGCCGAAACAATAATGGTCAAAGCGCTGATAAAAAAATAATAAATCATATAAGCAGACAATATGAATGCAAGCCTTATTACAATATCAGCAGAATCAGTAGTTTCTGACAGAAGTGTAGCTGCCAAAACCACAGGAATTACCGGAATCAGGAAACATAAAGAAAAAAGCCACAGTCCTATGACTTTCCCCCAGACAATATCTCTTCCTGAAGCTCCCTGTACGCTGATGATTTTTAATGTGGCATTTTCACGTTCCTGTACAATTAATCCAAATCCTAAGAAAAGGATAATCAAAGGAACAATGCTCTGCAGAATAAAAGCACTGCTGAAAGCTCCAAATCTGACCAAAGTTCCTGAACTTCCGGCTTCTGAAAGGTTCGCTGTATTCTGTTTATGGGCTTCCAGGAATATGACATTCCCGAGATAATCGTCCAATCCATTGTCAAAAATATTCAAAGGATGCCCAATTCTGAAAACCAGATAGCCATAATGAGCCATACGGTGCGGATGCTTATCAGGTCTGTGTTCCCAGCTTTCCCGTACTTCTTTCCGGTATTCTTTTATTTTTGAAAAGGAATCAGTGTATTTTGCATATCCTATGCTGATGCTCAACAGACAGAATAGGAGGACAGTAATCATGGTGAGGAGGCTTTGTTTTCCTTTAAACAAATCCTGCCAGGTTTTTCTCACCATCAATTGTAAGTTTGAAATTGCCATATATTAAAATTTGTAAGTAGCGGTTAGTAAATAATTTCTTGGAGTTCCCGGAAATAGCCTTAGGTAGTTCTGAGCTCCGATCCAGTAGACTTTGTTGGTGATATTATTCAGATTAAAAGCGAGCTGAACAGTCTTTGCCGGAGTGTAATACAATGCAGCATCTATCGTAGTATATTCGGGAAGTTCAAAACTTCTTGTGAACCACGGAACTTTAGAACTCTGATAAAGCATTCCAGCACCAATTCCAAAGTCTTTTATCAGTTCAATATTTGAAAAATTGTAGCGTGTCCAGATATTGACGGAATTTTTAGAAGTATTTTCTTTTCTTTTTCCCACAAGGTCCAGATGGGTATCATCCAATATTTTTGCATCAATATAGCTGTAGCCTCCGTAAATATGCCATTGAGGGAGAATATGTCCGGAAAACTCGGCTTCAAATCCGCGGCTTTGGTCGGCACCACGCTGTATAAGCTCATCAGTTTCTGAAGGATTATTGGCATTGATGATAAGATTTCTTTGGTTGATCTCATACACTGCAAGATTCAGAGAGATTCTGCCAAAAAGCTGTGTTTTGATTCCCAGTTCTTTAAGATCTGAGGTTAAAGGTTTAAATCTCGCTGCAGATCCTGTAAGACCGGAGGTATTAGGCATCAATGTTACCGTATTGGACTGAGGTTGATATCCGGTAAGGAAAGTCCCATACAGATTGATGTTATCCGTCATGCTGTAGGTAATACCGAACCTGTACAGAAGTTTGTTGTTTTGAAATGAAGACTCATTGGATTCTTTGAAATTAGTGATGTCCTGAAACCATTCATGGCGTATCCCTGATAATATTTTAAACTTCTTCCAGGTAAAAAGATGCTGGATATAAGCCGCATGAGTAGTGGTAAGAGCAGAAGGCAGAGGCGTAATCACATTAAGGGTATTAAAATCCGTACCCTGATAATTTTCCGCTCCCGGGTTCAGATCAAACGGAGTGACATTCGGTTTAGGAATGAGTGTCCCATTGTAATTGACAGTCTGATACTCTGAAGCTTTTGCAGGATTGTAGGATGAAACCACAGAGCCATTCTTTAAAAGAAAACCTCTTGCTGCATTCTGCTGCCCGCCTTTACGTTTTTCCCAAATCTGACTGTCATAGCCAATTAAAGCCTGATGCTGAACAGAACCTGTTTTGAATTTAAAATTAAAATAAGTATTAATGTTGTCTGTTGCCCAATTTTGTTTTCTTTGTACAAACTGCATCATGGCAAGACTGGAAACCGGTTTGTTATCCATATCGGGAACAAAAGAATTGGTGGTTCTGTGTTCCTGAAGGTTTTCTCTCCAGTATTGCTTCATATAAGAAGCGTTGAAGCTGATGTATGGGTTAAAATGATGGGCAACACTTCCCATTATAATAAGTTCTCTGGTTTTAAAGAAATCATCGGGTGCTCCAAGGTTTAATGTTCTTGGAGTACTGTACAAATCTGTTTTTCCTGCAACCGCCCCGAAAATAGGCTGACCTCTGTCCAGATTTCCATAAAGATCATTGAAAATCATTTCTACATTCACTGATGTTTTTTCATTGGGAACAAAGGTGATGGAAGGAGAGATCAGAATACCGCTGTTCTTGACATAATCCCTGAATGAATGGGCATTCTGGTAAGCTCCGTTAAAACGATATAATAAGGTCTTACTCTTATTCAAAGGGCCTGTAAGATCTGTTGTAACACGGTAAGTATTAAAGCTGCCTCCTGATAAACTGATCTCATGGCGAGGATTAGACAGAGGTTTTTTCGTGACCATATTGATGGTTCCTCCGGGATCCACACTGGACATGGTAATACTTGCGGGACCTTTGAAAATTTCTACACGTTCTATATTGGAAGTCATCGGCTGCAAAAAGTAATATTGCCTTGTCCGCATTCCATTGATGATCTGTCCTTCTTCATTTTGGCTGATTCCCCGAATGTTATATTGGTTATAATAGCTGGAAGGAGAAACTCCGTTCACATTTTTCATAACATCTCCAAGCTGGAAGGCCTGGCGGTCGGTGATCAGTTCTTTGGTAACGGTATTAAGCGTTAAAGGCAGATCTTTATTTTTCATAGCAATCTTAGTGGCGGCAAAAGAGTAGTCGGAAGTATAATCTTTAGACTTTCTTCCGATGATCTCAACGGTTTGTACCACTGTAGATAAAGAATCTTCAGAATGCGACTGGGCATACAAAAATGATGATGAGGTGAGGAAACTTACGCTGAAAAGTTTCACAGAATTCAGGGAAATACAATGAATTATTCCCAAATAATTACAATTATTGGTAATCATGAAAAGGGATGTACGGGCGATGAAAATGCCCATTAATAAAAGGATATCCTTAATTGTGTGAAGACACAGGTATCCACGGAATAACAGTACAGACTTATAGAATCTGTATACGGGAAATGAAGGCAGCGTATATTAAGCTACCGCGAAAAATACGGATGGGGGAGCTCTGGAGCTGAAGAAGTCAAGAAGACAACGATACGAAATGGCTTTAGGTTGTGGCATTTCGTTATCATTGGTTGTATCAATAGCAAAATCCATATCCAAAGGCTCAGGGAGAAGAATATTATTCATGTGCATATGTAGAGCACACTGACATTCATCATCCTGGGAAAAAGTAGGAATTTTCTCTTCTTTTGAACCTTTTTTATAGATCACTTTACTCTTGGCGTGTTGAGCATGATCAAGACATGTACTTACCCCGCTGACATTCGAAACAAATATCAGAAGTAAAGCGAAAACAAAAAAGACTCTGAGAAATTTTTGCATAATAGAAAAGCAAATGTACAATTTAATTTGATACAAATGGAATGATGAGTGAAAAGCAACAACTATTTTTTTAGCATATATTGATTTTAAGGATACGCAGATCCATGACAATCTCTATGATGGTTTTTGTCAGCGATATGATTCAGATCATACTTCGGCATATAAACACTTATTATATTTGGGCATTGAAAATTTCATATTTCTGACAAATTACAGTATACCTTCCGGTGATTCGGGAGGTTTTTTTGTTTTTATATTCAGTTTATAAGTTACAGCCTCAATACATTCAGATATTGAGCAAATTCAACAAAATGTTCGCTATAATCTACTTAAAAAGAGATTTATAATACCAGAATTAAAATGGGTGTTTTTCCTCACTATTTTGGGATTTACAATTTTAATTTTGCTGAACAAAAAAACGAAATAAATGAAAACATCACAAAAAGGAATCAATCTGATTGTATCATTTGAAGGCTTCAGCGCTAAGCCTTATCTGGATTCTGCCAGAATTCCCACAATAGGATATGGCAACACTTACTATCCGGGAGGAAAGAAAGTAACCATGAAAGATCCTGAAATCACAAAAGAAAGAGGCGATGAATTATTTGTGGCAGTCTTACCAACTTATGAAAAGATTGTGAATTCAAAAGTGAAAGTGGATTTAACGCAGAATCAATTTGATGCTCTTGTATCTCACACTTACAATACCGGAGGATCTGACACTTTGTTTTCTTTAATTAATAGAAAAGCAGCGGATTCTGAAATTAAAGATTGGTTTATAAAACGATATATTACTGCTGGAGGGAAAGTTTTAAGTGGATTAATCCGGAGAAGAAAGGCGGAGGCTGATTTGTTTTTTTCTAAATAAATAATTCCCCACTATTAGGTGGGGAATAGCTTATCAATAAAGTTCGTAATTCCTATTGTAATAAAATAATGATAATAACAGAGAAACACTATCTATGAATAAACTCAATTGGATTATTATCATGAATTTTACTTTCTTTGATTTTAAGATCTAAATCTTTTAGAAATTTTTGCTGTTCTTCATTAGTCTTAAAGATTATCACCTGTAAAAGCTTTTTTTCTATATATTTCTAAGTCGCTTTCTTTAGATATTTTTTCGTATTCATTTAAAGAAATTTGCCTCACATCTTTATACATGTGGCAACAAATATCAATTTGCTTACCACAGCAGTTGGTTTGAGGCTTCCACCCGGTATATTTACATCAGATCAAAAGCAAAATATCCAATCGCTCGAGAAGTTAGCAAAACTTAATCCTGCTATTATCTGCTTTGTTCATGGCCCCGTTATGCGAAATACTGATCGGGAGTTTGAAAAATTTGTAGAGAACTACAGCGTTTCTGGTTAAAAATAGAACATAATGAAATTGCTTGCGTTTTATTGTTCCCATCTGAAAACTCATGATGAGAATCTTAAATTTAACTCGTACTTTTTTATAAAGATTAACAAAAAAATGTATATTTGCCCAGCAAAAAAAGAAAATGATATTATCTAACTTAAAAAAAGGAAAGAAACAGTACTTACGTCCAACGTCGTGAGTCATTTTCCTATTGGTTAGAAATTAAATAAAAAAGGAGCTTGTCATCACGACAGGCTCTTTTTTTTATTGATAAAAATTAACAATTAATCTTATTATGAAAGTATTGAAATTTGGAGGGACCTCAGTAGGAAGTCCGGAACGTATCGAACAATTATTACCAATAATCAGATCTCAGCAATCAGATAAACATCTGGTGGTTTTGTCAGCTGTTTCAGGTACGACAAATGATTTGGTGAAATTATCTGAGCTATATGAAAACAAAGATATTGAAGCAGCCTACAAGCATATTGATGGACTGGAGCAAAAATATATAAAATTTGTAAATGAGTTGTTTAAAACTGAAAAAGGAATTTTGGAAGCTTTAGCTTTTATTGACAAGGTTTTTGATCTTTTTTATCAGTTCAAACATAAAAATTTTTCTTCTACAGCGGAACGTATTATTCTTGCACAAGGTGAGATTATTTCAACCACCCTTTTTCATTTATACTTAAAGGAAAAAGAAGTTTCTTCTGTATTATTATCAGCATTAGATTTTATGGTAATTGATGAAGATAAGGAACCCAATATTGAGAAAATAAGAAAACAGGCAGCTGTTGAAATTGCAAAATATCCGGAAGATACTTTATTTATTACCCAAGGGTATATATGTAGAAATGCTCAGGATGAAATTGATAATCTGCAAAGGGGAGGTTCTGATTATACCGCTTCCTTGCTGGGAGCAGCATTGCAGACAGAAGAAATTCAAATCTGGACAGATATTGATGGTTTTCATAATAACGATCCGAGATATGTACAGAATACAAGATCTATAGCCAGACTTAGCTTTGATGAAGCAGCTGAACTATCGTATTTTGGGGCTAAAATTCTTCATCCCCAAAGTGTGTTTCCTGCCAGAAAATATAATGTTCCTGTAAGGTTATTAGATACCATGAATCCATCTGCCGTTGGAACATTGATTTCTGGAGAGACTACCAATCAAAATCAAATTGTGGCAATCGCTGCTAAAGATGGAATCACGGCTATCCGTATTCAATCTTCACGTATGCTGATGGCCTATGGTTTTTTGAGAAAGGTTTTTGAAATTTTTGAACGATACAAAACACCTATAGATATGATAACAACTTCTGAAGTAGCTGTTTCTCTTACTATTGATCACACGGATAATCTTTCTGAAATTATAAGAGAACTAAACACCTTTTCAGCTGTTGAAATTGATAGTGAGCAATCTATTATATGTATTGTAGGTGATTTCAGGAAAAATAATCACGGATATGCAACTATTGTCTCTGAAGCAGTGAAGCATATTCCAATACGAATGATTTCCTACGGAGGAAGTGAAAATAATATTTCATTATTAGTTCCTTCAGTCTTTAAGGTAGAAGCTTTGAGATCACTGCATAACAGGCTGTTTTAGAAAAATAGATAGGTAGTGAAGAAGATAAAAATACTATAAAATTTAATTCAACTTAGCGATCTCAAAATGTACCACAAAAATCGAAATTTCTTTAAACGGTGATGTATATGGCACAGGCATTGTTAATGTTAAAAGAAGTTTTGAAGAGAAAACTTGTTTAACACCACATCACTCTACTTATAATTCATTTTGAACTTTTACCTCCCTATTGACACGGGAGGTTTTTTTATGTTATAAAAATATCCAAGACTATCTCTAACCTCTTTATCTGCGATTGTAGTTTAAAATTTATATTATTGAGAATGTATTCATGAAATTTTCAAATAAGCCGTTGATTATATTCCGGTTTTCATGTTTACATTATGATATCATATTCCTGTTTAAGTTGATCGTTTCGTAATTATTTGTAGTTAGAGTGTAAAAAATGGTAATAGAAAACAATGATTTGCTTCTTTTTTAATAATAAAAAGTGTGCTTTTTACATTTTTTTTTCGTGCAAAATGAAAAAAAAATTAATTCTTCTTATCATAATATTTATTCAAAAAAAAATAATCTTTTTAGATGTATTGTAAAATTGCAATTGATTGTGAATTCATGTTTTATGAAATTACTAAGTGTAAAATTAATGATAACCTTATCATATTTTTTATACAATTGATATCATAAAAATTCGATATGTAATTGGTTGATAAGCAGTAGATAATGGTAGATTTATTTTTTTTATTCAGATGAATTTTTATATTTGTAATGTTACCAAAATGTTAACAAACTAATGAATCAGAACTTTATCCATACCTATGTCTCTGTAGATTGTGTTGTCTTTGGATTCGACCATGAAAACCGGTTGAATATATTACTGGTACAACGCCATGTTGATGATGTACCGTTGGAAAAACAGATCAAACTTCCCGGAAGTTTAATTTTCAGCGACGAGGATGTAGATGATGCTGCACAAAGAGTACTTCATGAACTGACAGGGATAAAAAAAATGATGCTCAAACAATTTAAGTGTTTTGCAGATCCGATGAGAGCAAGCAATGCGCATGATATCAAATGGATGGATCAGGAATATAAACATCATATAGACAGGATTATTACAGTGGCTTATCTTTCTCTTTGTAAAATAGATCACAAGATCAACAGTACAAAATATGAAACCGTAGACTGGTATCCTGTTGATGAAGTTCCGGTATTGCCTTTTGATCATAACAAAATTATCACTGAATCTTTAATGGAGATCAGAAAATGGATTGAATCTGATTTCTCCATCATATTTGAGCTGCTGCCAAAAAGATTCACCATAAGACAGCTCTATCAGCTTTACAGTGCTTTGAATGAAAAAAATATTGATATTAAGAATTTTCATAAAAAAATATCTTCATTCCCCTATATCGTTCCTCTGGACGAAATTCAGAAAGATGTATCTCACCGTGCAGCAAGGTATTACAGATTTGATGCAAAGATCTACAAGAAAAACAATACAAAACTTATAAAATAACCCTTTTAAAAATTATGTACTTACTAGGCTATGACATTGGCAGTTCTTCTGTGAAAGTGTGTCTCATTGAGGCGTCCAGCGGAAAAGTGATTGCTTCTGAATTTTCTCCCAAAAAAGAGATGAAAATCACTGCTATAAATCCCGGATGGGCAGAACAAAATCCGGTAGACTGGTGGACTAATCTGAAATTAGCGCATGAAGCTGTTATGCATGAATCCGGAGTACATGCTGAAGATATAAAAGGAATCGGAATTACCTGGCAGATGCATGGCCTGATTCTGGTAGACAAAGATCAGAATCTTTTAAGACCATCGATTATCTGGTGTGACAGCCGTGCTGTTCCTTACGGTGAAAAGGCTTTCAAAACAATAGGAGAAGAGAAATGTCTTTCACATCTTTTAAACTCACCGGGAAATTTTACCGCATCAAAGCTTGCCTGGGTAAAAGAAAACGAGCCTGAAATTTTTGAAAAGATAGATAAAATCATGCTTCCGGGAGACTATATTGCCATGAGACTTTCCGGACAGATAGGAATAACAATTGAGGGACTGTCAGAAGGAATCTTCTGGGATTTTAAAAACAACTGTATTTCGGAAGATATTATCAACCACTATGAGATCCCGAAAAGCTTTTTCCCGGAAATTGTACCCACTTTTGGCATCCAGGCAACAGTTTCAAGGGTAGCAGCTGAAGAATTAGGTCTGAAAGAAGGTACCCCTATTTCATACAGAGCAGGAGACCAGCCCAACAATGCGCTTTCCCTGAATGTCTTTAACCCGGGAGAAATTGCCTCCACAGCAGGAACTTCAGGAGTGGTTTATGGAGTGTTGGACCAGCTTGAATATGATAAATTATCAAGGGTCAATACATTTGCCCATGTCAATTACACACCGGAGCAGATCAGACTGGGAGTTTTACTTTGTATCAACGGAACAGGAATTTTAAACTCCTGGCTGAAGCATAATTTTGCAACCTCACTTTCTTCTTATGGTGATATGAATGATATGGCTTCACTTTCACCTATTGGCTCAAAAGGGTTAAGCATTATTCCTTTTGGAAACGGAGCTGAAAGAGTGCTGGAAAATAAGGATACTAGCTGTTCAATTCACGGAATTAACTTCAATATTCATTCAAAAGGTGATATTCTTCGCGCAGCACAGGAAGGTATTGTATTCTCGTACGAATACGGAATGGATATCATGAGAAATATAGGTATGGATATCCAGGTGATCCGTGCAGGAAATGCCAATATGTTTTTAAGTTCGATTTTTCGCCAGTCATTATCCAGTGTCAGCAACGCGGTGATTGAACTGTATGATACCGATGGAGCGGTAGGAGCGGCAAGAGCGGCAGGTATGGGAATAGGATTTTATGCAGATTCGAGGGAGGCATTTTCTTCACTTGAACAGATAGCAGTAATAGAACCTGAACACGAAAAACAAGAACAATATTTAGAAGCCTATGGCAGATGGAAACATCATCTTAACGAAATAATCTAGAACAAATTCAACAGCATTTTTCATCCTCTTATTGACTTTTAGGAATCAGTGAGAAGGGAATCTCTACGCAAAAATTAAAAAAATAAATTAAAAATAATCAAATAAATATGAACACTTTAACAGGTACAAAAGAGTTTTTTACAGGTATTGAAAAAATTAAGTTTGAAGGGAAGGAAAGCAAGAACCCGTTGGCATTCCGCTATTATGATGCTGAAAAGATCGTGCTGGGAAAACCGATGAAAGACTGGACCAGATTTGCGATGGCATGGTGGCATACCCTATGTGCAAACGGAAGCGATCCATTCGGAGGACCTACCATTCACCACCCTTGGGATATCGGAAATGATCCGGTAACAAGAGCAATGCACAAAATGGATGCAGGCTTTGAATTTATGTCTAAAATGGGCTTTAGCTACTACTGCTTCCATGATATCGATCTGGTAGATCCTGCCAGTAACTGGAAAGACTACGAGAAAAATATGCAGACTATAGTGGAATACGCAAAACAAAAGCAGCAGGAAACAGGAATTAAGCTTTTATGGGGAACAGCCAACGTTTTCACTCATGAAAGATACATGAATGGAGCCTCTACCAATCCCAACTTTGATGTAGTAGCTTGTGCAGGAACTCAGGTGAAAAATTCAATAGATGCTACGATAGCGCTTGGTGGTGAAAACTATGTCTTCTGGGGTGGAAGAGAAGGATATATGAGCCTTTTAAATACCGATATGAAGCGTGAAAAGGATCACCTTGCTCGTTTCCTTTCCATGTCAAGAGACTATGCACGCCAACAAGGTTTTAAAGGAACTTTCCTGATTGAGCCTAAGCCTATGGAACCTACCAAGCATCAGTATGATTATGATTCTGAAACCGTAATAGGTTTTCTGAGACATTATGGGTTAGATAAAGATTTCAAATTGAATATCGAAGTGAATCACGCTACATTGGCAGGACATACATTCGAACATGAGCTTCAGGTTGCAGTAGATGCAGGACTTTTAGGAAGTATTGATGCCAACAGAGGAGATTATCAGAACGGCTGGGATACGGATCAGTTCCCGATTGATTATTATGATATGGTTCAGGCATGGCTTGTTCTGCTTCCTGCAGGAGGTCTGGGAACAGGAGGGGTGAACTTTGATGCTAAAATCAGAAGAAATTCTATTGATGCCGAAGATTTATTCATTTCTCACATTTCCGGAATGGATGTTTTCGCTAAAGGTCTTCTTGCAGCGGCTGATATTCTTGAAAATTCAGATTACAAAAAGCTGAAAACAAACCGCTATGCTTCTTTTGATAATGGAAATGGAAAAGCATTTGAGGAAGGTTCACTTACATTGGAAGATCTTCAGAGAATCGCTCACGAAATCGGCGAACCACAGCCAAAAAGCGGAAAACAGGAATTGTTTGAAGCGATCGTGAATATGTATATATAATTAAAAATAAAAGGCTTATCAACACTAAGGATTTTTATACACAATAATTATTAAAGAGCCTTTTATTCAACAACTAATACTAAAATAATAATTATGAACCGATTTTATTTCAATAAAAGCAATAGAGCTGCACTGTTTTTTGCAATGACTTTATTGCCTTGCGGCATAGCATATTCACAGGTTAAGAAAGATACAGTAGCTAAAGAAAATAAAATAGATGAAGTTGTTGTGATAGGATATGGAACCCAGAGAAAAGAAGCTGTGACAGGTTCTGTAGCCACTGTAAAAGGAGATGCCCTGCGTGAAGTACCCTCTGCCAACATTACCCAGGCATTACAGGGAAGAACGGCGGGGGTAGATATCTCGCAAACCTCCACTAAACCGGGTGCTGCTATGCAGATCCGTATCAGGGGAACACGATCTCTTACAGGCGATAACAACCCGTTGATCGTATTGGATGGTATTCCTTTTGTGGGATCACTGGGAGATATAAGCTCAAGTGATATCAAAAGTATTGACATCCTGAAAGATGCTTCGGCTACAGCAATTTACGGATCCAGAGGAGCAAACGGTGTTATCCTTGTTACTACCAACAGAGGAGCAAAAGGGCAGAGACCCAAATTCAGTTACAACACCTTTACGGGAGTTCAGACCTTATTTTCAAAATATCCGATGATGGATGGTCCTCAGTTTGCAAAGTTACGTTCTTATGCAATTCCTGCAGGAAATACAACCCCTTTGTATTCTAACGGAGCTGATGAAAATAACGGCGTCAATACAGACTGGCAAAGCCTGTACTATAAGCCGGCGATGATGACAAGTCATGATATTGGGGTTTCAGGCGGGACAGATGGGGGAAATTATAATGTGGGGCTGTCATACTTCAAACAAAATGCTTTAATCCCAATTCAAAGTTATGAAAGATTTGCTCTGCGAATGGCCATTGACCAGCAGGTAGGATCTATCTTTAAGTTCGGTTTTACAACCAATACCAATTATTCAGTTTCGGAAGGAAACGGAGTAAATCCTGGAGCTGTTTTAGGTTATTCTCCTATTGCTAACCCTTACAATCTGGACGGAACTCCGAAAAGAGTCATGAGCACAGCGGGCGGTATAGATCAGACATGGATTTATACAAGGGGAAGCTTGGGAAGCCTGGGAGATAAATATATCGACGAGACCAAGGCATTTGCATCCTATAACAATCTTTATGGGGAAGCCAGCCTTCCCATCAAAGGACTCAAATACAGATTAAATGTAGGGTTGGATTACCGTACCTCAAACAGTGGAAATTACTCAGGTGTAGGAGTCTTTAATACAAACCCTTTGGGGCCTTCAGCGGCAGGAAGAGGAAATAATCAGACGTATCATTGGGTATTGGAAAACCTTTTAACCTATGACCGTACATTTGGTAAGCATAAAGTAAATGCTGTAGCATTATATTCGGCAGAACAGAATAAGTATACAAGCTCATACATGAGTGCAAAGAATGTCCCTGCAGACTTTTTCCAGTATTACAACCTAGGGCAGTCGCCTCAGGCTGATATTACTGTAAGACCAGAAGACCAAATTTATTGGAAAACCGGCCTGCTTTCAGCCATGGGAAGAATTATGTATACGTATGATAACAAGTATATGCTAACCGCAACACTTCGGGCTGACGGATCATCAAGGCTTGCTCCGGGCAACAAATGGCATACTTATCCTGCATTATCATTAGGATGGAATGTCACCAATGAATCCTTCATGCAGAATGTCAAAGTCATCAATCTCCTTAAATTCAGAGCCGGATGGGGACAGACTTCCAATCAGGCAGTAGATCCATATTCTACAATGGGAAGATTTAACGTTGCTCCTTATAACTACGGAAGTGCAGGAAGTACAGGGATCTATGGAAATCAACCACCTAATCCAAGTCTTGGTTGGGAGTATTCAAAAACACAAAACTATGGAGTAGATTTCGGGATTTTGAACAACCGCCTTACGGGGAGTGTGGAATATTACAAAACCCATACCTATGATTTGTTGACACAGAAAAGTCTTCCTGCGACAAGCGGATGGTCATCCATTGTTTCCAATGTAGCAGAAACAGAAAATAAAGGAGTTGAAGTTTCTTTAAACGGGGTTATTTTTGATAATCCGGATGGATTTACCTGGGAAGCAGGAGTTAATTTCTATACCAATAAAAACAAAATTTTATCGCTTGCTTCAGGAACAGAACGTGACGTCAATAACTTATGGTTTGTAGGGCATAATATTAATTCATTATATGATTATCAATACATCGGTCTTTGGCAGGCTGGCGATCCTTATCAGAACATTCTTGAGCCGGGAACTGCTGCAGATGTTGTAGGATCTATCAAAGTTCTTTACACCGGAGGTTACAATGCTGACGGAACACCGGTAAGAGCAATTGGTCCGGATGACAGACAGATCTTTGATACTGCTCCGAAATTCCAGGGAGGATTCAATATGCGCTTTGCCTACAAAAATTTTGAGCTAAGCACAGTAGGAGCTTTTCAGCACGGGGGAATTCTGGTAAGTACCATCTATGGATCTGCAAGTTATCTTAACAGATTAACGGGAAGAGGAAATAACGTAGATGTTGATTATTGGACAGAAGATAATACTGGGGCTTATTTTCCTCGTCCGGGACGCCATCTGAGTGGTGACAATCCAAAATATTCTTCTACTTTAGCCATGTTTGATGCTTCTTACCTTAAGCTTCGTACCATTACATTAGGTTATAATGTCAATAAAGACTTTTTAAAGGATCTGAAAATTACCAGCTTAAGAATTTACTTTACGGTAACCAATCCCGTTGTATTATTTTCTCCTTATCATAAGTTCTCAGGAATGGATCCGGAGCCAAACTCTTTCGGAAATGAAAATCAGGCAGTAAGCGGATATCAAAACCGACAGCTTGTTATAGGAACCAATAACCCTTCCACAAGAAATTACTTAATGGGACTTAACTTAACCTTTTAAAACTGTACTGTCATGATAAATTTTAACAAAAAACTACTATTAGGAGCAATCTTTTTATCCTTAACATTTACAGGTTGTAGTGAAATTCTTGATGAACAGCCAAGAGCAATATATACAGCTGATTATTTTAATACACCGGATGGAGTTAATCAGGGGTTTACAGCCTTATACAGACAGATGAGGTTATTATATGGTAATGGCTACTTTATGAGCAATTGCCAGAATGGAACTGACGAATCTACCTGGGCACAAAGTGCAGATGGTAACTTTAAAGAATTGGATATGTCCGGAAACGGTATTATCAATTCCAATACTTTTCCTACAAGTATGGTTTGGAATTCCGTGTTCCCCTATATCAATACAGCCAATGGTATTATTGAAAAAGGTCCAGGATTCGGAATTGCCGAATCTATGGTTTCTGAAGCCCGTTTTTTTCGTGGATTTTACTACTTCATGCTGGTGCAGACCTATGGAGGAGTTCCCATGGATTTAGGGGCCGGAGAATTGAAATACAACACTGTGCCGTCAACCTCTTCTGCCAGAAATACCGTTCCGGAAGTATACACAAAAACTGTTTTTGCTGACCTTAAAAAAGCAGTAGAAAATCTACCTGCCTCACCAAGGGTAACCGGAGGTGTCACCAAAAATGTAGCAAGATTGATGCTTGCCAAAGCTTATCTTACTTATGGATGGTGGCTGCAGAATCCAAACAGCATTCCAACTTATCCTGAAGTGACAAGAAATGATCCTGACGGACACAATGCCCAGTGGTATTTCCAGCAGGCTTATGATATCGCAATGGAAGGAATCAACAACCCAGGACCCTATGCACTTCAGCCTACTTTCTATGATGTGAATGTAGGTTCAAATGACAGAAATATCGAATCTATGTTATATGCAGACCATACCCAGTCTAGTACTTACTATAATGAAAGTGATCCCGTAGGATTTGGTTCAGGCTGGGCTCCGGATAATTTTGCAGCATGGATGCAAACCTGGAACTATACTGCTATCAAAAGCAGTAAAACTACAGCATGGGCGGGAGCAGATGTAGTAAGTGGTGTGCAGCGTGAAGCCGCTCAGTCTCTGGGGCGTCCATGGGTTCGTATGTGTCCTACCTTAGGAGTTATTAAAAATACTTTTGCAGATAAAACCAATGATTCCCGCTATGACGGAACTTTCGTAACCACCTATAGAGGAAACTGGAACAAGAATGGAACGGGATTAACGTCAGTACCTGTACTTTATAATGCCAATAATTTACCTGTACAGCCGGGAGGCGCTATCCTAAGCTTCCTGAATGATGACAGCCAGACTCCTTCTTATCCTACAGGAGCCGGACAAAACGGCGTGGGAGCCGGAACTCTTTCAGGAAGAGCAGACTGGGTAATTGCACCGAACGGTATCAGCAGAATTGTATATCCTGGCTTATGGAAAATCGGAACTTACCGTACTGATGATCCAAACGGTTTAGGATATCCAAATGCAGGATTAACCCGTCCTTTCAGCGTTGCCAAATTCTCAGAATTCTACTTTATTGCAGCGGAAGCAGCCGTAAAAGGAGCTTCAGGCGCTATGACAGCCAGAGACCTTATCAATGTTATCCGTGCCCGTGCCGGAAAATGGAAGTTCAACAATGCTCAGAATACCGCTTATATAGCAGATAACAGTGCTGCAATGACTGCAGCCACACCATCTGTAATTACCATTGATTATATTCTTGCAGAAAGATCCCGTGAATATTACGGAGAATTCTACAGATGGTATGATCTGGTACGTACTCAGAAGTGGGGAGATTATGCAGCTACTTATCAGATCGGAGGAGCTTCTTATGGAGATCACAATCCGCAAACGGTTACTAGAACGATAAAACCATTTCACTATCTGAGACCTATTCCTCAGAACCAGATTGATGCAATGGAAGTATCGGCAGATATTAAGGCAAAATATCAGAATCCAGGATACAATTAATTTCATTCTACATTCATATCAGCAACAGAGTGGGTGTGCAAGCACCTGCTTTGTTTATCTGAATTAAAATTTAAAACTATGGAAAAAACCTGGCGTTGGTTTGGCAAAAAAGACAAAATAGCACTGAGCACACTTCGTCAAATAGGAGTAGAAGGAATTGTTTCTGCTCTGCATGATATCCCAAACGGAGAAATCTGGAATTCAGAGGCCATTATTGATTATAAAAACTATATAGAAAGCCACGGACTTCGCTGGTCTGTTGTGGAAAGTCTTCCCGTAAGCGAAGCCATCAAATATGGAGGTGAAGACCGTGACTCTTTAATAGAAAATTATATCACTAGCCTGGAAAATCTGGGTAAAGCAGGCATTACAACAGTTTGCTACAACTTTATGCCTGTTCTCGACTGGGCAAGAACCGATCTTTTCCACGAATGGGAAGACGGTTCATCATCACTTTATTTTGACAAAGCCAAGTTTGCCTACTTCGAAATTCATATCCTTCAAAGACAAGGAGCAGAAAGGGATTACAGCTCAGAAATCCTTCAAAAGGTAGAAGAATTAAAAAATACCTTAACGGAAAAAGATAATCATGACCTGATAGACTCAGTCATTGTAAAAACACAGGGATTCGTGAACGGAAATATCAAAGAAGGCGAATTGAATCCCGTAGAAAAGTTCAAAAGTTTATTGGCATTGTATGATGGAATCGATAAAGACAGACTTCGTCAGAACATGAAATATTTCCTCGAAAAAATAATGCCTGTCTGTGAAAAATGGAATATCCAGATGTGTGTACACCCTGATGATCCTCCTTTTTCACTACTGGGCTTACCCAGAATAGTAACCAATGAAGAGGATATTGACTGGCTTCTGAAAACCGTTGATAACCCTCACAACGGTTTAACGTTCTGTGCCGGATCTCTAAGTGCCAACCTTCAGAATGATGTTCCAAAACTGGCGCAGAAATTTGCCCACAGAACCAAATTCGTTCACCTGAGAAGTACAAATGTTTTTGAAAATGGTGACTTCATCGAGGCTCATCACCTGGGAGGAAGAGGAAAGCTGATTGAGGTGATCCGTGTATTCGAAAAGGAAAACCCTGATCTTCCCATGAGAATAGACCACGGAAGACTTTTAACAGAAGATATTGACAAAGGTTATAATCCCGGTTATTCATTTTTAGGAAGAATGCTGGCATTAGGCCAGATTGAAGGAGTAATGGCTGCCGTTCAGTCAGAATTACAGAAAAATTAAACTGTGTTTGTAATAAAATAATAAAAAGTAAATGAAAGACCTGTTTAGTATTAAAAACAAAGTAGCAGTCATCACGGGGGCTTCAGGTGTTTTGGGAGGCAGCCTTGCCAAAAGTTTTATAGTGGCCGGAGCAAAAGTTGTGGTATTGGGAAGAAACCAGGAAACACTGGATGCTCGCGTGAAAGAACTTACAGATTTGGGCGGAGATGCACTTGCTGTAGAAGCCAATGTGATGGATATTGAAAGCCTTGAAGCTGCTTCTGTGAAAATAAAAGAAAAATACGGCAGCATTGATATTCTGCTCAATATAGCGGGTGGAAATATTCCGTCAGCAACTTTATCCCCGGAACAGTCATTTTTTGATATGGATATGAAAGGATGGGCTGAGGTTACCGATCTCAATATCAACGGAACTGTTTATCCGAGCTATGTTTTCGGAAAAGCAATGGCAGAACAGGGGAGCGGCAACATTATTAATATTTCTTCAATGGCTGCCTATTCAGCGATTACGAGAGTAGGCGGATATTCTGCAGCCAAATCGGCAATTACCAATTTTACCCAATGGCTGGCCTGTGATCTGGCATTGAAATTCGGAGATAAAATACGCGTGAATGCCGTAGCTCCAGGATTTTTCATTGGTGATCAGAACCGGGCCATTCTTCTGAATCCCGACGGAAGCTTAACCGAGAGAAGTAAAAAAGTAATGGCCAAAACACCCATGCAGAGATTTGGAGAAGTAGAAGAACTGAATGGTGTTGTACAGTTTCTATGTTCGGATGCAGCAAGTTTTATCACAGGAGCATTGATTCCTGTTGACGGAGGTTTCAGCGCATTCAGTGGAGTATAAAAAACTAATTTCTTCATATATAAATTGGAACAGGACCTTAATGGTTTCATTCAAGGTCTTGTTTTTAAAATGCTGGCTTTCATGAAGTCAGAACTAAAAGAGAATTAAAAATCCAGGATTGTAAAGTAAATAATGAGTAATTCCATTAAAAATAAAGAAGTTTTCGGAGAATTGTTTCTGCTGGAATCAGCAAAGGCAGAGAATCTCTATTTCGGATATGCCAAAGATATGCCTGTGATCGATTATCACAATCATCTTGAGCCGGATGTTATTGCTGCCAACCAAAACTTCCGTTCTCCAACCGCTATCTGGCTGGATGGAGAT
>Ga0105244_10000245_pt1 | contig 55595 bp, 120 predicted proteins | sample KBSM44metaG_FD_80423 | JGI IMG/M metagenome (GOLD analysis project Ga0105244, IMG submission 80423) | Miscanthus rhizosphere microbial communities from Kellogg Biological Station, Michigan, USA - KBS M4-4 metaG | ecosystem: Host-associated > Plants > Roots > Rhizosphere > Soil | place...
AAGTATGAAAATTCACCCGTATAATCTACTTGTGGAGACACTGTAATAATTTTCATACTTGCATCTGGTCTACTGTTGTCAACTAAGACTTGCCCTGCATGGTATTTAGGTTGTTTAAGATGCTTTGATTTTGAAATCTTCTCACCTGCTGTAAGCCTTGCCAAGACCTCATCATCATGCGTATTATCCTTTGCATCGTATCCTAACTTCACTCGCACATCTTCCACTAAGAAATCTGCATATCCATCAATGTGTGCCATGTAACCACTCCCCTTTATTGTATTTTACCAATCGTAAACTACGCTACCGAATTTTGTATCAATTATGTATTGTGCAATTTTTTGGTATTTCTCTAATTGTTTCTGACTCTCTTCATCATCTTCAATTTTTAAATCTTGAATATCAACTTCGTCAAGGTCAACATCATCAATCAAATCATAAATGCGGTCACGTAAGCAATCTACGACTGTATCTAGTGAAATAGTTTCATGTCGTTCATTCCACATGTCATTGCTAATGAATGATTTTAATGGCTCACCAAGCCATGTAATATATTCCACATGATTCAACAATCCTTCTGGTACTTTAAGTAACTCATCTAGTGTATTAGCGGTGCTACGTTTTGTTAAAAACTTATCAACCTCATTTGCATTGATACCTTGTTCTTTTGCAAAATCTTTTAATAATTTAGTAGTTTCATTCATATTATCGACTCCATTTCAATTTTAATTTGTCAAACCATAAACAAAATACTCTTTTACAACCATTACCACCATCATAATATTTGTGAATGCAGATGATAGGCTTGCAATGTAAATCCCATTGGTCTTTACGATGAATCATGTAATCTCCTATTTTCATTTAATCACCTTATTTAGCGTATTTTTTAGTGTCGAAGTCTGTCTGACCACAACCTGCTACTTTACCATTCTCATCAAAGAAAGCAGAGATGGAAGGGTATGATGATGTGCGTTCAATGTAAATACAACCTGTGTCCACATCTCTTAGAAGTGCATAGTTGCCACCGACATCTCCAATTACTTTAAACTTGCCACCATAAACTGTTGAGCCTTGTTCATAACCACAAGCACCTAATGTTAAAGCTGTCAATCCAATTAATGCTACTAATAATGTTTTCTTCATTGACATTCCTCCTTTATGTTAATGAGTTAGGGGATAAACCCCTAATCATTATACTTGTTTGTTACGAATCACCCATGAATCCTCTACTAACACTGACATCAATGTAATATTTGCTTCATTTGGAGAAACAAATTGTACAATTATTCTGTTTTCATAATCTTCTTTGCTATTTACAACAAACTCTTTATCTGTTCCTTCCTTGTAAACCAATTCTTGTGTGTTCCAATCAATACTTACTAATGCATCATTAATATTCATAGGCGTTCCCCCACTCGTTTCTCCACTTCCACCTGTTTCTGGTTGTTCTGTAACTGGTGGTTTATAACCGCTACCCCAATATTGATTTCCTACATACCATTTACCACCTGTCAAAAGAGAAGAATCTAATTCTATTGGTTGACCCGTTGTTGCATCCTTTATTTCTGGAAGCATTGTTTCTGAATTATATTCTAAATACAATTCTCTATTTGTTCCGAATTGTTGCATGTAGTATGGATACTGGAATTTATTTTGTTCTAACACTTCAATAAATGTGTATGTTGGTTTAGGAAACCAATTTGGAGTAGTAACTCCTGCTCCAATAACTGGTCTAGAGATATAGTTAGACCATACTTTTCGTTCAACAATATCTTTGAATTTGAGACTTGCAACACCACTTAGAGGATATGTATTCATATCTTCTATAGTTAAGTTAATATCTGTTTCCATATCATAATGTTGATTTGCATTATAGATTCCTTGACATAGCCCATAAACATTAGTGCTATTGTTTAATGCCCCATCATTAATTGCCTGTAATAATGTTTTCTTATTTTCTACATATTCCCATCCACCATAATCTACAGTGTGTCCATCAAGAAGTATAGGATTGCCATTTTTATATTTAGCTAATCTATTAGGGTCTGATACGATTTCTTCTAATCCTTTCGCATCTGTAGTTCTAGTAAATTCCATATTATCAACTTGACCCCATGCTAATACTTTTAATAATTTTGCTAAATTCATCAAATCATCCACCTTTTAATTTTTATTTTGGAAACTCTAAGTCTCTCAACGTATGATTTATGATGAGTAGAATACCCATCTGTTGCATACGAATATAACCCTTACGTTCTAGTGATTCTAATAACTTCCACAACTTATCTTCGTGTTTCATTTTTAGACCTTCTGCAAGTGCAGTCAATGTTGTTATAGCTTGAAACTTTCCAACCTCTGAATGCATCACTATGTAAGAGTATATCTTGTATTCCTTCTTATTCATTATATCATTATTTTTAACTTTTGTCCAGTGTTCTTCTAAAGAAAATGTAAAATTATCATTGCGGTTCTCCATAACATTATATTGTGGAGAATATCTATTTATAAGATAGAGTTCATAGACCTTCATCTCGGACTCAGAATCAAACTCCATAAACTCTATCGTTTTACATTTGTCATAGCATTCTTTTGGAAGGTGACCATATTTAGAGAAGTGTTCTTGTTCCAGTCTTCTCTTTAAATCATTGGTTCTACCTATGTATAAGACTGTTCCTAATACGTCTAGGAATCTATAAACGTAAAACTTAGATGTCACTGTCCTCAACTTCCTTTAGCAATTCGTGAATCATATATGGACTCAACTTTAGAATTTTAATTACTTCTTCTTGTGTGAATGTGTCTTTATTAAGAGTTAATGAATCATCGACTCCACCAAAAAGTTCCACTGGGTTTAGAATCTTAATTTCTTTGAATGTCCCATAGAAATATTCTGTATCACAAACGTTATCAGATGTATGACGTTTATATTCAAAAGAATAGTGTTTACCTTTATATTTAAAGGTTACTATATGAAAATTATACCAATCATCATTATAATCAATGTCATCATCATATTCTGTTACACCTTCAAGGTCTTCAATTTCATATAAATCTATGCTTCCATATTCTTCAATTACTTCTGCAAACACTTGTTCTATTAGTTTTAAACCTTCCATCCAATCACTCCTATTTTCTATTTGAAGACAATGTCACACTAACTACGTCCTTACCATCAGTTACAACATCAAACTTCAATTCTTTTTCTTTATTTACCATCCTAGCAGTATTTAAGATTTTTTCTACATCTTCGTACAAAGCACTAGAAACTCTAAACTTTGTAGCATTCCCATCTTTCTCAAAATATATAACATAAGAAGAAGACCTACCTGCATTTTCTGAATCAAGTTTAGATACTCGTGCATCTGTGATTGTTACGTTCTCATTTATATTATAATAGTCTGACGGTGCTCCACAACCACTCAAAGCACTCATAACAATAGTTACTGCAAACATCAATGTAGCTATCTTTAAACGATTCATAGCATCACCTCTCATCGTAATTTCCTATTGTCAATATCAATCATCCATGTGCAATGGTCATCGCTCCAATATGGCTCACTGATAGCCTTAAAAACGACTTGACCATGTTCACCAATCACTGGTCTTCCGTCTGGTTCAAACATTCTAAACTCATCGGAATTATGTAAATCATTTACCCCAAACACACGTACCCATTCATTCTTCCTCTTGACTTCTACCGTTCTTTTCATTTAGTTCACCCTTCTCTTTCTTCTTTGCAAATAAGTGGGCTGTATACTCATCCTTTTTTGCAAACATCAACTTCCATTCTAACCTATCAATCTTGTCATCAGCACTCTTTAACAATTCAATTAAGTCTTCTTGTACGTGTCGGGCTTTGATTAATTCAAGAATGATACTGGTGAATATGTCACGATTTTCTTGTGTGAGATTGATATGTGTATCTGTTCGAATATGTGCTAGAATCATTTGCAATCTTGTTGTTTCTATCTTTGTCATATATACACCTCCTATTTGTCTACCCAAACCAATTTGATATTCATATCTTCTCCTGCACGTGCCTTTTCATTAATGATTGTGAAGATAGCTAATGATACATAATCACTGTGACCTTCTGTTGTAAAGACATCATTCACATATAATTGAAACATACCATCACCCCGTATATTTATATAGTGTTACTTTGTCTTCATATCCTTCAAATGCTTTCTCAATCAGCTTCAAGACTTCATTCCAGTCTGCTCCACCTCTATCACTACCAATCTTGTATGGTAATGCAACTGTTAAATCATAATCTACTGCAAACTGTCTAAGCTTGATTAAAGAGTTTTGTAAAGCATTTAACAATGTAAATTGACCGTTACTTCCGTATGTATATTGACCAAACAAGTTAGCTATGTATTTGTCATTCGATTCAACTACCAATGCTTTGCCTAACAGTAATCGCACTGAATCTTCTTTCTCTGCTTCTGTTACTAATTCCTTATACACTTCAAATGCTTTTGGATGGTCTTTCTTAATCTGTAAAGCCACACCCGACCCCATAACTCCCATACAATTTACTTGGTGTCCTAAGATATCCTCTTTTGCTTTTAATAAATCTCCATCTACTACTTTAATCATAGCATCATCCCCTTTTAATCATAATTTGTGGTGGTTCTGGTTTCTTGTTGTTAGGTTCTGGTTTCTCTGACTTGAAGAATTTCGTGATGTGGTCTACATGATAATATTGACCTCCAAGTTGTACAAACTTTCCAGTAGCAATTAAAGCTTTCAATTCATATTCTTGTACTTGAATCGGTTTATACTCTCCATCAATTTTCACATTTAGTAGAATCACTCTATCAACCTCCTTGTCTAATATTATATCATTATTCTTTGTCCTTGTCAACCCATTCTTGATATTCTTCTATTATTTTAATCATATGGTCTTTTGCTTCTTCATCAGAAAGCCAACCAGTTTTGTGACCAGTCAGTACTTCACCAATTTTACGTCTAAGAATAGCTTTTCTCCATTGTTCGGGCGTGATGTTTTTAAGAATGTCTCTCATTCTACTCATATAATCACCTCCTTAGAATGACCTCCTTGGACTAGACGATGCAGGTTTAATAGGTGGTATTGGTTGTTTCCTAGTTAAGTCATTTACGTACCTAACTATTTCATTTATTTTATTCATCATTTCTTCATTGTTAGGTAGTCTAGTAACCTGTGTTCCATCTTCTCTATTTTCCACAATAATACGTTGAAGTTCTTTAATTGGCATAAACATTCCTCCTTGATAAAATCTCTATTTTATTAAGAAAAGTGGGTATCGAAAATACCCTTTATTAACGGTATTTTAATTTCGACATTTTGCGATTTTCCCACTTTTCATAGCTTTCTCGGTCAATCAAGTGCCAAAGACTGAAACTTATGTCTTTTATAAATACCAACATCCCAAAACATAATGCTAACAGGAATAATGAGGATAGTATGTATGTGATAAACTCTATCATTTAGAATCCTCATGTACAATATAAGTTAACTTCCCATACAATTCATTTAAAATCTCAGCAGAGTCATTATCAATATTCTCTAATGCTGTTTTATAAACCATTGCCATAATAGCTAACACTTTTTGTTTCTCTTTTTCTATAGTTTTTTCTGCTTGCTCTCTGTACTCATGGTTCTTCTTGATGCTGATAATTTGTGGCATTAAAGTTGTTTTAGCAGAATGGAAGAATCGTGCAAATTCTGGATAACGCTTACGACCTTCTTTGAATAATGGAATGAAGTATTCTAATGTCTCATTTGCTTGACGTAATTCTTTTTCTGGAGTAGCATCTTTCAACGTTGACATATTATGTTTTCTATCAACTGTTTTAATAAGTATCATACGCCAATTTTCTAGAGTCGCATACAGATAATTTCTTAATGCTACTTTGTTTGTCTTGTAATCAATGTCTGGGTCTTTTGTAACGCCTTGGACAACATCTGCAACTTCTTTACCAAATAAAGTTTCAATAGTTTCATATGTAATGTATGGCACATCTTCTATAGCATCGTGCAAGATACATGCTGTAATTGTTATTTCATCTGTTATACCATGATTTATCAAGTCTTGTGTTGCATCTACCAAATGATAATAATAGTGACGACCATCGTGACGTTTGTAACCATTGCCAGAGTTCATAATTGAAATCATCCAGTTCAATGCTTTCAGTGAATCCGTATACCCCATATTCAATAAGTCTGTCTGTAACTGTACTACTCTACTTTCTTTTGCCATAATATCAACCTCCCTTTCTATAAACCAATTATACCATTTATTTTTACGCTTGTCAACAGAAAAAAGAAAAGCAGGTAAGAAATTTATCTCACCTGCTTCATCACTTTGTAAAGTGTTACTGTGTCTATTATGTGTGAAGGTGAAGTTGCATTATTTATGATGTCTGTCACTGCAATCTTTCCGTCTTCTATCTTTAATCTATCAATCTGTTGCCAATACGCTACAATCCACTTCTCATGCGTATTAAGCTTGTTTCCAAACTTATTATGTAATGCTTCAACATTCTTTAACAACGTTTGACTATCAGTCTTATTCATGCTTAATGAAGTCCTCTATCATTACCTGTGGCGTATAGATTGTTGTCTTCAACTTAAAGTTTCTAAACTCATTCATAGACAGCACTCCGACTACATCTATCTGCTCCCAACATCTAACATTTGACCCGTACTGCTCATTCACTCGGAATTTGATTAATTCCATTTCATCGAATGTCTTAAACTTAACTGTTTCCATTGTTTTGCCAATACAACTAACCTCGTCAATTGTAATGTTATTTACACGCACAATGATTTTAGGGAATCCATTACCAGTAAGTCTATTAAACTTTTCAATGACTTTGATATTTTCAATAGCTTCTTCTGGTGTAAACTCTAAGTCATAGATTACTGTTTGTTCTTTCTCATCCATTTCTGGTAAGAATTTATTGATGTATTCCTGTAATAATTCTAGGTTTTCCGATGGCATAACAATACCACCTGCACCTTCATGACCTAATACTTCAATGTCCGCAATCTCACTGAATCCACCTAAGAATGATTTTAGTTTCAGTTTGCCATAACCACGAAAACTTCCACTAATTGTTCCTTTATGGTTACGACCAACGATTACAGGTCTTTTATACGTGTCAGAAAGTTGTTGTGCTACTACACCATTGAAACCTTTTGATGATTTGTCATCTAACACAATCAATAATTTCTCATCCAGATTTACTTTCTTAGAATACGATTCAAATAAATCTTTTTGAATCTCTTTACGCTTTTCATTTAGCTTCTGCATCTTTAATCGTAATGGTTTACATTTATTGTCATCATCTTCCAACAATAAATCAATTGCTAGTCGTAACTCATCCATACGTGCTGTACCATTTAATAGAGGTGCGATACCGAAACCAATAGCATTACAATCTAGATTCCAGTTATTAATCTTTGCACCTTTTAAGATTCGTGTTAGTCCCATAGTTTTAACATTTCTTAATCCTTGTAGAATGATATAACGGTTTTCTGGAATATCAATTCGCATAATATCCGCATACATACCTACAGCGATGAGGTCAATGTAATCAAATGGGTCTACTTGGTCAAGTGTATCTTCCATTACCTGCATGACTTTCAATACAACACCTGCACCACTTAAAAACTTATTAGGATACTCACAACCCTTTTGTTGAGGGTTTACAAGTAACACATGAGGATTAGGACGTTCAATTTCATGGTGGTCTAGAATAATGATTTCTTTACCTAGTTCTTCTGAAATGTACTTACACGCTTTAGTATCATTTGAAGATGAGTCGATTAATATTAATAAATCACACTCTTTGATTAGTTCTAGATTCTCAGTATTACGTGCTAATCGCTTTTCATCATCCGTATTTAATTCTATCATTTCATTAATACCATGACCATCATTACGCTCACCATAGATAAATGTAACTTTATCAGTATAGTTTCGTAGATATCTAATCATAGTTGAAGCAGAAGTAAGTCCATCTGCATCTGGGTCAAACGATACACAAATATTTTTTTGTTGAGATAATGCTAAGATGATTCTATTACTAGCTTCATCAATGTTCTTCATCAAGTACGGGTCATGAAGCACATCAGCAGAGGGATTAAGAAACTCATCTAAGTCTTTAATCCCTCGCATTTTAGCAATCTTATCTTCGACTTCATCACGCTTCTTTAGTGCTACCTTCGGTTTCCTCTGAATCCACTTTGCCATCCACAATCTCTCCCTTTGCAACCTCATCTTCTAGATGAAAATCTTCTTTTGTGATATTTTTATTGATATCACCCATTGATACGTATCCTTCTGCCATCTTGATGTGTCGTAAAAGCTTTGTCATCACACTAATATAATCAGTAACAGCTTCTTGTAACAAGATTGTTTCTAATTCTTGTGCATCAAAGTTGTCAGTGATGTGTGTTGTAACTAACTCTATATCTTCTTTAGTAATTCCTAATCGAATTAACTCTTCTCCTATGAATTGATTCATATTGTACATATTTAAAACTGCTAAACCTTTGTTAAGCTGTCTCACGTTATCTAGTAATTGTTGTTTGTTCATGTTCATTTCCCCTTTATATAATTATTTTTTATGTTTGTGTTTAATAAGAAAGGCTAAGAAACTCTTAGCCTATTATTTTTTGAATCCACCGAAATATGTTACTTTACCGCCCATTTTCTTCGCTTCCAGAGTTAACTCTTTCTCAGCTTGGATTCGTGTTGTTGGATTTTCAGTAGTTACCAATACATCCTTCTTAATAGTATTACCTGCTTTGTCCTTGCTAGTTAATTCAACTACTGCATAGAAGTTAAATTTGTTAACTGCCTTTGGTTCGTGGAATCGGTTGCCTTTAAGAATGTTTTTGTTTGTTTTCATAGTGAAATTCCTCCAATAAATTATTATTTTTTGTTTTTGTCTTTACTTTATTATATAATAATCATCATTAAGAGTGATGAATTATATCGAAATTTGGCGTTTGCCTATGCCCGTTTATGCTTGGGCTAAACTCACGTATTCTACGTCTTGCTGATATGCAAGATACGCTTCTTCTTCTTTTTGTGCTTTCATTTTAGCCTTTTGTTCTTCAATTACTTTGAAGTAAGGTTGTAAATGTGATAACTCTCTGATTTGATACTTTTGGCTTTCTAAAGCTGTTTGACGATATTCTTGTTGCCCCAGTTGTTGTTTAAGTGGTTGCTTAAACATTTTACGATATGTATGTATAAAACTCATAAGGCGATTTCTCTCGTCAATTCTTTCTTTGATTTTACGTCTTGCACGAGTTAATTCTTGAATCATTTTAGAAAACATGTATCCTTGTGAAGCGTTAAAGTTAAGGAACTCAATGAAGTGTTCCACATCCGAAATTCCTCGGTCAACTTTCGATAAAGCTTGGTGTAGTTCATTATGTATGTCTTTATCTAGACTCATTTCAATTTCTTCCATCATTTTGAAAGCAGTTGCTAAATTCTCTTTGTAGTCAACTTGGAATGCAGTCTCGCTAATCTCAACGTTTGTTAAAGTCATTTCTTTCATCATAATATCATCCACCTTTTATGTTTTTTATGTTTAGGTTTCTCTCAACCTTGTACTATTATTATATCATTAATTTTAGTGCTTGTCAACATTATTTCTTATGTTTTTTAAAACTTTTTTAATCTAGTTCGAATACATACTCTGACTCTAGTTTTCTCCAAATCTCGATACCTTTGTCTATTGGTGCATCTTTGTCATCCAATAAATCATCAGTATCGAACATTGCAGTAACCGTTCTTCCTTCAAACATTTCTGCATTCTTTTTAATGTCAGATATCTTGATTCCTTTGTCATAGCATAATACAATCTCAATATCTAGTCCTAACTGTTTAATCATGTATGCTTGTTCTTCTGATATCTCAGATGCTCCAATTGCTACACTGTTATAGATTCCTTGGTCAAAGAGTTTCATACAACTCTTCTCTGACTCTACAATATAAACCTTACGTTCCATCAGTATGTATTGGTGTGCGTACCAGAAATTAAACCACTCAAAACGGTTCTGATATCGACAGAGATAGATATATTTTCTATCATCATCTTCATCATTCATGATACGACCTTTGACACCTACCAGTTGCCCAAACCTGTTTCTCATTGGTATTGTGATACGCTTAGAATCTAAATCAAATCCAATCCCGTACATCATTTGTGTATCATAGCTTATACCTTCTTCTATCCAACCCTCAAAAGGTAACGCCTTGCCATAGTAATAATAATCATCTAACATTGTTTCTGGCAATACAGGGTTTGGTTTGATTTCAACTCTACGTTTTCTATTCTTGATGATATTCTTTAGACAAGCAGTGAAGTCTGTTCTTCTCTTCACTGTCCCGTCTAAATATTCATTCCAACCAAACAACTCACAAATGAATCTTTTAGCTTGCCCTAAGTCTTGCTGTACTTCATCATTACGCTTGTTGTGTGCCAAATATGACACTAAGTTGAAAATGTCACCAGAAAAACTTCTATTACGAATACTGCATGAAATATCATCATTCGTTTTTGCTTGTACTGCTCTTGGATTGTTAGAGTGATAATGTTCGGGCAACCTAGCTGTATATAGGTAGCCCCTTTGTTCTGTTCGTATATTATCACATTCTAATGCTTCCAAGATTGCTTCTAATTTATCTTCTCTTAATATCCTTTTCTTGATTTCTTTTAAATCACTGAATTTGGACATTATAACCACCTCTACTGCCAAGTTATTATAATGTTATTATATCATTATTTTTTATGTATGTCAACAACTATCTTCCAGATTTCTCATTTGATACAAAGCACCAACCAATTTCTGGGAATGTGTTTGTATGGAAGTGTGGTTCAATGACTAATACTGGTAATCCTGTATCATTTGCTTGACCAAAACGATTCTTTGCAGTAAACATTAAGTAGTATGTTTTCCCCTCTTCTAAGAAGAAAAAGTCCTTCTCATATTTACCGTTTGGCATCTTCTTCAATCTCCAACACTTCAACTCTTTCTTACCGTCCTTGTACTCATCACCCCAAGCAGGTCTAAACATTTGCACTACAGATGCTTCGTTCTTAGATGCTTTACCTTCACCGATTGCATCATAGTCTAAGAAACGGTTTCTGATAGCACTGTCTGTCAACTGGAATGTAACCCATGTTCTAAGATTCATACCACCTGCATTTTTACGTGTAAGACGGTAGATAGTCTTCATATCCTCTACGAATGTAACCCAACGAGTATCATGTTCTGATTCCTCTGAAACCTTGTGAGTGTCAATTAGAAGATTGATATAGCCACGATTAGCCCAGAAACGTACAATCTTTTCAAGGTCTTTGATTACATATTTTTCCATGAATACTACTTTAATTAAAGCTTCTTGACCACCCATCATTTCTTCCATTGTTTCAAAGGCTTGATGGATTTTAACTTTGTCTTCTTCACGTAATTGACCATTCAACATTCGTTTTCTATCTAATACGATTCTATGTTCAGTCCATAAAATAGTAAGGATAATCTTCTGACGGAATGCTTGTGCATCTTCCTCATTTAATACAACGATTGCTTTCTCTTTATTAGCGATACAACTCATTACAACCTTCTCAGCAGTAATAGACGACTTACCAGTACCACCAAAGCCACCCCACATATAAACGTGACCACGTGCTACACCTTGAGTGATTGTATTCATTAGTACACCGTTATAGAATGGTAGCATCTCTGCTGACTCTTCCTCTAGCTTTCTAATAAACTCATCTGCTTCAATGTATAAGTCCTCGGCTTCATAACGGTTAACGTTTCCTAGTGAAATCTGATTTACTTTATCGTTCCAGTAAATAGATAACTGTTCACGTGTCATCTTTTCATAGTCATATCTACCTTTCTTTAGGAATATCTTATCTCCAAAGAGTAAATACAACTGTCTTAGAGTATAGTTCCGTTTAATTGTTTCATAGTAGTAATCAATGTTATCTGAATTTTCTTTTACAATCTCTACTGCATCTTCTACAGTGTTTAGTCCACCATATTCATTGAAATTCTCTTCTACATTCCATTCCTTGACCTTTGTATGTACAGTGATTGTATCAAAAGTCTTAATACCCTCATCATACATTCGTCTTCCTAATTCAAAGAAGAATCCCCATTGGTCATGAATAAATTCATCTTCTGATAACCCATCATTATATTCCGCAAAATTAGTGAATGGGTCACTCCATAAAAGACCAACAAAGTATGCTTCATTAATCTCAGCACCTTTGTTAATCTTCTCTACAATTTGCCCAACTGTTTCTTGAGTTGTGTCTTTTGCCATTATATCAATCTCCCTTTATCAGTCTAAGAAATCTGTTATGTCATTTGTTTGCGTTGGTTTTTTGTAGTTAGAAGCATAGCTTTCTTCTTCTGCTTCTAATTGCTTCATTTGTCGCTCTACAGCCATTTCCTGTTTTAAACGTTCTTGCGCTCTCTTCTCCACTAGATAAATCTTATCAATGATAATTGATAAAGCGTATCTGAATGCAGACATGAAACCATCAAAATTCTTTACACTATTGTAGTATTCAATTGTTGAACTACAATAGTCAAATGTCTCTTCAATAAGAAGATAATCATAACCTTCCTTATACCGTTTTGTTACTTGTTGCTTACCATAAACAGGCTCACCATTTCTCAATTTCTGTAAGAATGGATATGCTTGATTTGGTAAAGATGAAACCCCATAAATCTTTTGTATCGTATGTACTAGTTTATCAAGCTTTTCAGCTTCTTCTACCTTGAATTGTTTTTCTTTTAAATGTTCTGCATAACACGCTTTGTGATAGAATTTTTTTAGAGGTCTTTTTTCTCCTACAATCTCAAAATCCATATCCTCCATCAAAGTGTCATCAATTTTACAACGTTGGCATTTTCTGGTTTTTTTAGCCATTCTAACAACTCCCTTCGATAAACAGTATATCATTATTTTTTACTATTGTCAAATACTTTTTTAATAGTTTTAAAGCTAAAGACCACTCTTTCGAGTAGTCTTTTATGTTAGTTATTATGTATATGCATAGCTGTTTCTTGTAATTTAACAAATTCTGCTACCATTGATGTTGAAATTTTTACATTTGACTCATCTGTTCGTAGCTGTAACATCATTTTAGGATTCGCTAGTCCATGTAATACATCACGATATCCTTCTTTGATTGGACGTAAATCATCAGCTTTAATCATGTCATCTCCACGTTTCTCCATACGTCCACGTAATACAGTTGTTGGAGCATTAAGATACACAAGTAAAGCTTTTTTATTCATCTTATCCAATAATTGTAAGTATTGGTTATATTCCATCATAGGATAGTCATATAGATTACCATATACGAGATTAGAATAGAAGAATCTATCAATGATTACATCCTTCAAGTCTAACAATGACATCATATGTGCAAACATCGCATCCGCACCTTTTTCAGCGATTTCAAAGCTACTGCCTTTTACAATTGCATATCCTGTTTTCTCAGCTAATTCATTTGCAAAAGTAGACTTTCCTGCACAATCTGCACCTTCAAGAATAATAATAGCCATTAAACATCTCTCCCTTAGTTTATAATAGTTACACTGACATTTCTTCTGCCCCAGTTGTCTGTCTGGGTACTGTCTGCCATTAAGATATCAATTCTGTTACCTTGAATAGCACTTCCAGTATCTAAAGCAATATATGTACCTAATCCTTCAATCTGTACAATTGAATTTAATGGTATAACACTAGGGTCAACAGCTATTATTCCCATACCATTATAAGTGATGCTACTAGAGATATCTAAACCTGTTCTAGTAACCACTTTACCACCGTATGTGCCATTTTCAGATGGATGGTTTGTATAGGCTGTTGCTTCTACTGTGATAGTTCTACCACTCTTTTTTTCTTCTTTAACTTCCTGTTTAGGTTGTTCAATATTAGTTTCCTTTTTCACATCACTTCCTTTCTTCTGTTTTTTAAAATTTAATTCTTTCTCCAACTGTTCAACCTTAGACTGATATGTTTCAATCTGTGAATGTTGTTCTTCTAATTTCTTAGATTGTTCATTGATAGTATTATCCTTTTCAGCATTTACTTTCTCTGATTCTTTGATTTTGTTGTCTAGTTCACCCAATTTTACTTGAATGTCCTTAATACGGTTGTCTTTATCAGCATTGTCATCATTAATTTTCTTGATAATCTTCTTATTATCACTGATTTCCGCATTCTTTCTGTCAATTGTGTTGTAAGAATAAGCACCTAAGCCTATTGTCAACATTAAATTGACCGTCATCACTCCACTTATAATAAATTTTTTATTCATTGTGTTCCTCCTAGTTTAGCCTTATTACGAGATTTGGTAGGCTAAAACTATTAACCTACCAAATTCTCCTTTATGTATTAAGCTAGTGATTTTACGTATGCTAATGCACGTTCTAATTTTTCTCGGTCATCTGACTTACGGAAGTCTGGAGTTCCGAATACTTTTAGGAATGCATCTTTAACTTTGTCACGAGTCTCATCGTCAAGTGTTTTAACTGTACCCATGATTTCGTCTTTCAGTTGAGAAACTTTATCTAACTCTACTGATTCTTCTTTTGTTTCTACTGCTGATTTCTCAGCTTCGGCTTCTTGCTCAACTTGTTTAGCTTTTGCCTTTTCGACCTTTTCTTGATTCTCTTTCATCTGTTCGACTAACTCTGCTGTTTCCTCATCAACAGGATTTGCATCCTTCACGCTTTTTACAGCTTTTTTAGGGCGCATAGAAGACTTCTCAACAGCTTCTTTGAATGCTTCTAAGAATACCTCTGGGTCATTGCTTAACGCATCTGGGAAGTGACGGAAACGACATCCTGCAAGGAAGTTGCCATCGCTACGGAATCGTAACATACGTTGTTCAACAGGTTTACCATCTTCACCTTCTACAGTCATTAAATCACCATAGATAATGAAATCACTTTCACGCTCGATGATATCAGATGTTTTAGTTAAAACATTTAATCCTGTGTAATCATATGTAAACTCATCTTTTGTTGTTGTGCTCTTTGTCTTTTCGTGACCGATAACTAACACACCGAAACCTGCTTTTTTAAGGCGGTCAATTTGCTCGTAAATGTGTTCTGCTACCAGATTGTAACCCTTACCCCAAGGGATATCAGAAATGTCTGTGTAACGTTTCTGTGGTTGGTCATCACGATTAGCTTTACGCACTGTATAAGAGATTGCATAACGTTCTAATGCAGTGATTGTATCAATGATGATGAATCGGAATGGTACATCTTTTTTATTCTCGACTAACTCATCGACAGTCTCAATGAAACCTTTTTCTTCTTCATTGTCCTCATCTTCTGCCCACTCGAATCCAGTGATTGGAAGTGCATACACACCATCCATTGTCTTATAACCAATCTCAGTAGCAAGTAATAATGCTTTACTCATATCTCCATCATAATGCTCACGTACAACGTCCATAATCCAAGTTGTTTTACCGAATTTAGACTTTCCAAGCAATGTCATGAAATACCCTTCTAAGCTTGCTACTGGTTTATTTGGTTTGATTTTGTTTAAAAATGACATAAATATTTTCCCCTTTTCTCACATATAAAATGTAGGAAGGGGGCGTTCTTCTTTTTGATTTTAGCCCCTATGTTTCTTAACGTTATGTATTCTATGTAATACTTTACTATTTTAGTATATCATTATCTTTGATGTTTGTCAATATCTTAGAATGGTAAATCGTCTTCTGCGATGTCTACCACATCATCTACTTTGTCGGAATCCTTACTCAAGTCTTGCTTGAATGGATTGTTTTTCTTACCACCTAGACCACGTGCCTTACTATTAGACTCTTCTTCTTTGATTAAGTCTTGATTAGTAGGGAAATCGTCCTCAGTGTATACCTTGTCATCCCATTCTAGTACACCTTGAATCTGTAAACCTTGTTCGTAACGCTTACCAGAGAATTTCTCAGCGTGTTTAGGTTGTGCTTTACCACCTAGACCACTCAACACTTTCTTCTTACGTGCTTCTTCTTTGATTTCTTCCTCTGTTCGCTCATCTGTAATGATTACACGATTCACTGCATTACCCCAAACTTTTAACACATCGCCCCATCTAACTTCTTTTGCTAGACCGATAGCTAATTCTTCAAGGTCTTCATCTACATTGCCATCAGCATCTTTGTAGACAACCTCGAATTGTTTGTCATACCAACTCTTACGATAGTCAATTACACGACCACGTACAATCGCTTTACCTTCTTTTTTAAGATTCTCAGCATCTAAGAATACAAATGATTGTTCGAAGTAGTTAACTTCTTCTTTTAGATTACCCTCATCATCAATGTAATCTTCTTCTTTAGCACGATGCACTTTCTTGATTGTGTACTGTACTTGCTCTTGAATCTTATCATTCTTGTCTTTGTATTTATTGTAGCGAATCTCACCTTCAACAACAATGAAGTCACCGTTTGTAAGACCTTCTGATAATAATTCAGCCATTACGTAATCTGGCACACCGTTACTTACTAATTTCCCATCTTCACCATAATTCAAACCTACACGTGCTTGTAAGCAAGCGTAACCTTTTTCACGATAATCTTCTAAATTATCAATATACTCTTGATAAGGTACTCGGTCACCTTTGTAATGCTTATCTTTCTTTTTCTTCTCGCTGTTCCATAAGTAAACCTCATCTGGCTCATAAGCAAACATCTGTACTGTCAGTGTGTTTGTTTCAGAAGTACGAATACCAAATCTCATTGACCGTCTTGTATCGCCCTCACGTTCGCCTTTGTCAGCTACGGATTGAAGATAGAATCCGTCTTTGTCTGCGTTCGTTACCTTTCCGATAAATTTGAATGCAGATTTTGTTTGTTGTAGTTCTGTAGCTTCTTTTTTTCTAGCCATTAAAAATTCCCCCGATATGTAATTATTTTTTGTTTTTATGGTGAAGGAAAAGTTTTATCTTTTCCTCATCAACACTACTTATTATATCATAAATCTTTATGCTTGTCAACTATTTATAGTACATATTTTAAAATATTTTTGTTTGGATTTTTTTGGAATCCACTATAAATAGTTTCAAGGTCTGTATGATTGCTACGTAACTTGTAATCAATCAATACAATTTGTTCATTCGTGAATGCTTGTAAGAAAGTAGTCTCAAAAGCACCAAGAATATCATTATAACACATATCCAGAAACATGTCAAGTGTTATGTTAGATTCTTCTAGCTTTTTTTCTCTGTAGTCTAGAAGGTCATCAGTAATGCAATCGTTCCGTCCATAATAGGTTATGTAAAACGAATGGCAATCGCCAAACGTTTGAAACAAAACTTTCGACTCCTGTGGCAAGTTTAATGATTGAATAAAACCATCAACATCATTTAATGTAGTAGTCATTGCAAAACCCCTCTCCCTAATGGAATATTAAATTGTCAGATGTTTCGGACTTTTTACTTGTGGTAACCGTACCGTTCCTCTGTAATATTAGTGTAACATGGCTGACTAATTTTGTCCAACGATTTTTTAAGGAAAACCGCTTACTTTTCTGAAAATAATCACCTCCTTTACTTTTTATTTCGCACATCACGCTTTTTAAGATTCTCACGTTCGGCACGTTCGGCATCTACATCAACATCTACTAATTCAAATATGTCATTATGATTTACTTTTAGAAGTTCGCATAATGCATAAGCATACAGAAACTTCCAACTGTTACGATTAGATAGAATATTCATAAATCCTTTGTACGAAATTTTAAGACCAAACTGTTTACAAATTTTGTCATGGAGTTCTGTATAGTCCATCTTTTGAGAATCCAAAATTCCATCTAATTTATTCTTATTCAGTTTGATGTCTTTGTCATGAATTAAAAATGTACGCATACTGTTCTCCTTTAAATTTATTTTGAATAAGTTTGGCGAATTGTATCTAAAGTTAAGAATCCTTTCAGATTGTGGTAACTCTTCATATTAAAGCGGTCTGCGACTACTTTTAATTCATCTAGAGTTAATTCTTCATCTTTCATGTTCTTCAATAGTTCATTCGCATAATAAACCATACCACTACGTTGTACGTATTTAGCTGTTAAAGTTTTAATTGATAAAGTTTCTTGAATAACATCTAAACGTCTATAGATAACAAACTTATCAGCAGGTGCATTAATTTTAGCATCATCTTTTACATTTGTTATAGAAGCACGAATGACATATTCATTTTCTATTAAGTCTGTATACTTTCTAATGTTATCCTGTTCAATCATCTGTCCATTCTTTTTCTCATAAGTCTTTTGAGCAATTGCTTCTTCAAGAAGGTCTAGAGTACGCTCATCAACTTCTAGATAGCGTTCTGTATACTTTAAAGGAAAACCATTGTCATCTTCTTTTAGAGTGTTTACAAGACGTATACGATGATTAGCCCAGTCGATATCAGACTTCTTTAGATTTCTAATTTCACTCATTTGTTTACCACCTACACCAATGAAAGAAAGTCTAAGAATAACAGAGTCTTGAGCATTAACACATCTGTCTTCATAACGTGTCAATTGTTTCTCTGTCATATAAGTTTCTACATTAGTAAGGTATTTCTCAAAATCAGTAGGCTTCAAAGTCTTTAATGGATTTGTCTTAGAATATCCATTCTCTACACACCAGTTAAGGTAACTAGAGATAATACGACCATAAGTTTCTACAGTATTTCTTGTGTTGGCTTTGAAGTCATATAGGATTGTTTCTAATTCTTCTAGGCTAAAGTATCTAATATCCTTTTGTAATGCTTCCTCGTGAGGTTGTGTATACCCAAAGATACGTTTATAACTTTTAGCAGTAGAAGGTGCAATCCCATCCAAAAATTCATGTTTACGACCATCCTGTTCAAATAAAGAATTATCATTTATGTTTGTCATGGTAGTCATCATTTTATCACTCCCAAATCTTGATTATTGTCTTACTATAGTAATACCCACTTTAAGGTTGTATTATTCCTCATTTGTACAAAAATAATTGTATCATTTTTGTCGAATCCTGTCAAAAAACTTTTGTCTAGGATATAGTCCTTAATAGAGGGTATTTTAAGTGTGTGACAAACTGTATAAAAACACTGTTTTATCAAGATTTTAGGAGTGCTGAAAGTACCTTTATTAACGGTAGTTTCAGTGACCTCCTTTTTTGGACGACTTATGATGTTATTATATCATTACTTTTTTCGGCTGTCAACAACTTTTTTTTAGTTGTCTAAACCAGATAATCGAATGTACGGTACTCCTTGACTAATCAAATCTGCACCATCTCTTATCTTTTGTGGGTTGGATTCTAATACTCCATCCCATGTTAAGTTGTTTCCATTATAACAATATTCGTATCCTGTTAATAAGTCTCTATGACCCTTTAACAAGTCAGATGGTATATCTAATTCTTTGTACATTTTCAATTTGAAATAAGTGTCTTCTACAACTTTGTATTCTTTTTCCAAATCTGACTGGAATCTCGCATTCTGCAACAATTCTGGATGAAGTGTCAATTTGTCAAACAACTTAGAAACATTTCTCATAGCCTGTGCAGACTTCTTATTTTCTGACTTGACAAGACTTAAATAGTCTTCTCTTAATTCTGCTTCTGACTTTTTAAATGTTTCGATTTTTGAGACTTCTTGTACTGGTTTAGCTGATTCCGAACAGCCTACCAATCCTAGTATAATTGTTGCTCCCAAAACTAAACTTGCAACGCCCCGTTTCATGATAATCATCTCCCTTCTGGTTATATTTCATTATATGTGCGATATTCTAAAAGATGCTATGTATAGAGGAATTAATCCTCTAGAACGTTAAATATATTTTCTACCTTTGTATCAAAGTAGTCTGCCATTCTTAACGCTACCACCAATGAAGGTTGGGAAACGTTGCGGTTGATTAGCTTTACTGACTCAAGACCAACACCAGAATGTATTGCAATCTCATTCATGATTTGACCCTTTGTAGCTTTTGCTCCAGTCTCAGCCATTCTTCTTCCTGTTTCTCTTACAATGTAAGAATCCAATTTATTAGACACTTGAAATTTGCTTTTTACTTTCATATTATCATCTCCTTCTTGTAACTAGTATACCATTATTTCAGAACAATTACAACCTTTTTTAGTAATTAAATTTTTATTTTTAGGTAAAACATTAGGGGTTATTAAACCCCTAACACTTTCATATTCTTGTCATAGATAGACCAGTCTAAAGTAGAATGACGGTCTTTCACGTGATTAATCCATACAGTCACGATATTCTTTGTAGTTAAGCTGAATACAACATTTAGATTGTAACAACGATTCACTGTTGCTTTTGAGCGTAAGATTACTCTTTCCTCATGTAATCCTAATCTACGATTATATACAATACGGTACTCAATGATTGAGCAGTTATATACAGTTGAAATAATATCCCTCTTAGATGCACGAATCCCCTTCTCTACGAGTCTGTCTAAGGCATGGTCAATTAATTCCCATTCCCATTCTTGAACCTCACGTAAACGTTTCATAAGACCCGTATTTTCAAACTTCTTCATTTGTGAATTATGTTTTCTCTTCCCAGAATACTTTTCTAAATCTTTATACAAAACAGCTACCATAACATCTCTCCCCTTTTTCGTTTTCTTCTATGTATTATATGATTATTTTTTACTTTTGGTGAGTGTGAAATTGCAAATAATTAAATATTTGCAATTTCTACTTTGAGGTCTATACTTCTCACCACTTGATGATACGCTTTCCAGAAATCTATATTAGATTCTTTTGCTATTTGCTCTGCTAGTATCGTATGTCTTCTATCTAATTTGCAGGATGACACGTTAAATTGCGTTCTCTGCTCATATAAGACTACAATGATACCTTTATATTCTAAGAGATGAGAAAAGGGTTGATTACCCTTCTCCCACACTCCATACTGTACTACTGCTTCAATGATTGGTTTAGACATACCACGCTTTGCCATTCGTCTTAATTGATGCTTTGTATAGAAGAGAGGTTTGGTCATGATGCAACAACCCTCTTTCCTAGATATTCAAGCTTACCGCCACAAGTACAACTGTATCGTGATAGTGCTGTGATTCTTCTTGCTCTTGTATGATTAGTATCACACTTCAAACATTTATAAATATTCTTAACACTTGCTATCTTATACTTTTTATTGATTGTATCTTGGCTAACAATTCCTTTTCTTTTCAATTCATTCTCAAAGTAACTGTCACCGTCACTATGAGGTTTGCCCTGCATGAATAATGCATAGTGCACCAGTTCATGTTTTAGGACATCTAATATTAACTGCGATTCATTGTTTAATACAAATTGCTTATTCAACTCTACCGACAGTGGTTTCCCTCCCTTTGTTGTGTAGGAAAACCACCCTAATGTTTTTGACAATCTCCCATTCAACTTTAATGGTACTGTTAAAGTCATACCATAGTTTTCCATGAGGAATTTGTCTGCATATTTTTTTAATTGTCTCTCATATATCTTCAATTGTCTTGCTGTCATAATACCACTCTCCTTTGATACACTATATGCACTAGACTTGTAAGTAATACCGCTTCATTGTTTTTCACTTAACTCTTTATATGTATCTACTAATTTTTGGAAACCATCTCGGTCTGTATTAAACATACGATTCATTAATGCATTGTCGATGATTCTTTGAATGTTATGTATTTCTAGATGTCTCACTAATTTTTCCACATCTGTTGTTACACTGTCACCATCTTTAATCGTATCAATAAACGTTTCTAGCATTTCATCATAGTAGATGTTTGTCTGGTCGTAATCTGCACCGAATCGTAGTTTATAACCTCTACGATTATATTCAACTACTACTGCAAACTTACCTCCAAATGGTTTGTGAGAGCGTGACCAGTATGTACCACCGCTTCTATCTTCACTCTCATAAAGATTCCCAACAGTCAAATCAGCCTTTACAAAGATAATTTCGCCAACTTCGAATTTTTGTTTCATACTATCATCTCCTTTTTATTTGTTAAAGCTAGTATACCATTATTTTTTGTACTTGTCTAGTAGTTTTTTATTATTTTTAAATATATCATCAATTACTTTTTCTAACTGTATCTCTGGTTTGCCTACTAATCCTGTCTGCTCGATTTCTTTGAAGAAATTTCCATATGTAGTTACTGGTTCACGATAGATAATCATAGCATTCTCACGACCATATGACATCTCATCATTATCTACTACAGAATACCCATTGAAATATTTAATATCAAGAATATCAATATCTGGATTTGATTGTATAAATTCATTTAATTTAGAGACTGCATCACCATCAGTGTAATCATCAAACGTTTTAACTTTAACACCATGCGCTTTACCTATCATAATAGACCCCTTTTCTTCATTAGATTTATATCAATCAGAAACTCCATTTGCAGGTTGATTGCGCCCTGTAAAAACTCAATGCAATCATTTTCCCATCCTGCACGATTCTTTCTCTTCTGGAAGCGTATGTAGCCCTCTACCCATTTGTAGTTGTTCTTTTGCATATTATCATCGAAGTCAATTAGGTGTTTGTATTTACCTAAAAGTACATTAATCATTTAACCACCTCTTACATGTTTATATATCTAAGATTCTCAATATCCTCACTCTTAAACTCTTTCACTCGTGCCTTTAATAGACTAACCATATCTGTTAAAGTTGCACCGTTCGTATCCCACTTTATAGCGAATACCTTTTGAGTTCTATGACCAAACCAAAACTTTCTCTCTATCTTTTTGTAGATAACAGCATCATAATATTCATTATAATATCTGGTGAATCCAGATTTGCTTGTAAATATTCGCATCAAGTTAATTTCAATTGTATAGTCTCCAAGTCTTTCACCATACATCAAACTTATTTTTTCTGTCTCATTTATCATTCAACCACCTCTTCCACTTTGATAAGTTTTGTAATTTTGACAATCCCAACTGGAATCTGTTCTTCTAATGCGGAATAATTCCAGTAACCATCATTATTGATAATTTCTTTTTTGGTTTGCATCGCTAAATCTAATGTGTGAAGTGTTGCCATGTCTGGGTTTGAAAATGTTAATACTTCAATATCATGACTAGAAACCTGTTCCATTGATAAATACTTACCTTTTGCAGTAACTAACGCATAACCTTCAATTAATTGACTCATATTATCACTCCTATTAATCATATTTGTAATAAGTTGCTACTGTACGACCTAATGCATAGATTGAAAAATAATTTACTTTAGTCTCAAGGAAATCAATAACTGTATCAACTTGTGTATCATATAAGAATACGTGTACACTGTCATTTTCATCACCAAAAACAACAATGTGTGAAGGCATTTTATACATATCCTTTTGTTTTAAAGGTCTTAATAAATCATTCAACTCTGCTCTTAATTTTTTCATATTATCATCCTCCATAAAAGGGAAATTTTATCAAAAATCATCAAATGTATAAGAGTTCTTCACAATCTCTTCAACATCATTTAACGTATCCTGTTTTGCTTCAATGATTTTAATTGCATTTTCATCATCAATATATTTCTTTAAAGATTCCAATTCATTATATTTACCATGTATAGCCTTTATAATACTAGCTTTGCTCATATTTCCACCTCTTCATAAAAGTAAGATTTTATTAGATTTCTTCAACTTGTGTTACAGTGATTTCACCACTATCAATTTCATATTCACCGTCAAACTCTCCATGTTCAACCATTTTCTCTGCATCATCTGGAGAGTCTGCTTTCACTGTTACTTCCTTGTAAACTACCTCTTTATAAGTCACTGTAAATTTTCTCATTTATATTCCTCCTTTTATTTACCTTTACTTGTCTGTAAGTCGATGTCTGGAAGGATTTCTTCTGGACGGAATAATACTTTGTAGTGATAAGCACTTTCATGTTTAGCATCAGTTTGTTCGATGAAGTAAGAAACATTGTCACTTAATCCTAAATAATGTTTCTTATATTTATCTTCACCAGTCTTACAAGTAACAGTAATTTTCTTGTTATCATCTGCATCCAAGGCACATAATCCTTCAATTGTCAAAAGGTATTTATCTGTAATTCCATTGAAGAATACTACTCTACGTTGTACTTCGAATGAATCTGCTGATTTAGATAGATTCTCTGAAACTGTATCCGCTTCTGTAGTACATCCTACTAAAGTAGCACCGAATCCCATCACCATTAATCCCGTTAAGATTGCTTTTTTCATTTTCTTCATAATATCATCCTCCCTTTGATAATAGTATATCATTAGTTTTTATTTTTGTCAATAAGAATTTTTTCTTTAAAGTCCATTTAAATCTCTCTTATAATGTATTGGCACATCACATGGTCTAGTGCCCTTCAACTCATTGTGAATCGTCCATTTGCCCGTTTTAAAACTCCATATCATCACATCATATCCCAATTCATCCAACGTTCTTTCATCATCTGTTGTAGAGTACGGGTCACAACGCCACTTTTCCAATACTAAATCATCTGGTATGACTACTCTAAGTGCAATTGCTCCATCATACGGTTTAGTAATGTTGTTAGCACCTAGTAATCTAAAATCGCATATTGGATTACTTCCAACTACTGTTCCATTTGTAATATATCTATATCGTTTCCTTGCCATATTATCACCTCAATCTTGATAGATTTTCATAACATAGTAATACTTACCAGTTATTGCATTTGTGCTTAATTTGACATCCGTTTCCCATGCTTGCCAATCATCTATATTCTTATTAAGAGATTTTTCAACCTCTACAAGTTCCTCATGTTCAAAAGCTTCTACCTTATAAAGTTTTCTCTTGGACATACAATCACTCCTTCTCATCATAGAATTTAACGATTGTTCTACCTTCATGACCATGAATATGCTGTACAGACTGGATATTAGGATAAATATTGTGAGAGGTTACATATGACTGTGACCACTCATGAATACATTTACCACTTGGCATGATAACACCTTCTGCTACAATCCCAGTACCACTAACACCACTAAAATCTTCATTGCGTTGCAGATAATATTCACGCAATCTTTCTTTACTATTTGCTTTTGTTTCTACTAATCTGACACTTTTAGCACTATTGCAGACAAATTCTTTTACCTGTTCAATGTTGTCATAGAATGATAATGTTTTAATTGCACTAGACCATTCTAATAACGTAATATTTGATTTAAGCGTGATACCTTTTGCTAAAATCTTATCATCTCGGTCAATGATTTTAAACTGTTTCATTAACATCAATCCCTTCAATTTCTTTTTTAAGACCTTTTAGGAATGTTTCAACATGACACTTATCAACTTTACCATCATGTGTTCTACGTTTAAGCCATAAGTACCAACTATGAATTTCATCATATTTCTTTAACTTTTCTGCATCTGTGAAGTCATTAGCCTTGACATAATGTTTCTTTAAAATGTCAATCATCTCTTTCCCAGTTACGGATAATGATTTTGTTAAACCTTCATCTGTCCAGTTTCTCAAATACCAACGACCATTATAATCTTCTCTTAAAATAAATTCCGTTCCTTCTAAGTTGTGAATGTATTTTGCACCATCTTGTAATTTCATCATAGACATCTTCCTCTCTCATCTTCATTATTTACATCATAAATGTCTTCATCAAACAAATCATCATATGTAAGTCCTCTCTGTATCCTTTGATATGCTTGAGATATTTCAGAGTCTTCATTTAAAACGAACGTTAGTGTTTCAATTTGTGCTCTGATTACATTCATACCGTCACCGATTTCTAACATTACTTTGATTTCATATTGACTCATTTCCTTGATTCTACGACCACCAATTAATTCATTTCTTCTTTCATTTGCCTTTTCTAACACACCTCTTAAATAATCACGCTTTTCTTTCACTGCTTGCAATTCTCTCATGAACATCATCCTCTCTTTGTTATACCTTTATTATACTACAGAACATTTCTCTTGTCAAGAGAATATTTTTTTATAATTAGAGAGGGCTAACGTACACCCTCTCATTTATATCAAATTCCCCTGCCCCTTGTATATAATATACCATTATCTTTACTTTATGTCAACAAATTTTCAACATTTTTTATTGTTTCTTTCAATCTCTCATTATAGTTGCCTTTAATCGTTATGTATTCAACACCCATATACTTTAACATATACTTTAAATCACTATTATTTTGTTCACGTACAGATTGCTCACCAAATGTTCTAGTACCATCATCTACCCACTTCACATCTGGCTCTAAGAAAATCCATAAATCATATTGTTGATTGTTTGCAATACGTGTTAGCAGGGCATCACGTTCCCCTAGATACGCTTTTAGATAGTATTGAGTCACAATGGCTTCTGTATCTATAAATAACAGCTTATTAGCCCCTTTAAGACCCTCATATTCCATTACTTTATGTTTGTATGCGATTAGTGGATAATCTTCTGGCATTGTAACACCTTCACATCCACCTAATTCTTCATAGAATGTACGACCATACTCTTCAACATAATTAGTATTGTACAAGGTTGCTAGATTTTTTACAAGTGTAGATTTGCCACATGATTCAGTTCCTATAATTACAACCTTTTTAACATAGTGTCGTCTTACAACCTCTGGCAATAACTCCCAATTCTTATAAACACCTTCTGTACGTAATTTTGTTGCTGATACTGGATATGTGTCACGATTGGCATCAATTACTACATGCTCTGCTTCTGGATACAGCACATTGAAGAAGTCTGTATAAGCATGTTCAGAAGAGAATACATGAGTAATAGGTTTACCAATAGCCTTTCTTATTCCCTTTGCTCCTTCTTGCCAACTTTCTAGTTTACCAGTGTTTTCTTCATATACCTCATGTACATGAACATGTGGCATATCTTTTGTAATTTCCGTCCACCATCGCACACGTTGAGTATAATTCACATGTGGCAGTTTACTATCTTTACTAAGGACATTAACCTCATAATTTTCATCATGTGATACGATGATATGCAACTCATCAACCATTGTTGAAGCTACTGTCATTGCATATACATGACCCATATGTACAGGGTAAAATTTTCCACCATAGAAACCAACTGTTTTATTCATAAACATCATCTCTTTCTTATCCAAATATTTTGTCTAATATTGTTATCAATCCTGTTGTGAAGATGAATCCAAATACAAATCCTATAATCCCACCTAAAACTGAAATTCCAAGTATTTTAATAGTTTCCATGTACATCACCTCATCCAAATATTTTAATTACTAATTGTACCAATGCGAATCCAATTATTCCACCAAAGATGAAATGTGCTATATGTGATAATACCAATTCAAATGTACTAAGTTTTAGTGTATGTTTTCTTTTAAACATATTATTTCACCTCGATTTCTTTAGCATTTTTAGACCATTTAATATATCCGTAAATACTGTTTCCAAGGTATGCAGTCCACATTACTAACATAGTAATATTGTTACCGTCTGTCATGAAAACATTAAACCATAGAATGATAGTTAGAATGTTAACAGAAATCCATAACAACCATTGTTCAGCATATCGTTTAAGCATTAGTAATTGTGCTGTGATACTTAACACTACTGCAAATCCATCAAGACCTGCTTGTTGACTCCCAATCATATGTAAGAATGTTCCATATAAAATTCCAACACTAGCAACTGTTGCTACTACATAAGCCCAACCTTTTTTAGTCAATGTTCTAGCTTTAACAACTGTATCATTACCACTTAATGTTTTATTCTTATTCCAAATATAGAAGCCGATAAATTGAATCGGGAAGTACAAGAAAGCATTTAACATAAATTCACCATACAATTGTGATTTATATGATATGTAAGCGTACAGGGCTGTATTAATCGCTCCAAAGAAGTAATTTGATATTTTACCCTTGGCTACAAGAATAACGCACCATATACCTGTCAGAGAAGCTGTAAGACTAAGTGCTGTATCATCGAATGCAAAATACATGTATACACTCAACGCTGTGAATAATGTTATCCAAATCATTTCAAATGCTGACCAACCTTTTAATAATGTTTTCATAGAATCGACCCCTTTATGTTTGTATTAGTCAAATATTGACCCTATTATTTTAAATATAATTTTAAAGATTGCTATTATCCCTTCAAAAAACAGGTCTAGCTTCAATCCTTCTGCAACACTGCTCCAAAACCCATTACTTTTACGATGCCTTTTCTTTTTAATCATCATAATCACCTCGTTTAAGTTTCTCTCTTTGCTTTTGTCTTGCCTTTCTACGGTCATTCTTTTTCTTTTTGTTCTCATCAGCACGTGTTGGTGGTACGGATGCCCCTCTGTTCTGGGTCATAACTCCAATACGTTTCTTCTTATTACGCTTTTTTTGTTTCAATGTGCTCCAACGCCTTTCTAGTTAATAATTTTCGGAATCTTAATTGGCTTTCTACATATTGTTCAAAAGTCATTACATCATCCTCATCAACTCCTGCAAAATTCACCATATGTGCTTTAAGGTCTTGATATCCTCTTGCAAATTTTTCAATTAACTCATCTGTAATTATCTCTCTCATTACTCCACGCTCCCTAGTATATCATTATTTTTTATTTATGTCAAACGTTTTTGATACATTTTTTAGCAGGTAGCTTATTCGAATTAATTACTATATATATTATATATAATTATAAATTCTTTTTAAAATCTCTTTGTTGTTAGTTCGATAAAACTACCACCCACAATCGTTATCCTCTCTTACACTCCATGATGCAATTAATTCTTCCATTTCTTCTCCATCATCAAATGAAGCAAATTCTACATAACCATACTGTGTCTTGCCAACAATCCAGTTCTCACCACTTGCGATGATAACTTTATCATCATATGAATCTCTTCCAAAGTAACCGTTACAGAATCCATAAATTGTAGTCCCAACAAATTTATCCTTATAGTTCATGAGCAACACTCCCTTTTTATAGTTCAAGATTATCGTGGACGATATCCTTGTCAAGAGAAATCTTTTTGTTTCTATAAACATTTACAGTTAATGCTTCACCATAGGCTTTCAGTTTAACCCTTCCACCATTGACTCTGACAGTGATTTCATCGCCATCAAGTAGGTATCCACGTTTTAACACTTCTAACGCTTCCTGTATCATTACATTTTGATTCATACTACTCCCTCCCATCCATATTGAAAAAGTCCATAAACGACTGACAGAGTTGATTCATAGAATATTCTGGTTGTAGTTTTATTATTTCATTTGTCTCTACATTTTGAATCACATATAAAAATTCATATGTATCATGCTGTGCATAAGAAATCTTGACCTTTTCAAATTCAATGAATTGGTAGCTTTCATTAGCCCTTACCAAAAGGTTTTCTTTCAATTCTTCTTTCGAATAGATTCGTAGCCCCATAGAAGGATGAAGCAGAGATTTACTACCATCTGCATATTCAACTACAGGTCTTTTTACTGGCAACATTTTACCAAAAAATTCTCTTCGGTCAACTACCTTGACATCTTTAATTGTAACGATTGAATCCAACCATATTTCACCTTTAGATTGAAACATCAATACTGTTTGCCCTAAAAATTCTTCAAACATACTCATTCTTCCACCGCCAATACTCTATAATCATGACCTTCACTCTTAATCCAAGCTATATCATCTCGAATGTCATCAATATTTTTAAATTTCTTAGCCCATTTCATGCTGTTGGTCATTTGTATAATAACTTCACCCATTGTCTCTTCTCTCGCACTAATGCGATAGTCTCTATAGAATGACCCATCAAATGTAAACTGGAGTACATATTCTCTATCCTTATCAATGATTTCAACCTCCTGCTCCATGAATGCATAATATTCAGTGCTTAATTTATCATAATCACGTAGAAGACTGTCTATAACACTCTGTGGGCTTCTCTCACCACTCATACCTAAAGCCATTGCCTTTGCTATTGTAGTAATTCCCTGTTCTAACTGATTCACCTTGTTCCATACTTGTGCTACTGTCATCTTTGTCATTGAACCATCTCCTTTTCATACTCTTATTATACATCTATTATATTCTCTTGTCAAGCGAATGATACACATTTTTTTAAATTATTATGTACATATTCTTTTTTTCTGCAAGTAAGTATTTCATTGTTGTATTCATCGTCAATTGAAACAACTTCAAAATCTGTCAAATACTGTTTATAATCAACATATTCATCTGGAATCATGATTTTAGTATCATTAACTAGGAATCTATACCAAATCCAATCCAATTTCTTATTTTGCTCATGAAATTCTTCACGAGGTTCAGATATAATTAGTGTGCCACCATCTTCTAGCAATCTAGAGAACTCTGAGAATAGCATAGAGAGGTCTTTTTCTGGAATATGATGAATAACATTACGAACGTGTATCGCTTCAAACTGACCATCTGTAGCCCCTATGACTTCATAGTTCTGAATCATGAAGTCATAATTTGGTGCTCCTGTAAAATCACTTGTTAAGAATCCTTGTTTTGGTTGTCTTCCAGACCCGTAATCTAATTTCATTGAATCACTCTCCCAAATTTGAATTTCTAATTATCTCCATTCTACGATGATAGTCATCATTACTGTCACGATTATCATTTAGTTTTGGTTTAATTTTTGTAGGACTACTTGTTCTTGTACTGCAAACATGATTACTTTCTTTCACTTGAATCTTAATTTTAGGCTTATAACCCTGCTCTTTCAAATACTGATTTGTTTCTTCTCTAACCTGTTTCAATCGCTCCTTGTCATAGACTTCTTTCTTCTCTTGCTGTTTACGACTGAATCCACCTACCGCTATACAAAACATACAGAGTAAGAATATGGATACTAAACCTAACAACGCTACATTCATTACGTCACCCCATTTTCATCAATTGTTTCGAAATGGCAAGCGTGAAATAATGCATATTCAAGGCTGTTTTTAAGGTAATAACCTTGTGGTTTGTTCCCTAATAATCTAACCCATAACGAATCATTAAATGATAACTCAACATCTCGTGGTCTATCAAGTTTTATAAGATACATAGGATTACTATATTGTGACAGTGTGATTCCACATAATTCAATTGGCTTATCAACATCAATATAGTTCTTCAAGTAATTTAATGAATCCTCACTTACAGTATCAAGGACTTTAACATATTGTTTTGTCATCAGCATCTCTCCCTTTTGTTTATATACTTAGTATACACTAGTATGATTCTTTTGTCAAGCGAATCTGAAATTAATAAGGAAAAAATATTTCTTTGCCACATTTTTCACATCGGCATGTTTGAGGATAGTATTCTTCAAACTCATGTGAGCAGAATAACCGTTTTAAGAAAGTCCTTATTCTCTTCTTTATTGACATAATTGTACATACCCTTCAATCATTGCTAAATGTTTAATGTGCCTGTCAACTTCACTGTACACATCACATGATAAATGAAAGTCATCATATACTATTCTTTCAACTCTAACTTTATGATGTTTTGAAAATAGATACCCAGATTCAACTCTTTGAATAAATGCTTCCCAACTCTCTTCTTCTTCCACATACGATTGATGGTCAATGATTCTATCATTAGCAATCGACAAATTTGTTTTAATAATCCTCATAATATCACCCCTTATGCATTTGTGAATAAGTCTAACTCTTTATACATTACATCTAATCTAGCTTGAATAGCCTTTTTAGGTTCACCATGAGAAGTATCTCTTCTCGCTTCATGAATTTCAATCTCCTGTTCTAAAAATGCCACAGCATACTCTAATGCTAGTTCTTGCTGTTGTTTTGTTAAGTTTTTCATACAATCATCTCCATTCATAAAAGTAAAATTTTATCATTTCATATGTCTGAAAAAGTTGCTATACAGACTATCCAATTCACTTTTTATAGACACTTGTTGAATCTCCCAATCTTCTGCTTTTTCTTTAACTAGTTCGTCACTAGAATGTCCTAATAGTAACGCAATCGTATTCAATTCTTGTTGACTTAATTCTACTTTATAATTTCCATTTTCAGTTTTTGTAATTTTTGCCATACAATCATCTCCCTTGTTGAAATTAAGATTTTATCTATTGTACCATACAACCTCTAAGCCTTTATGTGCCTTTTCAAGCTGTAACAGTTCCTTATGATGATATAATGCATCAGATGGATAAAGACCGCTTCCAGACTCTTTCCAAGCATCCCATACTATTTTACCATCTAGCAATATTTCAACTGCATATCCGTCATCATCAATGAATCCACCACATTCACAACACTCGATAAAACTTGAAATCGACATTGAATCCCCATAAGACTTTTCAAGCACCTTATCACTACTCAAATTTAATCTAAAGTTCATACACATCTCTCCCTTAATCAAATTTATATGTTTGTGTTACTTCAATTCTATCAACTTCACCTTTCCAAAGACCTTCTGCATATGATTTTGCCATATAAATGTTGGGCATTAAAGTTCTAAATCCTTGTTTGTTCACGATTACAACTTTCACTTCATCAAGTTCCATACCTAATGCACCTTTTTCTTTTTCCATAAAATCATTCCTCCTATTCTACAATAATTGCAGACCCAATTTTCACTACATTTAGAATGTTAGTAGAATCTCCACCAACTACGTTTATACTTGTTACAAATAATTTGTTACCTTTATAGTTTAGTTCGTCACCTTTTTGAAGCTTCACACCAGATACAACTTCTGCAATAAAAGCACCTTCAATTGTTGACATTAGATAAACAAATTTTCCACTTGGTCGCATACAACCATCTCCTTATCTTGATTCCATTTTATCACACTTTAAATCTCCTGTCAAGCGATAAAATCAGACTTTTATTCAGATACGTTAATTAATTCTGCTTTTATTTCATATCTATGACCAACATTACTCATCTTACGAACAACCTCTACCACTTTCCAAGTTTTTGAAACTCCTTTGTGAATTGTTTTAAATCTTCTTCCTTTACTTGGAGGTGTGAGAAATTGATAAACCATTTTTGTAATCATTTAATCACTCCTTGTTAAAATGAGAATTTTATCGACTTAATTCAAAATCTTCTATAGTTGACACATAGTAATCATCATTGATATAAATTTTCACACAATTTTCTTCATGATGCAATCTAAAATCATCCTTCATTAAATCTACATCTACAGTGAAGTAATAAAAAGAATCATGAGTAAACTTATCAACACCTGTTATTGTTATTACCATCATAAATTCCTCCTTGTTAAATGAGAATCTTATTTAAAGACTTAATTCATCTTCATGACCACATTGTGTACATGTAATAGAAATCTCATCTGGATGTGATTGTTTGGCTTCAAAATAGCCCATATGATGACTGTTGATAGTATCTGCAAGTAAAAGTATGTCATCCATCGTATCACGTTTCAAAGAGAAATTAGAGTGTGTGATACATTCCCCACATTTAATTGTCATAGTTATTTCTAATGCTCCCATTCAACCACCTCTTTGTTAGATTTTATATTACTTCAACATCACCAAAGACAAATTCTAACGTTTTAACTCGTTCATTCCATATATTGTAATTCTTTACTGCACGTTCATATTCACCTTCCCATTTTTCTGCCTTTTCTGTTCTCCACATTGTGTCTCTCCAAAAACTACGTCTTTGCTTACAATATAATAATTTTTCTTGCAATTCTTTTTCACTTCTCATATTATCGACTCCTTAGAACTACTGTATTTGTATTCTTATTATTGTTACAAGACTTGCACTTATAATTTTCTTCAAGATTCTCAAAAGTGTAACAAGACATACAACGTGGTCTTCCCATAATAGCCTTAGTACGCTCACGTTGCTCCTTTCTTTGTTGATACATTTCATCTTCAATTTCCGCAACTGAATCCTCGCAACCAATCATTTGATTGTAGTTTAAAGCAACCTCTAATTGTCGTAATGATAAATGTTGTAGTTTTCTCATATTATCGACCTCCTGCTCTTTGTTTGATTTCTGTATACACTAAACGATAATTCTCTTCCATTTCTGCTCCAGACTCTTCATATACTTCAAAGTCTTCTTTGATTTCTTGATTCTCTTCATATAATGACACCAGAGCATCTAGCAAATTATCAATACTTGCTGTTTTTACCCATGCTTTATAATCTTTAACTATCATAGAACCATCTCCTTATTTAGTTTATAGAGGGGATAAACCCCTCTTATTTAATGTACCCATGAAAAGTTTCTTCAATATTTCCGTCCTCATCCATCTTGTGTGAGAAGTCTGGGATTGGAGTAGCATTTACAAACCATGATGGTAAATCATAATCAACTGTTCGGTCAATCTTTTCATTACTGTCATAGACAACTTCCCAACCATTTCCATTGTCTTGCAGTTCTTGGAAGTGATAACCATCAGCTACATTGTAAGTGCGACCATTGCCATAATCATGTGTGTCACTTGTTACTTCAACATATTGTTCTGGATAAGCTTCTACCCATTTCTTACCACTGATTACGATGCCTTGGTCAACCAATTTACCATCCTTGAATACTTTTGCAATTATCATTCAACCATCCCCTTTGTTTTTGTTAAGTTAATTATATCATTATCTTATGCTCTTGTCAAGCGATTTATGTATTTAATTTTTATCAGTTCTTCCAATCATTTCAACAGAAGAAACATCCTTAATGAAGTATCTTTCATAGCTAGACTTTTCAATATCATCTTCATCCACTTCTAATTTGTAGAATCCAGACATGTCACTTCTGTAATTACCATCTACCGCATAGAAGTTGTCACCTCTGTTGAAGTGATTCACTCCCATATAGTCAGTGTACAATGTCACTGTAACAACTTCTTTTGGGTCAATCTTGTGGTCTAGTGTGAATACTCCAATTGAGTAACCTTCTTTGACAACCTGTTTAGGATAAAGCTTCTTAACTGTCTTCTTGCTATTATGGAACTTTCCAATCATTTTATCACCTTTAAGTAATGCGTATGCTTGTTTCTTCATTCAACCATCTCCCTTTTCTTTGATAAGTTTATTATACTACACTTTATATCGCTTGTCAAGCGAATATTTAAAAATTATTTTCTATCTAGATACTCACACAAGAAATACCCGAATCCAAAAGCACATACACAAAATGCAAGACCGAAAAGGATACCTATAACTATATTCATATCTCAATCCTCCCACCATCTAGGGCTTCAAACTTGCTTCTCCCCATGATTACAGTTGACCATCCATCATAGCAATACTTAGGAGGACTATAATCTCTCCAGTGAGGTAATTGTTCTCTAAATTCTTCCCATGCTTTCTCTTCAAATTCATGCATATTGTCATAATTAATAACATCTGCATCAAATTCAACAACAATATCAACCTCTTGACGAATAACCTTAGTTCTTAAATCATTAGAAAATGAGCCATTAATTCGAGTAAACGGTACTTTATATAACATATACATTCCTCCTGTATCAAACTAAAATTTTATCAATCTTCCACTAATTCACACATTACAACACTTACATATGAATCATCCTCTAAGAATGTGTAAGCCAACTCACCCTTATTAATAGGATGGTCAATCATCTTATCTACTGTATTAATCTTGTTACCAGATTTAAAAGGTTTACCAGATTTCTTTTTAACTTTCATAATACCACCCTTTCATAAAACAATCCTTTTATTCATTATCTTTAAAGAATAAACCAACTTCTCTTACTGATATTACATCACCATATTTACCATCAGCATAAATAACTGCATCTACAATGTTCTTTGCTCCAAATGTTGCAAATTCAATATATGCTCCTTGGTCATCGCCTTGCCAATACTCGACACGAAATTCTTTAAACATGACACCCACTCCTTTATAAAAGATTTCTTTTATTAATTCTTAAAGTAAATTCATAATTGCATCATGAAGACCAAAACCCATCATAAACCCACCAATCCACATTATAACAACAATCAAGAATGTAACAGTAATTTTCATTTAATCACTCCTTATGATTTTCTATTATTTCAATAGCTATCTGTAAACCTCTCATGCAACCACTTGGTTTGATTGCATGAGGTAATTGTCTACGTTCTGCTTTTGCAAGTTCTTCATGTAATTTAAGAAGAAGGTCAATCTTGTTCATTAATATCAATACCTTTGGCTTCCATAATTGCTTCCAACTCTTGTTTCAGCATATCAATTCGAGATACATCAATCATATCCATTTGACGTTGCATTTGACCCGTTATATCGGTCATTTGAGAGAGGTTGTGCAGGGCGTTATACAATTCACCACTTGCATTATCTAATTGATTCCAGACAGTTCTGAGGTTGTTTGCTGTTTTATTTATACGTTTCATAGAGATTCCTCCTAATATTTGCTTGCCAATCTCATTAGTAAAACAAATCCAAGGATACACAATAGATTTATAATGTTTACCATTTTAGCATCTGATTCCTACTTCTTTACCATCTGATTCTAAGTGCTTGATAGACTCCTTTAGAATGCGTTTTGCACTGTCATATACCACGTTACCCATTACTAGACTGATATATCCTTCTTGCCCTTCTCCACCAATCCAATCCTCAGCTTGTGAGATTTCATAATCATGACCATCACACTCTAAAGTTACTTCCATACCTGCTTCCAGTAACACTACAGCTTCATCAAATGTAATCATTTTTCGTCCTCCCATCGGTCAAGATAGACTACATTACCTCTTTGATGTAAAGGTTTCAACCTTCTAGGTTTCTTGCCTTTCATCATGTGTATTGCATCCATAATGACTTGTAAGTTATTTTTAACACCCTTACCTGTTGTCTTGCCATTTAATTCATAATGTATTGCATCAATATCTGGATGAGAATGTACCCAGTATACTTTTACACAACCTTGGAATCCATAAGACAATTCAGATACATGCACCTTCAAGATTTCATCAATGATAATCTCTTTGTATCGTATCATGTTGTTCCTCCTTAGTTATAGTATACTACATTTATATTCTCTTGGCAAGAGATTTATTACTATTATTTAAATATTTTTCTACCGTTTATATAAAGTCCACCTTTCCCTTCTGCACGTTCTTTCTTGTTGAGGAATTTAATTTTTAATGCACCTGTCAATAATCCAATACCAATCATACCACCAAACACGATTAATGTAGCTAAAACTTCTGACATAAACATCTCTCCCTTTTTATGTATTATTTTTGTGGACAATAAGGTTTCCCTTCTGCTGTTAACACAGGCTCAATTACAACACCACCATAACTTCCATCAGTGCTGAAATATTGACAACCTGTTTCTTTATCTCTAAAGATAGTTATAAAACTACCTATTCTGTCCGAACCAATAGCTTCAAGCCTTTCTAACATTTCTTTCTTTTCTGTTTTAGTTTTTGATGGCTCTTGTTTACTTGCAGGTGATTCACAAGCACCTAGCAAAGTTAATCCTATCAAAGCAATACTAATAATTTTCTTTTTCATAAGCATCTCTCCTTAATAAAATCGTTATTTTATCAATATTTTGTATGTATCTAGAATCCCCTCTATTGAGAGGATTCTAATGATTCAATCTTTTTCTTCCAATGTTCGATTCCTTCACTGTTAACAGCTAAATCTTCAAGTATTTCAAGTCTTTCTTGTTGCATACGTTCAAGATGCTCTTTTGCGTTGTCTAACTGCATTGCATGAATCAAATCAGCTACCGTAGCATCTTCTGGCATCTCTTTTAATGCTGAGAATGTTATGAAATGTACTTTACCTTTAACATCATATTTGTAACGTTTATCTGCTGTATAATTAATGTCATACTTCATTACTTTGTGGTACTCACCTTTAATATGGATATCCCAACAGTAATTTATTTCCAATCCAGTTTTGTTATCTTGCAAAATTTGATTTGTAAGTCCTATGATTTCATTGTGAAGCTTGCCGATATTATCAAATTTCACACCTCTGAAACGTGCAGTTAAATCATTGTTTAGCTTTTCAATTAGTAGTTGTAAATTCATATTATACATCCTCCCTTACTGGTACGTATGGTGTAACACCATTTGCTTCAAGTTCTGCTTTCATTGCTTTTGAATCATCTAATGCTTTTTGAAGTTCTGGTGAGATTGCTTCAAGGTTTGGAATTTGGCTATAAGTATCAACTAAAAATGTTGCGCTTCTCAAACGTGCTTGCTCATCTGTGTCTAGAAATACAAATGCTTCTATGTTGTCAGTTGCTATGCTGTGTTCATTACCCCATCTGTCAGTACCCATAATTAGAGGTGATGGAAGCTTTTCACGATTAGCATCAAATACTTCTGTTCCTGTCACTTCAACGTTTGGAATCATTGTTCCACTTTTTAACAGTACATCAATGTGACGATTGTGAAATTCAATTAACCTTACTGTTTGTGTTTGTTTTGTCATAAGCAACACTCCCTTTGTTTTCTTGTACTTAGTATACCATGAATGTATTTCTCTTGTCAAGCGATTAAAATAAAATTCTTTTTAATTCTTCTTTTATATCTTCTGGAGATAATTCGCACTTGTCAATATCAGCAATTAAACTTCTTATATCTCTTTGTACATCATCTAAACTATCTTGTGCAGTAGCTTCAAATTCCTTTTCAGCTATCTCCGTTTCAATCTCATCCACTTCTTCATCAATCTGGTGATATATCTCCAATAACTCATAATTTGTCTCTGTGAGGGCGTACAGGTAATTATGAAGTGATTTAACCCCGTCAATGTTTGCTTTATTTTGTTTAACTACCATACACATATGCATCTCTCCTATCGACTTGATACGATTATAATCGCACCAGACTTATTATTTAATGCAACCATGCGTGCACTACGCACTGTTCGACCATTTACATTAAAACCTTTCAACTCATCGTATGAGACATTCTCGCAATAATCATCAATCATACCTTCTGTTGCTGTACCTAAATATCTACCATCTATCTCACCATTGGCTCTAAAGTTTACGTTTTTGAAATAGATGAAATACTCATCATTAGTTCCATATACCTCATTTTTATCCTCATTTAACACTACATATTCATTTCCAGAAACCAATCTAACATAAAGCTTTCTGTCTCTTCTTAGTTCATTTGTCATAGTTATCATATCCCTTCTAGGATGTGTGAAGCTTCTTGATGTGGTTATATCATTATTATATGCGCTTAATGTTTGTTTGATGCAGGAAACCTAAAATTAATTTAGGCTTCCCGACAGTTGATTAATCAATCCTTTTAGTGATTCACGTGTCAACATAATCTCGTTGTCTCCTTGACTAATTACTACATCTGCACCCATTTCATATACCATTACATCTCCATGAGTATCAAATTCTTCTGCATACAAGTCTTGCATAAACACATCTTCAAAGTATCCCACATCGTATTTGCTTGCATATTTTCCTGTTGGATACCAGTTTGTAACCCACATGTTTTCTTCTGGTACTTCATTGAATGTATGACAGAATTGATTGATGATTGCGAAGACCTGCATCATAAGTCGTACAGTGTTCTTCATTTCAGAGATTACAACATACTCTTTCTCTGTATGCTCATTATAATATCCTGCTGATAAGTTAACAGAGTTGATTCCTTTCTCTGAGAATGTCAACGCATCTGAAATGCCACCCTCTACACACTTATAATCTAAATCAGCCATTTGAGCCACATCTTGCATGAATAATCCTACTTCATTTGAGCAGAATGGCTGACCACATCCTACTACAATATCTCTGCTACCTCTTCTGTCTACTACGATTGCAAGGTCTGTTCCTTCATACCACTGCTCTCTTATGTTTGTTGACCCTACACAACCAATTTCTTCTTCTCTTGAGAATGCTACTTTGATTTTACCATTGAATCGTACTTTGCTCATATTACGTAATACTGTCAATATGATTGCGATTCCTGCTCTATCATCTGCTCCTAAGATTGCTCTTTCCCCATTTGGTAATTGAGCACTGATTGCTCCATTCTTGACGATTAACTCTTTATCTGCACGAACACCTCTTACAGTGTCCATGTGAGCAGACAATAGAACTGTTGCACCTTTACCATCTCCATATGTCTTTTCAGCTAACAAGTTACCATAGTCATCAATATGACATCTATCAACTAACTTTTCAGTTGCTAGTTCGAATAATAAGTAATCACGTACAGCCTTTTCATCACCAGATACACCATGAATATTTAATAACTCCACTAATTGATTTTGCATTTTTTTCATTCGCAACACTCCAGTCGTTTTTTTAGTTTTTTTGTTGTTGTTCTTGTTGTTACCTTTATTATAGCATCTTTTGTTTCCCTTGTCAAGCGATTTTCGTTTATTTTTATTTTTTATAATAATCACTCCCCATATTCATAATCTGGTATAATCACATCAAACAATTGCATCATAAGTAATGCTTCATTCATTTCCTTTGTGTACTTTACAATCTTATCTTGTTCATACATTGACAAACATGTAGTTGAGATATTAAAACCAAGATAGCCATGATAACGTAAATCGACATATTCCCACTCCCTATTTATACCAACTTCTAATTTTTCATGTCTTTCAAACATTTCGAATGACGAACCTACAAACCCATGATTTTTCAATACTTGAAGCACCTTTTCAGCCACTTCTGGTGTTTTTATTAATTTAGTCATTACACATCATCTCCCTTTTGTTTATGTAATAAGTATACCATAATCTTTTGCTTTTGTCACGCATTTTTTTTGTTGTCACGCTCCCATCTTCTGATATCTGATTCCATACTCTCAATAGCATATTTCTGTGATGGTTTGTGGAATGCATAGCTTCTTCTCCAAGTTGTACCTGCTTCATGTTTTATATCTTCTGTAATATATAATCCTGCACAATCGCCACGTTGACCACGAATACTTTGATAAATTGTGCTCTTTCTCATTTCAGCCTTGAATGATAGTTTTTCATTGATATGAACACGAATCGCATCTTGGTCACCATATGCCCATGTTTCCTCTACTTTATAACCATTAGCTTCTGCCCATTTACGGATTACAGTGAACGTTCTTCTTTGTTTAGCCATTTAACATCATCCTCTCGTTTTGGTGTACCTTTAGTATACTATATTATTATGCTCCTGTCAAGCGAATTATGCAAGTTTATTTTTTAATTCTTCTGTCTTGTGAAGTGCTTGCATATTCATATCACTCATTCTAGACCAATACTTGTGGTCATCACTCATGTTCCAGTATTCATCAATGTCACTAGCCCATTTCACTTCTGATAATTCCTTCATAACTTGTAACGCTTCTGTGTTTGATTTAACACGTTGTGGATTCGGGTCAAGATTGTCTCCATCTATTACTTCAACATGCATTTTACCATTGTTATTGTACACTAGAACAGATGCATACCAACCATAATCATAATCACGAACGGTCTTAACTACACCTTCACTTGCATATTCGATATCAGAAGGATGATGAGGTAATTTGTGTAAGAAACTTACAATCTTACTTTGTAACTCATCTGTATAAGGTGTACCATGTGCTTTCACTACATATTGTAACGCTTCACGAACTGTCATTTTAGCCATTTAATCATCCCCTTATATGATATTGTTTGATAACTTTAACGCCCTGTTTTGAGCCGATTTAAAGCTTTTATATGTTCTGATAAATTCACCATCTGCATCATAAGAAACTTCACCATATTTAGCTGTAACTTTATGGAAATACACATCATACTCACCATCAGTATCATCACTGCAAATCTCAACACAGCTCATATTTTCTTGGTCAAGAATTTGCTCAATAGTGAAGTCCTCTGTTTCAAACTCTTCATCATATGTAACCTCAACATTGCTTCTACGGATAAGTTCTTGCATTGATTTAGTGCAAAGTGTTTCCCATTGTGTGTGACCATCGTAATTGATTTCTACTTTATAGAACGTGTCACCTGCGATTACATCTACTCGATAAATATGAACTGTTGATTTTTTCATTTAATCATCTCCCCTTGTTTTGTTACTCTTAGTATACCATAGATATTTATCTCTTGTCAAGCGATTATTAAAAAAAGATTTTCCCACCCGAAGGTGGGATTGAATCACATTGCAAATTCTTCTTCTTTGATTTCTTCAATGATTCCTTTTGCTATTTCTTCCAGTGCATCGAATGTGTTGTTGTGGTCATAGCTGTCTGTCTCTGATTCAATACGTGATTCAATAGCATCTTCATCAATTGAATCTGTATCTTCATTCTGTAAGTAATCATTTACTAGTTTTGCTACATAGTTGTAACATAATATGTCTAGATTCTCGCTTAAACGTTCATTGTAATACTGGTAATAACCTGCTTGGAATATCTTGATTAAATCTACATCACCACTAGTATCAACCAAACCTTCTGCAAGTGCATTCTCAATGTGTTCTTGAATGTCAGAAGCATTCTCCCATACATTGTAATTGTAGATAGGAATGTAATTGTCTGCTATTTCAGCAGTCGCATCACAAATGTATGTGCTACCATTATATTCATAGAAACTTTCCAATGCATCCTCTTCACCGTCTAAAATACCATCTAACTCATAATCTTTTAATTCAATCATATTAACATCTCCTTTTGTTGTGGTCTTTGTTACTATATCATTATTATATGCTCTTGTCAAACGAATGATGACTATTATTTTTAATTTGTTTTAAACTTTAACCCATAAACCAAAGTCATCGCATAGTTTATGTATTTGCTTACGTCTTTACCTTTACTTGTTTCCATAGCTGTATCAACAATCTCTTGTGCCATGTACTTCGGTACACCATGCGACTGAACTTCACGAACATATCTTCTATGTAACACTTCATTTAACATATTATCACTCTCCTGTTTCTCTGTTATATCATTATCTTATGTGCTTATGTATTTGTCCCATTACAAACATTTAAAACTTTTTTTAAAAAGGGTTGTACAAATGTTGTACAAAAAGAAACTCACTTTTTAAGTGAGTTGTGGTTTCTCCCAGTATCCATACATCGCATAATCTCCACAATCCCATGTGTCATAATAGTATCCGTCCTCGCATGTTACAATGTGTTTTGCTACACTTAATACAAATGTACCTGTTTTGTTCTTTTGAGCAAATTCAGCTACTCTAGGACGTTTAGAACCTTTCTTGATAGTTAACTTGTGATAGATAAAACCCTCTCTTTTAAGGTACTCTTTCCATGCTTCATCAGAGTTTGGCATAACCTTTAGTTCAAATCCTATTCTATACAAATCTATATAAACCTCATCCCAATCTTTATCCATTGCTTTACACATTGAACGAACAACACAATCACTTGTTCTTATCTTCTTTGGATTTGGATTGTAATAACGATTTCTTGACTTAGCCATGAACATCTCTCCCTTAATATGATTTATATATTTCTAATATTTTAGCAGTCCCATCAATTGCTTCAACTGCTGTTTCTGCATTGCTACATATAATACATTTAGAATGACGGACACCATTTAATATGTATGTTATCATATATATAGGCATCACCTCCTAGAAATGTGGATGTATTTGATTTGGTAATGTATAAAATTGACCATCTAACACTTCCTTGTTTCTTCCTAATTTCTTGGCTTTGTTGTCTGCCAAATAGATTGCATAGTATTTCTTATCATCTTCACCAAAGTATACGGGCTTGCATTTTTGTTCTCTTAAACTTATTTCATATCTGAAAAGAGAATTGATTTTGTCTTTGGATACATACCCATAAAATTTCTTCATTTACATCACTCCTTTATTTGATTAACACAAGTATATCATTATTATTTTCGTTTGTCAAGCGAATATTTTAATAAATATTCGCTATGCCACCCATTAAGTCAATTCTTTCCATTAACATTTCTTTGTATTGCTTTGCTTCTTGTATGTATGTATCATTTATGTATTTTTCCATTGGTACAATAACCTCATCATATGTATCTCTATGACCTATATAATCTAAGTTTTCAATTGATGATTTACTGAAACTTTCATCTCTAAACTCACCTAAATCTACTATTACGGGTAATCCTGTTGCTTCTTCAATCATTACATTTTCATTATGTAAATCAGCAGGATGGATACCTGCTCTCATGATGTCTTGCAATGCTTTCTTGTATTCTATGTTGAATCGGGGGCTTACAAAATTATCAATCCTTTTCGATTCTACATTTGCCATGTATTTGTGGATTGTATATCCTCTAACTCGACTGATTACAATTGCCTTATTATCAATTACTTCATACAATCGGGGTACATGCTTTATATGTTGCAATCGCACCAACATTTCAATATCTTTACTGAATGAATCCATGCCATATCTAAAATATTTAATAGCATAGTCTTTATATCCATAAACAGTTCCATAAAATCCATGTCCCAGTCTGTCAAATGTTTTTAGACCTTCATTTATATTTGCATCACCGATTTCAACCATATTTCGGATATGTTCCATATCACTAATAGCCACTGTATTCATAAACATCTCCCCTTTATCATTTGTTTATGTTATACCGAGTATACCATTATATTTTATGCTTGTCAAATATAAATTTCAACCGATTTGAGCCTATTATATAAATCCATTCTTAATTCTGTAATTTCTTTATCATCAATAAATAATTGAGATGCATCAATAGTTGCCATTGCTAACAATTGAATATCTGATAGGGGTACACCATTTGCAATTCCAATGTTAACTATATTTCTTATTTGCATTTGAGCCAATCTACATTCTTTTGATTTCATACAATCATCTCCCTTATCGTTATATTGTATCATATGTGACAATACGGGTATGTGTGCATTATTTTTTATGTTTGTGTAGAATTTTGTTTGATTTGAGCCAACAGGATAGTTACGGGTGATTTGAGGTGTCTAATAGCTTCACTGTGAGGTTTTGAGTCGATTTAGAGCAATAGGACTAGCTGAATAAAATCATCATTTTATCAAGAAAATAGGGGTCTTAAAATGCCCTTTATTAACGCTATTCTGAGTTTCGATACTTTTGAGCCAATATAATTAAAATGCAGAAAATCCCCTTAATAGACGGAAACAGCATTTTTATATGTAGATTTGGAGCAGTTTTCGGGCAATATAATTAAAGAGAGTGCTTTCACACTCTCAACATACTAATGATTCTTCTATCATTTTCATTTTTAGGTCATAATCAACTTTTAGTTCGTTTCCCGTCAATAGGTCTACTGGATATACTTCTAGTACCATCATGTTGTCTCTCTTGTCTCGGTACACTGAAAACAATGGCTCTCCATCTTCTAGTATTTCAAACACTACATCGTCAATATTATATACTATGCCATCAATTTCTCTTTCTTCAACTAAATATCGTGCACCATAACCTTCTGTATTGTTGATATTAATCAACGCTTGAGTTAATGCTTCTGAATCCCCATTATTCCATTGCATAATTGCATTCTGTAACACCATTACCATTCCAATTCTCATTTGATAATTCACCATATACATCTCTCCCTTTGTTTTATATTTGTTTTCAATCTACTCTAACGATTGTGTGCCTACTGGCATATCTCCAACACATTTCAATTCTTTTCCATCTAACATTGTTAATAACTGATTTTGAATTTTTGTTGTTGATTGGCTGTATTTTGTCACATTTACAACAAACTTATATTCACCTTCAACTACATCATCACCATATATTGAACGATTGTAATTCCATAATTCTGTTCCATCTTTTGTTACAAATGTACGCTCTGCAATAACTGTGTTATAATTATAAAGCTTACCACCTTCGATTCTTAAATTCTTAGTTTTAGGACGAACTAAACCAGTAACAAATCCAAACAATACATCTACATGTCTCATATACAACACTCCATTTCGTTTTGTTTTTTATTTCTTGATACTAAGTATACACTAAGTATAGTCTCTTGACAAGAGATTTATTCATTATTTTTTACTTTTATTTAAAATAACGTGTTTCTTCCTATATATAAGTCAATGTTGTATCAGTCTTGTATCATTAATGATTCTTTTAAGATATCGTTAGTGATATCGCTAGCGAGTATAGTCTGGCAATATTTGCGTGCGCCCGTAAGTATACATGTAGGCGTTTTTCGTGCACGATTCACATAAAATGTCTGGGGCTTTTTCATGGGTGTGCACACGTGCGTGCGAACGTGGGAAAATGTGCGTGCGTGGGCGAATATATACATGTGTGCACACGTGCGTGCGTGCGCCTAACGTATCGTTCAGCAATATTTACGAATTTGCGTAAATATATATATAGGGATTTTCCCAGAAAAATTAGCGAAAATCTCCCAAACTTTTTTTACAGGGTCTAGCCGAACGGACAAGCATCAAAACAGGAAGCCCTAATTGTCTTATATTTGAATATTACGATACAAACAATAGAATTAAGTAAGTAGCATGAATATAAAATAGAAACTAAATAAAAGTAAGTAAGAGTACGATTAATAAGTAATATCATAAATAATATCAACTTATTAAATGTAAGTATACATACTAAAAGTAAGTCGATACATAATAATAAGTTAATATTGAATCACAAGTCACTATCAAAACTTATTTAAAAAAGTTCTTGACAATTTAAAATAATTGTGATTCTCCATTTATGCAAAAATAATGTATAATACTGCATAAATCACTCAAAATATACAGTGAGATGCATAATCATTTGTACCTATTAGGGTATACAAAACGTTGATATAATAGGATTCTCACTGTATTCTCACTGCATAAACCTGTATGAATATACGGTATTTACATGTTTTATACAAACATCGTAAAAATACAATATCCTCTGTATGGGCTTCTATTCGTTTTAGGTAATCTAATTACCCAAAAGACATAAGAACGCTTAGAAACGATTCTGGAGCGTTTGAGCGTTATTTTCGAGTTTCTTCTATATAATGCATTTTAACCAGAATCATTTTTTTATCCTTTATATAGAAGAAACTAATTCTTTTGTTTTGTAACATAACTGTAATATTTCTGTTATTGTTCTGTAATATTCTTTTGTTATTATTAAGACATCGAAAGGGAACACAAAAACAAGAACGAATGTTCGATAAAAGTTTTTCATTCGTTCGCTTGACAAAAGAAAACACCTTATGGTATTGTTATTACAGGCACTAAGGGAAGCAAGCCTTTTCGAACAATTGTTCGATGAGAAAAATAAATAATTTTTTTCAAAAAAGAAGGAAACTTTTCAGAAGTGGCGAATATAATATAACATAAGGCAAAACAGAAAGAAGGTGATTCCATAAGGCACAAAAAATAATGATTTATCTCACGTTCTTTGACAAAACTATAAGGAAGATTTATCTTGTATCCCTAGCAATGGATATTGCGTTATAAAGGGACGGATACGAAAAGGAAAGTACAAACGTTGTGAAACGTCTAGAAAAGCCCTTGAGTCGAACGCAAAAATACAAGGTTTAAATCTCCGTCCCCTCTTTATTATCATAGTTAACATTCTAAAGAGTGTTAACTACATAATAAGGAGGTTATTAAAATGACAAATGTAAAAAAATATCTTGAAAATGTTCGTTCTGTAAATGATTTCCAAAATATTGTAAATGGTTTAGCGGCTAAAACTGGAATTATTAAAGCTAAAGCAAAAGTTTATGATATGACAGAAGAAAAACAAGAAATGATTAAACAAATGCACATTGTAAATGATTGGATTATTGATAGATTGGAAAGCGGTGCTTATAGTGGTAATGATTCTGTTCTTAATTCTTTACGAGAAAATAGAACATATTTACTAGAAACTTGCAAGGAGTTGAGAAAATGATAAAATTTATCAAACGTTTGTTCCGTAAAGAAACTAAGCAAGAAATTTATATCAGAAAAATAAATTCGGTTTGCCAGTTGGCAGACGAACTAAACTTAAAAATTAAATAATAAAGGGGATTGAATAACATGAAGAAATTACTAGGTGAAAAGGCTTGTCGCAATAGATTACAAAAAGAAGTTGATAGAATGTTTACACCAGTTGAGCAGGATTCTATTGGATGGTATGAAGACCAACAAACGGAACATACCTACACTTGGAAAGGTGAACACAATGGAAAAGATTTCCGTCTAGTATGTTGTAAAAAGAGAGGTACTGTCACAATATGTTCATAAAAGAATTTTTTAGAGGTAGCTTGAAAGTTGTCGCTTGTGTCGGGTTTGGTTACCTTGCAATGTTGTTAATATCTTACATGATTGTACACTATTAAAATAAAGGAGATTGAAAACATGAAACTAACTCAATATATTGGTTTGGTTGTGGATAATATGGTAATCACTGGAATAGAAAAATACTTTGATTTATCAACGGAAAGAGAGGAAAAATGTTTCATCATAAATAACAATTATGGGATAAATTGTGAACTGTTTATACATTCATATATGTAAATTGATTTTTTATTCACTCTGCCTTAGAACAATTGTTCATAGGTGGAATTGTTTCAAAAAATCAATTAATAAAGGGGATTAATAAAATGAAAAAATTAGATGATATTTTGTCAGAATTTGAACAGGAAATGTTTTCCAAAAGATATGAAATAACTGACACTTTACGATTCGAATTGTTTAAACAAGATGATGACAATGTATTCGATATTGGTTACAACCATGAAAACAATACATTCTTTATAAGCGTTCAAAACTTCTTTCCAGACAATGGAGATTGGAACGAGGAAATAACATTTGCAACTTATAGCATGGACTACTACAATAGAGATTTTCTGAAATACAAATTATTACAATTATATAATCTTATCGCAATTGGCAAAACGTGGGAATCATTTGAAAAATAGTTTTGTTTCATCCTGCATAAGAACAATTGTTCGGTTGTGGGAATGTTTCAAAAATATAACCAATAAAGGGGAAATGATTAATGAAAAAATTTATCAAAGGTTTATTAAATGTTGCGATTGTAGGCACAATTTTTGCAAGTGGTTATGCAGTTAAAACAGTTATTGGAGAACATGACAAGGCAGTCGAAGCAAAACAAGCTGAAATAATTAGTACACCAGTTCAAAACATGTCAAAGGAAGAAGGTTTCAACATTGCTACAATTCCAAGTGAGAGAGATAATATTTTCACTCAATATTTTACAATAACTCGTATCATGACAAGTGTTGTCGAAGCAAAAAATACATTCTATGATAAGGATTTTGTTTTCATCGAAAAGACAGATTTTGACAAAATTGAGCCAAAAGAAGGTATGAAAATTGCAGTTACATACAATCATGATACTGTAATTTCTGTCAAATTAGCAGAAGAAGAAAAGCCAGTAACACCAGAGCCACCAAAAGAAACACCAAAAGAGCAACCACAACCCGAACAACAAAAGAAAGATACACCACCAGTGCAAAAGGTGTCAAACGTAATAAAACAGGATACAGAGCAAAAGAAACCCGTTAAACAGGTTGCAAAACAAGAAACAAAACAAGCGCCAAAAAATGACAAAAAACAAGTTTCACAAGAAAAGCCAAAAGTCAACAATAATTTGCAAGCTAACAAGCCAAACAACAAAACTGTAAAACCCGAACAAAATAAACAAATTGCTCAAGATAATTCGTTTAAAGAAAAGGATACAAAACGTGCCAATTCTACAAAAGAATACATTGTAACAGAGGAAACACAAAACAAATTGATTAATGCAGAAAATGGAAATGAAAAGTATTTGTTAGAAAATGACAATTACAAAAAAGGGGATAAAATAAAAGTAACATTTGGTGACAGTGGTTATCATGATGACATCAAGAAACAAGAAAAGGTAATGAGCGATGAAGACAAGGCATATAAGGACAGTTTTGAAGAAAATGCAAGAACTGACATAAACCGCAATAACCCGAACTATGTACAAACGGAGGACGGCTCATTTGTACCTAAAGATTTTTGGGATAAAAAATAATAGTATAACGAGGTAAATTCATATTGTTGAATATATTCAGATTTTGGGAAAACAAAAAAAATAAAAATGAAACGGGGAATATTAAAATGAATATTATTAAAACTTTACAAAATGGGACTAAAGTTGTAGAAAACGGGATTACAGACGAATTACAAGTATGTCAAGAAATTCTTGATATTAACCCAACAACAAGCGTTTATGATGCTTGGAGCGCTTTCAATGAACGTCCAGAAAACAACTTTGAGAATACCTATATTGTAAAGGTACAACGTCAAGCGGATTACAAACGATTTATTCAACAATATGAAAATGAAATAGGTTGCGTGGAAAGAGAACATGAAAAACAACGTCAAGATTATAGAAATCAATATTACAACGATGATATCAATTGGCAAACTATGCACGACTCTATAGAAGAAATTAACAAATTAGATTCAACATGCAGTTGCTCAAAATGTACATTCAGAGTCCCAACTTTTGAAGAATGGAAAAGCGGAAAGTATAGCGAACGTGGAATGAAAATTGGTAAAACATTGAAAAAAGCAGGATTTTCACAACAATTGTTAGATTTTTACAGTATGCAAATTAAGACAGAAAAAGAATTATGCCTAACAGTGACAAGTGCGCCACAATTCATTGCAGGTATGTCCTACTATTGTAAGTTGGGAACATGGGACGGTTTCCAAGGTAGCTCATGTCAAGACGTTCGACATGATGATGAAGAATATTGTAAAAATTTAGGTGGTGCGCTACATGATGATAAATTATTCATAGGGATGTTACATGAAAGTGTGGACGACTTAGAAGACTTTGAAGATAAAATGCTTGCAAGAACATTATTCCGATATATCACAATTGACAATGAGCCTTTACTAGTTGCATTAGAATATTATGGAAATAATACAACAAAATCAGAACTAGCATATGCATTAAACGAATTAAATGAGATGAATATTTATTCAACTGATTTAAGCAATAAATACAATTCATACGGGGAAATTATCAATCATAAAGAAAAAGCAAATGGAAGTTACGAATATGAAATGTGCGATGAAGTAAATGTGGATATTACGATAGATGAATATGTTACTTGTGAATGTCCTATGTGTGAAGGTACTGGAGATTATGAAGTATTTTCCGATAGATTGGATAAACATGTTGAGATAAAATGTCCTATGTGTAACGGCTCTGGAGAATATGAGGTAAATGTATATGAAGAAATTGACGAATGGATTGAAGTAGAAGACACAAAAGAAATTCTTCCATACATTGAAGGATATTCTCATAATGGATATAACATAGAAATTCAAATAAACATCGAAACACTAAAAGCAACTAGGGAAAAATTTAAAGCTACTGTCTAAATGACAGTAGCTTTTTTTTTGTTATTTAATATATAGGGTATAGCTAATTACTTTTTTATAGTTACTGTAGAATTACATTCGTTTTCGGGCAATGAATATATTCGGGTATTACGTTTTTCAAATTATCGAATATCCCACATTTTGTATATGATTAAATTTGGATTTTTGAATAATTGAGAGCACGCAAAAATAAAAAATCATAAAAATTTTAGTTTGTCAAATTTCTTTTTTGTCAAGACTTTTTTTATCGAAAAAGTGAAAAACGCTCAAATAAAGTTTTTAATACTACAGTACCTTAGTAATATAATTACTCATACAGAGCATTCTGGAGCGTCTCATAAAGTGCCTTATATAACGTACTTATATACGCTTAATAATAATTGTTGACATATTCATTATAATGTGATTCGGATTATTAAAGATTATTAGTAACTTACTTTTAGTAATTAGATATATCATACATTAATAAAGTACGATATATAACATAATAATCCATATCGCATATAACGAATATAATAAACCGCATATAACGAATATTGTTAAAGTGGAATATACGTTTTCTTATTTAAAGTAATTATCATAATTGGATATAGCATATAAGTTTTTATTATTAACTTACTTTTAGTAATCCAATATAGAAACCATATTCGCTTTCCTATTATAGATTCGATATACAAAAGTAAGTACATTATCAATCTTCATTTTATTCCCTATTTGTAAGCTACTATACTAAACGTATATGCTTACTTAATTATAGTACCTTTATATAAGTAAGATATAGGTATTAAGTATAGGATATGAATTATAATAAGGTACTACATTATGGTATGCTAATTACTAATAGTAAGTAGATTATTAGAAGTAATTATAAGAACTAATATAAGTAACTATATATAACATAGTATATAACATAATGTATATTACTTACTATAAGTAATGTAATGTATAAGATATAGTAATGTATATAACAATAGTAGTATACTAATAGTAAGTATATGATAATACATAAGTGATATACTAATAGTAAGTAACATACTATAATATATATACTAACTATACATATCATACTAACATATAGTAAGTATATATAATAACATAAGTATATAATATATAATGTATATCATATATATAATAAGTAATATAATATATATAAGTATATAACATAATGTAATGTACTTACTTAATGTTAGTTAATACATTAATAGTAAGTATCATATGATACATTAGTTAATAACAATACATAATCATAATAGATAATCGTAATATCCTAAAAATGAAATAAACATAAAATGTAAATCAAGAATAATGAATATTAGATAAGTGGAATGTAATGAAAGTCAATATAAAATTTAGTGGGAACTTTTGGGAATTTGGGATTATATGATATTAGGATATTTGGAAATATTAATATTTATATTCGTGGGCTTTTTGGGAATTTTCGGATATAGGGAAAATGGAATATTTGAATGTAGTATCAGCATTTCCCACGCTCACTATAGGATATGCAACGTGTGACACGAGTTAGGAAACCGCAAAAAAGGGAATCGCAAAAAACGGATATTCAATAGGAAATGTGGGACGAACGTTCATATAAAATAAATGATAAAATGTTCGTATTCGGGGAACGATATAAAATAGACAGTCGAACAAGCAACCCAACTACATGACACACCTAAATGTTTCTAAGTATCACATAATTAATCTTATGGGGGTACTTTTCACCAAAACGCTTGACGAAATCCTTCATATACCGTATAGCACTCCTTCACAGCTACTCAAATTATTTTCCAACGTGCACGTGCTAATGTTCGGAAATTACTCATTTCGTGTGCAAAATGTCCCAGAAAATTTTAATATTTACATTCTTGGATATTACCCCAAAACCTGTCTATTTACACACTATTTTTCACACGTTAAAGTTTCCTTAATAAAGGGAATAAATCGCACCTCATTTTTGTACGATAAAGGGAGGGGGTGTACTTTCAACAATTGAAAAAGTACGTTTATATACGGGGTTCTATGGTATATAAAAAAGGGGCTATATTTCAACCTATATATAAATACACAAAAAAACACCCTTAACAAAGAGTGTTTTACAGTACAAATATTCCGTATGATTATTTCTTTATATAATCTATGATTTTAACCTTATGACCTGTATCAGTTAGACCTTTCATAATCCAACTAATGACTTGATAATTCAGTTCTGATATATCAGTAGCATCTTTGATATGATTAGTCGTTTTGACTCCACCTTCGACCATTTCATGATAGAAGCGAGAGTTGTCAATTTGTATTACTTTAATTTTCTTCATCTAATTCACCAATCTGTTCTAAAAATTCTCGTTGAGTTTCTGCACGCTTTGTAAAATATTTCAATTTATGTTTTGCTTCCATAATACTAATTTGTCTTTGGTCTTCTTCTGATAGATGTAAATCACCATTTAAGCCACACCATATACACCAATCACAACCATCTTCAAACGTAGCAGTAAATGGTTCTAAATCTCCACAATGCTCACAATAACATTCTTCTTTGTACTTGACATCTTTAATAGTAAACTCATCCATTTTGTTTCTCCACCAATTCTTCATATGTATAGTATTTCATATTACCTTTGTCATCCATTTTGATAAACTCAAACATTCCAATACGTTGTTTCAATGTATCTAGCACAGCGATTCCCGTTCCATATGTATCAACGATAACTTTCTCTGGTCTATCTAAAAGCATAATCTTCATTAAGTCAGTCACGAAGTTTGTAATGGAATCAAAATCCAATCGTAATGGGCATTCATACTTTCCTTCTGTAACGTCCATTCTATGAATCAATGCACTATTTCTCGTTGTATCAATCAAAAACATTTTCATTTTATTCATCTCCATTATAAATATCTGATAATTCTTTTGCTAAATACTCCATACAGATAACATGACCTGTAAACATTCTTTGGTTACCAACATCATCTACGACAGGAATTGCACCATGTTCTTCACCATCTTTGACTTGTTTGAAACACTTGGCACACATCTTATCCAATCGCATTTGTTTTCTAGCCATATCACTCAATCCTTCCATGACCTTCTATATAATGTAGCATCGCTTGTGCTAATGCTTTTTCTGGGCAAACATTATATCCTATTGCTGATTTGTCCTGTATCATATTAGTTATTATAACAGTGCATCTTTCCGTTTCTGGATAGAAATGCACCGCAAAGCCTTTTACAATTAAAGCGTTAATCATTTGGTTCATCATAAGTATCACTCCTTCAAGGATTTAAATGCTTCATACACGCCTTTATCCCAAACTTCCGTCATACCATCTGCTACGTCTTCATCTATGATTATATCTAGTCCCGACAATCTACCTATAAAACCGATAGGGTCACTTTGTTTTTCTGCAACTTCAATTGTATTCTTTTTCATTAACTCCCAAGTCTTGCTGTTCATTACAATAACATTGTTCTTTTCGATTTTGAAATCCATATTATTACTTCCTTTTGAAAAGATTCACTAAACCTTCTAGCCAGAATAGTGTCCATTTAGGATATTTAATCCACCCTGCAATATAGCCATCTCTGATACTAAAGTCCCAAATGTCAGTCCATTCATGTGCTTTCAGTACAGCATAAGCATACATTCCTAGACCATAAGTTACGTAGAATCCTAATGTCCACAATATGAATGACATTATAATCCCTTCTTCCTAGTTTCTTTTTTAACCTCTTTTAAGATTTCTTTTGCGACATTCTTTTTATCTTCTTCATCTAAGACTGGAATTTTAAATCCATGCTGTGTGATTTCTTCAAGCATATGATTCATTTGTTGATTATAATAACCTTGGAATTTCCCTAACTGATTCAATGCATCAACTAATGCAAAGTGTTTACCAATTTCAAAATTAAAATCTGTAGGGTTAACACATCCAGAAGTTCCAGTAATTTCAAATCCATTAACAGCAGTAACGAATGCAACAGTCGTCTTTTGACCTAACTTTAAATACTCAACATGTTTAACACTTTCTTTTAACAGTTTTGTTTGGAAATCATTTAATTCTAAATTCATATGAATCTCTCCTTTATTCACAAATAAGGCAGGGGATAAGCCCCTACCTTCTAAAATAAATCTTCTAACTTTTTCTTGATGCGTAAGTTCTTCTCGATTTGTTCTTTTGCTTTCTCAATGTCCGATTCTGCTTTGATAATAACTTCTTCTGCTTCATCAATGATGTCATGCAACTTGTCTGTCTTTACTGCAATACCATCAAACACACGTTTGAAACCTTC
>Ga0105244_10000249_pt1 | contig 55375 bp, 60 predicted proteins | sample KBSM44metaG_FD_80423 | JGI IMG/M metagenome (GOLD analysis project Ga0105244, IMG submission 80423) | Miscanthus rhizosphere microbial communities from Kellogg Biological Station, Michigan, USA - KBS M4-4 metaG | ecosystem: Host-associated > Plants > Roots > Rhizosphere > Soil | place...
AGGATGTCAGGAGTTCGAATCCCCTTACCCCGACCATATTTGGGTCGTTAGCTCAGTTGGTAGAGCAGTTGGCTTTTAACCAATTGGTCGTAGGTTCGAATCCCACACGACCCACCATTTTTGGCTTCAAGGTTCACCTTGGAGCCGAATCTTAAAGATCTGATGCCACTCGTATCAGGTCGCAGGCAGCTGGTTGAGGTGCCTTGATTTACCGGGGTATAGCGCAGTCCGGTAGCGCGCCTGCTTTGGGAGCAGGATGTCAGGAGTTCGAATCCCCTTACCCCGACCAAACACTGTTGTGGCTGTATCTTTAGGACCTTGATGGGTGTTCATGTCTCAGTTTGAGGCAGGCTTTACCGTATGAGGGGTCTTATACCCAAACAAGCAGCCGTCTGTCGCGAAACATAGCGCCAGCAAGCTGTGATGTCAAATTGGAGCGCCCCGTACCGAGCGAAAGCTTGTGTACGGGGCGTTTTTTTTGCCAAAAAATGCTGTGCTGCGCGTGTATCGGCCCATATGAAGCAGTCATTAGGCCTGATAACTAAATAATCGGCATCGCGATGCATCTGCTGATAATGGCAGATTGAGTATTTTTACAAATATCCAACGCAAGGGATCAGCCTGACCTGCCGATCCATCCGGCCAGTTCCAGCATTTCCGGGCGTAGATGCCGAGCATCCTGGCTTGGGACAGGTCTTTCCTCGATCACTGGTTCAGCACCAGCTCCTCCGCCGGCAATGTTGTTCTGTACCCACCTGGTGAGTTCCCCCAAGCTTCGCAATAGATCTTCTGGACTGGAGCAGCCTAACGGTAGCTGGCTGACTGCGGTGTCGCGGTCACTAGCGGGTGAGGGGGTTTCGTCGCGGTTCACTGTCCTGGTATCTGGAGCAGTTGACGGGCTCATTGTCGAGACCGGTGTAGGCAATGCGCGGGGCCTGGCCAAGGCCCGGCCAGCAGAGCTTTCGGCTTCTGCAGTTGTTTCGCGAGTCGTAGTCGACGGAGTCAAGTCCTTAACTGGAGCAGATATTGATCGGTGTCTATCAGCACGCAGGGTCGCATCCGGTTTTGCCATGTAGCTGATTTTGGCCGGCCGCTTTCCTCGTTCATTCATCACCTCCCGCATCATGTCGTAGTCGGGTTCGATGTAATCCATCGTGGTAGCTATATTCGAGTGGTTCAGCAATTTCTTGGTCAGATAGATGTTGCGCTCCGGTAGCGTCATCAGCTCACTGGCGATCGTGTGTCGGAAGCGGTGAGGCGTCATTCGTATACCGGTCATCGCAGTGAGTTTTTTATACATCGCCTCGACTTGGTTGGAGTTCATCTCATGGCGGCGGTAGTGGCCTGAAAATCTGTTTACGTTGAACAACTGGTCACCAGGCTGGAACCTCAAGGCCTTCGCTGCGTGCATAAGCGTTTCTAGCTGAGCCATCAGGCCGTCCGGGATAGGAATCAGGAACTCACGATGAGTCTTCTCCGTTTCGCCTCTAACTCTGATCAGCCGGTCGCGCAGGTATACATCCGCATATCTCAGGCATAGCAGCGCGTTGAGCCTAATCCCCGTGTAGTAGAACGTTTCGAACACGCTCAGCCAGAACCAGGCAGGTGTAATTTCCGTCCGTTTTGCGGTGGCACGCTCCTCTGCGGTCAGCATCCTCAACCAGTTACGGGCGCGGACGCTTGCGTCGTTCGCAACTGTCTTTTTTGGGCGCTTGGGCGGCATCACACGCGTGTTTTTAAGTGGGTTAACAACCAGATCCAGCAGACCGTGCTCGATTGCATAGCCGTATATGGTGCGCAAATGGCTGGAGTACGTGTTCCAGCTGCGCTTGGAGATCCGCTCGAGCTCAGACCTGCGCCAGTCAAGCATGTCGCGGTGGGTCGTCTCACAGGCAAGGCAGTCGCCGAAGAATCTGACGTAGGATTTTGTGGCAGCCCAATAGATCTTGACGGTGTCGGGCCTAAGGTCATGAGTGAGTATGTATTCCTGGGTCAGTTCCGGAAGCGTCATCGGTTTCATTCAGATGTGTCCTTGTCTACCAATTCTGCCAAGCTGATGACCGGGTTGTCATAGGGCACCTCGCTGAAAACGTCGGTAGGTTCTATGAGCAGATAACCCCGCAGTTGCTTGCTTTTTCGTGGTCCTTTGACCAGGCATGTCCAGATGTTCAGGCCTGCGCCAGTCTTGCGATGTTTTTTCAGCTTCTCAAAAGAACGCTGAACGACCTGCCAAGCTTCCAGATCTCGCTCTTTAGCCTCACGCTCTATGTCTGGGTGCTCAAGGGCATAACGTTTGAATATGTCCGGGCTTACCAGGAACGCAGTGCCATCCACGGTATGCACACGTGCCTTGGCGTCATTGATGATGATCCTGTGGGAGATCACGCCCCCCTTCAGCCAGGTGAGGAAGTTCGAGCCGTGGCTTGAGCTACCTTCCGGCGAGACTTTTGCCGGCTCTTCGACTGGGGCTGTGTGGTTTTCTGCCTTGTTACCCACAAGCTGCCGAGGTTGGCTAAGACGGGTAGCGGCCGGAGGAGGGGGCAAAAACGGAATCTGGTCATCATCGCCCACCGGCTCGGGTGCTGGTTGAGCCGATGCTGTCGCTACCGGGTCCGGGAACAGATCGAGCAGCTCGTCCAGCGCATCAAAATCTTTTGCTGCAGCAGGTGCTTGCTTAGGTGCAGGGCGCGCTTCTGATGCTGATGCTGCAGGCGTATTTTTGCTGTTCACCGGTTGAGATTCGTCGCCTCCAGCAGGAACTTGCTCGTTGTCATCCGCCGTTGGCCCAGATTCCACGGTCAGCGTGCCGGTATACGTCTCAGGCCTATCAGTGGTATTTGGCCAGATCAGTGCCGGCGCTATTTTCAGCACTGTGAACGTGTTCTTCCAGCCGCGACCATTATCGATGCTGGCCTTCCAAATGGCTTTTCCCTCTCCGTTGGGCTGAATGATCGCTTGATCCTGGAGCAGATTAAACATTGGGGCGTTGGAGGTGGGGATGTGTTCGATGCCCTGAGACAATAGAAGAGCTCTGAGCTGATCTACGGCCGGCTTGCTGACAAGCCACAAGCCTTCCTGAGTCAGCCATCCGTCCGAGGGGCCGTCGGGCTGGTTCAACTTGAATTTATCCGCCACGAGCATCCTCAAGCCTTCAGCCAACTGCCGTTGGATAGACTGTTTGGGCGCTGACATAGCCCTGCCAGGATTGCCTCCGAGTTCCTGTGCCACGGAAGCCTGGTCTGCTTGGGAGACAATTTCACCAAGGATATCGGCATGCTCATACTGACCTGCGAACGCGAACACGAGTTGAGACCAGAGCTCGGGAAACCCGCTGAGCCAGTCCAGTGCCTTTGCCGGAATTACATTGGAGTAGATCAGCGATGAAGCGGCTCCATGTAACCGATAGTCTCGACCTTTCACGTACTTGAATCGGTATGGCTGATCCAGAGGCCCATGCCATGGATGCCAGATAGTGCCATCTGCGAGCTCAACCTTGACGTCTACTGCAATCTTGCCCAGGTCGTGGACGAGCGCACCGTAGGCCGATGCTGCAGACCATGCTTCCGACTGGGCCGCCTGCGACTCGGGCGGTGCTCCGATGGGGAGCAAATACATTTGCCGTATCTTCAATGCGTAGGCGACGATTTCGAGACCGTGATCCAGCATGCCACCATGATATGCATGGTGGTGATTCTCAGAGGCAGGGAGATGCTGCACCAAGGCTGCATAGCTCTTGAATGCCTGCATGTAAAGGGTCTCGAACTGCTCACGCGGCAGAGAGGTCCGCTGCCAGATGTTTTCAATCAACTGGCGCCGTCGGGAAGTCGACAGCAACGCGTCGGGAGATTCTGGTTTGAAAAAGCCTGCAGCAGCATTGGACGATATCGGAGACGCTTTTCTTCGCGTGAAGAAACTGAGCATATAGGCACCCATGATGAAGTCATTGGTGGGCCTTTTGCTCTATATGGCTCAGCGTGACAAGTTGAAACCTATATCCGTCCTGGAAAGGTTATATGCATAAGACGCCACCTGATTGGGCGGGATCCAAGCAGTGTCAGTAATCGGATGTTGCCCCGCTTGCGTGGAAAAATGTAGCCTCCAAGTATCTGTTAAGTAACATTTTTTATAAAGTTCATTTTTATGGAGGCCGCCTCTCGTACCCTTTTTGGCATCCATTTCCGGCGGACTCGCCGGCCTTTTCGGGTAAGGCACTTACCCTTATTCCCCCATTCCATTCAAACCCTTCGCTTTGCCATTTGCTTCAGCCCATTTCGCCCCTTTCGTTGCGGACGACGTGCGGCAGACGAAGACGGACAGCCCTTGGTCGAGTCGAAGTCAAAGGCATGGGGCAGTCAAAGCCCGACAGGCTGGATGAGCTCCGGTCCTTGATTCCGCACGTTCCCCACTGCGCGATCGACCGGGAACCATTCAAAATCGTCAACAACCCTGCAGTGCTCTTTTGCCAACGCTTCGGCTTTCTGCGGTGCTGTTTCGGAATCAAGCCATGCCCGCGCATCTTCTGCTGTCAGTACCACCGGGCGGCGATCATGAATGTCCACCATTCCCGAGTCGCTTGCCGACGTGATGATGACGAACCCGTCACCATCATGCGGTTCAAGCCCTCTGTGCACCTGGGCCAACGCCGCGAAGAACATGGGCTTTTTACTCTTAAGGCGGATGAAGTAGGCCTGCTTTTTCTTGGGGTCATCCGGGTCCTTCACCCATTCAAACCAACCGTTCGCTGGTGCAACTGCCCGTCCGTTAGGCCATAGCTCCTTGAAGAACTTTCCTGTCATCACGGTTTCGACTCGCGCGTTGATTGGTGCTGGTCGTTTGCCTTTTGCCCAGAAAGGCTCCCACCCCCACCGAACCTTGTCGACACTCAGGCCCTCCTCGGTGGGACGGATGATCTCAACCCGGGTACTAGGGGCCACGTTGTAGCGCTCTATGGGCCTTAGGTCGTACCCATTGATCACGAGTTGCTCTGGGGCAAGCTCCTTGAGGTAGTGGTCCATGGATTCGTAGATCGAGTAGCGTCCGCACATGATGTCACCCCTAATGTCACTCGTCGAAAATGCCTTTCAGTACGATTGACCGCGCGCGGACCAAAGAGTTAACTGTATATCTATACAGCTAGCCTATCGAAAGGTCTTCATCATGAGCGTAGTCATTCTTGGTCCGTTGTCTGAAGGGGGTATCAAGCTACCGCTCTACTCATTTCAGGTGCCAGCTGGGTTTGCTTCTCCCGCTGTCGATTACATCGAGAAGCAAGTGTCTCTGGACGAACTGGCCGAGGTACGGGCACCGCATGTCTACCTGGCGAAAATTCTCGGAGACAGCATGATTGGGGCAGGTATTTTTGATAAGGATCTGATCGTCGTTGATCGCAGTCGCACTGCCGAGCATGGAGAGATCGTTGTGGCAGCGCTTAATAATTCGGAACCGATTTGCAAGCGGCTCTTCATGATGGATGGGGTTGTCAAACTTCAATCCGAAAATAGTGCCTACCCGTCCAAGCACATCCTGGAGGGTGACAACCTCGTCATCTGGGGCGTAGTGAACTACAGCATGCGCCGTCATGGAAAAGCATGAGGCTGTCTTCGCGCTAATCGATTGCAATTGCTTCTATGCCAGCTGCGAGCGTGTTTTTCGTCCAGATCTGGAGAAAACGCCCATCGTGGTACTCAGCAATAACGACGGTTGCGTCATCGCCCGTAGCTACGACGCCAAGCCATTTGTGAAAATGGGCGCTCCCTATTTTCAGATCAAAGAGGTGTTGCGCCGCAACGGCATCAAGGTGTTCAGCAGCAACTATGCACTCTATGGCGACATGAGCGAGCGTGTCATGTCGATCATCGAGTCGATGGTGCCAGCCTCCTCGGTCTACAGCATCGATGAGGCGTTCGCAGACCTCACCGGCGTGCCTGGTGATCTCACAGCGTTCGGTCGACGCATCCGGGCGAACATTCTTAAATGCACTGGCATTCCTGTGGGTGTGGGTATCGGTCCTACGAAAACGCTCGCCAAGCTGGCAAACCACACTGCTAAGCGACTGCTATCCCATACAGGCGGCGTTGTAGACATTTGCGACCTGCATAACCGCAACTGGGTACTGCGTAATACGGCGGTCTCAGAGGTCTGGGGGGTAGGGAAGAAGATGAATGCCCACCTCGAGGCTATGAACATCCGCACCGCAATGGACCTTGCAACCGCCGACCCGCGTACTCTGCGCGACCGGTTCAGCTTGGTCATTGAAAAGACCGCACGTGAGCTGGCAGGTACTTCGTGCCTGGAGCTGGGCGAAGCTGCACCACCCAAGCAGGAGATCTGTTGCAGCCGAATGTTCGGCAAACGGCTAACCACCATTCAGCCTATCAAAGAGGCGGTGGCCACCTACACTCAGCGTGCGGCCGAGAAGCTCCGTTCTCAAAACTCGCTGTGCAAGAAGATCCGCGTCAGCATCCGTACCGGCATGTTCAATCCGGAAGAAGCCAAGTACGCCAATGGCGCTTTGGTTGAATTGCCGTACCCCACTAACGATGTGCGCTTGATGACCAGGGCGGCTACTGAGGCAGTGAATCGTTTGTTTCGACCGGGGTTCAAGTACAGCAAAGCTGAGGTTCTGTTGCTGGATCTGAGACAGCCTGGCGAATTTACGGATGACATGTTCGCTGCTTCGCAGCCGGCATCTTCAGAGAAGGTGATGGGAGTCCTGGACGAGATCAATACACGCTGGGGCAGAGGGACTTTACGAGCTGGGAGTGTTCCTTCCAATCCGGAATGGGCTATGCGTCGCGAGCTGATGAGTCAAAGTTATACGACCAGGCTCGATCAGTTGTGGGAGGTGAAAAGTCTGTGAGGGCTCTGTAAGGGTGAGGATCACGGCGTGAAAGGACTTGGGTTACTGAAACAGTATTTCATTTGAAAAAACTGTCGAATCGAAGGCCCAAGCGGTCTGAATCAGTTGGTCAGCTGTTCGTCGGAAGCTTGATTTCTAAGGGAAAGTAGGTTGAATATGGGGCTGGATAAGTCTATAAATGATGTCAGATCGACATGTTTTACTGAGTTACGAGGTGGCTATGAGCACAGTTAAAGTACCAAGCAGCGCTGCAATGCGGATCGGGCAAAGCCTGGGCCGTGGTGTGGCTGCAGTTTTGCGCTTGGAAAAAGCATTGTGGTCATCGTTGCTTCGTGCCGGCTTGCCTCGGCCGATTATGAGCCCTATCAAGTGGATCGTTCGCGTTGTAATGATCGGTGCTGGTGCATTCTTCGCTGCGTGGGGGCTTTTGTACGTTTTGGCGGTCGTGTGCTTTCTTGCAATAGCTATTGGTGTTGTCACCAACCCTGGGATTGAGCGCGCATTGCGTGGTTCACAGCTCGTTCATTTTGACCAATCCTCGGAAGATGCATCCGGTGTTAGTGAGTCGGGTTGGATGAGTGGGCCACAAGGTTATGGTTACTACGAAAATGGTTTGAAACAGCAGTGAGCTAATAAATAGGAGCCCGATGCCAAGTGCTGGTAACTCGGCATCGATGATCCTCATACCTATTTCTTCATCTGCGACATGATTATATTTGCACCGCCTCCTCCAGCCGATTTTGCGTCCCTTGTACCTTCGGTCAAGCCTTGCATAAGGCCGCCGATAGTCGCACCTCCCCACCCCAACGCGAGTACCCAGAAACTTGGGAGCACAATGAACATTGCGCCCATCACAAAGTCCAGCAGTAAGTCTCCTTGGGCATTGCTGGCCCCAAACACTGGGTCAAAATTGGAGTGGGGGACGTTGTTGCCGATCCCGTTACCATAAAGGGCGTCTAAAATTGTACTGTCTACCCAGCGTGCGAGCTGGAACCAGAAGTCGACAAAGATCAAAGCGAACGCAGCAAAAGTAATCGTCATCACGACCTTTAGATCGAACATCCCGATTACCAGCACGAATGGAATGCAGATGATGAGAGCCATCTTCAGGAAGGCCATCACCATGGGCGCTGCCTGCCTTACACTGTCCATGGCTGGATACATCACAAGAGATCCTGCTGCCTGACCAGCTGTAGCTGCAAGGCGTGTGAAGTCATTTAGCACAGAGCCACCGACTTGACCGCCATAGTCCGAGTACACCTGTCCTTGGGTCAGTTGCTGCTTCCTCGGGGAGACCAGATCTCGAATGACTGAGTCGCTGACTTCGGTCTGGGTCATGAACTTTGCCCACTGAGCAAGCTTGCTCAGCAGATCTGGACTGACCTGTTCCAGCAGCCTGGCTCTAAGCCCGACGCTTTCATCCGACCACCATTGAGTGCATGTGGGAAATCCACCCCCACCAGTGGTTTGTGGCAGGCCAGCGTCCCGGGTTGCGTCATAGGGCCATTTGGTTCGGGGAGTGTGTGACCTGAATCCAGAGAAGCCATCGCTGTAATAGCCGGATGTTTGCAGGAAGAAGTGCGAACCGATCCAGTTGACGTCGTTGAGTTGATCATTGCTGAGGCTAGGCTGGGTCATGAAAAGCTTTGCGCGCGCGCGTGCGTAGCAATCGTTCGTGAAGTCAGCCACCTCCTGGGCAAGCAGCGGGTCGTTGATACGAGCCTTGTTGACGTCCATCCGGACCTGTTGCAAGTCCACTCCACAGGGAATAGCTGCGACTGAGGCCGCAGTTGCTGCCTTGGACATCGCATGCACAAACAGCCACCAGACGGGCACTGTGGCGCTTTTACCGTTCAGCGTACTGAAGGATGTTTCCCAGCCCGTATCAGTCGGATTGGGTATTGAGTATTGGCACTGCTCTGAGCGGCTTCGGTCGAACTGGATGGTATCAATGCTGACGTTTACCAGAGGCATGCAAGCCAGGATGATGACTAGGATTGCCGTGTAGAACCGGTTTTCTACTCGGGCCAACGAGAGGACGCCCTTGTTGCCCTCATCAGCTCCCTCACCGCGGGCTCTGAGCCATTCGCTGATGACAATGGCGGCAAAGGGGGCCGCGAAGAGTCCGCTGTCCTCGATCATGTTCCAGATGCCGCCGTTGATGAGCCATCCGACCAACGTCAGGTAATACTCAAGGTAGTCATTCGTGTGCAAGATCATGGCAGGTCAACTCCCGCTACAGTGGCGGCGCGCCGAAGCTCGAAAAGGAGAATGATGAAGATGGCCATGACCTCGCAGCGACGAAGTCCCGAGGGGAATAGATTTGTGTCTGATGCTCGCTGTTTGAGGGTGCGCCTTAGCCTGTACCAGCCGAGCCCTATCGCCGCATAAAGCGACAGCCGCCAGGCCAGCATGTAGTTGTAGTGCGCTTTTTGCCATTCCCTGAACTGCTCAATATCTCCAAAGAAATGTACGATGGCTGTCATGAAAATCACAGCCAGAACAATGGTCAGCAAGACCGGCCAGGTGAACGACACAAGCGCCTTTGCGCCCCTACGTAGCCATCCCTTGGCAACCGGCAATGAACTCATGATCAGTTACCTTTCGCAGGGTTCTGCAGCTGCTCGAGGCGGTCGGGGGTTGGATCGCCTTGAAAGATGCCCTTGGAACTGTCCTTTCGGCTCTGAGCCCTCTGGAGAATGGCTGTCGGTGAGTTGCTGGCCAAGCTGCGGCGCATATCCAACTCGGTCTTCAGGTTGTCAATTTCCTGTTGCAGGCTGCTGTTCTGCTGACTGACCGCCTGCAGGGCCACATCGTTGGCGGCAATGTTCGGCTCTTTGCTGCCGGTGAACATGGTGCGTTGAAGCAGTAGCGCCTTGCCGAGGACCTCAGATAACGCGACCTCTGAAGCAAGACGTTTTGCGAGGATATCCTGGTCATGCTCAGTCCTTAGTGCCTCGACCACACCACGGGTAACAGGCAGAGAATCGCTGCTCGCTGCAGTCAAGTTTTCTGAAGTGAGGGCCTTGCTGCCCGAGATCAATTCCTGCAGCGCCTTGAGCTTGGAGTCGTAGGATTCCTGTATGAGAGGTGTGAGGCCAACGCCGGCAGTGGAGGTTGTTTTGGTGCAATCCTCACAAGTGCGTTGTTGTTGCTCTCCCAGTACCCGGTTGGCGAACGTGGTAGCTGCCTGAGGCGAGGACCAGGTGGAGCACACCATGCCGTTGTTGCAGGCCGAAGGACTAATGGACGATGTATCGGCAGCGCCGCGTCCGTTCAGCAAGTTGTACCCCGCTCGGGTAACGTCGCCTACGACCTTGATAGGTTGCTGGCCAGATCCGCCAGCCTTATTCCCTCCGAGCCACGTAATGCCGTCATTCCCTCCCTGCTTTTCGACCTGTGCAACGGCTGAGACAGCATCTGTGTTCCCGTTCTTCACCGCCTGACTCATAGCCTGGCCCTCGGCGATCTTGTTCCAGCCCATCTGTCCTCCGGCGACATCGAGCATCTTGTCAGCAATGGCACGGCAAGTGCCTTTGGAGCGGTCGAAGTCAAGACGACCCTGCAGAATGCCGTTGGTGAGCAGGTTGTACAAAGCCGGATTAGCCCGCTGGATAATCAGGCCTGGTAGTGATGAAACGGCGCTGGTAGCGTTTGAGATCATCGACCCCATGATCGTCTGAAATCCGGAAGTTGCTCCATTCAACTGATTCTGGAGCGTGTTGTTCATGCTCATGTTTCCGCAGACCAGGTTGCTGTTCCAACCTCCGCCGATGCTGATGCTATCCATATTCCCCGCCGTACCCATCGTCACAGCGTTGCCGCCTCCAACGCTGTAGAGCACGTCGTCACCGATCACGCTGCCCGATGAGCTTGCATTGATTCCCGGGATTTCGGCGAGAGCAGTATGGGCTGTCAGGGTGCTCATGAATGCAATAGTCAGAAAGGCAGCGCGGCGCATAGTTGAAGTCCTCTTGATCATCATTGAAAGTCCGTACTGCCAAGAAAGGTTTGTCCTTCCCGCTTGCAGCAGGAATACGGGCGCCATAACGCCCAGGCGTAGCCACCATCTGTTGCCTGCACACGGGGCTGGGAGTTTGGAAATACCGCGCAGCTTTGACTGAGGGTCGGCGTGAGCTCTTGCCACTTACCGGTGGTGGCGTCGGTCTCGATCAATTCTCCTGCCGGCCAGTAGCCTGGTTGCGGCTGTGCCAGAAGCGGTTGATAGACATGAACCTGACCGCTGCGAGTTATCACGTCACCTGCACGCTGCGCGATCACGGATGCCGCCTTGTAATCGTCGGCTTGATGGATAAAACCACTGCGAGGGTAGACGCTTCCCCACATGTCCCCCGACGTCAGACCACCCACCTCTCGACGGCCGGGAATCAGTGCTTCTGGATACACTGATTCTGGAACGCCGTAACGCCAGGCGACAGTGTCCAAAGTGCTCAGCAGGTAGGGCATGTAGGGCGTGGCAGCACCCTGGCAGGCATAGCCCGAGGCGCTGGCAAACTTACTGAATGTTGCTCCTCCGGGGTGGCCTATGACGTCAGCGTTTTTGAATTTAGCCAGGCTATCTTCGTTGTTGTGATTGGTGGTTCCGTCACCGCCATCCTGGGCGTACGAAGTTGATGAGCTTAACGAAGAGACCTCAACCCACGGGTTTTCACCGGTATTCGAGTAGCTTGAGACCACGGCGTCTGGAACGAAGTGACGAACCTTGGTCGACGTCTTTACCTTGCATCCAAACGGGGTGCAGAGCAGCCAGTAGCAGATTCCGACCACCTTGTACTCCAGGCAGTCAGGCGACAGGGTTGAGGCGACCAGGGTGGCAGATGTCACCGTGCCCGCTGCTGCCGGCCAGGTTGAGATCGACAAGGCCAAGGCTGCCCACGCTGGAGGCTTCCGCAGGTTCATCGCGGGGCATCTCCCTGGCCAGATGCGTTCTGATGTTTGGCGGCGGCGCGCCACTGGGCAACGCGATTTTCAGCCGCCGTAGCGTTGGTTTCGCCGTACACAACAAACTTGCGGTCGACCACCACTGCAGGCACCTTCGTTACCCCCATGCTCCAAGCGTCTACGAGATCTTGTTGAGCTAAAGCCAGATCTCGTTGCAAGCGCTGCGCATCGCTGCTCTTGAGGCGTTGCTGCATGATTGCGATGGCTTGTTGCTGATTAGCCGGCAGTCCTTCAGAGAGCTTGGCCTCAAGCCTTTCTGATTCGTCCAGGAGGATCAGCCGAACACGTGCCGGTGCCTGAACTGGGTGGTTCCGGTCAGTAACGATCCACGTCTCCGCGTTCGCGAAGGGGACCTGTATGGCCGCAATCAAGATCAGGAAGGTCATGCGGTTCTTGCAGCTGAAGCGATAGGGGCTGGAGGGGGACATTAGGCAGTACCTGCAGGTGGTGTCAGGTACAGAAAACGCGATTAACGAACTGTCGTCTGTAGGAAACCGTTATCGGGACGGTTGGGGTTTGATGGCGCCTGCGAGGGCCGAGCGGCCGCCCTCGAGCAGCAGGCGCGGTAGTGATTTAGGTAAACAGCACTGCAAGTGGCCCTTTAGTCTTAAGGTAGATGTTTTGCGTTGTCGTATAGGTCCAGACACCTCCGCAATCGCCGTGCTTAAGATTTCCGATTACGGTAAAGTTCCTGTTCCATTGTTTGTCTGGAGTTTCGATGTCGCAGCTCAAAGAGTCAGGGTTGATCCCAGGCAAGGTCACGTCTCAGCACTTCGACGTGCTTCTGTCGTTTACCGGAATCAGAGGGGAGATGCTTGAGGCAGCACTGCGTGCGCATTTCGTCGACGGCCTGTCTCAGCGCGATGCAATCCAGCAGACTGGTGTGAATCAGAGCTTGCTGTCTCGGAAGGCTGCAGCGTTGCAGGTCATGAGTGGACGCCTAGAAGATGCATCAAGGTATTACCGATAGCGGAAATAAAAAAGCTTCCAGAATATTTCCGAATACGGTAATGTGCCCTCATTCAATCGAATCACTGGGGGCAGCAAGTGAGTTCCAAGCCGCATAAAATCAAACGTCCTGCACTAGAGCACATACTCTGCCACCTATCGCTGGAAGTGGCATTTGAAGTTGCTCATGCACGCTGGCCGGGCGTGAAGTTGGGGTACATCGGTACTGACCGCAAGACCTTCCAGCATTATTTTCAGGAATGGGGCAACAATGAGCCCTTCATTATTTGAACAAATATCGCCCATGTATACCATTAGCCCTGCCCTCAAAAGCGGGGCAGAGGCCGTACATGGATGCCCCTTTGGTATCCAACTCCGTGAAGGGCTGACCCGATGCCTCTACCGAAACGCAAAAGCATGACCCTGCGTGAGCAGGAAACCGTAGCTAAGGCCCAGTGTCACGACTGGAGCACCACGCACCCTGAAGGAGCGGCCGTATTGTACGAGGAGCGGCTGGGCTCTGGTGAAAAGATCAAGACCAAAACCCGCGGCAAGGCATACGTCATGTGCTGCGAGCCGGTTATCATGGTGGAGGATGTTTCTGGTGCTGTATCCCTTGACCACTGCACTATTGTTGCAGGGCACGTAGTTGCATAGGAAAAGACCTTATCGCACCCAGTGCCTACCGCCGGCCTGGCTGCCGCTCAGCTTCACTCCAAGCCTCGCTTCGTGCGGGGCTTGGCCAGTAGAAACACACGACTTTTGCACCAAAAAGACACAAGGAACGTCTTATGAAATTAGCAGTGGCTCAATTGATTGCGGTTTTGGCTTCTATAGGTCTGGGAGAAGCAGGGCAGCGCACTGCAGATCTGGCATACACCGAAGCAGGTATTATCGCTCTGCTCTTGGGAACAATTCTGATGATGGCAGCCTTTGCGCGCGAGGTCTTTGAAGTGCTGCGTGAAGAGTCATTGATATGATAGGCAGAACTGCCTATTTGCCTGCCTAGGCAATATTGCCTATTTCTCTAGAAGAGGTGCATGTGGATAATCGCACTCGATACCTGCAACTGCTAGATACCTATGGGATTACCCAAGCCTACAGCGCCAAGCTTATTGCGGCGGTTACAGCGCGGCCTTGCGCAGCGCGTACAGTTCGGTCGTGGCTCAACGATCCTGAAAAGCCAAGCTCAACACCATGTCCCGACTATGCAGTTGCGAATCTGGAGAAGGCCATTGATTTGATGCTGAGTGCCGTGGAGCGTCGTAAGCAGAGTCAAGGGTAGTTGATCACGTCTTAGGTTGATAGGGCGGGGTCAATTGTGGCAGAAGTAGAAAGCGATTTTCGCTTACTTGTTGATACGAATAGGAATGTCATGGCTACTCACAAAGAACTCGTTGCTGAACTGATCAATGTACTGAACTCTGATGGCTCATCCGAAGTTCGAGCTGGGGCCGCAAAGGGACTAGGCGCTGCTGGTGGTGCTGATGCATTGCGCGCTCTGCGTGCAGCGCTGAAGCATGATAGTAAGATTTTGGTTCGCGCCGCATCTGCGGAGGCTGTCGGTTTGATTCTTGGCCGTGGCAACTTGCAGGACATGATGGATCAGTGATTCCGAACAGACTCGGTTCGCCGAGCTTGTAGATAGCCGATTCAACGATTCGGCTGTCGATAGCCCCACTCAGAGCGGAAAATAGACGATGAAAGACAATGACCCGATTGCCCAAATCTTGGAACGGGCCCGTCAGCGCATCGAGCAGGTGGCCATAGCTGGCGACCGTGAGGTGATGTTCCACATTGCGGCTGAAGCTCAGGGTTGGATAGGCGCTTTGCAGGCAGAGAATTTGCTGGGTAATGAGCAATGCGAAATGCTCGATGCAGAATTGAAAGTGGCCGTTTCAAAGTGGGATGGTGGTCCAGAGTAAGTAATCTGGACCGCCTATTGCCGCCAGGTCCTATCAGAACAGGAAATTCAGGCATGACCAATCTCTGTGAAGCCTTGCGCGCAACTGCCAATAAGTGGCGAAAGATCAACCAGGATCACCGTGGCGGCATAGTGATGATCTGGCAAGGCACTGTGTACGGTTGGAAGGATTCATTGCGCGACGCGAGCCATGAGCGCCCAGGTGTATTCGCAGTTGATGAAACTGGCCACATTTTCATCGCCGCTGGAGGTGATGACTATAATGGTGCTAAAGGCTGGGTGGCGGCTGACCTGGACAAACAGTAGGGTGATACGATGAAAACGTTTCTGGTTTATTTAGTGCTCATTTTTGGGGGGACGGCTGCTGTCGTGGCCGGTACGGTAGCATTGGGGTATGACTCGCTCAGCGCATTGACCGGCTGGGACAGTAGAGGGACTCCGGAGCTCGTATTCATGGCGATCTGCGCTGTAATTTGCCTTGCATGCACAGTACAGATTTGGAAAGTCCACAAGCGATATGGCTGGTACTAAATCCTTTCGAGGATAGCCCGGCGCTACCCGTAAGGTAGGCCGGACGTTTTCAAGCCGCCATCACTCCTGCCGGTCTGGCAGTTCTGTGCAGCTTCGTTATCAACTTCCCTACAGTGGCCGCAATTGCTTCAAAAGCGGCATAGATGACAGATTGACCCAGTATCTCGTGGGCTGTGGTGTTGGATACTCCTTCAACGATCTCAACCGGTATGGTTTTGACGCGAGCATGTTCGCTTACCGTCAGAAGCCTGCTGAGCGCCGGGTTTCTTGGGTGTCGAATAAACGGTTCTGTCGATCTTGCCTTCGCGTATCCACGCCCAATACAACCGCATGAGGTTGCTTCAGGTGTCAGTAGTTGCCTGCGAAAGCCCTTGCCGCTAGCAATGTCGCGCTCCTCTTTACGTCCCAGGTAGTCATAGCACTTCCAGCTTTCATCTGTTTCTGGCACAACGTCCATGAGATCCTTGAGTGAGCGCTCTTTTGTGCGAAGAGGGGTGATCTGATCCAGTCTCAAAGGCTCAAAAGCCCCATCCGTGTATGCAACCAAAGCCATCCTGGACCTGCTTTCGAAAGCCCCGAACACGGCACCGTCGAGGATGCACTCGAACAGCCTGTAGCCCAAAGACTTCAACACAGATCTGATCACTTCCATCGAAGTGCTGGTCTGGTAATCAGGTACGTTTTCGACGATTGCCACGACTGGGTTGGAGTACCGGACAAAGTCCAGAAAGTCTATGAATAGCGAGCCTGCGGATGGATGTTGTTCGGCTGAGTTGAGTTTATTTTTGGCCTTGCCTGCACGGGAGGCTCCAGTACAAGGAATGCCCGCAACAACCAAATCACATTCCGGGGTGCCCGAGCCGCGTTGCACGTCCCGAACATCCGCACAGATTGCGAATGAAGTGTCTCGCCAAAGCATCGGGTTGTTGCGCAGGCTGGCGTCCAGGTACTGATCTTCAACCTCAATACCAATCCTGACAAACGTATCAATTCCTGAACGCGCCAGGCCGGCGTGTATCGCACGATCCAGCACGCCTCCACCGTGAAACAGACTGCATACCGCCAGTGGTTCTTGTGCATCGAGCTTGCGCTTCATTCGCGCCAGGCGCTCTTCAATCCTCTTGTCATTGTCGAGGGGTGTGATGACGATCCTTCCCAAACGAATGACAACTCGGACTTTCTCTGCGGTTTTGAACAAGCTTCTGAGGAGGGCTGTCCGGATCTCGATGAGAGGCGTCGTGATTCCATTTTTAACCCGCCTGGAGACCGTGACATCGCCTGTGTTGAGCTCTGGTGATGTGGCTGGCACGAGTTCCAGCCTGGTCTGTCCTTCTGGGCGGATGAGTGAAAAACGAGTTCCAATTTCGATGCCGGCATTTAAAAGCTTTTGGCCCTCAAGCCAAATACGTGGCACGCCGCGGGCCTCCCCTATTTTAGGGGTGATGAGCAGTGAGAAGGTATTCATGTAGGGTTCTCAAAAAGGGAACCCGGCCCAATGGGAGGATTCCCATTGGGTAGATGAAGTGAGGAGTGTGCAGCCACCAACGTCAGTTGGCCGCTCGCGCTTCCGGTTGCTTTGCGAGCTTTGGGGACGTTCACGCAGCTAGCTGCGTCGAGGCCACGAATAGGTAGCCCTCATTACGGGTTTGAAGCTGAATTTACATATCCAGGTTCTTACAAGTTCGCCAGTTGTGTCAATGGGAGAAATTGACACATGAGGCTGGAGGAGGGCATCGCGCTTTATCGACTGTATCGAGTTGGTAGTTTCGCAGGAGTCTTATCAGGAGGTATCAAACCACCTGCAGGTATGGAATGTCCTGCCAATCTGCGTGGAACATCCAGTATCTGAACTCTTCAATGCTTTGACCACTTCTTGATTGGAGGTTGGCCAACCGTCCCGTCAAACGCTGGCACTGCGCCGGCTGATCCTCGTTATCTGGATCTTCCTCGCGCCACTCCAACACGTAGTCACTATTGAAGCTGTCGGGATCGAACACCTTGTATACGTGCGATCTGTGCGCCCAGTTAAGGTAATCATGATCGCGCCATCCTTGGGGCAGTCGCATTGCGAAATCGCGACTGTCTGTGATTCCATAATAGTCGGGGTAGTTGCAGTCGCCGTTCCAGACGAAGCTCCAGTACACCCTACCTAAGACCGGGTGGCATGAGCTGACCAATACCTCGCTCTTAAAGACGTTTGCGTTCACTGGTTATCCCCAGCGGTCGGCCTCGAAGCCAGCCAGTCCATTGCGGAGAGCAGCACGTCACCGTCAGGTGCTCCCTGCAGCTTGATCGAGCGGCCAGATTGTTTGTCCTTGATGACCAGCGTAGGGGTGGCTGTGATGCCGTCCTGGCTCGCCTTGTGAGCCTGGCTAATGACGGCCTGTTGCACAGACGGGTTACTCGCAGCGCAGTTATCAATGAAGTGCTGTCGATCTTCGAGCCCAGGGATCTGCGGATTGCCAGCAGTTCCAGCACCGTTCGACCGAGTACGCTGATAAATGAGCTCGACTGCGAGCCAAAAAGCGTCATTGCCTCTCTCAATCCCCGCGCACTCAGCCCACCGAGCCTCATAGCCCGCTGCAGGCTCATGCATAGGTAGGGGCAGATGGTGCCACTGAAGATTCACGTCTGGATGCTGATCAACCCAGGCTTTGAGATGTGGGAAGTAATCCTTGCAGTAGGGGCATTCCAGATCTGCATATTCGACGATGGTGAAACGGGCGCCACGGCTCCCGTATACCCATCCGCCACTATGTCTCTTCTGATCGGCTGCCGGCGCCACGGGGTCACCTGTTACGCCAGGGTTATTCTGCATCACCTCGGTCAACAGAAAAGGTGAGATAGCCAAGGCGACCGCACCGATGCAGTAGAGGATTTGCCGGCGCGTCGGTCGCTTCATGCGGAGGCCTCTTTGTCGAGAATCTGTTTTGCCAGCAGCTCCTGATCCAGCAGCGTCAGAAGAGCTTTCTGAGCGCTTTCAGGCTGAGGGTGATGCTCAAGCCACTGATCCAGTGCTTTGTGCAGTTGGGACTGAATCTCTCGGCGATCTACCGCTACATGTTTGACGACTTGTAAGTGCTCGATCAGTACCGGCGCGCAGATCTTCAATGCGAGCAGGGAGTCTTCCTGCGGGCACTGAAGTATTTTGGTCAGACTGTCTATCAGATTTTGAGTCAGGGCATCCATGGCTCTCATGCCAGGTTCTCCAATGCACGGGGTGTTGGGAATGTAATGTTCAGGGGCTCAATACCTCGTTTCCGGTCGAGATCTGCAGCTACTTCCAGGGCAGCTCCCAACTCGTCGACACCCATGGACTGCATCAGGTCGTAACGCTGTTTTTTCTCTTCAGGCTCGGTCATGGCCAATGCCAGGTACAGGCTCGGCGGAACAGCGCGAAACAGGACTTCCATCGATTTCGAAAGAACCACGCCTTCGGTGTATTTACCGCTCTCTTTGCGTGCTGACAGCATCAAGCCCTTCTGTGCAGGTGTGAGCTCACGGAAACGGGAGATCTTCTCCACTTCGTCAGGCGGCATGTTCAAGCAGATCCACCACTCGATCATGTTGAGCATCGGTGCAGTTGAGGGAGGAAAGTCATCCATGTTCTGTGTTGCCAGCCAGAACCAGGCCCCGAGCTTTCGCCACATTTTGGTGATCTTCATAATGTAAGGGGCGAGGAGGGGGTTTTTGGTAATGATGTGGCCTTCGTCTGTCACGTTGACCAGAGGACGGCCCTTGTACTGATCACGCTCCGCTATGTTGTTCACGGTGTTGATCAGCGAGATGTAAGCGATCGACAACTGGGCGTTGTAGCCCTCACGTGCGTAGGTGGCCAAGTCGACGATGGTCAGATCTGCCTCAGGCCAAGGCGTACCGGTACGGTTGAACATCTCCCCGTCGGCGCCCATGCAAAACATGTCCATGGCTTCGGCCATTTCAAGCATCCGATTGCGTCTGCCCTCCGGGATGGAGGTGTCTTCCCCGGCCGCGCGCAACGCATTACGGACATCTTCCGTCAGGACGGTGCGATCGGCGTCGGAGCAAATTCTGGCCGCTGCAAGGATGCACTGTCGGATTACGCTGCGGTCAGCCCGGGTCAGCCGAGCTTCCTCTTTTTCCTCACCGCCGGTGATCATCAAACGGGCTACGATTTCCATCTCGCCGAGGACATCCCGTTCATCATCGTCTTCATCGGGCTTGGCATTCATGTCCTCGTCAGAGCTCTCTAAGTCATCAGCGTCCAAGGTCTTGACCTGGCTCGGTGTGTTTACCAAGCGAATAGCGTCGGCGAACGGAGCCAGGCTAACGCCTGAGTTCGGGGCTAGCTTGATCCTGTTGACTGTCAACCCAAGCTTTTTCGCGAAATCCCCGAGTAGACCGAAACTGTTACCCGCCTCGACGATGAACAGGCGGGGAGCGTAAACCGCAATGAGCTGGTTGAGCAGGTTATTCAACGTGGCGGACTTACCTGCCCCTGTGGGGCCGAACAGAAACATGTGGGCATTCATCTGACGATCCAGCTTGTTGAATGGATCAAATGTCAGTGGAGCCCCACCTCGGTTGAATAGCGTGATGCCAGGATGCCCGGTACCACTGGAGCGACCCCACACAGGGCACAGGTTTGCAACATGCTGGGCGAGCATCATCTGCACGTACCAGTCCATGGCTCGCTTTTGATTGACGTCGAAGTTCCCGGGAAGCCAACGGAGGTAGCTGTTGAGTGGGGCCACCTCGTCGTCAGATGCTACGGGTTCCATACCGGCACCCAGCAATGCGTTGGTCAACTGCATGCTGCGCGCGGTGAGCTGTGCTTCGTCATTTCCCTTGAGGTAAAAGGCGATGCTGCCTCGGTACAGCTTGTGCTCACGACCGATCAGTTTCCTGGCATCGTTTACCGCTTCGCGGGTCAGTAGTGAAGCTTGGTTGTCACCCACCGACTTGCGTGCCAGCTTCTCAAGATGAGCCTCCAGCACGTCCTGAGGGGTGATGACCAGGGTGATGGCCAACACAGTGTCCTCAGGCAACTTGTCGAACAGGGCATGCAAGGCATCACCGCCTTTACGTGTTTCGCCAGTCAGGTGGCCGGTCTTCGGGGCTTCGCGCAGCCGATCCAGCATGATGACTCTGTGAGGCTGGCCATCGAAGTACCACAAGCCTTTTTGACTGTCGGATTTTGGCTCTCGATAAAAGAGTCCCTGTGCGAAGTCGTCGCCAGTGACCAGTGGGAGATCCTCGCCGGCATCCTCTGTACGTTTGTTGACCAGTTGAAAGAAGCGATCAAAGTCTTTGAGCGTCGTTCCCAGGTGATCGGGATGAGGGTTGAACCACTGCAGGAGCCAGTGTCGGATGTCGTAACCGTCCATCCGTTTGCTTTTAATGCCGGCGTTGGCCAGACCTCCTGTGAAGCGCTGACAAATGTTGTCCAGATGCATGGCAGGGGTTTGGCCACGGAACGCTGCATCACCAACTACCCGGCGATACACGACCACCCGCACGCGGCGCTGCTGGCCACGCCAAGGCAATTTTGAAACTGTGGTGTCTTCAAAAAGACCACCAGGTTTGGCGATTGCGTCGAGGTGATGTTTGAAAAGATCCAGGTACAGCTCCGAGAACGGGCTGCCTTTAGCCTGTGGTCGGATGTATTCACGCAGGTTCCGAAGGTAGTCATCCCAGCTGGTTTCGTCCTTCGCGTAGAACTGCACAACCCAAGGTGAGGTATCGAGCTCGTCAAAACTGTTTTGCAGCGCGTTCTCCAAGGCATCACGCACCTTGCGAAGCCATTCGGGATCACGGCCTTCAGTGCCGATCGGAGTCAGTTCGAAGAATGCTGCCAAGGATTTGCCATCCTCAAGCAGCATCGCTTGCTCAGCTGGTAGGTACTCAATCCATGGAAGGAGGTCTACAAAGCTCGGCTTGACGTCGTACAGCGCGGCGACGTCGCCAACCGTGGCAGGCTTCTGCTTCGGGTTTCTCCAATCGCCAGGCGCGGGTATGCCCTGATCCTCCAGTCGCTTCAGGTAACGTTCAAGCGCAGCATCCACATCGTTTTGATCTGAGGCTTTTAAATCCTCAACCAGATCATCTTCAGGCTGCTCAAGTTCGACCGCTGCAGGCTCGCTCAGCAGAGGGTCGCCTGCTATATCCGTCTGCGTAGCTGAATTGAGGGACGCGCGGCTTTTGAGCCGTTGAAAAAGAGTCATCAGTAGTCCTCGACCCGCTCGCCAGGCATGGCGTACTGCACACGCTGATAGAGAGGGAACACAGTGGTGTAGCCAGGGACTGGTGCTGGATCGGAGCCCGCAAGGTGCGGAAACACATACATGACAAGATCCGGATTGGGCAGTCGTTTGAACTGGCTGTAGATCTCGTTTTGAGCGGTACGGGTGTAGGCCGCGCTGTCCTGCAAGGGCTGGGTAGCGCGTACATCGATTGGACGGCGCAACTCCGAACGTGCATCGAGCAACTGCCGGCCACTAGCGCTCCCGGCCGAACCGGTCGTGCCTTGATTCCAGACGTCCATCATGGTGTTTTGACCATGTGGCAGCATTTGCTCTTTGTTTGTCGAGCATCCAGCCAGCAAGCCCGCGGTGAGAGCGCAATACAGCAGCGCGCTGCGCGCTGACCCCAAGTGTTCAATCCAGGTTGGCATTGGCATGGTTGGCTCCTGAGGCGTACTTGACCTTGCGGCCTTTGAGTTCGTAGTCAATTTCCAGCTCTTGATCGATGTGCAGCGAGACTTGCGCACCAGGCAGTACATAAATGGCCGCGAACGCTTGTCCGTAGAGTTTGTTAACCCAGCTCGAAACGTCCGTGACTCCTTGGGTCAGGATCTTTCCCATCGCCTCGTTACCAGACAAACCGGTGCTACCCAGCGTCCCAGAAGCGTTCGAGACGTAAGAGGAGGTGCTTCCCTCGGTCTTGATCAACGATGCTGCTCCAGCACCGGCTGCGGTAATGAGGGCTTGTGAGCCGATGTACTGCTGAGCATTGCTGCGTCGCTCGCCCGCAATACAGGGAATGCCGTATGGATCACTGATCCAGCCCAGACCACCCTGGATGGGTTGTTGGTCTCCAGAGTTGTTCTGGTTGTTGTTCTGTTGATTCCCACCCTGAACCGGTGCCGGCAACGTGCGGACAGTGCCGTCGGTAAACACGAAGGTCAGACTTTTGATCTGCCCCCGCACGCACGAGAGGGTCCAGTCGCCGGACGCTGTACCGCTGGCCACCGCACCGGCTACGTCAGGAAGGTCGATGCCATTGGCGGTCAGGTTGTCGGGACCGATCAGCACCTTGAACGGGTAGGGGTCATTAACCGTCCCATCAACAGGAACCCGGCCGATCAACGCGGACATGGCCACCGACCCCATCAACGTCGAGTTTTGAGGCAGGGTGTAGGCACGTCGTACCTTCTTACGCTCCTGTTGCTGCCCACCCATGTCATCGCGGACGGACTGAGCGCCTGTCGTGAGCGCTTTCTGTCCTCGGTCTACGGACTCGCCGAAGGCTGTAGGAAAGCTGTACGCGCTGGCTGGGACGCTATTGCCGGCAGTGATCGGTTTACCGTTGCTGTCCAGGGCCGTCGCGTCCTGTGGATCGATCCACACGATGTCTGAACTGCTTGTTTCCGATTTGAACTGTTGGCCATCACCAGGCTGAACACCCAAACCAATCGGTAGGTCCGAATTGGAATTACTGTTTTGTCCCATTCGGGTCAGTTCATCCATCTGTTTGCGCAAGCCCTCCAGCACGCTCTGCTGTTGCTGCTGACTATCCAGCTTGAACTGCTCCTGGGCGTTTTTAAGGCGCTGTTCGACGTTCTGGTCAACGTTTGCCAGTCGCTGTTTGAGCGTCTCGTTGTCCTGCTTGTAGGCATTGTTCTGCGCAATGACGTCTGTGATCTGTTGCTTGAGCTCGCGTCCTTCAGCAACGACCGTGCGCAGCGTGTCGCTCGGCGTGTCGCCTTCCACACCAAGAGCTTTGGCTTGCTCAGCCGTCAGTTTTGGAGCAGGGGTTTCGGTACTTGGTGCGGGGGCACTTCCCAGTGATTTGATGCCGACGAAAATCACAATCAGGAGGAATGGAATCACCAGGTACTTGAGCAGCGGATTACCTTTCATGCTTCGCTCCTTGCGCTGCACGCGGATCTGCTTGGGTCGCCGAGAATACGGCCGCCTGTGTCAGCCCGTGTCCTCGCGTGACCAGGTACAAGGTCGTGGTGTCACTGGCATCGCCGCGTGATCCAAGGTAAGGATGTTGAAATGCTGCAGTGACGAATTCACCCATGAGCTCGCGAGGGTCAAGCGTGATGCGCTGCGTCGTCTGATTCTGCAGCTTCACGGCAGTCACCCAAAAATCATCCAGACGCCATGCGCCTAAGGGGGTGGACTTCACAGGTAGAGTGGGAAGCAAGGTCGCCAGATCAAGGCTGCGCTCAACCTTCACCTGGGCGATGCCGTCTACAGGCTCAACGGTGCGCAACGGCGCATAGAGCATCTGGGCTGCATAGCGGGTGAGGACGACTGGGACGGGCGTTTCTCGCTTGACCACTTCCTCTGGTTCATCGTCTTCATCGCTTGAACGGTTGGTTGAGTCCGTGCTCTTCGTAGTGGCTTTGGCTGAGCGTGCTGTAGCAGCCCCTCCATAGCGTGCGGATGTTGTTTCACCTTCCACAATCTTCACTGGCTCAAGCGCTGGTTGGCCCGTAGGGGCCTCTGTAGCAGCGATGTCGACCAGAATGATCTCGCCGGTCTTGGCGTTCTGCAGCTGGAGCCGTGTGGGCTCAATCGCTTCCTGCGCAAACAGGTAGATCGCGCCGCCCGTACTCTGCACCCGCAGTTTTTCAGTCAGCGAGCGCGGGAGTCCAACACGAACATTCTGATCAACGAAGACGATGCGTTCCTGATTGATGCGCAGAGGAATGGCCAGCGGCAATCGCTCCCAGCGGAGAATCTCGACCGCCGAGGCGACCTGGGCGTTGCCAGCCAACACCGCCAGTAATGTCGAGCATGTGATTACTCGCAGAACACTCATTTGAAGACTCCTTTCGACGGAGTTGCGGGAGCTTCAACATTGCCCTCGATGCGTTGTGGTGCGCCGTTGTAGCAGTCCCAGGCCAAACCGAAGGGATTGGTTTCAGGATCGACGTCCATACGTACAACGTGGAGCGGATATCTCGCGAGGGCACGCTTGACCAACTGCCCGCCGTAATACTCGTCTGCTGTAATATCGAGCGTGACAGTCCAATCGTCGATAGAGTTGGTCACCGTCCTGATCTCTGGCGAATCTCCATAGCCTCGACCTGGAATTTCGTACACGCCTCGGACGCGCTTGCGTAGCTCACCGCTAGACCTGCGCAGTTCAAAATCACTCTGCAAGTAATGCTTGCAAGATGGCGTGATGTAAGCATCCAGACGGGTGATATTTGCTTGGTAATCCTGCTCGCCGTCGACCGGCCACCGGTTCATCTGCTGAAAGATGTACAGGCCGAATGTGTATACAGATTGGGGAGGGACATCCCACCACATTCGCGTGCTTCCAGACCGCAGATCTGGCGGAACGTGAACGGTCAATTGCTTCGGCGCACTCCACCAGCCGAAACCAAGGCCTGCTGCCACCAGCGCGATCAAGACAATCGCTATCCTCAAGCTGTTGATGTGGGCACGCTGGGAGTCGGCCAACTTCAAGAAACGGCTCATTGTTGCTCGCTCCGGCGGCAAGTCCAGTTGCCTGATCGAAGGACCAGGTTGGCTTTGTTGAATGAGGTCGGGCCGAGCATTGCCGTCTGGAGCTGGACCCTGCGGTAGATCCATGTCTCCGGTCTACCGCGTTTGAGGCGTCGCAAGACCCGAGATGCGATGAGCAGTCCCAATACTCCTCCTATCAGGGCGCACACCACGGGCATTGATGGTGTGATGATGAAGGCCAGCGGCAGACCAATCACAAAGCCTATGCCGCTGCAGCCGAATACGGTTGCCCACATCTCATCAGCCGTAAGACCACCAATCACCACGGGCTGGTTATTCAAGCGACTGGGCAGAAAACGCAGGGTGCCGTCTTCATGCTGATCTTGCTGGAGCTCAGTCATGGGAGCCTCTGCGACTTAAAGGATGTTGGTAGCGGTGGTGACCAGGTAGATCGTGACGCCAATCAGGCAAACACCGACGACGGCGGTACTGCCCAAGTCAGCCCATTTGGCCTTGCCCATGTGGATTTCGTGGTAGACGCCCAGCGCATGTCGCCCCACCAGAACGATGCCGAACGCGCACAAACATAGACCCAGTAGCATGAAGCCGTCGTAGGTATAGTTTTGGAAGGTCTGAAGAAAGCTGGTCCCAGTGCCGCGCGTGGGGGCTTGTGCACCCGGTAGGGCCGCAAAACTACTGCCAGGGGTGGCGGCCATCAGCAGGGCCGAAAAAGGCCGGCGTTTCAAAAAGGCACGTGCCTGAGTGAACAATGAATGCAGCGTCATCTTTATCTCCTTGGAAAAAATCAACTCAACAACATGAAGGTCATGATCATGAACAGCACTGCCCAGCGAGCTGCGGAGGCAGCAGCAACCATTCGGTCTAGGTTTTGGGTCGCCCACCCCCGATAAATGCTTAGGAAGACCCAGACACCCCATAACGTGAGGATGCCTATAGCGATCCCCGTCCACAGCGTGTTGCTGTTGGCCGGTGAAAAGCCGGCAGCGGCCTGAAATGCACTGATTTGGGTGGAGGACATCGTCATGGCGTGTGTTCACCGCTGACGTTGTAATGGCCTGATAGCTCCACGGGGTCGCGGGGCTGAGCTCGGGAGGGTGACAGGTAGTCCTGCAGGCCCTGGCGGATGCGAGCTATGTCGCTGACTAACCTGGAGTAATCCAGGTGATAGCGCTGAGCCGATTCACTTGGCAGGTCAGCGCTGCGCTGCGCAACGGCCTCTAGCGCATTGAGCTGGCGAATCATGACTTCCACATTGGCTTGCTCGGAAGCCGTACCGGCTGCTCGGGCATGCGAGGAAAGCAGCGGTGTGCATATGAGGACTGCAGACAGGCAGATCTGCATGCTTGAAAACGCTGGTTTGATCGCGGGGAGTTTGATTTTCACGTCGCGGGCCTTGGAAGCTGTAGGAATCTATGCCCACAGCATGACCATCGGCCCGGATGGAATCAGTACGAAACCCTTTTTAGGTCTGAGGGGGTTTGTCCAATGAAGTTAAAGATGCAGTGCTGCGTTTGAAGAAGAACAAAAATCCGGTGCTGATCGCGTAACCGAACGCCCAGCCCTGTGCGTTTTGGTTGCCAATTTGTTCATGGCCACGATTGATCTGCTGAACGCTCACCAGATCCCATCCTTCTTTGCCATGGCGATTCAATACGGCCAGAGTTTCTGGGTCGCTCAGATACCTCTCAACATCCGGTTGAGTTGTCTCATCTGTCGACTTGAACATAAACACGCCGCTGGTAACGGTTTTGTAGGGGAGTGGGACGAAGGTCTGGGTGTATTCAAAAGTGGTCATGGGTCAGCCTCACGCAGTGGCCGCGATTACGGATCGGTTGTCTTTGAAGCGCTGCATGATGTCGATCACCAGCGAGTTGACGGCCAGAATCTTCATGGCTCGTGTGACAGCTACGTACAAAAGGTTCAGCTCATCGTCGCGTTTGCCGGCGTCGATGTCAGGGGAAAGCGGATCAGCAGAAAAGTCGTCATAAAGTCCAACGAAGTCCCACTCCAGACCTTTGGCTCTGTGAGCAGTGGTAAGGGTCACGGTTGCATCGAGCTCCGACGTCACAGATGCAGCACGCAGTTGCTCGATTCGTTGGGGCAGATCTGCATAGTTTTCGATGATTTTGATCGACCGCAGCATCTCAGGATCCTGCGTGGCCTTCGCGATCACGACATACTGGTCGTAATCGGCATAGTCGGTCAGCAATTTGCGCTGTTGGACCTGGTCATTCATATGCCGGCTGAAATAGAACAGGTCCTCCAGATCGCGCAAGGAATAGCTGTCGATCCCTCCGATCCACTGCATGCGGTGGTTTTGGTTGACCAGGCGCAGCGCGTTCTCGATCACACCGCTCACAGTGCGGTGCAGGTAGGTGCGGTGAGGGAGATCGTCCGGTAAGGCTCGTTTCACCAACGTCGGCTGTCCCAGGCCTTGCAGGGGGATTTTTTCACCCTTGAAGGAAAGGATGACGTTGGCCACGTAGGCAACAGCCGGTCCGAATCTGAAGCTCTGAGTCAGGAAATGTTTCTCGGCGTCCTTCATCGCCGGGCTGTTTAAAGCATCCACAGCGCCTCTGAACCGATACAGCTGCTGATGCCGATCACCTACAGTGACTTGAGTTATTGTTTGGATCTGGACCAGGTTTGCGATGACCGGGTTCACGTCCTGCCCTTCGTCGAGCAAAATCGCACCGAAACGCTGGCTCAGATCTGGCTGGCTCATCTGGTACAGCTTCAGATAGCCATCGTGCGTCATGGGGACTGAGCGATCGTTGATATCGACCATCTTCTCCCAAACGTCTCTGGTCAGGTTGAGCGCTTTACTCATGTACTGCTGCTGGACCGAGGTCAGTGTGCGGTTGCTCTGGAATCGCACAAAGTGATCTTCCAGCAGCTCCAGATCCTTGCTGGCCATGAAGGCATTGAGGGTAGAAACGATGTCTTTGGCCAGCTCCCAATCCTGGGTATTGATCGTCCTCGCAATGTCGGTCAAACGCAGATTGCCAGCCTGCTTGTGTTTGTACTGGCTGCCATAAACAGCGTAGGCCAGGCCGTGAGCTGTTTTGCAGGTCACGTTGCGTGGAAAACGGTTCTTTGCAGCGATCTCAACGGCTTTGTTGTAGCAGAGGTAAAGCATTTTGACCGACGAGTTATGCGTGGCGTAACCGACGAGTGTTGTTGTCTTCCCGGTACCGGCAAACGCCTGGACCAGTAGCTTCTTCGCGAAGGAGTGAATAGCTGGCAGTTGTTCTTCTGTCCATTGCATGGAGGGCACCTAAAGGTATTTTTTGAAGCTGGACGCCGTAATGCTGACCGCCAGGCCGAGCAGTGCCGCGCATGGCAGGAGCACTAGCAAAGGGCTCACGCTGAATGGCAGAGCCAGGTAAAGGCTCCAGGGGATGATCACCAGCGGAACCATCGTTGCTCGAGCTTTGTGATACAGGTAGCTGGACTCGCGGCCGGCACCGAACCGCCGCAAATCTCTGCGCACCAGCCCGTCCACAAAACCAACAAACGCCGTCATCACAAACAACGGGATTGCGAGGGTCAGGATCACCAGGCGCACGCAAAACACCAGTGTCGTGTAGAGCGCAGCAAGACCGTAATCCTGAAACTTGCTGACTCCCACACCGAGCATGTAGCGCATATCGAAACCGCGTGATCGTTGTCCTGTCGCAGCATAATCTGAGGTGTGTTGAACCCAGTCCTGAAGCCCAGTCTTCACCACCAGCCAGTCATACGTGGTTTGAACCAGCCATGTCGCTGTTCGGCCAGGCTCTTGAACAACCACACTCTGCAGGAACCCCTTGGAGAGCCAGCTGAGTTCATGATCGAGCATTGCACGAGCATGCTGCCAACCGGCCTCCGGCCAGAAAAAGTACATGCAGATCCATTCGACGATAATGGCTCCCCCCAGAGAGAGGAACATTACTGCCGCGAATCGGAAGGGCAGGGTGAATAGAGATCCTATGAACGACTGTTCGTGGTCTTGTTGCTGTTTCGCGCGATCGGCAACGTCAGCCATATCAGATGCCCCCTTGCCGATCGCTCAACCCGCCGAGAGTCATGCCGCATCCTCAGGTGCAACAGCGATTTTTTTGAAGTCGTCGAGCAGATCTGCAGGCAGGGACTCGTTGAGCGTCTGATAACCAGGCGCTGACCACCAACCCGTGTCGTCGACCTTGCCCACCTGATAGGTCTGACGCATGCTTTCCGCCAAGGCCTGCAGATCTGCCGGCATCACCTCATCAGGATCATGCCCAGGCAAAGGCATTCTGACTTTCCACAGATTGCCGCCTTCCATGAGCGCAAAGCATTGGCCCTTGGGCAGGCCGACGACATGCGCTGGCTCAATCATTGGCACGCTGACCTGTTGCACCTGGTCATGACTGGAGGACGTGAACGCGGTATTGCCCGTTGCACTGTCATTCGCCGAGCTGGCCGGGGTGGACGTGAAAACCTGAACCTTGGGCAACTGGTTTGTCAGCAGCTCGGCGGTGGACGTTTCGCGGACGCGCAGCATGAACACGTTGTTGAAGTTGCCGATCACCTGGCCGGCCTTGGCTTTGTTGCCGATCTTTGCTTCGATATCGCTCATGGTCTGGGTGTACGCAGTAACCTGCATGCCGGCACCGCCGCCCTTGTTGATCATCGGAATGAATTCCTCACCCATGAGCTCGTTGAACTCATCGGCGTGGAGGTTGATAGGCACCTTGGTGCCAGGGACGCCGCCCGGTAGTCCGTCGTCGACGCCGAACTTGTAGATATGGCCTGCGACCGAGACCAGGTCGGAGAACATCGAGTTGCCGACGGCAGCGGCGACCTCCGTGTCCGACAAAGCGTCCAGGCCGATATAGACCACGGCCTTTTTGCGGACCACCTGCATCCAGTCAAAGATCGGTCGAGGATCGTTCACGTCCTGATAGTCCGGCGAGATCAGTTCCGCCATGCGGCCTGTTGTCAGCTTCTCAAGCAGTGGAAGCAGCGAGGCGACGATCTTGTCGAAATAGGTCTTGTCGTAGCGGACCGCGCTGCGCAGTCCATCCATCACTGGATCTGCCACGCGCGTCTGAGACAGGTATTGATCGATGGCCACCACACGGAACGGCCGGCCCTTCATATTGAACGGTACGTTTTTTTCGTTGAGCTTGCCCTCAATAGCGACGATCGCCTCCCAGGCCTTTGGATCATATTCATCAAAGTATTTAGAGGCATACTCCTGGAAGATCCCTTCGATGTTGATCACGTGCTGCTGGATCTGCAGGTAGTCAGGTCGGCGGCCCAATGCGACAAGGGCTCTTGCGATGATGTTCACGAAACGCCAGGCGAATTCACGGAATGCTGCCGAGTTTCCTTCGCCGGAGAGCTGGCCAGCGATCCGGGTGGCCACCTCCGAAATCCGGCCAAAACGCCCAACGGCGTTGTAGCGTGCCGAGTGATCCGGCCAGCCCAGGTGGAACACGTAAAATTCATTCAGGCGTCCGGCGCGTTTGGCTTCGAGATACATGCGCTTGAGCAGATCGGCGTCGCCCTTCGGGTCGAAGACGATAACGACTTCATGCTGGCCGTGTTTTTTCCGCCGAATGTCCTGAGTGATGAACAATTCAGCCAGGCGCGTTTTTCCGACACGGGTGGTGCCCAGAACAATCGAATGGCCTACTCGCTCACCCAAAGGGAGGGAGACGTTCTCCTCGTATGGCTCGATGCCGTGCAGCCGTGGCAAGCCACCGACGGGTGGCAGAGGTCGCACAGGATTGATGGGCACGTCCCATGATGTGGCTCTGGCCAGAAGTCGGACAGGGTATGGAGCAAACTCCGCTCTTTCCTCAAAACGACGCGCTGCGCGAAACAGTGGGGTGGCTTCAACGTAGCTGGCGTACTTCGGCAGGTAAGTGTCCATCAGCCGCTGGGTATGGCGCTGCTGCCAGCGAAAGCCAAGACCGATGAACAGACGTTGATTGCTCACCGGCACTTCTTTACTGGTCATCGTGTAATGAGGCAGTCGACGGATGTTTCGACGATAGCGCAGCACCTGCCAAGCTTGTTTCAGACGCACTAAGCCCAAAGCGAGAAAGCCCGCGGAGGTCACGATGCCGAACAGCGGAGTAAGCGCAAACGCCCAGGGAGCGAACACGCACAGGAATGCACCTGCAGCGCACACGTACACTGTGTACAGCTCTACGGCGGGTCTGAGCAGTGATTCAATGGCGTAATCGTGAGCCATAACCCGACCTCCTATTGCTCGATGGCGGTTGGGGTGATCAACACCGGATAGTGATTCAGGCCGAGTCGTTGAGAAAGCTCGTCACCTGATGCGGGGGACACGAGCGCGTCGGGCAACCAACTCCTGACTACGGCAAGTCGTTCTTGTGTGGCCACGTTGACCACCAGTCCTACGGCCTGCATCTGCTTCAGCACCGCACCGCGTTCTTGTAGCCATCGGCGTGAAGTTTCGTCGTCACCGATCAGGAACAAAGGCTGCAGGCCTGGCGCGTTGATGATTCGGCCCTGAACTGTCCCCGGAGTCATTCGTGTGGTGCGTACCGGCAAGCCCTGTGCTGCTACAGGATCCAGTTGCGAGGTCAGGTCATTTGAGACAGAAGAGGACGGCTCGGGATTGAGAGATCGATAGTAAGGCAGCGCTGAGTCACCACCTTTGTCTTCAACCACGGTGAGCTCTGCAGCTTGGCAGATCATAAATGGCAGGCAGAGCGCTGCGCCGAGGATCACTGATCGGGTCATGGATTAGTCACCAGCATTTGGATGCCGGTTACCCGGCTGAGATGTTTGGCAAAGGCCTTGCGGTAATTGGCGGCTGGAGCGCCGCCGGCAGGCCGGTGATAGCGTCCGGCTACGGTGATCCAGTCACCGCCAAGCGCGCGCAGTTCGGCGAGCATCTGTGCAGCTACATCGAGGTTCTTGTAGGGATTGAGCGCGTCGCACGGATTGCTTGATTTAAATCTCTGGCCGTTCCAGCCCATGTTGACCTGACCTAATCCGACGTCGACCCGCTTGGGACCCGCCTGCGCGAGTGCGATGATAAGTGCGGTGCAGGCATCGGCACGGGTTGCAAAACGATAACTAGCGCCGGCAACGTTCAGCGTCCAAGGCCACGGGACCAGTTGGCCCCGGAGTGGCGTCCCGCTTTCCTGCAGTGCTACCGAGTAGAGCACCTCCGACGGAATGTTCGCGGCGTGGGCAGCCAACTGATAAGCCGGTGGGGGAAGCTCGGCTGCATGGCTTGCCAACGAGAAGCACAGCAGGGCAAGGCCTGCCCACGTCACTGACGCAGCCATTGCCCATTCACCTCTCGCACAACGGCCGGTAACTCGCCACCCAAGCTCAGGCCAAGCCAACGTCCACCATCATGGTTGAGGGTGATTTGTCGGGTTCTGACATTCGCAGGGTCGATCCCCGAGACAATCGCCCAGTTGCGAATTCGCTCATCGTCGTTCTGGCTACCCACCATGTAAACGTCAAAAGGCTGCTTCTGAGCTTGAAGGGCCTTAACCCGAACTGAGCACTCCGGGCAATCGTCCTTGACGAACACTGCCAATCGGCCATTGCCCTGGTTAGCAGGGCTCGCGGTCGCTCCTTGGGATGCCGAACTGGCGATCGGCATCAGATTGGGATAGAGGCGTTTGAAGGCATCGTCATATGCGCGTTGATACGCCAATTCTTTTGCCGTGCGCTGCGCCTCGGCTTTGACCTGGAGCTCTGCATACCGCCGGCGCTCTTCATCATTGCGGGCTTCGATACCCAACGCAGTCAGCGGATCCAGCCCGGGGGAATACACACCTCGTGAACTCTGCATCAGTGTTTGATAGCGCTGCCATTCTTGAGGACTGAGGTTCCAATCTCGTGCCAGCATCTCGTCGCTCGATTGCGATTGGCTGTCCAGCAAGGCGCTCTGCTGCTCTCTACTGGTGGACTGTGCAGAGCTGTTGGTCGCAGCGTTGGCCACCCCAGCTGCTGTGAGCAGGATGACTCCCGTCAGTGTGAACATTCGCAGGTTGTAAACGGTCATGTGAACCTCTAAGGGCGCAGGGGCAGAATGCGGGTTGAGCCGTTGATGCTGAACAGGGCGCGCGAGTCATCCAGGCTGTTGAGCTGCCAGTTGCTCCCCGCGACCATGTCGCCCGGGCGCACCAGGTTCAGTTGACTCAGCTGAGTGCTGCCAGGCGGGGCAACTGACAAGAAACGTTCGCCTCCCCGGTACTCCACACCCACGACCGAAAACGGTGGTGGAGCCTCCGGAACTTTGGTTTTTGCTGTTGATTTGCGGGAGGGGGGTGGAGTCTTTGGCTTGGCGGCCGTGATTTGCACAGATGCTGGTTTAGCCGCACGCAGGTCTTGGAGTTTCACCTGCAGCTCCTCGATCCGAGCGCCCATGACCACAACTTCCTGCATCGAGGCACCCTGCTGGGCAGCGTCCTTCGCCGCCTCTTGCACCTGCTTCAGGAGGGCTTGAACGGCATCGATGCGGTTGGACAGTGCCTGCTGGCCGGCCCTGAAATCATCGATGGTGACGGACTTCAGCTGGCTTGCGGCATCGAGCCGGTCATCCACGCCGTTGATGCGTTGGGTGATGGCGTTGACGGTTTCCAGGTTTGCAGCTGATTCAAAACCTGTTTTCAGGTGAAGAATCTGCCACTGCTGGTAGACCAGCATGCCGATCAGAACGATCAGGGCCAGGATTTGCAGGATGGCAGAACGGGAAAGAGAAGGGCGCAGTGGCAGCTTCATGGAGGACCTCACTCAAGATGTGAGGCACGTTCGCAAAAAGCTTGATTCAAAGCAGTAGTAAATCGTTTTCCAATCAGAATGGGTTTTCAAATGAGGGGACTAAATAATACAAGCCTTGGTGAATTCGGATTTGACCTGCACGACCATGTCCGAAACCGATCCCTTCCGGTACCTGGAGGGCTGCAACGGGCCATAAGGATCGACGGGGGAGCGCAGCTATCGACCCAAAGCAGCCCTTCGTGGTCGGCAGCAGTCGATCAGAAGCAGGCATCCAGCCACCATGAGATGGCGCATTACTACCGAAAGCTGCGTTCATCTCAACAGCTGAAAGCTCCCAAAACAGACTCTCATAGAGCTCAATCTCAACGCGCTGAGCTTCTCTCAGACACACTACTCACTCGCACAGTGACCCAAAATACTCAGCCACCAAACGGTATCCCAAACGCATAGAAACTTGATATCATTAAGCCATTGCCAGAGAACGATCTCGCTTTACTCAGAATCAGCCCCGTGCGCGTGAGCAATTCGAATAAAGATGCTTACGCCATGACCCATGCCAAGGATAGACATGATTGATGTGAGCGAACTCAGAAGGTTGTATCGGCAGTACGGTTTTGAAGAGGCTGATAGCTACGAGCCCGGCATCCACGTGTTCACGTATAGATCAGGCCACTTCCATAACGCCGATATCATAAAAACGGGACCAAAAGGCGACGAAGAGAAGGTCTTCAATGAATTCAAAAAGGCGGGCTATGCCTGCAAGTTTCGCTCGTATACGACAACTCAATCCATCGAGCAAACTCTATTCAGAGGATTTTTCTCCGCTGAAAGTACGCTTAAGAAGCTGAAAAAAGAATACAGCCGCTATACCGATTCCATCGCCAAAACACACTCGGATAACGGCCGGTACGAATATATTAAATCGCACTACACGATCAATGATCAGGTGGGTGCAAGTAGCGTCGTAAACGAAATTTATTCAAGGTTAAATTCGACTAAACCAGCACTTTTTTTGATTGAAGCCGCCGCTGGGTTCGGTAAGACGTGCACCGCGCACGAGCTGCTGAATGAAATAATCGAAAACTCTGACGACATGGTTCCGCTGTTCTCAGAACTGGCCAGGAACCGTCAGGCGAAGATTTTCCGATACGTCTTCCTGGATGAAATTGATCGGAGTTTTCCCCTATTGCGCTCAAGTCTGGTTCGTTCTGAAATTCAGAACGGACACGTTCCAGTTATTCTCGACGGTTTTGACGAGCTTTTACCGCAGAGTAAAACTGCCGAAGGCAACGATGGTTATGAACATACCGAACCCATGCTCGACACCATAAGCGAGCTGCTTACTAAGTCGGCGAAGGTTATCCTAACAACCCGGCGAACTGCGATTTTTGATGGTGATAACTTCCACTCGTGGGTGGAAAAGCATGACGAAGATTTCGAAATTTATCGCATCCGTATCAGCGAGCCTACCATTGAGGACTGGATTCCGCCGGCACGACTAGAGGCATTAAAACTCGTCAACTTCCCTATCGATAGGCTGAGCAATCCCGTACTGCTTTCCTATCTTCGGTGCATCTCTAACACCGAGTTTGATACGGCAATCGCGAACCCTAACTCTATAGTGGACAAATATTTCTCATCGATGCTTGAGCGGGAACGTCGCCGCCAAGACTTACGCGTACTACCTCAAGATCAGTACGCCATTCTTAAAAGTATTGCTAACGACATGATGGAGCGGAACTATACCTCCGAGTCGAAAGAATATATTTCTGACGTTATTTTGAAAAATCACTATGACTTGCTTGATCAGAGTCGTAAGCAGTACCCGCCAGAAGAGCGCCCCACGCTCGGAGAGCTTGTGGCCAAATTGTCGGGACACGCGATGCTGGACCGGAGTAATGAGAACGGTCAGGGCATTGGCTTCGTAAATGAGTATGTGCTTGGAAACTTCTGCGCTGAGATCATCACTGATGACACTTCTAATGAGTGGGCTGGATTCGAGCGATTTATTGAGCCTTCGGTGATTGCGACGATTGCTAGAGCCGATGACACGAAACAGAACCTTTGGAACGCGCTGGAGTTCTCTCTGGAGTTCCTTCCGGTAACGGACAAAGTGCTTTACACGATTATGCTTACGGACAGGTTGGATATTGATCTTTGTGACGGTTCGGTAGAAAACATAGAAATCAAGAGTATTGATATTGGCAAATCCAACTCGATCAAAGATTTCATTTTTATTGGTTGCTGTTTTTTTGATGTGAACTTAGTTGGAAAGAACATGGATAAGGTGTCCTTCATCAACTGCCGCTTTTTCAATTGTGGCTTCGAACATGATGAAGAAGGCGGTGTTATCCACGCGCTAGGCTGCGATTCAGATAACCCAAATCTCCTGCTAGCCCTCCAACAAAGGGCAGTTGACGATACAACAATAGTGAGGAAATTCCCGAACGCTGAGATCTTCGTTCTTGAAAAATTCTGGCCCAAAGGACGATCCACTTTCCACAAACATCGACCTATTAGAATCGTATGCTCGAACTCGGGACAAATCGGCCAAGACGAAATCCTTGAGGCGATTGCTTCATTACGCCGGCAGCGATTTATCCGTGACGGTGGAAAAAACAGCGTTCTAGAGCTAAATCTCGAACATATTTCGGAAGTCAAAACAATGCTGGGACGCAGCTAATGTCAGTTTCTCCCGATAAATTGATTGCCAATAATCTTCAGTACATGATCCAGTCTGAGCTTGATAAGATTGGGTTGCTTTGCCGAGTATTTTCGAGAGCTAAAAGTGTTGAATCCATAGAGAAGAAAATTAATAAGTCGGCTGGTAAATATACCTCTACGGGCAAGAAAATCCAAGACGCTTTCGGCGTGCGAGTAGCTTTGTATTTCCCTGACGATCAGGACGTAGCTATGGATGTTCTGAAAAACTCGTTTAGCTATGATGAGCTCTCATCAACCATCGACACTCCTAATGGCTCGGTATTTACCGCAAACCGTTGTAATCTGATATTTAAGCTGCCTTCTGAGATGTCCGAAAACAGTACGCTCTTGGATTCTTATAATGTACTGGACGATACGTTTGAAGTTCAAATTCGGACGGTTCTCTCTGAAGGATGGCACGAGGTTGAACATGATTTGAGGTACAAGTGTCAAGATGACTGGTCTGGATATTCAGATCTAGGCCGCGCGCTTAATGGTATCTTTGCAACTCTCGAGACCTCAGACTGGGGGATGATGAAGCTATTTGAGACACTAGCCTATCGTCATTATAAAGCTGGTGAATGGAGTCAAATGATTCGAACCAAGTTCCGATTAAGGTCTGAAAGTGACCTCAGCAAAGAGTTGTTAGACAAGTTACAGCTCTATCCTGAAACAGGTAAGAAAATATTTCGGATTAATAGAGGAAATTTTTTAAGCAGAATAATAAAACACAAGGTCGAGCTTCCAATCAATGCTGATAATATAATTTATATCGGTAATTATCTCTATGCAGGTAACGCTCCAATCCTGGATATAACACCACAGCGTATTTTGCGCATCCTTGAAGACTCCGGCTTAGAGCAGTTTGGGAAAACTAGACCTCGAACTTAATCCTCAGAATTCCACTGAGGGGTTCGTCACTACGGTGGGCGTCTTAGGACTGGCACTGTGGGTATGTTGCATTATGGGACTGCTGGTGGGAGCGTTGCGCCCCAATAGTGCGCTCTCGCCTACTCATTCAGAAGAAGATTAAACATGGCCACCCGAGGGTGGCCATGGTCAAGCGTTGATGAGTTGTCTGGCAAGTGCCATTTCTACGGAATCGCCATCCTGGTTCAACGAGTCCAGCCCGGACTCTGGAGCATCCCCTGACGTGCTCTGCGATACGGCGATCTTCTTGGCCATTAACTGCAGGCAGGTGATCTGTGAGCTGCCGATGTAGCCGAAAAAGATCACGCGGACGTCCTGCTTCTGTCCGATCCTCCATGAGCGCCTTGCCGCCTGTTGCACCGTGTAGACGTTGTAACCCGTCTGCATGAAGGCAATGGTCGGAAAGTCGAGCAGATCCAGACCTGTTTTTACGAGCTCCGGGTTGGTGATTAGTACGTCGACACCTCGATCAACCTGGTCGAGGATCCAGTCCTCGCGCCTGGCGGTGTCCACCGATGCACGCAGCACTGCCACCTTCAGTCCCGATTGCTCGAGCACCCGCTTCATGCGGCTCGTGGTGTCTCTGGTACCCGTGTAAACCGAGTAGGCCAGAACCTTGCGGCTCCGGGCTTTTTCAGCAAGACATAGGTCCAGAAGCGCCTGTTCCTTCGGCATGAGCTCGTCGTCATAGAAGACCGACGGCACGAAAGCCAACGTGTCTCTGGATCGGGGATGTTTCACCACCTCAGGTCGAAAGCAGCAGTCCGGCCATGCCAACAGCACGTTCAACACCACCCCTAACAGCGTCATATCTCTTCGGGCCAGCGCCTGCCGAAGCTCGACGGTCAATGTCTGGGCAAGCTTACGGTGAGCCGCCTCCTGGCCTGGAGACATCGGTACGTCAATGAACTCCTCCCGGTAACCAGGTAGCACGTTGCCGCCGATATCCTTGAGTTTCAGAAACACAGTGAAGGGTAGAACGAAGCGGTGAATGCCTTTCGGGCCGAACCCCGGAGCTTTGACCGTCCGCACTGAGAGTTTCTTACCTTTGGCAGTCTTGTGAGAACTGCCATCACGCTCGGTGTAGATATCCTTCAATACCCCGTGATCCCGCATAAAAGACATCGCCGCCGGCGCCATGCTTCCTCGCGCGTTGGGCTGATAGCCGTCCTCAATCATACGTCTGGTGAGGATTCGGAACAGGAGATAGAACAGATCGTCTGCATACCCGCCCATCAGGGTGCCGGTCAGCAGCACAGTCTTTCGTGCTTTGGCTGCGAGCACGCCCATAGCCTGACCTTGTGCCGATCCACTGTTTTTGTACTCGTGCCCCTCGTCCACGACCAGTAGGTCGAAGCATCCATCAGGTAGGTAGCGCTTGATGAACTCGGTGGGTTGGTAACCCCCCTCGCCGAACCCGAACTCGATGTTGGCCATCGCACGCTCCATGCGCTTGGCTTGGCGGTCGCTGAAGATGAAATTGCCTTTGGCGTCCATCAGGTTGATGAACTCAGAGACATTGTCCAGAAGCATCGAGGCAAGAAAGTCTTCGCCGAAGTCAGATAAAAGCCGTTCTGCACGAACAGGTCCGATTGTAGGGATGCGACACATCGACTTTAGGATCGTGTTACGGCGGCTCCCGCCATCCGATTTGCCCGGACGCATTAGCGTCCATAAAGCGGCATCACAGTGGTCGCAGCGTCGACGTCGCTCTTCACGCTGAAATTCCTCAGCAGTGATCAGATTGCCTTCCTGGTCCTGGAGCAGACGTCCACAATCTGGACACGCTGCCAGGTTCCTACTACCGCCGGCACGTCGTTGCCAAAAGGCCAGGCGCCAGTGGAATCCCATCCGCATCCGCACACGGCCGAGAATAAAGAACTCCTGACGTCCGTCGTAGGTATCACCCAGTTGATCGCGCAGCTTCAGCAGCTTGACCAGGGTATCCGGTCCGTTGAGCACCCAGACGCGAGCGTCAGGGATGGTTTCGAGGATCTCGCGCCGCCACTTGTAGACCAGGTGCGGAGGCGCGATGATCATCGTCCTGCGATAACCAGCTCCCTGCATGACTGCAGCGAGAGCGATGGCCATCATTGTTTTGCCGGTACCCATCTCGGCATTTATGATGCCAGCCTGCTCATTCTGATCGAGCAAAAGCGCGGCAATTGCTTGGACCACTTGAGCCTGCGCTGGGAAGGGCTGTCGTTTGAGACCGTCCATCACCCGCTGCCGAGCCGGATTGTCGAGGCCGGCATAGACCGGCGGGTTTGAGCGGTTGAGAGATTCCAGAAGTTCGTCACCAAACTCCTCGATAAACTCAGTGAGCCCGATGTTCAAGATTGGCACACAAGGGAGGTCTGCAGGCGCATCCAAAGGCAGGTCGTTCATGATGTTTCTCCACTCATTGGTTAAACAGGGCATGCACGACACCACCAAGGGTATTGTTCATACCCTGAGGTGCGGTTAGATGATTAAAAAGTCTTGGTAAAGTTTGTTAGTAGTCAGATGGCAACATGACTGTTGTTGCTGAGCGATCAGACTCGGTAATGATCCAGAGTCTGGTCTCATCCTCTGCGTCAATGTCATACCCGGAAAACAATCGGCCATCAGCACTCAGTGCTTGCTGGTTGCTGTTCCAGTCGTCGTTCGAAATCTCGCCCCAATCGCTTGTCGCGTGACGCCGCAGGTACTGCCTCACGTCGAGAGAGCTATTTTGGAGCAGACTTTGAACGCTGTGCGTGAGCATCACACGGCCCATTTCAAATGACGGGTCCTGACTACGTGCAACAGTGTTTGAAGTAGTTTCGTTTGCAACTGATGTTGTCGCATCCGAGCTGATGGTCAGTGCGTAACCTAGATAGGTTGAGCCTGGCGTCATATCCCATGCCCTAATCCTGGGCACAAAACGATCAGTCAAGATCCGGGTCTCAATCACGTTGCCGTCCTCGTCCTCAGTGAATTCGGTCTTGGGAACCTTATCCTTGTAAGTGTCGCCCTTCAGCACCAGGACACGTCCGGAACGAGAGGTCACTACACCGGTTATGGCTCCGGCAGCGAGTGCCAGTGCCAGGTGCCACCGTGAAAGTGCCTTCACGGGCGCGCGCGGTTGAGCGCCAGTCTGGCCAAAGTGCAGCGTGAAATCAGGCCATAGGCCTCTCAGACGAAGAACCTCTTCACGGAATTGCTCTGGTTCAAGAGTGATTCGGTAGAAGTGTTCCAGATCATTGGCGATCGGCAGGACAGCGTATTGCTCCCATGGCCAAGTGGCCGGTAACAGATCAGCAGCTTGCTCCCCGGATCCGATTGCCCGCAAATGCTCACGCATTGCCGCCACTTCCCGGGGCCTTGCCAAATCCTGACGGCGTACCCTGATCCCGAATATAACGACCTGTTTGAATGTCCGGTCTACCGCAGCGCAGATCCGCAGTCCGGTAAAGTGATTGGTGAGCCAGCCACACAGCTCGTCGTCCAGCACGTAGTGAGGAACGATGAATACCATCACCCCTCCGTACTGAAGCAACGGCAGTGACCTTTGGTAAAACGCCTTCTCAAGCCTTCTGCGCCCGCTACCCTGGTACTGTGAAGCGCCAGAGTGGTCAGCGACCAGATCCCCGTAGGGAGGGTTGAGCCAGAGCATTCCGAAGGACTGTCGAGAGATCATGGTGTCCATCAAGTCACCCTGCAGCACTCGGTCCAGCAACGTTTTCGAGTGATCAGCGCGCTCTTTGTCGTACTCAACCGCATACGCCTCGGTTCGGTCGCGCTCCAATCGGTGTGCGACCTCAGCCAAAGCCACTCCTTCTCCCGAGCACGGATCAAGAATCCGCATCCGTCCCGAGGTCGCTGGCAACAATGCCTGCAGAGTGCGCTCCAGAGTCAGTTCGTCAGTCGGGTAATAGCCGTTGCGTGCAAAATTACGGGCAAGCCGTGAGAACATCAAAGCCATGGTTGGCTCCTTGGACTGGTGGGCGTGAACTACGCCGTAACTTCAGTGGTGAGTTTCCCTGCGCGAATCAGTTCGCCCAGAGCTTTTTCGAGCACGTCCAGCTGCAGCGACAAACGCCAGGCTGTCACCGAGCCAATAGCTCCCGGTAGCGGTTGCAACATGTTGTGCGCAGTAAGGACTTCCATCACCGGCTCACGCCAATGTGGAAGGAACGGAAGAGGGCAAGTGTCTACGATCAGCGGCCACAACCTATCGAACGGGTCTTGGGCTTGATTGATGAGCGCGTAAGCAGAATGGTTTGCTCTATCCGGCTGCGAGCAACGCTGATCAAACAGCCATAAGTGCAGCAGGCTACCGAAGAGCGTTCCGCGAAGCTGGCGAGTGGTGCGTTTTTCCAACAGATCCGTATCAGGGAACACCGGGATGCGTTGGTCATTCATGACGATGTGGAACTGGTCCAGGCCGTTCTCGGTGGTACCGAGTGTGAGTCTGGCCAGAAACTCCTGCATGGCCGTGTCGCGGCCCCAGGCTGATAGAAATATCAGGTTTCGCTGCTCGTCACAGACGCACGCGTCGACGTACAGATCCGGGCATTCTTCGATGTGAAAGAGTTGAGTGCGGTTCGGCATTAGGTCCTCCAAAACAGGAGGGGAACCGCCCTGAGGGGCGGTGATGCCCCTCGGGATTCAATGTGTTTAGCGGATAAATTCGGGTTTATCGATTGCCGCCCGAGTTTGTTCTTCTGTCTCGTACTGCCAGCGACCATCAACGAACGCATCGCGGTCGAAGTCGTAAACTTCAAACATGACGTTTTTGTCGCATGGGTTTAGATGGGTGCAATACAGCTCACCCTCTGAATTCAAACCGGCTGCCCAGTGAGCCCCCAGTTTGAGTCGGTAACCCGGTCGACTCTTCAGCAGCATCGTGTATATCTCTAGGATCTGATCGAAACTCAAAGGCTCAGCAGCCACGAGTTTTTTCTCAAGCGGATCGAAGGTTACGGTGTTTGTTTGATACAACGGGCTTTGCCCAGCAATGAATATCTCGCATCGGAAGCGCGGTCGCATTGCTATGGCCGCGTCTGCCTGTTCTACGGTCAAGTCAAGTTCGTCGACCAGAATGTTCCAGATTTCAGAGTCAGGCGCTTCTTCGTTGTTGGTGAGTTGATCCTCAATGATATCCAGGATCGCTTTCTTGATATTTATGAAAAGCGGATGCATGTGATGCTCCTTCAGTTAGTAATGAGGAGCACCCATGAGGGAGCCCTCAGGGGATGTAAACGTAGAAAACGCTCAGTTCTGAGCAAGGTCAATAAGTGCTGAGATTCCAAATCTGCAGCTTGAAGTCAAGCTCATACCCGAGCTCGCCAAGGCGAACACATTGTTGCCGCAGACGCTTACGGTCTACAGTTGTGTCCAGCTTGACTGAACGTCCAATCGGCCAGATCGTGCCGAACAGCTCTGCATCAGCCTCATGTGCGGTGACCTGTTTCTCAGGCTCGGATCTCGACATCCCGAACGGTGCGTCACTGCCAGCAGAAACTGATCTTCTCGGAGTTGTTTGAATAGTCGGGCGAGGTTTGGTTGACGACGAGCCTCCCGAGGCTTCTTCGTCGAGTGGGTCAGTTTCGTTGTTGGACAGCCTCTCAGCCTCGTCTGCGCTCAGGTTGGCCACATCGTCCAAAGACATGCTGTCCAGCCTGGCGCGGACTTCGACCACTAATCTGCCGCCGTTTGTGTAGTAGGAGGGACGAATTTCGGTGATAACAAAATCACCTCGATATTTGCCCTCGTGGTACTGGTCCAGCAGCGCGTCCTTGATAACGAACTCACCGATGGACGTCGAAAGTCGCCCAACGTTGAAAGCGCCGTTGCGACCGCTGATGGTGCGTATGGCCAAATAGCCGGGCAGGTTGATCATGACTACTCCGGATTATCGGGCAGGCCACTAATATGGGAGCCCGAAAAAAAGCCCGAATATTCGGGCTTGTTCGTGGTTGCAGGTTGCTAACTGGGTCAGCAAAGATAGAGAGGCTTTTCATCCCTCAGCGAAATACACAGGTACGAATTACCGTGTACTGCATCAATGCGATGGAGTTTTAGCTCCAGCCATTCACGCCCTGAGCGGTCACCGTTAGGTGGGAAACGATAGATACCGAAGTCTATCTGGGTTTCATCGGGCTGCAGGTGGAGTTCGCGATACGCTTCGAGTACGACGTCGCCTAGGCGAGTGCCGACTTCTGCCATATGTGATGGGGCTTCCAGGTGAACAGATTCATTCCATGCGGAAGGCGTCAGCACAACTGGCAATTTCAGCAAAGTAGATGGCAAGTGGTTTATGGCGGTGGACATAGTAGTTCTCCAGGTGCGGGTAACCACCTGGCCCGACCGGGTGGTGAATTACCCGGTCAGGTTGGTTTTCGTTCTTGAGAACGTTTGGTTAGAGTCTTTCTATTACAGCGGATGGGCTATCAGGATATATATCTATCCCGCACCATTCCCGAAGAGTCCAGTAAGACTTGAGGAGTGCAGCATCTTCAATATACGAGCTGTGGTCCGGTGTGAAATTCTCAACGTGGTCCAATAGGGCCAAGTCTTCGAGCTTGTCCAGGACATCCTCCCAATACAAACTGGAAAAGCGATCCGGCGGCGTATCTTTGTTCAAAACCTGTTGATAGATACTATCTTGAGTGTGTGCTTTTGAGATCAGCAAAGCGAGCTCAAGTCGCAAGGTTAGTCTATTAGTATTACTGTCCATAGGAGCTCCAATATAAGGGCCCCGGTCCCTTAAGGGTGGGGGCCTTAAGGGTAAAGTAGAAGGTTTAGTGTCAAGAAGTGATCACCATACCTGCCATTGCAAGAAAAGTGGCGACCAGTCCTCCTGCGCCGATCTGTGTCAGTAGTTGAGCGGAGAGCTGTTGTCCGAATTCCAGAAAAAATATGCTTAGCACTGTAAGCACGAGTGTAGCGATAGCGAATTTCATGAAGTCGTGACCTACTTTGTGGAGAAAAGAAAAGGCGCCTGCAGGGCGCCTTGAGGTTGTAAAAAATCTATCAAGCGGCTTGTTTCTCTCCTCGTCCTGCGCGAGCTGGTTTTGCTCGTGTTGGCTTAGGGGGAGTAGCAGCTGGAGTAGCCACATCAGTTGGTTCGCTTGAGGCAGACGCCTCGGATTGAACGACTGGGGTAGCTTCGGACTCTGAACTTTCAGAAGAGGCAGATGCTTCTTCTTTCTGCGGAGCCTGATAGACGTATTCACCTTCAACTTTGATCCAGGCAAGGTACAAGAGACGGCCTTTGAGGCTGACACCTGCTTGGCCCTGCTTAGCACCACTGCTGTAAGTAAAAACATCAGCCCAGATATCGCCGATCCGGAAAGAGACAAGAACCTTCTTCTCGGCAGCAACAGCTTCCTGGCAACGGCGAATCAGCTTGTCAGCTTCAGCACCAACCACGTTGCAGTCGATGTAGGCGTACTCAGGTTTCTCAGATGTGCCTTTGAGGGCAGCTACTGTCACAGCCATGAAAAGAGCGCCCTTACGAGGCTTCACTTCACGAATGCGGTTGAGATAGCCAATGCCGACGGTGTGCAGGTCGAAGTATTTGGTTTCGTTGGTAGAATTGCTCATGATGTATCTCCAGTTTTGAGTGTTCAAAGCGGAGATACACTTCGCCCAGGGGGAAGGTATTCCCCGCATGGGTGGTAAAGCGAAATTTTACGACAATCAATGCATGAATCTGAACGCAGTAAGCATAACGCCTACAGCAGCAGTCAGCATGACAGCCATACGAATGGTGAGTTTCAGTTCGAGTCTAGACTCAAGATTGTCGATGTCGGCTTTTGTCGCGAGTTGCGTTTGCATATCCGACTCCAGAGCATCGACGACTGCAGCGGCGCGGTCTTCCGGAACATCGATTGAAATCAATGCTTGGTACAGCGCAATACTGCTTTTCATGAAGGTCTCCTGCTGGGCACGAGACCAACCCTACGGGAAAGGTCCCGATGGGGTGAGAGAATCATTGTGCATCCATCAACCAGATAAACTGATCAACCGTTCGCGCTTCCGAATGCTTTGCGAACTGGGGGTTGGATTAATGCGAAAAACGCATCGTAGTCATGAAATCCAGACTACCTCGGGCATGTTGCTGACAACGTCAGCGGTACATGGCTTTAGAATCCTTTAAGGGCGATTCGTTTGTCAACCCTCCAAATGAAAAAAGCCCCTCAATACATGAGGGGCTTGCCAAGGGTGGGGAGTATTAGGCAATGAGCTGGTCCAAAGGACCCATGACAGGGGCCTTGACTGGTGGTTCAGCATTCTGCTTTTGGGATGTTTCAAGCGCCTTCGATGCGCGAGATTTCCGGGGTTTCTTTACGGGTTTGGCTTGAATTTCTTGCATGTGGTGATCATACCAGCCAGCAAGATCGACGTGTTTGCATCGAGCCAATGCCGGCAGGCGGTATTGTTCCCACTGTTCGTTGGACATCACAGGTTCAGGCATTGTCCTGACTTGCTGTGGTGCGACTTGCACTGGTTCAGGATTAGACTTATGAGTGACTGCACGGATGCATTCACGCAATGCTGTACCAACCATAACGCCAAAACGAAAGCTTGCTGTACTCATGATGTTTCTCCAGGGAAAATTGCGGAGAACACCGCCCGAGAGGGGAGTGATTCCCCGCTGGGTGAGTGACGCGTTTAATGTGCATCCATCGGCGTTTGAAACACCGATCGTTCGCGCCTCCGGAAGCTTTGCGAACTTTAGGTTGGATCAATGCGTAGAACGCATCGTAGTCGTGAGATCCAGACTACCTTCGACGAATAGTTGATAACTCCAACGCCTTAATCCACAAAGCTTTGAGGAAGTTACGGATAGGTTTGCTTGCGTATAACATTTCTTGTTGACGCCATTGTTCATTCATAAGCTCCCATTCCTCATCACTCATCGCGAGGGCTGGATCACTTATTTCAAAGACTTCAGCATCAGTAAGGTCACAATCTTCAGGTCCATAGTGCTCATAAACCTCTGGCCCAGTGAACTCAAAACAACCGCATGGGCAGGTGTCTTCAGTAAGGCCGTGACTGCAGATTCCATGGCTTCGATTAACTTCCCTTGCCTCCTTGATTTCTGACGGGGAAAGATAGTCATAGTCCAAGCGTGCATAGCTAAATGCATCTGCTGCTTCAAGCGCCAGTTCGTCATCGCCGAAAGTCTCAATCATCTGAGAGCAGAAATGCTCAAAGACCATTGTTTCGTATGTCGGAAATTGACGGCATGCCTCGCCATAAAGCATATCAACGCGTTTGGTGATTTCAGCATTCTGAGATGCTGAGTGCGTAGCCGTGTGATTTGCCATGGTTTATCTCCGTTCAAATAGTAGAAAACGGAGACACTTGTCCCTAAGGGAAAGTGTTCCCCGAGGGCAGGTGAGTTACATGACATGACTCAGCCAGGCCGAGTGCAGAGTTGCGAAAGTAGGGTGCGAGGTGAAATATGCATCCATCGGTAATCAATACCGACCGTTCGCGCCTCCGGAAGCTTTGCGAACTCGGGGAAGGATCAATGCGTGGGACGCATCGTAGTCGTGAGATCCTGACTACCTGGGCATGTTGCTGACAACGTCAGCGGTACATGTCTTGAGAATGTGAATTCTGGGAAGGCTTGTCAAGCACGAACTGTCGGAATTGACCACGATCAGCTTTAGGTGCTTGTTTCAGAGCTCTCTACGACAGTATCTTCCTTCGTCTTGACTAGGTTCGCAGGCAGCTATCACGGCATTTGTTGCATCAATCACGGACTGCAGTCGTCGAGTGATCATGGGGATTTCGTCATGCTCCAAGGCTCCGCCTACCCTCAGAATTGCGGCGAGTTCTAACGCGGCCTGAGCTGCCTGGTTTTCAACTGTTTCTGGTCTTACTGGAGACTGCTTCGACGCCAGTTTAGTGACCGCCCAGTCAAGCACTCCCTTCAATAAACTCATTTTCAATCCTAATAACGACGAACGCAGGTTGCAGCGTTCCTTACTGACTTAGCCCCGCAAAAGCGAGGCGTACTTAGAGCTTTTTTTGTTCACAATAATCAACGACCTGTTGGAAGCGTTTCACGTGAATAGGCGCTCCAGCAGGCTGAAGACACCATGTTTCGAAAGGTGACTCTAATGGGAATCGTGCTGAGAGCTATCTCATTTAATGACGATAGCTCTCAGCCGAAGTGTACTTTGCTACAACTTGTAAAGTTTGCCACCTGTGAGCGTTAGCTCAGCGAGGATCCCTGGGCATTGATCGCACGCATTGCTATATCGACATCACCCGGCCCGTCGTCGTGGCTTGGGCCAGTTATCAAAAGGCACGCATTCGCGCACAAAGGGAACCCTTTTTTTCACCGGTGGGCGCCGGCAGCGAGAAGTGGCTACCTCGGAAGGTAACCTGGTCATCCAGTTTTGCGAGATGACCAGGTTACCTGCCGAGAGAGTCGGAAGTGTTTTTAAAAAAAAGTGGACCGCAACACCAGTGCGGCCCTTAGACGATTATGCATCGAACCTTCTGTGAACTCTGTGTGCCTATGAACCCGCTTTCACGAGTTAGACGGCTGCGTGTCTGCTACTGAACAGGGAGACACAGGGAGAATTCACAACAAGATCTGTACGCCCCTCCCGATGCTTTGCGTACTTTGGGGAAGGAGAATGAAGGCAAGGCCTACTTCTCCAGGGTGTCACTGATGACCGTCAGTGACCAGCGGGGTGGAACTGGTAATAGCTCCATTGTGGCACATCATTTGTAAGCCCGCTATAACCAGCCTCTCAGCTGCTTCTGGCAGTAGCGGCTCGCGGCTTGGCTGACTTGCCTGAAGATTTTTTCTTCCCTGTACCAATGTTCACCGTCCCTTTGCATTCGGGGTAGCGGGAACACGCCCAGAAAACGCCCGAGGATCCCTTACGCTGGGAGGTTTTCGCACTGCATAAAGGGCACTTGGGACCTTCTGGCACTTTGATCGACAAGGTGGTGCCTTTGTATTGTTCGACGAGCCTGGTGATCCAGCTCGATTGTCTGGCGATAAAATCATCGAGCGTCAGGGTGCCTTGCTCGATCATTGTAAGCGCTTGCTCCCATATCGCGGTTGTGCCGGGATCGGCCACAGCAGGAGGGACCGCATCAATCAGCGAGAACGCTGCTTCAGTTGCTCGCAGTGAGCTGCCTTTCTTGATGAGTGACCCCCGGTCTATCAAGCTCTGAATTGTGGCTGCGCGAGTTGCTTCAGTACCAATACCAGTGGTTTCCTTGAGCTTTTGAGCCAGTCGAGGATCCTTGACCAGCTTGGCAATGGTTTTCATCGCTTTGATCAATGTACCTTCGGTGTAAGCCTTGGGCGGCTCGGTTTTCAGCGATTTGAGGTGCAGGTCCTGAACGTCACACCGAGTACCACTTTGCAGCACTGGCAGGATCTGAGAGCGGCCACCACTTTCCTCAGCCTCCTCTTCGGACGATGCAGAAAAAAGAACCTTCCAGCCTGGGACCACTATTCGCTTGCCCACTGCTTGCAGTGGAACTGCATTGCATTCGAAGGTGGCCACGGTCCGGTCGTACTCATGGGTAGGCATGAACTGCGCAAGGAAGTGAGCGCGGATCAATTCATAGACCTTGCGTTCCTTCTCAGACATTGCTGAAAGGTTTGCTGGTTCAAGCGTGGGGATTATCCCGTGGTGGGGACCAGTGATTTTTTTGTCATTCCATGCCCGGGAACGTTGCTCTGGATCGAGCAATTGCAGCGTCTTACCGATAGACGGATCAGTTCGGTTCAGCGCATCGAGGACCATGGGGACTTCATCAAACATGCTCTCTGGCAGGTATCCGCAATCGGTCCTTGGGTAGGTCGTCGCCTTGTGAGTTTCGTAAAGTGACTGTGCTACGTCCAGCGTCTCTTGCACACCCATCCCAAACTTTGCAGAGCACACCTCCTGAAGGGTGCTGAGATCGAACGGGAGCGGAGCTGGATCCTTACCTCGCTTTGTATCAACAGAAACAGTTGTGGCAGCCCGGCTACTTTTCAGCGCGGCCAGTGCGGCTGCGGCAGTAGCTTGATCAAGGCAACGGCCTTCCTCATCTACCACGTACTCATCGGCGACCCATTTCGCCAGAAACGATTGTCCTGCCGTCCATAGCTGAACCTCGACACTCCAGAACGGTTTGGGTATGAAGTTCGAGATCTCCCGGTCGCGGTCGACCACTAGGCGAAGGGTCGGTGTTTGAACGCGGCCCACCGAGAGCACACCGGTGTAACCGGCCTGTCGGCCGAGCAGGGTGAATAGCCGCGAAAAGTTCATACCGATGAGCCAGTCCGCTCTGGAGCGAGCGAGCGCAGAGAGATACAACGGGTAGGTTTCAGAGCCTTGTTTGACGGTGTTGAGTGCCTGGCGGATGGATGCCTCATTGAGCGCAGACAGCCACAGCCTTTGAATCGGTCCCCGGTAGCCACAATACTCGATCAGTTCGCGCGCGATCATCTCCCCCTCGCGGTCAGCGTCTGTCGCAATGACGAGTTCGGTAGCCTGCTTGAGAAGCTGCTTGACGATCTTGAACTGACTGGAGGTTTTCGGCTTTACGAGCACCTTCCATTCCGAAGGCAGGATTGGAAGTGTGTCCAAGCTCCAGTTTTTTAGATGCTCGCCGTATGCATCGGGCGGAGCTGTTTCCAGCAAATGTCCGATTCCCCAGGTGACGGCCACACCGTTGCCTTTGATGCAGCCGTCGCCCCGGGTTTTGGCTCCCAGGACGGCAGCGATGTCTTTACCCTGGCTGGGTTTCTCGCAAAGATACAAACGCATAAGGACTCCGATGAGATCTTGCTACTCAAAGGGGAACGTTGCCTGTAATCCTCGAATGACGCCTTAGTAAACCATGAATTGGTCAGTAAGGGTTTGATCGCTCATACGCTTGCGTTTATTTGTGGGGTAGGCCGAGATCACATGATGGTGAGCAGCACATAAGGCATTTTGAGAAATCTGCCACAGCAGCCTAGTGATTTTCGAGCCAATCGAAGATGTCACGAAAAACTAACGCATTCGCTCAGCTCATCAAACTTTTCGTCTTTGAACACTAGGCCGAAAGCGCCTAGAAACTTGTCCGCAAATAGGTCTTTTGGGTGGTCACTAGATTTTTCTCTGTTCAAAGTCCTTGAGATAGAACTAACAAATAGGTCAGAAATCTGCATCAGTGGAGATATAGTTGAGTCCTCAGCTTCTACCACATCTATATAGACGTTGCCGTTGAATATCGATGTGGAAGCGTGCCGGAGCTGGAGCTCTATTTCCATCATTGATAGTTTGTCTTTAGACTCTTCTTCGGTATCTTTCCGAAACTGCAAGTTTCTTGGCAATATAGCTCTGCCAGACTGATTTTCTTGCTTGATGCCGGTGATAACCATGTGGTAAAAAAGCTTATTGAGCGTGTCATCTACGCTGTAAAGACCTGCCCTTAGAACACCAAGGCCTTTGAAAGATATTGAGGAGGAGTTCTCAATAAGCGTCCCAAGAAGTGCCAGATATTGACTGATGTTGTTCTTGTCGATCTCCTTGAAATGCATTTCGCCTTTGAACCCTATCTCGCTCTTCTTCAGGTTGATGGCTCTAGTTATTTTGATTGTCTCGTAACTTTTCAGGACCCAAAGGCTGCCGACCATTAAATATTTACCTGTTTTGCCACTCTCATCTGCATAGATGCAGTAAACCGGGTGAGAAGGTCGAACTTCAAGCGCCTTCTGTTTTTCTTCCTCCTCCAATGTGCCGCGATATTTCCTAACTTCTGGAGAGGCTTTGAAAAGGCCAAGAGTGTTCTGGACCTGAGCTCGAGCTCTCGTAATCGAATTAAGCTTTTCAAGCTGAGGATATTTATCCTCTGGTATCGGCCCGCCGGAATAAACATCAGACTGAAATGTTTTCCAGTACAAAGTCTGGCACTTGATATCCGAGTCCCGTGCTGATGGATAATGGTTCAGCACCCAAGCCACGCGATCCGTCAACCTAGACGGACTGTTGCCTGCTACAGCAGCTAGGACTTTGATTTTTTCGGCTTCGTTTTTGTCTGCAACGTTCTTTTGACTTTCTTCTGCTGTGAGAGATATTTGGGTTTCCTCATCCATGACAATGCCTCCTAGGCTTTTTGCCATCATTGAGCCAGCGTTGATTTCAGTCAAATTCTTTTTTTTAACAAAAGCCGATAAAATAGGTTATCACCACTTATTGCCGCTTATCGGTTTCGGCAACAGCGGGAGCATTTGCCGTTGCTTTCGTGACTGGATGAACGGCAAATGATTCGAACGCGATCCAACGATGAGAAGCTTATGCAGGAACTGACGAAATCCCAGCAGAATGATCAGCGCCGACTCACATCGGTCGAATTCCAGACGCTGGCCCAAGTTCCGGCCGCGGTCGAGTGGTTTGCCAACCTCGACAACCCTCGCACACGACGCGCCTACCAGAATGACCTGGAAGACTTCTGTGGGTTTGTCGGATTGGCTTCAGCGGATGAGTTTCGTGTGGTCACCCGATCACACGTTCTGGCCTGGCGTGCCCAGCTCGAGCATCGCGGTTTGGCGGGCGCCACGATCCGGCGCAAATTGGCCGCGCTGGCAAGCCTCTTTGATCACCTCCTGGAGAGCAATGCAATCGCCGGCGGCAATCCAGTACACGGGGTAAAACGTCCCAAGATAGAAAGCAACGAAGGCAAGACGCCGGCACTGGGCGATCACCAGGCAAAGGCGCTGCTCGAGGCGCCCGACGAAACCAGCCTGAAAGGGCTGCGGGACCGGGCGCTACTGGCTGTTCTTCTCTATCACGGGCTGCGCCGCGAAGAAGCGGCGCTGCTGCAGGTGAGCGATATACAGGAGCGACGTGGGATCCAGCATCTGAAGGTGCATGGCAAAGGCGGCAAGGTGCGATATCTGCCGATGCACCCGGTCGCGGCCGGGCGCATTCATCAGTACCTGGAAAGCTCGGGGCATCATCTGGCCAACAGGAAGGTGCCACTTTTCATCCCGCTGCGAGGCAAGCTGACCGGCACCGGCATCACGGCCAACGGCATCTATACCGTCGTGACGGCCTACGCGAAAAAGGCCGAAATTGAGGTCGACGGCCTGGGCGTGCATGGACTCAGAGCCACCGCAGCTACCAATGCCCTAGAGCATGAAGCCGATATTGCCAAGGTCCAGCTCTGGCTGGGGCATGCCAATATCAGCACGACCAAGATCTATGACCGGCGGGAGAACCGGCCTGAAGATTCACCGACCTATAAGGTGAAGTATTAACCATCTGGCCTGTCCTGAAATCGCGTGTAGATGCTTAACACCATCCGCACTGCATTTCGATGTGATCGCGGACAGCTCGACCGCTGTACATGACCAGCTTTCAGACTGGTTGAATCGGCTCATACCTGACACCTTGACCAAACTGAGGCGTGTTCTCTACGTACAAATCATGCCGTCCGACAATAACACCCAGCACTGGCCTGCCGTCCTTCCTTTTGGATGCCAATGCATGCCATTCACGCAGGTCTATACCAGATGGTGAGGGATTGTTCTCAGGGTGTGTATGCCACTCGCCCAAGGAGCGTATTTTTCCTTCACTATGCTCCCACCGTTTGTGCGCTATCGCGTCGTGCAGGTCTCGCACCCATCCCATCCATAGGACTGGCTGCATGGACGAAGCAGCACGATTCACGTTTATGAAAAGATTTCTTTTTATGAATTGGAGCGTAACGAAAGGCTAATTTCTCGGCTTAGTCTGTCGCTGACGATCTTGGGCGTATTACTTTCATTTTTAACTACATGCTGGGTAACGCGCCAAGTGCAGGCGACGGCTTCGCAGCGAATTCATTTTGGATCATCGCAGCGGTAAGCCAGCGGTCGGTGTGGCGCGATATTACGCTGCACAGCAAGCATTTTTTCGCGCCTAGGTTCCTTGGCGGGTGTTTGGTCGGGACACTCTGGCCGGACATACCAGACGGATTCGGTCCCAGTTTTAGAGTGCAGAGCTTGCCGCAGGCAAATTTCCATCGCGGATACGTTAGCTCAGCTACCCGACTTATACTGAAGAGGTTTTCAGGTTTGCCTGGGCCCAGTTCTCAGCGGTCGTGACTTGAATCGACTGCTGCTCGTTGAAGGTGCCTGCCTTAGGCCATGACACACCTTTGCCCTGAGCAAACACAGCACGGTACTTCTTGATGTGATGGGTGGGGTCTTTTTCCAATTCTTGAAGCAGGTACGGAACAGTCCATACGTTACGTTTGAATGGGCGACCCAATACGCGTTCGAGGAGGCTGGCGACTTCTCCGTACGTCACAGTGTCTCCCGATAGATACACAATTTCATTGCGAAAGCGGGGTTCAAAGTAAACGATTTCCGCTGTCAAGGCGCCGATGTCGTCTGGAGTCGTAAGCGTCACGCTAGTCTCAAGGCTGCCCAGTGCGTTCACGGTGTCGTTTTCGAAATCGACAACCTCGAATACAGGCTCGAACAGAAAGCTGGTGAACATCCCAGTCGATATGATTACCCATTCAGTTTTATCCTGGGCACGAAGCAACTCGCGTACATCAAGCTGAGCGTCGAACAGATCTTGAGGACTTCCCCGACCGATTACCTCGAAGTCGACACCGAACTGCCAGGGAAAGTATCGCTTCACACCGGACTTAAGGGCAGCAGTAGCCAGCTTCATTGGGGTTTCCCGGCCTGCAACCATGCCTGCACAACCGATTACGGTATCGAAGCGTGCGAATACCTCAGCCAACTGATCAATCGAGTCATTCACGAGGTCTGCGGCTACCATCTGGATGCCCAGGGTCCGAAGCTCATCGATTTCAACCTTTTTCTCAGAAATTTGAGTGTTGATGGTCGAGTCCCTGAGGAGGACGCTGATTGTGGAACCTGGCGCACGCTTTGCTACCCGCGCCAGGTTGCGCAAAACCGGCAGTCCTAGCTCACCGGCGCCTAGAACGAGAATGGATTGGGGGGAAAGCTGGGTCACTTCGGTCATGATTTCTCCTGAGACCTGTTGCCTGTAAGATGAACAAATGCTTGCACGATTAGGCAACGCTTGTAAGAAGGCACACCTGTGATACCAGACAACGAAATGTCCAGTCAGGAGGCTCTCAGCCAGGCTGAGACAATCTGCCGAACTCTTAGAGAAGACGATGATGGCGTTAGACGGGAAGTGCTTGCTCACGCAGGCAGTCGCTGGTCATTAGGCATCCTGCATGCCCTAGGGGTGTACGGCACAATGCGCCATGCCGAAATAAAACGGCAGATGACCGGGGTGACTCAGCGGATGTTGACCAAGACGTTGCGCGCCATGGAGCGGGATGGATTAGTGAGTCGGCGGGAGTTTGGTGAAATCCCCCCACGTGTCGAGTATGAGCTGACGCCGCTGGGTATGGAACTGTTGATCCGCATGTCCCCCATCTGGACGTGGGTTGTCGAAAACGTTGAGGATTTCCGCAAGGCACGGCGTAATTTCGACAGTCAGAATGATAAAAAGCCTGAATGGCAGATACCCACATCGACCCCATTAGGCTCAGAAGCGTCTGACTGATTGACACACTGCGCATCAGAAGCGCGGTGCCGAAGAATGGCGTAGTAACTGGTCAATCGCACCGACGCCCTGAGTTGGGCCCTCAGCATTAAGCATGCGACCATGCTTTGCACATAGCGACACCAGCTCAGGCGACGCCTGCGCTGGCTGTTAATGTTGGGCACAAATGCTGCTCAGTCGACACTACAAGGCCAAAGCATCGAAAAAATCAATAGTCTGATTAATTGCCAATAGATTGACTCGATTAGTCTCAGCAGGGTTATCTTCGCAGATGAAGCTGTGCCCTACTTCCTCATATATATATAAAAAATTTGGCACACCCACACGATCAAGCGCGTCCTTCATTTGCACGCTTTGAAAATATGGAACCTTCCGATCCTTTTTCCCGGCTAAAATCAGCATCGGCGAAGTTCGACACGTGGGGTGAAAAGCGGGACTGGCTGAGCGAAAACGAGCAGTGCGATCCTGGCCAGGCTCTGCCCCTATAAGCCTCCACTCCGGCGCATCATCTGGAATGTCAATTCCCAGCTGTAGCGCTTGA
>Ga0105244_10000258_pt1 | contig 53811 bp, 52 predicted proteins | sample KBSM44metaG_FD_80423 | JGI IMG/M metagenome (GOLD analysis project Ga0105244, IMG submission 80423) | Miscanthus rhizosphere microbial communities from Kellogg Biological Station, Michigan, USA - KBS M4-4 metaG | ecosystem: Host-associated > Plants > Roots > Rhizosphere > Soil | place...
CTGATGGCGGAATTGGTAGACGCGGCGGATTCAAAATCCGTTTTCGAAAGGAGTGGGAGTTCGAGTCTCCCTCGGGGCACCACATAGCAGTATCTGAGAGTCTCTACCAGCCTCTCAGACCCAAAGAAACCGGCCACTTGGCCGGTTTTTTTGTGCCTGTCTGCCTACCCCTGTCTCCCCTTATCCGTTGTATCCCTGTATCCCTGCTTGTATCCTGAGAAAAATACCGAACTTTGGGATACAAGGATGAAACGCGCAGACATCAAGCGCCGCCCCCTCGCCGATACCACGCTCGCAGGGCTTGAGCCTGAAACAAAGGAATATCGAGAGCTGGATGGAAACGGCTTATATTTCCGGGTCAAACCGGACGGGGGCAAGTCATGGCAACTCCGATACAAGCGGCCTGCAGGTAACTGGGCATGGATGGGCCTCGGCGGCTATCCAGAAGTCAGCGGCGCACTTGCCCGCGAAAAAGCAGCCGATCTACGAAAGGTTGTCAGTAGCGGTGCCGACCCTCTTGAACAAAAGCGCTCGGCAAAAGCAGCAATAGATGCCGCTCGAACTCGAACCTTTAGAGCAGCTGCGGAAGCTTGGCTAAAGGCAAAGGAGGAGAAAGGTCTCGCTCCCTCCACCCTCAATAAAATCCGCACCTACCTCGACAAAGACATTCTTCCAGCGCTTGGTGATAAACCTCTGGACGAAATAACCCGGACTGACTGTGCAAACCTCCAGGCCTCACTCGAAGCACGGGAGGCGCATAATGTTGCTGAAAAATGTCGTACATGGGTCAATCAGATTTTCGGCAGAGCAATCGGCTTAGGATTGACAGAGAACGATCCCGGTAGCCGTCTACGCGACATCGCGGCTCAAGCACCGAAGACTCAACAACACCCTCATTTGCTAGAGCCTGAACTCGGCGAATTTCTCATCGCATTAAAGAATACCCCCAGCAGACTCACCGCCCGGACGGCAGCATGGCTATGCATATGGACAGCCTCGAGGCCTGGGATGGTTCGTCTAGCGGAGTGGAAAGAGTTTGATCTTGATAAAGCTCTTTGGACTACACCCGCCTCGAAGATGAAAATGCGCCGAGATTTCGTGTGTCCTCTTCCGCGCCAAGCACTTGTCGCACTTAGAGAGCTGCACTCTTTAACCGGGCGCAACCGTTGGCTATTTCCTGGAATTGGTGCGAAGAATCCGACCATCAGCGAGAACACGGTCAACAAAGTATTCGCGACCATTGGCTACAAAGGACGTCTTGTTGGGCACGGCACGCGGCACACCGCCAGCACGCTGCTTCGTGAACATGGATGGCCTAAGGAACACGTTGAGGCGCAATTAGCCCATAAAGAAGAGGGCATCTCGGGGGTGTACAACAAAGCTCAGTACCTCGAACAACGGGCGGCCATGATGCAGTGGTATGCAGATCATCTGGACAAGTTGCAGAGTGGGGGCGCTGTGCAGGGCCAGCTCGGACAGGCCGTTTGATCATGCGAATCCTGAATCCTCAAAAACGCGGTGTGCCGCGTGTTCCATGTGTTCCAAAACCGGCGAAAGCCTTTAACTTCGCGGCTTTCAAGGGTGGAACACAAATAGCGCTCAACTGGAACACATGGTCGATGGAACACAAAAGGTGTTCCAGAATCGGCAACAAAGGCGAGCAGGACTACCCTCTTCTCTCGGGAGGCCTCACACCTCTGCCAGGCGCAAGCGCCCGCATTTTTAGGTCCACGGAAACGGGGCGAGGGGGTGAGTGTTGAATAGTAAATTTTACTTGAGCGCGCCTCTCAACATTGAGGGATGGGAGATTATCGAAACATTTGAGCGATTCACGCTGTACGACGAATTTGCAGAACGCATCGATGATGCACTCGAACTCATACTAGAGGGCCAAGAGCACTGGGCGAGCCACCTGATAGATGGGGAGTGGTCCAAAGAGTCCATTCGGGTTCTAGAAAATGTCAGAAGGCTCTCGTACAACATATGCCAGAAATTTGAGCGATCCAGTGATGATTTACCCCGATGCATCCACTATTCGATCGGGGAATCGTCCAATTCGGGCATTACTGATAGCCAATACATTGCTGCACTGGCGATTGATCAAGCTTGTCGTGTCATTGAGACACTAGAGAGATGGTTGAGCGGCTTCGACAAGGATCTATGTGCGGGACACTCTGAGTATCTTGCGACTCTGATTGCAGATGCGTCAGTCGACTTTGTGGCGCTTGTGGAAGAGGTACGTCTCGAGCAACCTCATCTGGAAATCGAATCTAGGGAGAAGGCAGCCATCTTGATGGGTAAGGCGCGGTATTACATAACCCTGGCAAACGTATATGCCTCTCCACTTTTGAGCTGCGCAGAAAAGATCCGAATCACCTCGACCGCACGCAAGGCGGGTATCAGTTCGGCGGCGGTACGTCGCGAGGCCACAATAGATCGCAATCAAAGCATTTGCGACCACGCTAAGCGCCTACTAAGTGATGGGCGGTCGGAGAGAGAGATTGTAGGTATTATTGCTGGCACTGACTCTGCGCTTAAGACACCCGCTGGCACTATCAAGCTTTCCACAAAACAAATCCGTAACATTTTAATCAAAGGGGGACTATTTCACTCGGGATCAGCGAAATAGGTTATGCGCCTGAAACCCACCTAAACTGCTATCTTTCTCCGCGATGACTTTATGATTGAAGGGATTGGTTTAGGCAAAAATCTATGCATCCCCAACAATTAAGAAAATTAGCCCCACATGCGGAACATAGTCAAAATCACTTCGCAATTTGAATACCATCCATCCTGGACAAAAAATAAATTTTTCATCTATCAATCGAGATGATTGGCAGCCCTTTTTCTACAAGTATCTCGTTTAACAAATCAACTGCTTCGAATCTCAGTTCATTGAGCTTTTGAATAACGCTCCTGTCTAATATCTCAATAACCGCAGGGTGCTCTAGAATTGTCCCAGCACGTAGCAATTCTGTCGCAACTTCTCGCGCCTTCTGCAGCTTTCTAGCAGCCCCGCCAAGCCCTTTTGGTTTTTCTTGTGGAACTCGGGCCTGATCAATCACTCGCCCCTCTCGATCTTTCAGACAACCAGTCGAGATAGCAGCTTTCGTTGCAGATAACGCGTCAATAAAATCAGTAGCTCTATTCTCTAATTGAAATGGCGTTCGTATTGCTGGGCGATCAAATGCCATGGATATAATTCTATAATAATGCTCATCTTCGCTATATGCATTACGATACTTAAGTACATTCTCATAATATCTATACATAAAGTCTGGAGAATCATTTAAAAAATCAACATAATCCTCCCAAAACATTAACGAAATGGTAAGACCGTTACTCTTCTCATTGATCTTTCGAACGTACTCCTGAAGATCCGCATCTCTCGGACCAGTAGTACTTATTACAAAACGCTTTAACTTTGGACTAAAATCTCTGGCCGACTTTACCTCCTCATCAATTTCAGCAAAAGTCAAAGTATTCGAAGGAGCATCAGCTCCAGGCTTCGTTTTCCAAGTACGTTTTTTACACTGAATCCCGGTATGCTCACCCTGCACATAGTTATAACCATACACATCAACTCCTGCCTGCACTTGACCCTGACGACCATTTCTCTCCGCATACTCGTCTTTCCACTTAGATTTTGCGATATCCAGAGTTAGCCTTTCAAAATCCTGCCAATAGGCAGGAGGCATAATATCAACGACCAGATTTCCCATCTACTCCTCCTCAAACCCAGCACTTAGCAAGTGAAACCAATCTGTACCAGCACACCTTAGAAAAAATATGAACCCCGAAGACTTTTATTAAATCTTCTGCAGATACTCCTGAACATCTGGAACCGAAATAATCTTAATTTCAGATTTTCCAAAACCAAGCGGAAAAATTGGATTAGAAGGATCAAGCTTTATAAAAAACTCCAAAAGCGCGACACTTGAACCAACATATCGAACCACCACGTCCGAAAACAACTCAGTAATTATTTCTGCGGAATTGCTGGACTTACTGTGTATCAACTCATTCCGTATCCGCTCCAAATTTTTGAAATCCCCCCAAAACTTCTGATCCGTTGGAGACCCACACGCCAATATCTCTGGAAGTATCGTTGACACTTTCTCTGACGTGGGAATCCACCGCTCAATTTGCTCCTTACCATAATGTTCAACAACACCCTTACCGTTGGTTTTTTTATAAACATAGGCGTCGGGAATACTTGCATTACAGAATGACTCTACCGCCTTATACGCAAAAACGACAGACTTCTGAATCTCCTCAAGAAAATCGTAAGCTATCTTTACATCAGACTCAAAAATTGTATCCCGATCATTAGCATGTTTTTTTATTACCTCTCGCTTATCATCTGCTGCGACCATACATTTTTTTGATATACTTAGCGAAAGCGATATTTCATTTGGAATTGCAATCGAAATATCTTTACCATTAAACTTTGCCGTAACAAGCTTTTGAAAAAAAGCTACGCCATTGTCTTCTTGATCATGAAAACCAATAGGTTTATTAGACCGAATATCCGGACTTGGAACTGAACGACCGCCTTCTTCAGAATCGCAGGTAGTGTGAACGCACACCATTATAGTATTTTTCTCTAGCTTCATTTCTATCCCGCCCACAAAATATTATCAACGTCAACAAGACATTATTATCTACGTACAAGTCACTACTTAAGCCACTCATACTCCCCCTTGAGTCCAACTACTCAAGCTATGCAAATTTGTATAGAACGATACATCTTTATAACCAAAGGGGAAAAGAAAAATCATTGAAAGTTCGCGCTTCTCCTAATGGCAGCTTGTCATTGCTAAGGCATTCCAAAAAACGATTTTTTGGAGCATACGTTTCCAGCCGACATGCAGCCACTGTCCGTTTGCCGCCCGTTTCGCCGGTCATGGCTACGCAGCCTCGTGTCTGAGGCTCTTACAAACGCTTGCACCATGCAAACTCTTACAAGGAAGTGAACCGCCGTTCATTTCCCTTTTGACCAGTAGCGTTAGCCCTGTAACTCTCCACGACTACAGGAAACGCTAAATGACTGTCGCAACGCTCCAATCCATCATTCCGCTCTCACCCTCTGCCACTGATTTACTCACCCCCGATCAAGTGGCCGCTACTCTGGGCCTGTCGCATCGCACGCTCGCCGCCTGGCGCAGTTCACGCCGCAATCCGCTGCCGTACGTAAAAGTCGGAAGCCGCGTGCGTTATCGACCTAAGGATGTGTCGACGTGGCTCGAAAGCCGCACGCACAGCGCTGCCGCAACTGCGAGGAGCGAGAAATGAAACCCTCTCGCCTTCACTCCTCTGCAAACGACTCCACGCCAATCGACCCATCGCTGACGCTCATCCGCATTGGCGAGGTCATGAGTATCGTCGGTCTCGCCCGCCCGACTATCTACAAGCTGATGAATGAGCCTGAAAGTGGTTTTCCAAAAACCGTAAAGCTCACAAACAGCAACGCTCGCGGCGCCCCGGTCGCCTGGGTTTTGTCCGAAGTCCAAGCGTGGGCACGTGGTCGCATTGAAGCCCGTGATGAGGTGGCCGCATGAAGCGTAATTACTGCCCATTCAAAGGCCCCTTCCACGACTCCTATAGCGTTGGCTTTCAGCTCTACACTCAAGGCGGCATCAATTGGCGGCATCGCACCATCGCCGGGGTGAGCTGGAACGGTGAAGAAAAAGAGGCGTTCTTTTTCAATCCTGACGGCCTCGTTATGCCTCTCACTCCCAATGCCTGGGAACTGCCAGACATCATCCGCAAACACGCTATTCGCCGCGAGTTTTCAAGCGTTCACGGCCACGGTCATTTCGCGATGAAAGAAGGCCGCCGCGCAGGGCTGAGTCAATCAGCACTGAACAACTGGGTCACCTACTGGCTGATCGATCAGAAGGACGGCTACTCGAATGATCCTCACGTCTGGAGCCATATCGTTGAGAAGGACATCGAGCAAGAAAAGATCATCAACGAACGGCTCTACGCAGACCTACGCATCACGTCCGATCTCACCCAATACATGGAAACGTGCCTGAACGAGCGGCGCAATGTGCTCGCCGAGCGGCACCGTCGTCGCTGCGCAGAAGACAGCAAGATCGCCGCGTGGCTCAAAGGTGAAACTCCGCCCCCATTGTTCGCCAACGTGCAGGAGGCAGCATGAGCCGATCCGTTGCCAATCAAGCCTTGATGCATCCCTTTTCAGTACTGCACCAAATCGGTTTTTCATCCGCCACGATGCAGCGCCTTGAGCGCTATCGCAGCCAACAGGACAAAAAGGGCCGCCTAGTCAGCGTACTAAGTTGGGGCGATGGCACCTGGTGCGCCCTCACGCTCAACTGCGAAAAAATCGGTGCGGCGATCGTCGACGAAGGCCAGCAAATAGAAGCCTACGAAGATGCCCGATCGATGCTCGATGACGGCTTCCTGCCACTGCTCAATCTGCGCTGGGAAGCCCACGCCTGAAACGAAAACGCCCCCGGCGGCAACCGGGGGCGTTTGAGGTCAATCTGTATGCCCGTTCAATTTATGTCGCATCAAAAAAATGCGCAAGGCTTCGTGCCGGTTGCGCTTGTAAAAACTCGGAGTTATCCTGCCGCCGTCGCTGCAAAATCAGCGACCGGGTTTGGCGACCCGAGTTTAAGAAGGCGCACAGGCGCCACCATATCGATTGCAGGCGCTTTTTTTGTGCCCGCATTCCTGCTTTATGGCGGCTGTGCGTGGGAGACCTTCGGGTCTGCCGGGTTCCTTCTTACCCGGTTCGCCAACCTGCGCACAGATGCCACCCCAATTCGTTTGGCGACGAATCGTGGCAGTTCCTACTTAAGAAGGAGCTCCACCCATGCACGCCCTGATTCCGTCCAAAAATCGCGCCGCTGCACACCGTGCAATGGCTCTTGCCGCTCTACACGCCAACTCCAGTCTTGCCACGCGTCTCGCCCGCTACAACGCACATATGGCCAAAGCTCGCGCTCTCGAAGCCGCAGGCGGTGCCCAATGAACAATGCCCTAAGCTTTGCCCTGCCCGAAGACATCCTCACCGTCAACCAACGCGCCGGAGCAGGTGTACCGATTGACGCTATCGCCTGCGCAATCGAGCGCGCCGACTCGGTGCTGACATTGCTCGAAGACCATTTTGAAGGTGAGTCGCGCCTCTCTAACCGTGTTATCGCCGCCGTCATTTGGGATGTTCGCGGCACCCTCGGTCTAATCAAAACCCTCGTGATGCACGGCGATAGCACTTCTGTACCAGCGGATCTGAAAGGCGGTGCGCTATGAGCGTATTGACCACAATTGGCCGCACGGATTTTTCGCTCGCGAACGCCCGCGGTTTGAAACTATTCCGGGTAAACGCAGGCATCCCTGTCGAAGACGCGCTGGAGATCGCTTCACAACTCCAAGAACACGTTAACCAGCTCATGCGCGATGCTGCAATGAACGATCAAAGCGAGCGCTTTAGTTGGCCTGCCCTGTACTTGGGTGAAATGGCAAAAGCACTGCTCGATGACGTGACTGACGCCCTGTTCGTGCCGAGGGCCAACACATGAGCCAGCGCCAGAACAGTAAATTGAAACGTCCAAGCTTCGCCGACGTAAAAGCCGCCTCACTGAAGGACATTGAACGTGTCCTCGCATATTGGCTGCCCAACGGAAAGCGAGTCGACGGCGGAAAGGAATATACCGCTCCCAATCCGACTCGCACTGACAAGCGAGCCGGTTCGCTCAAGGTCAATTTGAACAAAGGTACCTGGGCTGACTTCGCTACTGGAGACAAGGGCGGCGACCTGATTGATTTAGTCCGCTACTTGGACGGCGGCACCGATGTCGAGGCGTGCGCGAAGCTAACCGAACTGCTGAGCGTAAGTATCGGTGCGGCGCAATCGTCTCCCGTTCAAGGCAAAACCAAAGCGCCAACATGGAACGCTATACGGCCGATCCCGGCCGAAGCAATGAAACGTTGCCCGGTCCGCCATCGAGATCACGGCGCTCCGTCGAAAGTCTGGATCTACCGTGACACCAACGGTCAGCCACTTATGGCGCTCTACCGCTTTGATCTCGGTCCAGATGAAGACGGTAAGCCCAAAAAAGTCTTCGCTCCATTGACTTGGTGCCAGCGCTCCAACAGCGAAACCACGCAATGGCGATGGCAGGGATTGCCTGACCCGCGCCCGCTCCTGCGCCTGGAAGAATTAGCACTGCGCGATACCGCACCTGTCGTGTTATGCGAAGGCGAAAAAGCCGCCGACGCGGCGGGCGAACTCATGCCCGACTACGTAGCCACATGCTGGCCGAACGGGTCCAACTCCTGGCACAAGGTTGACCTGACACCCCTCAAGGGGCGCTCGGTCGTGTTGTGGCCCGACAACGACAGCAGTGGCACGTCGTGCATGGATGATGTCGCCAAAAAGCTGCACGAGATCGGCGCCGAAACGGTGCGGTTCATTGAGCTGGCTGTGTTCCAGCGCAAACCCACGTTGAAGGATGATCGAGCAGGGTTTGCCAAAGGTGGTAAGTGGGAAGACGGCGACGATGCAGCCGACGCGCTGGGTAAAGGTTGGACGGCAGCACACATCGCCGAGCTCGGGCGCAGCGGTGAGCTTTTCGTATCCCTCATCCAAGAGCAATCCGACGAACCTACTGAATCAAAAGCAGCAGCCAAACAACCGGCAAAATCGAAAACCGATTTGCTGCCCGGCGGTTTTCGATTGGCTCCCGAAGGTGTGTTCTATACCGGCGATGATGGTGAGTCGCGGCCTGTGTGTTCCTCCTTGGAGATTCTTGCCCGTACTCGCGATGACAAAGGCCACAACTGGGGTTTGCTGGTTGAGTTCGATGATCCGGACGGCGCTAAAAAGCGCTGGAACATTCCCGCTCGCAACATGACTGGCGACTTCGGTAAGGACGTCTTGGGGCCACTGGTGGATATGGGTTTGCGTCTGCCAGGAACACGCTCCGGTCGCAATGCGCGCAACGATCTTCAAAGTTACCTGCAAGGGTTCGATAGCAACGAGCGGGCACGTTTGGTCACTCGCCTTGGATGGCATGGGCCTGCATACCTGCTGCCTGATCAACAGATTGGTAACAGCCATGAGCACCTTTTCTTCTGCGATTCCGGGGCGCAACTGCCACCTATCAGCGAGGCAGGAACGCTCGAGCAATGGCAGCAGCAAATCGGTGCACTGTGCGTTGGCAATCATCGCTTAGCGTTTGTCGTCAGCGTGGCCTTTGCCGGGCCGCTACTGCACTTGTTAGGGCATGAATCCGGTGGTTTCCATCTGTATGGCGACAGCTCCGGCGGCAAGACGACTCACCTACAAGTCGCCGCGTCGGTTTACGGGGGGCCACGATTGGTACGGTCATGGCGCTCAACCGATAACGCGTTGGAGTCGATTGCCGCCGCGCATTCGGACGGCGTTCTGGTACTCGACGAAATCGGTATGTGTGATCCGCGCATCATCGGTGAAACGGTGTACATGCTTGGCAACGGTACGGGCAAAGCTCGGGCCAATGATCGAGGGCAAGCAGGCCGTCAGGTGCAAGAGTGGCGTTTGCTGTTTCTTTCGACCGGCGAAAAGACGCTAGCGCAGCACATGGCCGATGCGAACAAAGAGCTAAAGGCGGGAATGGAAATCCGCATGCTGGCCGTACCTGCGGATGCGAGCAAAGGGCTGGGCATGTTCGACGTGCTGAACGGATTCGAAGATGCCGCCGCTCTGTCGGACGCGCTCAAAGCACGAGTAGGCAAGTACTACGGTACGCCCCTTACCGCGTTCCTGTCAGCGATGTGCAAACCCGGTGAAATGCTCGGCTGGACAGCGATCCTGCGGCGCACGGTAGAGCGCTTTATCACGAAGGCACTTCCTGCATCGGCCAGCGGTCAGGCGCATCGTGCTGCTGCTCGTTTTGGTCTTGCCGCTGCCGCAGGTGAACTGGCAACTGCACTTGGTGTAACAGGCTGGCCGGAAGGCACCGCGACCACAGCGGCGCAGGTTTGCCTCAATGCTTGGCTCGAAGAGCGTGGCGGCGCCGGGAACATGGAAGGTGACGCCATTGTGAGTCGATTGCAGCAGGTCATCGAGCGATTCGGTGAAAGCCGCTTCACCCGTTGGGACGGCCTTGCCGCCAAAACCGATGACCACGCACCGCGAACCACCGACCGCCTCGGTTTCCGGCGCACAGTTGAACACGGCATGGGCGATGGGGTTTACACGTTGGTCACCTACTACTTCCTGCCTACTGCGTGGAGGGCAGAGGTGTTCAAAGGCATGAGCCTTACCTTGGTCAATCGGGAACTGATCGAGCGTGGGATTCTGGAAGCCAGCGCAGAGGGACGTGCTGCGCAATCGGTGCGGTTACCTGGCCTCGCCAAAACGAGGGCGTACGTCGTGCATGCCAACGCCCTCCTCTCCTCTGAAAACGAAGCCGCGTGAAGTATTGGCGGATCGAGGAGAGCTGCCGGCCGCTTCGGGTCTGGCCCGCCCGGGATCATTCGTAAAAACATCAAAATCTGAAATGGAAGAATTCTAATGAGCGACCTTCAAAAGCAAATCAAGCACCACCAAATCGAACTGGAACGCCTAAAAAAGCAGCTACCGAGCCTCAGCGCGGCAGCAAAGGAAGCCAAGCGCTTCTTTGCAAAAAACCGCATCAATAGAGCGCCTTATCCTCGCGAAATCGTTGATGCGTTTGATGACGCTAAATCCGCTATCGAGGGCCATGCCACCGAGATCAAGCGTATTCAAAGGCTTATCGACTGGGATGATGGCACCCGGTTCGCGAGCACCAATATCAAAAAGGCTCAGAAAGAAATCAGTCAGGTACAGAGCGATCTGCAAAAGCTGCAGGACAAACGCCTGAAACTGTCGACCAAACTGCAAAAGCTGGAGGATGAGAAACGAACCGAAGTCGAGAAAGCCCAATATGCGGAGAAACAAGCAGCAGCGAGCTATGCGGTAGCTCTCAGCGATGGAGACGAGGTAGATGAGCAGCGTGCGGAGAAGGCACTGCGTCTGGCCTCAGAAGCGCTATCAGCGGCGACACGAGGCAAGCGGGGAGTGGCAACGACCGCGCAAGCCTTGAAAAATGAAGTTGAAAAGCTCGACGAGGAAATCACAGAAATCAAAGAGGTTCTGAAAGATCTCCGGCAGCGGCAACTACGGGTAGCGCGAATCATGTGGGCTGACCGCTTGGACAAGGCCGCTCTGGAATTTGCCGCCGTCGCAGCACACTTGGAAGCCACCGAGAAAGCGTTGGGTTGGACAAGCTCGATGAGTGAGCTCTACGTACCATTGCAAACCCCGCACGGCCCTGCGTGCATCAGCCAGAAGACGATCAGCGATAAAGCCTACGCACTGTCTATGGAGCAATTGCTAGCCGCCTGACTCACCGCATCGCCGCTAACTTAGATGATGCATTTCTTCCCCCTAACCGGATCACCAATCGCGGAACACCAAACGTGTTCCGCGTAACTGGTGTTCCGGTTATTTACATTTGGTGTTCCACCTCTGAAAGCCACGTATTTCCTAGCCTCCAGAGTTTCTGGAACACATGGAACACACGGAACACCGCCTTTTCGCTACCTAGCGATTAGCCTTCCCCTCGCCCCTTTTCACGGCGTGAACCTTCAGCGCTAACGGACGCGGCGGATAGCTCCAGATCCTACCGACTATTGCGTCCGATTCGTCCCAGGCAAAGGAGCCGTAGCGGCAGAATTCACGGGTCCTCCCTAAGGGGTGCCCCCTACACGGGTTATCAGACTCGCAGGTTTCCTCTAGCTGAGATTTCTATAGGGATGTCCGTCTTTTGTTCTGCGTCCTGACCGTTAAAATCACCAGGGATGGCGTTCGGTCAAAAGGACTTTGGAACGGCTACCCAACAACTCGCTGCCGATTCCAAAGGAGGGCGCAGTCAGCGCAAAAACGTGATGGCAATATGACCAAAGGCATCTGGTAAAAAATACCTACTCGAGAGAGGATAGGAGAAACGTGGCAATCCGCTTATCTAAGAGAGCGGAATTTCTTGCAAGACACAGGATGTGTACCGATGTCATTTACCTATGACCATTTGAAATGGCTAGAAGATACCGGAACGATACTGGTTACTGAGTGTGGGAAAGAAATTCCCATCTTGAAATTCAGCAACGATGTTAACGATTCTTATGCTATGACAGCGTGGGCTACACACTTTAGGAATCATTACTGCTCTGACGCTCAAATTGATTATTTAAAAAACCCATCAAAATCTAAGTCTGAGTATCTATTGACAGAGAAATTTCCCGGAGAAAAAAAGCCTCCCGGACCAAGTATTCGCGCCGGTGACTTTGCAGAAATACTAATAGCTGACTACCTTGAATTCCGTAGAAAGTTTCAGGTACCACGTACACGGTACGAGCGTAAAGCAATTTCAGACGAATCCACTAAAGGATCAGACGTAATAGCTTTTAAAAAGAACCACGGCATAATTAGCTCAGATGATGAACTACTTATCTTCGAGGTAAAAGCAAGAGCCGGTGAGAATAGCACCGACAACGTGCTTCAAACAGCTATTAACCACTCTGTAAAAGATGAAGTCAGGCTCGCCGAATCTCTTAACGCTATGAAACAGCGCTTATTAGACAAAAATGATATGAATGGCGTACAGTTGATAGATAGATTTCAACGCGAACCAGATCATCCATTCAAGCGTTCATATGGCGCAGCCGGCGTGTTCTCAGAATCCTCATTCAATTTAATTTCTTTCGAAAAAACCAGTACTCTCACGCATCCAAAACAGAAAAATCTTGAACTGATAGTTATTCACTGCAAGCAATTAATGCCCCTCATTCACGCACTATATAAAAGGGCTGCAGATGAAGCTTGAAACCAATTCAAAAATCCTGCTAGACATTACAAAATCAAAATCAAAACTATATGAATTCGGCATTGAAGAGCAGCATCACCTCCCACTAGCAGACAACCCTGAAAAACTCCTAATATTTACGATAGGAATTTTAGGGGAACTGGCAGCATTAGAATCACGACCTTTGGATATAAGAGACGGTTACAAAGCCGAACTGAAGGAGCAACTGGTTCTTGTTGGACAATATTTCGACGCACTAAGCACCTCAAAACTAGTACCAGAATTTGACACATATCTAAAACTGCTCGGCGCTACCGCATATTATCTGGCAGACATGCCTGGAAGCTCCCTAGTGCTCGCCAGGCAGTTACCAAGCCAACCAACCGTTCTAACCCGTAGCTACTTGGAAGGCTTTTTAGTTTGGTTATTGAAATCAGAACTTGATAAAACATGGTATTACGGAGCTGAAGGACATCTCAACGACGAGCTCTTCCCACTCTTCAATACTTACAAAGCATTTTGGCAACAAATAGAATCCGCTGAAAACGTTCACGAAAAAGTCAACTTTTTTCGATCAGCAGCATATCAATCTGGTGATGATAGGGAACTGCTTTTGGCCGATAGCATCTCCTCTTTGATTCGGAGAAAGATCCATAACTCTTCAATATTATGCCTGCCCAGATACACTGGTCTTGATGCGGGTGTATGGCAATCAGCTTCTAGGGGACCAGGCTTCATAAAGGAGTTCTGGCCTGCTCAGAGATTGCTTGGTGAAAAAGGTGTCCTGAAAGGCTTATCCGCTGTTGTCCAAATGCCCACTAGCGCTGGTAAAACAAAATCGGCAGAACTCATAATACGAAGCTCATTTCTGTCGAAAAGAGCGAAGCTTGCTGTAGTTATAGCTCCGTTCAAGGCGTTGTGCCGAGAAATCTCACGTAGCTTCGAAAAAGCATTTGAAAATGATTCAATTACCGTTAATGAATTACGGGACATAACGAATATCGACGAGTCAGAAACTTCTTTTTTAAAATTTATCTTGGGCGATAATTACGCAAATAAAAAAGAGCACACTGTGCTCGTATCGACCCCTGAAAAACTGGTTTATTTATTGAGGCATGAGCCATTACTCTCATCTCAGATAGGGTTACTGATTTTTGACGAAGGCCATCAGTTTGACTCTGAAAAAAGAGGAGTAACTTACGAATTATTAATAGCCTCCCTTAAAAACTCAATACAACTAGACGCACAAAGCGTTTTAATTTCTGCTGTAATGGCAAACGCAGAAACTATTGGCGACTGGCTAAATGGAGAAAGGGGAGTTAGCATTCAAGGAAGCAAGCTTCTCCCATCGATTAAAAGCGTCGCTTTTTTTAGTTGGCTAACAGAAATGGGCCAATTGAGTTATTTAAATCAAGATAATGATCAAGATAGCGGATTGTATGTACCGCGTATCGTGCAGCAAATAAACTTAGGAAAAAGAACTAGAGAAACAAAAGATCGACTTTTCCCGGATAAAGAAAAACCTCAAACAATATCGGCCTATCTCGGCCTAAAGTTATCACACCAAGGTCCAGTGGCCTTGTTTTGCGGAGACAAAAGATCAGTCACATCGATAAGCAAAATGCTCATAGAGTACTATGAACGAGGCTTGAAGCTTCCTCAACCTAGGGAGTCCGCTGACGGTGTTGAACTGGATAAAATCGCATTCTTAGCAGAATTACATTTTGGTAAAGAACACATTCATCCCAAAGCAATAAAAATGGGATTGCTCCCCCACAGCTCTAACATTCCTAATGGAATTAGGATTTCCGTCGAATGGGCAATGGAAAATAATAAGGGCAACTTCGTGGTATGTACCTCCACTTTGGCTCAAGGTGTAAACCTCCCTATAAAATACTTAATCATCTCGAGCACACTGCAAGGTGGAAAAAAAATTTCCACTCGGGACTTCCAAAACCTTATTGGCAGAGCAGGACGATCCGGCTATCACACCGAAGGGAGCATTATTTTTTCGAACCCAAAACTCTACGATGAGAAATTCACTAGAGCCGGCAGGTATCGTTGGTTGGAAGCACTGCAACTCCTAGACTTTGACAATGCAGAAGACTGCAATAGCAGCCTAAAGAAGTTAATAGAGCCATTCCATTATGAAAAAGCCAAGGATCATTTATTAGCCTTCATCTCGGATCCTGCTGGCCATCGTGCAGCTTGGATCGAATGGGCAGAAAGATCGGAAACCGATATAGATGAGCTTTTGGAGGAAATGGATACTAAGCAACAAACAATTGAAGCGCTCGAGAGCTACTTTCTTTCTATATTGAAAGATAGCCCAACCACACTTACCGAGGACAAAATAGTCACTTTAGCAACTGAAACTCTGGCATTTCATTTGGCAACAGAAACAGAAAAATCCACGCTTATTCAAATCTTTAGCGCGTTATCATCAAGATTATTCAATATCGAACCATACAAATATAGTTACTATGGAAAAACACTACTCGGCCTAGACCAACTTAGCCACATCGACTCTTGGATAGACAATTCATTATTTGAACTTGAGCTTGCAGAAACCCCTGATGACCTACTGGATGTTTACTGGACAGTAATAACCTCACTAACAAATAAGAAAATAATTCATAACATTCAACCTTCGCAACTAGTTATCGACCTAGCAAAACTATGGATGAAGGGTGAAAGTTATTACAAGCTTTTAGAGCATGCAAAAAAACAAAACGGCTACTGCCAGGCAAAATCGGTACCTCTCACCATAACCTTAGATCACATTATGGATCTGACAGCATCTTTGTCTTTCGAGGGAATGCTGATTGTAGGCGCGCTCGCGGATATTCTAGAAGGCAGGGATCTCGCCGAAAATTGTGCAAATCTGGCTCGTGCGCTTCAAAACAGGATGAAGATGGGATTATCATCCGAATTAGAAATGCTTATATACAACCACGGATACATGGATAGAGAAATTTGCAAAATTCTATCTTCAAGGTTAAACGCAAGCATTAAACCAATGCCGATCTTAGACATCGAATTGTTTAAAGCTCATGCCGATCTAATATCAGAGACGGTTGCTGTTTTCCCTTCAGTCTTCTCCAAAATCAAGCCTAGCCATTGAATAACAAGCAGAGACACATCATGGCAACAAACAAGAACCAGCACTTCGTGCCCCGTTGCTACCTCAAACATTTCACCGTTGACAAAGCCAACGCGGCAATAAACCTTTTTAATATTGATCGCTTGAGATTCATACCTAATGCTCCGGTAAAAAATCAGTGTTCTGGCGATTATTTCTATGGGAAAGATGAAAAACTTGAGACTGCGATACAGTCAATAGAGAGAGCATATGGAAACGTATTGAAGGAGATTCTTAAACCGGGTTATTTATTGACTCATGACCACCGCGACGTTTTAAGGATTTTTTGGATCTTTCAACATTTGCGAACTGAAGCAGCATCAAAGCGTGCTGTTGAGGTATCTGACGATACATTTAATGACATCGGAGCTGACCCTTCTTACTTTTCTTTCCAAATTCAAGAAGCGGTTCAAATTGCAATGCATGCATTTGCGGATTCTATGTCTATAGCAGACGATCTAAAAGTGTGCCTAATAAGAAACAAAACTGATGTACCTTTCATTACTTCCGATGATCCTGCAATTCTCACCAACCGTTGGTACCTTGAAGCAAAAAAAACCAAGGGGATGTCATTCGGAATGAGGGATGCTGGAGCCCTACTGCTACTCCCACTAACGCCCGACACTTATTTCATTTGCTACGACCAAAATCTATATAATATCTCAAACAAAAATGGATGGCTAAACCTGCGTAATAGAGCAGATGTTGAAATACTAAATGAGTTTCAGGTCCTGCACTGTCGCGCCAACTTATTCCTGCAACAGGAAAACCATGAAGAACATTTACGTAACTTTGTAGTCAAGCATAAATCCTGCCGACTCAAAAGCCGACACCAAATCAATTATGCTGTATTTGACGGTGTCGAAAATGGCAGACACAAGCGATATAAAGTCGTAGACAAAGCAGAGTTCAAAAAGCATGAGGATGGAATTATCCACATGCAATCTATCCATCCGCGTCCTTCTTCGTGGCCAAGCTTTCTGTTACGCAACAATCGGGGTGTCGTTTATTACAATGGTACCGGGGTAGGATATGTGAGAAGCGCTCATGCCACTGGCGGAGATCTCCCATTTCGTAAAGTGCCGGCCTACAGCTAGACGTGCATTACTGACAATCGATACGGAGATTTTATGATCGGCGAATAAGGACCTGCAAACCGACTCAGCGCATGTAGAAATTTAGTCCCGTCTGGCCCGCATCGCATTGCCGGCTGGGATAGAATGGGAGCAGCAAAGCCTTTCATGTATCCCTGCATGTATCCCTAGAATCTAAAACGGCCTAGAAGCCCCATAGAATATGGAGCATGCGTGTCCCCCTCGGGCACCAAAATTAAAAAAGGTCTTGCTTAGCAAGGCCTTTTTTTTCGTCTGTCGGAAAGTACCGCTGACCATCCGGCGAGATCTCACACAGGTTCACACCATGGAAACGTCACTGGAAACCGTCGCCCTGTTCTCCCTCAAACTCGCCTACGAAGAAGAAGGCCTGAGCCCGATTCTGCGGGATGACATGGTCATGGGCGACTATCAGAAAGACGTTTTCGAATTGTTGGTGCGCCGAGGTGATGTCGAGACGATCCAGTTCAAGATGAACGAGTGCCTGGCGCTGGCGATGGGTGCGCTGGGTGGCGTCGAGAAACCGATGGGGCGGGAACTGTACAAGTTGTCGACCGACTTCAGTCAGGCGCAGTCGCTGGATCAGCTGGATCAGCCGCTCCTCGCGCTCAAGGGGTATTTGAAGGACGTTCTGTAATCAGACGTGCGATCTGAAGAAACAGCCCCTCGGACTACTTGCGCACCTTTACCACTTGAATGTCGATGGGGAACCCGCCTGCTCCTTCCTGCTTCTTCCATCCCACGTATTGAAAAATCGCGTCACGATCGGTGGTATCGACCCTCTCCACCATGGCTCCGCCCAGCACCGCGACCTCTCTATAGATTGCGCAACTGCCCTCATCGGGATGGGCGGTGTAGATCACGTAGGGTTTGACGTATCGGACGGCTCGGCAATGTCGGCCGCCACGCCAGTCGACCTTGATCATCAATGTCTTCAGATGCGCTTCGCCAGAAATGCCAGGCATGTGTAGTCCCTTGCGCAACTGAAGAAAGTGGCGCGACGCTACTATTTTGCTATCTTGCCATCCACTGCCGGGCGGGGCGCAAAGAACCTGACCGGTACTGACTCAAATGGAAGGATTCGATGGACTTTGCGTTTTGTCTTTTAGCCTGGGCGGCCATGTGGGTGTGGGTCGTCCAGCGGCGTGGTAGCTGGAACCTGTTTCTCGCCAACCTGCTGGGCGCTGTCAGCGGTCTGGTGGTGGGACTGGTGGTCTCGGAGTTTTACATCGGCCTGTTCGGGTCGACCCGGCCACACGTATCCGGGCTGACGGGTACATTGCTGGAAATGATGACAACCGCCGCGGCACTGATCGGCGTGTGGATGCTGGTCGCGCGACGCTCGCAAGTCGAGCCCGTCATTGCGCGGCAGCTTCTGGCAGGCCTTTGCGGCACGGTGGCCGGCATCACAGCCCTGGCGTTTTTTGCACTCAAGTGATCTTTATCGACACTGGGCATGAAGGTTCTCGTGGCACCAGAAATCTATTTTGATATCTTGCCGTCCACCGTCAGGACTCATTCTCCACGACGCACTGTTTTCAGGTTTTTGCAGGTTTAAGGAAAGGATCGAATGGAGTTTCTGCGTTTTCTGGCATTTGTCGCAGCCTGGGGTTTCATGTGGCGCTGGGTGGTGAAAAACCGCGGCAGTTGGAATCTGTTTTACGGCAACCTGGTCGGTGCAGCGGGCGGCTTTATTGTGGCGCTGGTGGTGTTGTCGATCACTTTTTCACTGTTCCCTTCGGCGCATCGCTACGAAGCGGCGCAGACTGAAAACGTGGTGGCGCAGGACGCCGAGCCGACGTCGTTGCTGCCGGAAGCCGAGTCGGCTGCAAGCCCCGCTGCGCTGAAAGACGCGCCAGTGTTTGCCGCTATCGAGCCGGACGACAAACCCTCTCTACCAGATTCGGCATTGCTGCCGAACTACGCCAGTCGGGCGCCGAAGACGATGTCGGTGCAAACCGTGATTGACCAGAGTGACGACCAGGGACGCAAGGCCCTGACAGCCCTGAGCAAAAAACTGCGCAACGACGCGCAGGGCGACAAGTCGATGCTCGCGTATGTCATGTGCAGCCCGTTCGTGACCAGTACCTTGCGCTTCCCCGCTTCTGCGCGGTTTGCCGATAGCAAGAGCCTCACCCCGCAACGCTTCAAGGAACAGGTCTACACCTTCAGCAACACCGTCACCGCGCGGAACATGAATGGCGACGACGTCACTTACCGTTTCGACTGCTCCGTGCAAGAACAACCAAGCGTCGACGCGACGCCTGCCGAATGGCGCCTGTTGGCGCTGAAGCTGCAAAAGGTGGACTCTTAAGCCTCGCTTAAGGGTTGAAAGCACAGGCTGAGCTATTATCGCCAGCCTGTGCGACCTGAGTTTTGCCCTCCGATGTCTCAAACTTCTGTTGACCTGACTGCGCTGCCTCCGGTGCTGGCCGGCCCCCTGCTGCGACGGCTGGAGCCGACTCGCGTAGTGCTTTGGCTGGTCGGCAGCCGCGAGCTGGCGCTGACCTTGCGCCTGCAAGGCGCAGGAGACATTCCACTGGAGGCCGGGAAATGCACGGTCATTCCTGTGGGCGCTCATGCATTCATTCACCTGATAGACATCACGCTCGACAGCCCCCTGCCTTTTGATACGCGTGTCGATTACGACTTGCTGATCGATGGCCGACATCCCGTCGCCGACTGGGCGCCGCATCTGTTATACGGCAACACCCTGTGCCCGAACCTGGTCGTGCGCTCGCGGATCGATCAACTGCTCCATGGCTCCTGTCGCAAACCGCATCACCCTTCGACTGACGGTCTGCTCTGTGTCGATCAACTGCTGGCGGCTGAAAACGAGCCACAACAACGCCCTGCCTTGCTGATGATGAGCGGCGATCAGATCTACGCCGATGACGTCGCCGGCCCAATGCTGCGGGCGATTCACGCCCTGATCGAGCGACTCGGCCTGTTCGGTGAGCAACTCGAAGGCGCGGTGGTCAGCGACAGCGCTCGACTCTACGAACACCCGGCCAGCTATTACCACCGTGCAGATTTGTTACCGGCGCTCGAGAGCAACGAGACGTTGCGCGAGCGATTTTTCGGCGGTGCGCGCAAGCCGATTTTCACCAGCAGCAGCGCGGACAATCACCTGGTGACGTTCGCTGAAGTCATGGCCATGTACCTGTTGGTGTGGTCACCGACGCCATGGACGCTGATCGATCCGCAAGTCCCGAAGCTGACGCACGAACGCCAGCAGCGCTACGCACTGGAGCAGACCCGGATCGATGCCTTCAAGGCAGGTCTTGGCAACGTCGCCCGAGCATTGGCGCACTTGCCGAGCCTGATGATTTTCGATGATCACGACATCACCGATGACTGGAATCTTTCCGCGCAATGGGAGGAAACCGCCTACAGCCACCCGTTCTCCAAACGCATCATCGGCAACGCGCTGATCGCCTACATGCTGTGTCAGGGCTGGGGCAACAATCCGGATGCATTCAGCACAGTGCTGGAGAAAACCCGTGGTCTGAGCGCCAGCGGTGACGACCGTCATCTCGACGCTCTCGTGCAGGACGAATTGATTGATGAGCTGCTGCGCTTCCAACACTGGCATTTCGTGCTGCCGACCAGCCCGGCGCTGGTGGTACTCGACACCCGCACCCGTCGCTGGCGCAGCGAGATGGCGCTCAAGCAACCTTCCGGTCTGCTGGATTGGGAAGCCCTGAGCGAACTGCAACAGGAACTGCTCGATCATCCCTCGGCGATCATCGTCTCACCGGCGCCGATCTTTGGCGTGAAGCTGATCGAGACTGTGCAGAAAGTCTTCAGCTGGTGCGGTTACCCCTTGTTGGTGGACGCGGAAAACTGGATGGCCCATCGAGGTGCGGCCCAGGTGATCCTGAACATCTTCCGACACACCCGTACACCCGGCAGCTACGTGGTGCTGTCAGGGGATGTGCATTATTCCTTTGTCTACGAAGTGCTTATCCGACACCGCAAGGCCGGACCGCGAATCTGGCAGATCACCAGCAGCGGCATCAAGAACGAATTCCCGCCCACCCTGCTGGAATGGTTCGACCGCCTCAACCGCTGGCTCTACTCACCCCGTTCGCCGCTGAACTGGCTGACCAAGCGCCGGCGCATGCGCATCGTGCCGTACGTTCCCGAGCATGCCGAAGCCGGTGAACGGCTATGGAATTCGGCGGGGATCGGTCAGGTGTTTTTCAATGAACAAGGGCAGCCCCGAGAGATCATTCAACACAACTCGAACGGCGCGCCGAAGACCCGGATGCAGGCGCCGGATCTGACGGATTATCCTGATTAGGATTGCGGCAATATCCGACAGCAGATTTACCCGGATGAAAAAATGGCTGCCGAAAAAATCGGCAGCAACTTCAGGCGATCTCGTGGCGGTCAGTTTGCCTCAAGCATCCGCCCCACTCCCCTCACAATCATACCCACCTCCCGCTCATCAATCGTCAGCGGCGGCAGCAGCCGGATCGTCTTGCCGCGAGTAACGTTGATCAGCAACGCGTGATCCCGCGCGGCAATCAGGGTCAGGTCGCGGATCGGCTGTTTCAGTTCAATACCGATCATCAATCCCTGTCCACGAATCGCCTGCACATTCGGGTTGTCCGCCAGTTCCGCCCGCAAACGGCTGAGCAAGTGCTCGCCTTGTGTCCGGGCATTCTCCAACAGCCCCTGCTCTTCAATGATGTCGAGCACCGTACAACCCACCCGACAGGCCAGTGGATTGCCGCCGAAGGTGCTGCCATGGCTGCCCGGCGTGAACAGTTCCGCCGCCCGGCCCTGTGCCAGGCAGGCACCGATCGGCACACCATTGCCCAGGCCCTTGGCGAGGGTCATGACATCCGGGACGATGCCTTCGTGCTGAAACGCAAACCACCGCCCGGTGCGGCCGATGCCGGTCTGGATCTCGTCGAGCATCAACAGCCAGGCGTGGCGATTGCATTGTTCGCGCAGGGCTTTCAGGTAACCCGGCGGCGCCATTTGCACGCCGCTTTCGCCCTGGATCGGCTCGACCAGAATCGCCACGATCCGCTCACCATGTTTTTGCTGCACCTGCTTCAGCGCTTCAAGATCACCAAATGGCACTTTGACGAAATCCCCCGGCAGCTCGTTGAATCCCAAGCGCACCGCCGGGCCATCGCTGGCGGACAAGGTGCCGAGAGTGCGGCCATGAAACGCATTGGCCATGACCACCACCAGCGGCTGTTCGATCCCTTTGCGCCAACCGTGCAGCCGCGCCAGTTTCAGCGCGGTTTCATTGGCCTCGGCGCCGGAATTGTTGAAGAACGCCCGCTCCATCCCTGACAGCTGCGTCAGCTTGCGCGCCAACTGCTGCTGCCAATCGATGCTGTAGAGGTTGGAGGTGTGCAGCAGCAATCCCGCCTGCTCGCTGATCGCCGAAACAATCCGCGGATGCGAGTGGCCGACATTGGTCACCGCCACTCCTGCGACGGCATCGAGGTATTCACGACCGGCCTGATCCCACAGTCGAGTGCCCAGACCCTTGGTGAAACTCAGGGCCAATGGTTGGTACGTGTTCATCAGGGCGGCGGCGGTCATGACTTCAAACTCCAGTGAAGGTCGGTGTGCTTGCAGTATGGTTAGCCACCAGAACTGGATAAACTCGGCAAAACTTCAATCATTTAAAAGCAGGGCTTGATAATGGATCTGTTCCAGTCGATGAGCGTCTACGTCAAGGTTGTGGAAACCGGCAGCATGACGGCGGCCGCCCTGCAATGCGAAATGTCCACGACCATGGTCGGCAATCACCTGCGGGCATTGGAACAGCGCCTTGGCGTGCAACTCCTGCAACGCACCACACGCCGTCAGCGGCTGACCGAATTCGGCACGGTCTATTATCAGCGCTGTCTGGAAGTGCTGGGCCTGGTGCAAGACTCCGAACGACTCGCCGAGCAAACCCTGGATGAGCCGCGCGGCTTGCTGCGCATCACCGCGCCGTTAACCTTTGGTGTCGAACGCCTGGCTCCGGCGCTCAGCGAATTTTCCCTGCAGTATCCGCAAGTCAGAATGGATGTCGTGCTGACCAACAGCCGCCCGGATCTGCTGGAAAGTGGTCTCGATGTCGCGTTCCGCCTCGGCCATTTCGAGCAATCGAACCTGATCGCCCGCCCATTGATCGACTACACCCTGACCGTCTGCGCCTCCCCGGAATACGTGGCCCGGCGCGGCATGCCCCTGACACCTGAAGACCTGCAACAACACGATTGCCTGTCATTCGCCTACCCCGCCGGCGATGACTGGCAATCGGTGGAAAAACGCTGGCGATTGAGTGGTCCGGAGGGTGAAATCATGATCGACGTCAGCGGGCCGATGCTGATGAATACCTCCGCCGGTTTGCATCAGGCTGCCCGCACCGGCATGGGTATCGTGATGTTGCCCGATGCACTGGTGGAACAGGATCTGCGCGACGGCAAACTGGTCACGGTGATTCCCGACTACCAGCCACCGAGCCGCCCATTGCATCTGCTTTATGCACAGGATCGCTATCGTTTGCCGAAACTGCGGCGCTTCGTCGAGTTTGCGATGCGGACATGGGGAAAAAACTGACTACGCTTGGCATCGGTTCAATTGCATTCATCCACTCATCTAGGACTCGATCACCCAATGGAAAACGCTCTGACGGTACGCGATCTTTTACCCGCCGAAACGGAGTCGGTGCGCTTGTTTCTCGGGCGACACGGCTGGGCCCATCGAGTGGGTTCCGCCGAACATTTTGCGCAATTGATTCAAAACTCTCAGCGGACGGCTGTTGCACGTTTGGGGGAACAGTTTATCGGCTTCGCCCGCGGCATCACCGACGGTTTGTCCAATGGCTATCTGTCGATGGTGGTCGTCGATGTACAACACCAACGCAAAGGCGTGGGTCGGGCACTGGTCGAACATGTGATGGGCGACAACCCCGACATCACCTGGGTACTGCGCGCCGGGCGCGAAGGAGCGGAAGCATTTTTTACCCGCCTGGGGTTTGAAACCTCAGTGATTGCGATGGAACGCCCGCGCCTGAACTGACCAGCTCGATGTCCAACAAAAATACCGAACTTTCATGCTCTGTGTTTAAACACTCAGCAAACTTGAATGCCATTTCCGAGATGTGTGTAGGAACCGTCTAGACCAGCACTTTCAGTCTTCACGATTACACTGGGCTTGATACAATCCGCCGCTTTTCTGAAAGCACGGACACATTCCAGGACCTTCATGACCTTCAGCTCCCCAAAATTCTTCCTGATCTACCTTCCCATTGTCTTTTTTGTGTACTTTTTCCTGAATCGCAAACGACTGATCACGGCTGGAAAAGTCTGGCTTGTCATTGCCAGCCTGATCTTTTACGGGCACTGGAGCGTCGCGTATATTCCTTTGCTCGGGCTCTCCATTGGATTCAATTTCATTGTGGGAAAAAGCCTTGCGACCCCCAACCGACCTGTGACGTCTTGCCTATCTAAAAAAGCCATTCTCGTTATTGGAATCGTCACGAATCTGGCCTTGCTTGGATACTTCAAATACGCCAATTTCCTTGTCGACAACATAAACTCGGCTCTTGGTACAGACCTGTTTTTTGTCCAGGTCGTTCTGCCTTTGGGCATCAGCTTCTACACTTTTACGCAGATCGCCTTTCTGGTGGACTGCTACAAGAACCTCGCAAAAGAGTACAGCTTCGTAAACTATGCGTTGTTTGTAACGTTCTTTCCTCACTTGATCGCCGGGCCGATTCTTCACCATAAAGAAATGATGAGCCAGTTTCAGTCGCGCTGGACGCTCGCCGTTCGCCACAGAAACATAATGATGGGGCTGTTTATTTTCAGCATCGGTCTTTTCAAGAAAGTCGTGCTTGCCGATACATTCGCCATCTGGGCGGATGCCGGCTTCGCACAAGGTGTCAGCCATGATTTTTTCAGCGCCTGGGCGACCAGCCTTTCCTATACCTTTCAACTCTATTTTGACTTCAGTGGTTATTGCGACATGGCAATAGGTGCAGCGCTGTTGTTCAACATCTGGCTGCCAGTCAACTTCAACTCACCTTACAAGTCGCTGGACATCCAGGACTTCTGGCGGCGTTGGCACATGACGTTGAGCCGCTATCTTCGCGATTACCTATACATACCGCTAGGCGGTAACAGAGGGGGTCGGCAGCGCTTGTATTTCAATTTGATGATTACTTTCGTTCTCGGTGGACTCTGGCATGGCGCGAGCTGGATGTTCATCATTTGGGGAGCATTACACGGCGGCGCCATCGTCATGCATCGGATCTGGAAACAATGGGGCATGTCGCTGCCCGATCCTGTCGCATGGATTGTTACCTTCATGTTCGTGAACATCACATGGGTATTCTTCAGAGCCGATACCGTTGACGATGCCCTGCGCATACTTCGTGGGCTGGTAGATTTCGACTCAATCCATCAACTCGCCGTCAATAGCGTGCCGACCGCCAATCTTGCATGGGGAGGGATTTTTTCCGACCGTTTGCTAGAGATCCTTCCCGCAGGCCTGGTCGCCAACCTTGCACCCACATTGATGATCGCGATCGCCCTGCTGATCATTCGCCAGAAGAATGCTTTCGAACTCACCGTTCGCAGCGACTTCGGGCATGCGAAGGCGCTCGCAATGTCCACACTGTTTTGCCTCGCGCTGTACACCGGCGTGCAAAGCAAAAGCCCCGTTTTCCTCTACTTCAATTTCTGAGGATGCCGCCAATGAAAAAGAAATTGTATGCGGCACTCACTCTGATAGTGCTGATCATGAGCGTTGTACCGGCGATCAATCTTAAACAGGTGTTCACGGCACAGAGCGACGTGAAATGGTGGAAATCAAAGGTGTTGTACAACATGGATTCATTTCATGCTGTCATCAGCGACTGGATCTACCCCATCGGGCTGTCCATCAGTCCGGGGAAAGTCATCATCGGCAAGGATGGCTGGCTGTTTCTCGGTGACGACTACGCCAATACGATTTCATCGAAACGTATGGGTATGAACCAGGAAGATACTCGGACAGTCGAGAAAGTCGCCCGGTCCGTAGAGGCCTGGAGTCAATGGTTGAACAACAAAGGCGTGGTCGCCTTTCGTATTGTCGTAGGCCCGGACAAGGACTCCGTATATCCGGAACACCTCCCGGACTGGTCGTCGCACGCCCCTGCCAGGCCAACCGATGTGCTGCTGCGTTACGTGCAAGATGATCTTTATGTCGATCCGACAAAGGCGTTGCTCAAGGCCAAAGAACAATTTCTCCATCCGCTCTACTACAAGACCGATACACACTGGAACAACGCAGGTGCATGGATCGCCTTCGATGAGTTGCGCAAAAGCCTTTCGAAAAGCCAGGCTCGGTTGATATGGCCGCAGGCTCGGGAACCCTTGATTCTGAATACTCACGAACGTCTTGGTGGTGACCTGGCCCAGTTTCTGAGGATTCAAGCGTCGCTGACCGACCATGAGACCGTGCTCAATTTCCCTGACGAATACGCACTAACGGTCGAACACCAGGACTTCAACTCCGGTGACATCACATTCGCGGGTCAAAACATCGGTGTCGCGTCTCCGGCGTCACCTCTTTTGGTCAAATCGCCACACGCCCTGAATGCGAAAAAAGTACTTTGGTTACGTGATTCGTTTGGCATGTCAATGTCTCCCTTGATGTCGGCCACCTTTACCGAAACATTGCATGTGTATTATCTGCCGCTCAAACCTGAGGGGCTCGTCTCACTCATTGAACGATTCCAACCGGACTATGTGTTCATCACGAGTGTCGAGCGAGATATTCGCAGCGACTTTTTCCAATCAGGACCACCCATCGCCGACGTTGAAGCCGCAGTGATCAATTAGCCAAACAGGAAGGTGCTTTTGCCTTGAGTTCGATAACGACTATGCTCGTTTATCTCTTTCCAGCATGGATGCTGCACGATGCTAACGATTCTGCAAAACACCCCGATACGGGCGTACGTGATTTTTCTGTTGCTGGTTTATTTCGGGATCAAGGCATTTTCTCCCCGCCGTGAAAGCCGTCTCTCGATGCTCATCACACCACCCGCATTTTTGGCGTGGTCGTTGTACTCCGTGAACTTGACGATCGACCCGGTCCTGTTCCTTGGCAGTTGGTTCGGCGCGCTGTTGCTGGGTGGTCTCGCGGCCTGGATGGTGTTTTCCCGCAAGGGCGTGGTACTTGACGACTCCGCGACCGGGCTGATCATGCCGGGCACCGTGAAAATCCTGATCATGCTCCTGATGTTTTTTTCCGCGAACTTCTACTTCGGATATCAACAGGACGTAAATCCGGAGTTTTCTGCTTCTGCGAATATGCTCCTGCTCAAGGCAACGGTATCGGGTTTCATGTGCGGCCTGATCATTACCCGTTCGCTGAAGCTCTACTGGACACTGCGAACCCTCGCCGCCCGACAGTCGCCAGTGACCGCACAATAACCAGTGATCACGACCCGCTTTTCACCAGCACCGGTTTCTCCTGATAACGTTCGGCGAACAGTTGCTTCAACTGCGCCACTTTCGGCAGGTCGTTGATCACGATGTATGGATAGGTCGGGTGTTCGGTCAGGAAGTCCTGGTGATAGTCCTCCGCCGGGTAGAAGCCGTTATAGGTTTCCAGCCGGGTCACGATGGGTTTGCTGTAGGCATGCGCCGCATCGAGTTGAGCGATATAGGCCTGGGCCACTCGTTGCTGATCGGCATTGACCGGGAACAGTGCCGATCGATATTGCGTGCCGCTGTCCGGCCCCTGACGATTGAGTTCGGTCGGGTTGTGGGCCACCGAGAAGTAGATCTGCAACAGGCTGCCGTAGCTGACTTGAGTTGGATCGAAGGTAACCTGCACCGACTCGGCATGCCCGGTGTCGCCCTCGCTGACTCGTTCATATTCCGCCGTGTCGGCCGCGCCGCCAGCGTATCCGGAAACGGCTTTCTGCACGCCTTTGACGTGCTGGAAAACACCCTGCACACCCCAGAAACAGCCGCCAGCGAACACTGCCGTCTCGCTGTGTGCCTGGGTGTTCTCATCAAGAGCCGGCGGCGCAATGGCCACACCCTCCTTGGCGCCGAAAGAAAATGCCGAGCATTGACCGATCACCCCGGCCGCTGCAACGCCCAGCAACAGACGACGCCAGATAATTCGAGTTTTCATGTCGCGCACTCCTGATCAGCCGAAGGTAAAGGCGTAGGCCGACACGCCCGGATCGAGAAACTCGATACTGAAGGTTCGATCCTTCACCCCATCGTTTTGCCGCACCAATTGATACAAACGCTGCTCGGTTACCCGACCACTGCCGTCAGGCGCCACATCGACTCCGTGGGCATCGCCGGGTGCCTGACCATCGATGGTCACCTTGAAACGCACCGGTTTACCGTCCGTACCCGGCCCCAGCACCAGATGCAGGTCACGGGCATGGAACCGGTAAACGATACGACTGGCTGGCGCACTGGCGGTGGCGCGCTCGGCACCGACCGCCCATTGCCCGCCCAGACTCCAGTCATTCAGGGCCAGGTTGGTCGGCGTCGTGTAAGCCGCCACCTTATCAGGCACGAGGCTGGTCTCCGGTACGAAATGTTCCGCGCGCTGGTAGCCGACGTAGGTTTCCGGCGACAGCACCTGATTCATGTCCGGCGCCAACTGCACGCCTTGGGCATCGGCATTGATCAAACCGTCGGCGACGGTTTTCGCACCGGCCTCACGCAGCAGTTGCTGGATGACGCGTTCCGATTCGGCGTAGTCCCCTTCGCCAAAGTGGTGGTAACGAATGCGCCCCTGTGCGTCGGCAAAGTAATGCGCCGGCCAGTATTCATTGCTGAAAGCACGCCAGATCCTGTAGTCGTTATCGACGGCAACCGGGTAGTTGATACCCAGTTCCTTCATGGCTTTGGTGACGTTGCCTACATCACGCTCGAAGGCGAACTCCGGTGCGTGCACGCCGATCACCACCAGGCCCTGATCCTTGTACTTCTCGGCCCAGGCTTTGACATAAGGCAGCGTGCGCAGGCAGTTGATGCAGGAGTAGGTCCGGAAATCCACCAGCACCACTTTGCCCTTCAATGCCTGTGCATCCAGGGGGGCGGAGTTAAGCCATTGCACGGCGCCATCGAGCGGCGGCAGCTGACCTTCGACCGGCAAAGAGCCCGGCGCCTTGGCAGCCATTTTCATCGCGCCACCGGCGGCCATCATGCTGCTGTTCGCCGCATCATCCGCAGCGGGAATCTGCGCCATCATCGTGCTGTTGCTTTGAGGGGATTTCCCCGAGAGCTTGCCGACCAGTGCCTGTTCCAGACCGCCGGTGGAGGCGGTCGAGACCCGTGCCAGAATTCCGGTATCGAGGCCCAGCGCGATGGCGGCCACACCGGCCAGCATCGCAGCGCCGAGCCCGCGGCGGATCCACTCGCCGGTGCCGATCGAACGCTTCATCAGCGCAAAAACCTTACCGCCCAGCAGCAGCGTCGCAGCCAGCGACGTAGCCGCGCCCGCCGCGTAGGCGAGCAACAACAGCGTGGTGGCGATGCTTGCCCCTTGCAGTGCGGCTCCGGTCAGAATCAAGCCGAGGATTGGCCCGGCGCACGGTGCCCAGAGCAGCCCGGTGGCGACACCGATCAGAAACGACGCGCCGGGACGCGGACGATTGTCCCGGCCGGCGGCCTCCGACAGGCGACTGCCGGCGGACACCAGCGGCCGGGTCAGACGCTCGGCCAGATGCGGCAGCAGCAAGGTCAGCCCGAACAGTGCAACGAACAGCAACGCGAGCCAGCGACCGTACTGATTGACTTGCACCACCCAACCGCCGCCCACCGCCGCCAGTGTCGCAACGAGGGCGAAGGTCAGAGCCATCCCGGCCAGCAGCGGCAAGCCACTCTTGATAAACGGCTGCCCGGTGCGAGCGAAGACAAAAGGCAGAACCGGCAGGATGCACGGGCTGACGATCGTCAGCACACCGCCGAGATAAGCGAGAACCAAGAGCCACATGGTGTCGTCCTGTAGTGAGTGAAGATTGCAGGCGGGCCATGACTCAAACCGCCACGGGTTTGAAGGTCATGGCCAGGCCGTTCATGCAGTAGCGCAGGCCGGTGGGCTTTGGCCCGTCGTCAAAGACATGTCCCAGGTGACCACCGCAGCGCCGGCAATGGACCTCCTCGCGGGTCATGCCGAAGGAGCGGTCCTGGCGGGTGGCCACGGCGTGTTCCAGCGGCGCCCAGAAGCTCGGCCAGCCGGTGCGGCTGTCGAACTTGGTGTCCGACGGGAACAGCGCCAGATCGCACCCGGCACAGGCAAACGTGCCGGCCCGATGCTCGTTGTTCAGTGGGCTGCTGTAGGCCCGTTCCGTGCCTTCCTTGCGCAGCACGTCGTATTGCTCGTCGGTGAGCAGTGCATGCCACTCGCTGTCACTGTGGGTCACTTCGAAAGCCTCGTCGGCAAGCGCCTCACTCACCAGCGCGGAGCCCGTGGATAATTTTGGCAATACACCCGTCAGTAACGCTGCAAGCCCCAGCCCGCCGCCTGTTGCGAGAATCTGTCGCCGTGAAAACATGGCCGTCTCCCAAAATTCCAGATGCCTGTCGTGGAACACAGCCTAGGCTTGGGTTGATCGCCAAATCCTCACGGGAAGTTAAACAATTCGTGATAACTCGCCCCGAGGAAAACCCGCACAATGCGCACATTGCGCCGAAGGATTGAGCTTCATGGAACAGACCAAACGCGTCCTGGTGGTCGAGGACGACCTGCACATCGCTGACCTCATTTGCCTGCATCTGCGGGACGAACAATTCGAGGTGGTGCACAGCGCCGATGGCGACGAAGGCATGCGCCTGCTGCAACAAGGCCACTGGGATGCGCTCATCCTCGATCTCATGCTGCCCGGCGTCGATGGCCTGGAAATCTGCCGCCGCGCCCGGGCCATGGCCCGCTATACGCCGATCATCATCACCAGCGCCCGCTCCAGCGAACTGCACCGCATTCTCGGCCTCGAACTGGGCGCCGACGATTACCTCGCCAAACCGTTTTCGATGCTCGAACTCGTCGCCCGGGTCAAGGCACTGCTGCGTCGGGTGGACGCCATGGCGCGCAACCTGAAGATGGACGCCGGCAGCCTGAGCCTCGATGGCCTGACCATCGACCCGATCACCCGTGACGTTGCCCTCAACGGCCAGCGTCTTGATCTCACGCCTCGGGAGTTCGACCTGCTGTATTTCTTTGCCCGCCAGCCGGGCAAGGTGTTCTCGCGCATGGATCTGCTCAACGCAGTCTGGGGCTACAGCCACGAAGGTTACGAACACACGGTCAACACCCACATCAATCGCCTGCGGGCGAAGATCGAGGCCGATCCGGCACAACCGGTGCGCATCCTTACGGTGTGGGGCCGTGGCTACAAATTCGGCACGAGCGCAGAGCAACCATGAAACTGACCCTGACGCAGCGCCTGTCTCTGGTATTCGCCGTGTTGCTGCTGGCGTGCTGCGGCACGTCCGCGTGGCTGCAGGTGCGCTCCAGCCAGATGCATGAACTGGAGGTGGTGCAGGGCCTGTCCCGGGATCTGGCGCAGCACATCGCCCACGACACGGTGCTGATGGACAGCAACGGCCTGATGCCTGGCGCGGTGCGCGAACTGTTCAGCCAGTTGATGCTGGTCAACCCGAGTGTCGAGGTGTACCTGCTCGACACCGAAGGGCGGATCGTTGGCAATGCGGCGCCGGAAGGACGCCTGCGTCGGCAGACTGTCGATCTCGCGCCGATTCAGCGATTGCTCAACGATCAGCCATTGCCGATCCTTGGTGATGACCCGCGCAGCCTCGACGGCCGCAAGGTTTTCAGCGCCGCCCCGTTGCAGGTCAACGGCAAGCCGGCCGGGTATCTTTACGTGGTGTTGCTCAGTGAAGCCCATGATCGCTTTGCCGAACGTGGCGCCACCAGCGCGGCGCTGAATACGGCGTTGCTGTCCATCGGTCTGGTGGCGTTCCTGTGTCTGATTGCCGGTCTGACGGCATTCAACCTGATCACCCGACCGCTGCGACGATTGACCGAAACCGTGAGCCAGTTCGACATCGACGGTGCGCCGCAAACGCTTCCTGTCACTCCGAACGCTGTGGACAAGTTCGCCGATCCGGATGAAATCGCCGTACTCGACGCGGCGTTCCGACAAATGCAAAACCGCCTCGGTGAACAGTGGCGCTCATTGACCCGCCAGGATCAGGAACGCCGGGAACTGGTGGCGAACATTTCCCATGACCTGCGCACACCACTGGCTTCGCTGCACGGTTATCTGGAAACCCTGTCGCTCAAGGACGCCACACTGTCTCCCGAAGAACGCCGCCGCTATCTGGGGATTGCCCTGGACCAGAGCCGCAAGGTCGGCGGACTCGCGCAGTCTTTGCTGGAACTGGTGCGCCTCGAACACGGTTTTGTGCAGCCGATACTGGAGAAGTTTTCCCTGACCGACCTGGTGCAGGACATCTTCCAGAAATTCGAACTCGGGGCCGAAGCCCGGAACGTCGAGCTCAAGGCCTGTTTCAGCGCCAACCTGCCGGCCGTCTGCGCCGACCTCGGGCTGATCGAACGAGTGCTGACCAATCTGGTGGACAACGCCCTGCGTCACACACCGCAAGGCGGCGAAATCGAACTCGGCCTGATGTCACGTGGCCAATTGGTCGAGGTGACCGTAAGCGACTCCGGGCCCGGTATCGCTGCCGAACTGCGCGAAGGCTTGTTCCTGCGTCCCTTCAATATCGGCGGCGCGCGACGGGATGGCGGGCTGGGTCTGAGGATCGTGCACCGGATCCTGCAACTGCATGGACGCGAGATCCGCTTGCTGGATGTCGCCGGGCGCGGGGCGACCTTTCAATTCTCGCTGCCGGTGGATCAACAGGACGCCGAGCAGTGGATCGTCCGTTCGATGAACCTGAATACGCCAGGCAAATGATCTCCATCGGGCCGTTGCTCCGTGACAACACCGCCCCGCTCCCCTAAATTAGTCGGCCTGAAAAAGCCCCCCATGCTTTCTCGTCTTATCCCAAGTTAAAAGTAGTGAAATTTCAATGTCCGATTTCAACACCGCTGAATCCGTAGTCACCCTGTCGTCCAAAGCGGAATACGAAAACTCCATCAATCTTTCACAACACATTCCACAAGCGAAGATCATCAGCGAGATGGTGCTCGACGCGTTCCAGTCGACCCGCGAGAGCGAGCAGATCCGCGAACTGCGCGCCGCGATCCGTCAGGCTCACGATCGCTTCGATGACGATCAGGCCTACGAGCTGATGGGCCAGCTCAAGCGCCTGAAGGACGCCGAGGCAGCCGACATTGCGGCGCTCGAAGACCTGAGCAGCAAGTTCCCGATCAGCCGCATCCTGTCCAGCTTCAAGGACGACCCGGCGTTCCAGGAAATCGTCTACGGCCTGGCCCTCAAGGTGCTGAACCAGACCCATCAGGCCATCAGCAACCCGGGAGGCGGCAAGAGCAAGGCTGCCCGTGCCAAGAAAGATGTCGAAGTGTTCAGCATCAGCAAGGACGGCATCAGCGTGACCCTGCCCCTGCGCACGCCGCGCTCGCGCCTGAGCGTGGATCGTGAAGCGCTGGAGTTCCTCGGCTTCACCTTCGTCGGTGAAGGCGAAGAAGCAGAAATCGAAGGCGAGACCTTCGTCGACAACGCCGGCACCGAACACGCGATCAACCGCAAGAACATCATCACGGCCCTGCAACAGCAGACCGCGTTCGACGGTTACAGCATCGCTGCCCAGTAACACGGCGACCGCAAAAAAAAAGCCCCACGCTGTCCGGAAGCGTGGGGCTTTTGGTTTTTACGACGGGCAATCGTCAGAGCTGTGGATAAATCCGCTCGTACAATCGCACATCCGACGGGCAATCGATTTCGCCCCAGGGTTCATGGGTCGGCACTCCCTGAACCCGGATACCCGCTTCGATTGCCAGAGAAAACAACGAGGTCATGTCCACCTGATCGCGCTGTTCGGTACTCAGATCCGCCAATTGTTCATTCAATCCGCGCCAGCCCGCCGGGGTCAGCTTGAACAAGCCCATGTACTGCCCCTGAATCTGCTCCAGCGACTGCGCGCGATGGCCGATCTCGCAGATCTGTCCGTTATCGATGACAAAGCGCTCCATATCGTCCAGCGGCTGCTCGAAGCGTTGCTGCCAGAGCTCGACTGCGCGTGGGTCATAGCCCAGAACGATATCGCCCTGCGCTTGCGTCAGATCACGCACCAGAGCCGGCGAGTAGAAAATGTCGCCATAACTCACCACACACGGTTCGTCGTCGAGCCACGCTTGCGCCGCACTCAAGGACTGGCGAATACCGGTGGTACTCCACAACGGGTTGATGAATAGCCGATCAGCGTAGGCGGCAAGCATGTCGCTGCGATAACCGGCGACAATGCCGATTTCGCTGATACCGCCGGCGCGCAACGTGTTGACCGTGCGCTCGATCAACGGGATCGCATTAAACTCGACCAGTGCCTTGGGCCGTTGATCGGTCAGCGATCCCAGTCGGCTGCCACGCCCTGCCGCAAGAATGATTGCCTTCATGGTGAAACTCCAAAAACCTGGCGGACCAGCGAAAGGTCGGCACTGTCAAAGGGGGAATTGCGCTCGGGATGCCACATCACCGCGCTGTGGCGGGCGTCCGGATGGCTGACCGCTTCAATCACGCCATCGGCGCTCACGGCCTCGATTTCATAGCCCAACGGAACGGAACGGAACCCGTAGTCGTGGAACGAATTGACACGTCGGGGCGCACCGCGATACCGGATGTCGTGACTGCCGACATGATCTGTGACCGGTGCAAGTGCGGCGCCAGCCCGCGTGAGCATGACCTGCATGCCGCGACACACCCCCAGCACCGGCAATCGGCGTCGTTGCGCCCAATCCAGCAGCAGCGCTTCAGTCTCATCGCGCAGATCGGCGCTGCCGGTCAGAGACTGACAGCTTCCACCTCCGGTCAGCAGCACCCCGTCAGGCTCGAATCGCTCCAGCAATTGCCGACTGACGACGGGATCGTTCGGCAGGTACAACGGCAGCACTGCGCATTGCGTCAGAAACGCCGTCCAGCGCTGGTCGATCGCATCGCGCCACTCCTGGCGCGCGGTATCGAACAGACGCAGCATGGTCACCGCGATCAACGTCACGACAGCACCTGAATCCGCCGCTCGGCGCAATCGAGGATCAACCGTTTGCTGCTCAGCAGGCTGCGAAACTTCACGTCACCGACGCCGATGGCGGCGGGAATCGCAAACTCCCTGGCGCGGATCGACATGTGCGAGTTTTCCCCACCATAGGCGGTGATGAAGCCGGCGATGCGGTGGGTGAAAATCCAGTCAAATCCGGGATCGGCGTTTTCGATCAGGACAATGCAGCCCTCGATATCGCGCTTGCCGATGTCTTCCGCACGCAACACCGCGACCGGCGCCTGCGTCGAACTGCGGGTGATGAAGTTGGGGTTGCACGATTCGATGGCGTGAGCCAGCAAATCCTGCGGTTTGCAGACGATCACCGGGGTGCGAATGTTCTGCGTCTGTTGCCAGCGCGTGCGGTTACTGGCGATCTTGTCGCGAATCGAGTCCAGTCGCACCTCTTCCAGGTTGCCGACAAAATCGCCAAGCCTGGCGAAGCTCAGTTCATCGAGACTCAATTCATGCTCGCGCCCCCAGCCTGCCAGCGCCTTGAGCGCCTGGGATACGAACGCGCCATACAAGTATTTGACCTTCTCGCGCGCTGCCACGGCGGCATCGAGGAACTTGAAAAACTGCTCCGCCGACACCCGGAACCGGCACTCGTCGAACGCCTGCTGCACCGCCAGGCGGATCTCGCCACTGATCACCCTTGGCCCTTCGTCACGCTGGGCCCGTTGCGGCGGCGTGCTCCAGTCGAAATACGCTTGCGGACTTTCGTCATAACGCGCCACACGCACGTCATAAGTGCCAGGCCGCACATGACCATGCAGGCGCAGGAACGCTTCTTTGTGCAGGATGCGGAAGTCGTCGGCCATCTTGCGCCCGACCGTGTGCACGCCACCGATCATCCAGTCGGTGAAACCCGCCGGAATGCGCTGCTGGTTTTCCAGCGACTTGATCACCGCTGTCGCCACGAACGCTGCCCGGGCGACCCCGGAAAACACTTCGCCCACGACCTTCGCATCGGCGAGTGCGTGACGCAGACGATGCAACGGGTCGACATTCTCAGGGTCGCGATCCAGGCGCTCTACCTTCTGTTCGATCCGCGGCAGTCGCGTCAGATCCGAAAAGAACGGGCCATCGGCACTGATGATATGTTCGGTGACGCTTTTCAGTTCGGCCAGATAGAGTGCGCGCTGCCCGGCATTGAGCCCCTTGAAGGCCGGGATCGACTCGGCGGGCATCGCAGCCAGTTGCGGTGTGAAACAGGTGGGAATGATCGAGAACTCGATCTTGTCGTGCAACGACTGATGCGCCCCCAGATGTTCACAACATTGGGTGACCACCGAGTTGACGATCGACAGCGGCAAACTCGCAGGGATGAACGACTCCACGCTGTAGGGAATGCAGATATAGGGTGAGCCGCTGAACTGATACATCAGCGGCTTGTTGCGCATGTCACGGTAGCCATAGCGGAACCGGGCCGATGCCCAGTTCACGTCGGTGATCAGTTCCTTGTACAGCGAGTAGGCCAAGGGACGTGGCTTGACCCCAATCATCTCGGCCGGGTTCCAGTCCGGCATCAGCCCCAGAAAGGCATGCACGCCGAGTTCGGGCTGACGGGTCTTGCGGGCCAGTCCTTCGAGTAGCACCACTTCCGAGTCGAGTACCGCCTGTAACCCGATGTCCGCCCGCGCATCGATGTTGTCGATGCCTTGCCCGGTCATCGGTCGCACTTGAAACAGCAGCGGCCCGTCTTCGGTAATGGCGAACTCGATGTCCAGCGCATCGCGTTCGGTCAGTTGTTCGACTTCGGCCAGCAAGGCAAACAGCCCCTTGAGCGCTGCCGGTTCTGCAGCGGTCTGGGACTTGATCGCAACAAATGAATGAACGGTGCCGGTGCCGGCCGTCACGCCATCGGTTCCGTGACCGGGCACATAGTCGACCACGTAATACGGCAGGCCGGATTCCGGGTCGCGGGTCATCGCCACGCCCGAAGCCAGCACCCCGGTCGCCATGCTTTGAATCAGCACTTCATCGAAGTCACGCGCCTGCCCATAAGAAGCAATCACTTGCTCGATGGCCTGCTGCAGCGCCGGCGCGCCGCAGACATTACCGACCGAGTCGTACATCCCGGCGCCCGAGGTGCCATCCTGATCTTCGGTCAGACTGCTCGAACGCACGATCAAAGGCTGATCACCGAAGCGCCTGACACAGTAATCCAGAATCGCCTGGGGTTTATTGCGCCAGTTTCCCACAGTGAACCGGTGCAGAGGCAGCACACGACCGTTCTGCAGAAACGGGGCAAGGCTTTCCAGTGTTCCGGCCTTACCGGAAAACTCGAAGGGACTGACTAAAGTCATCGACTGCATGTCGTCTTCCATTGAGAGAGGTCATTACATTCCGTTGTGAGCCGTGACGGCCACCGGGAGCCGGGTACAACGACGATTTACAACAACTCGGGGCCGGTGTATTTCGCCAGTTCGTTGCCGTACAACAGCGACAGTTCGGCCAGGAACTCATTGCCTTTTTTCGCTGCGGCATAAGGACAGCTGTCGAGCACGATCACATGGCCGATAGTGCCGATGTTGCCGCTGTAGACACTCACCTGCTGGCCAGGAACCACGTGCGCCGTGCAGAACTCGATGGCGTACTTGTCCAGAAGCGGCTGCAACAGACTTGGGTCGTAGCTTTCGCAAATGCTGCCGCCATGACGCGAAGCGACCGTCACCACGGTGCCGGCGGTTTCGATCAGCGAATCGTCGATCTTGATGGTCTCGCCCAGGTGCAGGCGAATGAGCATTTCGAAGGGATCGATACCGGTCAGCATCCGGTACATCTGCGGAGCAACGCTGCCCATCATGCGGGCATTGATTTCCACCAGGCACGGACCTTTTTCGTCACGCAGCAGCTCGACGTGATACAGACCGATATCGAGTTTCAGCGCACTGAAAACATCCTGTACGTATGCCTTGATTTCATCACGCGCGGCATTGTCCAGACCCGACGGCATGGTCGCGGTCATTTCGAGGATTTCGTTGTACTCGGCGCGGAAACGGATGGTCGTCGCATAGCACGACACCACGCCCTTTTGCACGATCACTTCGGCCGAATGCAGCGTGCCTTTGACGTATTCCTCGATCAGGTATTCACGGCTGACCAGTCCATCGATCATCGGGTCCGATTCGGAACGGGCCTGGCGGATGTTCTCGACGAAACCGTCGAAATCCTGCCGAGTAAAACAGATCGCGGAAAACTGCTTGGAGAAACCACGGGTAGGCTTGACCACGAACGGCAGTGCCAGTCGTGGCGCGACACCTTCAGCCAGCTGGCTTTCAGTGAGTACCTGGAAATCAGGTGAGCGAACATTGTTGGCTCGCAGCGTTTCGCGCAGACGACTTTTATAGACCGCACCGCACAGATGCTCGTGGCTTGGATAACGGGTACCCAGCCACTCCGACTCTCTGGCTACCGCCACAATGGCGGCTTCAGATGTGGTGATCAGCGCATCGATCTTGCGGGCTTCGTTGAGCTTGACCAGCAGGTCGTGGAATTCGGTACCTTCCAGCGATCCGACCCGAATGTATTCATCGACATGCTTGAGGTACGGTTCGATCTTCGATTGATCACCCTTGACCGAGATGGTCAGGAACGACATGTCGCACTGGTGAATGAAGGTCACGTAACAACCCAGACGCTTGGCCGCTTCAAAGGCCAGCAGGCCACTGACCGTGCTGTCGACCAAAACAACGTGTTTCATAAGGAACGCTCCATGTAGTTATGCGTTGTGCAGGAGAAAACTGCTCAGAGAAAACACCACCGCGATGAACGTCACCGTAGGAACCGCCTTGAATTTCGGCAGTTTCAGGCTGGTGACTTGCAATACGGCAATCAGAAAGGTCAGCCACAGAACGCTGTGTTCCGAAGCCTTGCCAGCGGCGACAGCCTGGAACGCGAGCGCGAACAGCAGGCCGGAATAAGTGGTTGGCAATCCGCGATAACCGACCGGGGCATTCGGGTCGTTGATGGCGAACACCGCCAGGCGCAGAACACCCGATAGCACCAGCGCAGCAGCGGCCGACACCCCGGGCAAGGAAGGCGACAGCAGAATCAGGATCAGCGCCGGCGCAACGCTGAAGTTCAACAGGTCGGCAAAGCTGTCCAGGTGTTTACCGAAGGCACGACGGGGAGCATCAGCGGCCAGCCAGGTTCTGGCGATGTGACCATCAACGAAATCCAGAATGGCCGCCAGGCATATGATGCTCGCGGCCCAGGACAGACTTCCCCGGTAGGCGGTCACGACCGCAGCGAAGGACAACAATATATTTATTGTTGTCACCCAGTTAGCGAGGTCGAGAAAACGGACGAACGGAAACACCGGCACAATAATGCGCATGACTCATGACTTCCTTGTCTTATTTGATTTGATTAAACGACTTGCTCGGCGGCTCTTGTACCGAACGACAATAACTTCATAGCGAGCAAGTAAGTAACAACGAAAACAATACTGGTGATAAACAGCCCGACCTGCTCAACCAATAATGTTCCGAGAAAGATAGTAACTATCATCCCTGCGTAGACACCCGCGTACTGAACCGATGCGACTAATGGCATGGCATGACCGGGCGTCGCCAATACCACATCCGACTGCAGTTTGAAAAATGCCAGTTCAAAGAAAAAGATATAGAAAAAGTAAGCCACGTAACTTGAAGAGAACCCGCCACCGAAAGCGGCAGTCATCATGAACAATGCACTGGCACACGCCATCGACAACGGCGCCAGCCGATGCCCACGCTTGTTCAGCCTGTAATAAACGATGGCTCCGACCAGGGCAGCGATGCTGTTCACCGCTTGCAACAGCCCGACATAACCTTCCGACAAACCCAGCACGTGGGCAGGCAGCAAAATCCGGGAAACGTTGAAGAAACCCTGATAGACGCTTACGAAAACGATGAAGCTGATGAAACTGTGGCGCAGCTGCGGTGTGCTTTTCATGAGCGCCGAAAAAGTCGCGATCAGCGCCGTGGACGCTGGCACCCCGGTACTGACCGAGCGATCGGCCCGTGGCAGCAGAAACGCCGCGATAGCTGCGCAGGCAAACAGCGTGGCGGTAATCAGCAAGGCGTGCCAGGGCATCATTTCACCCTTGACCAACGCCATGGCGGCACCGGCAATCCCGCCGGCGATGAACTGCGCCGTGAGAGTCAGCGGCACTGTCGACTCCACGTTCTGCGAATTGAAATAGCACTTGATCGCGACGATCCGCCCTACCCGCTGCAAAGCATCCAGTGCCCCTATCGCAATACCGCCGACGACGGCAATCAACGCAAACGTCGGCAACACCGAATACACCAGGATGGCGACCAGCAACGCCACGGCATTGGATAACAGCAACAGGGTGCGTGGGGAGACGCGATCAGAGAGCCGATAAATCTGCCCGACGAACAGAACCGGCAACACCATCGGCGAAAACAACACGATTTGAGAATACAGCAGGCTACCGGTTTCTTTATAAGTGTAATAAGAAAGGTAGATATAACTGAGCGTCGATGCACAGATGGCGCAAAGATTGATGATCCATATAAGGATCGTCAGTTTTTTCGTAGAGAGGGTGTTGCTCATTATGATCCTTCACTGTGCAAGCTTCCTGCTTGACGGACACGCTATCGTAAAAAACAATACTGGGCAATATCTTTTAATAATTTTGTCATCTATCTCTGAATGAAAAAAACACGCACTCTTTTAGTGCGCAAAGTTAGACAAAGTCACCTTGTTGTTACAAAGGACGTGCAACAACACTCAGACCCATAATGACTTATTAGTCGCGTTGATTTTCCCTGGCCAGGCAAAAAGAAACTGCCTTCGGTTGCACTGTTTCGATTCAAAAAAAACATAAGTACAACCCGATACTTTCGGCGGTTGCACCCACCCCTTCGATTGCATCTCTCAAGCCCTGGCCAGGCCCCCCTCCACCAGACCATTTGCAAAGTGCCAGTATCTGCGGCACTCAATGCCGGTCCCTGAAAGTCACAGGCGCCGGACGGCCGCGACAGCCCACCCGATGCCTTTTACCCCGGACATCTCCATTTTTCCCAACCCTTGAGCACCACGGATCCGCCTGCAGGGAGCATCGAATCACTTTCCAGCCAACGACGAGTGGTGCGTTTGCTGAGGCTCTCATGAATACCCCACCCCTCTATCGGCAACTCGCCAATCACTATCTCGATGCCATTCGCAGCGGCACCCTCAAGGCAGGCGAACGGTTGCCCTCGATCCGACTGATGATGGAAAAACATGCCGTCAGCCTCTCCACGGCAGTGCAGGTGTGCCGCGAACTGGAACACCAGGGCGTGCTGGAAGCCCGTCCACGTTCGGGCAACTTCATCCGTCAGCCCGACAAATTGCCCAAATCGCCAGCCATTGCAGCCCCGTCACCTGTGAGCACCGACGTGTACGTCGGCATTCATGAACAGGTGTCGTCGGTGCTCAAGGCCAGCCAGGGTCTGTCGATCAAAGTCAATTTCGCCAGTGCCTACTGCGCGCCCGAACTGTATCCGCTGAAGATCCTGCAGGCCCACATGACCAAGTCCCTGCGCCTGGATCAACACCTGCTCGGTGCTCCGGGCTCTGCCTGTGGCAACACGCTGCTGCGTCAGGTCCTGGCGCGCCGCGCCTTGGCCAGCAAGGCCAATCTGCCGGCCGAGCGCATCGTCATCACCAACGGTGCAACCGAGGCGATCAATCTTGCGTTGCGCGCAGTCACTCAACCCGGCGATATCGTGGCAGTGGAATCTCCGACCTTCTATGGACTGCTGCAAATCCTTGAGAGCCTCAATCTGCGGGTGCTCGAAGTGCCGACAACCAGCGACACCGGCCTGAACCTCGACGTCCTCGAACAATTGCTCGCAGGAGCAAAACCGATCCGCGCGCTGATCGTCATCCCCAACCTGCAGAATCCGTTGGGCAGCATCATGCCCGACGCCCACAAGGCGCGGCTGGTCGAGTTGTGCGATAAACACGGCACCGTACTGATCGAAGACGACACCTATGGCGATCTGGTGGATACCGGGCAACCGTTGTCGACCCTCAAGCACTGGGATCGTAACGACAACCTGATTTATTGCGCCTCACTGAACAAAACCCTGGCACCGGGCATTCGCCTGGGCTGGATAAGCGCCGGGCGCTGGCATGAACGTGTAGAGATGCTCAAACATACGCAGTCGCGTGGTTGCGAGGCATTGTCTCAACTGGCGGTCAGCGCCTTGATGAAAACGCCCTCCTACGAACGTTATCTGCGTCGTTTGCGCAAGACACTCACCGGGCAACGCCAGCAAATGAGCAGCGCGATCCTGCGTCATTTCCCCGCCGGTACTCGGGTCACGTCACCTCAGGGCGGCACGTTGCTGTGGGTGGAACTGCCGCGGGAGTTGTCGGCCATGAGGTTGTTTCACGACGCGCTGAAACTCGGTATCCAGATCACGCCAGGTGACATCTTTTCCAACGCCAAGCGCTTCGGTCACTGTGTGCGTATCGGTTGCGGCGCGCCGTTTTCACCGCGTATCGAGGACGCGGTGAAAACCCTTGGACGACTGCTGGAGAACCAGTACTAGCCAGCGGACAACGGCGGCAGGTGCAGACAAATGATGTGCGGATCACCGTTCCAGTGAACGAAACGCTCGGCGATCAATGGATCGTGACCGGGAATGACATGGTCTTCACCGTCCGCCAATTCATCGATCCGATCGAACGCCTCAAGCGTGCGCGCCAGATCATCGAGAATCGGAAACGGACTGCGCTGGCGGATGTTGGCCCACAGGTGGGCGGCGTCGGAGGCCAGTACGATCCAGCCGCGCTCGGTGAACACCCGCACCACCTGGCTGCCGGGTGTGTGACCGCCGACCGGATGCAGGGTGATGCCCGGCAACACTTCGACACTGCCGTTGTGCAAACGCAAGCGCCCTTCGAACAATGGCGGCAGGGCCGACATGACGTCCTCGACCTCGTAGGTTTTGTTGAGGGTGCGATGGGTCATTTTCGGCCCGGTGCAGAAACGCAGTTCAGCTTCCTGCAAATGCACTGTCGCATTGGCAAACAAACCGATGTTGCCGGCATGATCCCAATGCAGATGCGTCAGGATCAATTGTTTGACTTGCGCAGGATCGATATCCAGTTGCCGCAGGGAGTTTTCTGGCCGGCGATACATCTGACGATCACGCCGGCCCGCCGTGGCAGGCTGGAAGCAAGTATCGACCACGACCACGTGCTCGGCATTGCGAATGACCCAGAAGTAATAGTCCAGCGGCATTGGCGCATTCGGGTCACCGCAGCAGGCGTCGTAAAGAAAGCTCTCGCGGGCTGTGCGTTGTGCATTGGCCCCGACACGGATGGCAAAAACTTCGTACTCAGGAACAGACATGTTCACCTCCCGATTCAGGCTGCCGCTTCGGATTGAGCGTCGGGCGGAAATCAAAATCGATCTGCGCGCCGATTCCCAGATCTTCGGCCAGACGATGCAATCCGCTGTAGTCGCGCATGATGGTGGCGTTGCGATTGCTTTCACGGGTTTCGTCGATGATCTGCCTGGCTTGCTCAACACCGAGCTGGCTCAGAATCGCCTCCCACATCGAGTAGTCCTGGGCCACGAAAGCGCTCAATGCCTGGGACAGGGTGCGGGTGAAAAACGCTCGCTGTTCCGGCTGCATGTTGGCGTACATGACCTTGGCCACTTCGGCCAGCACCTTGCTGTGGGCATATTCATCCCGATTGTGCAGTTCGGCGACGAGTCGATTCTGCGGCTGGATGCTTTGGTCATCCGCCAGCAGGTCGAGGAAGGCGTTGACGCTGATTTCTGCCACGACAGCAAACGTGATTGCAGCCATGTCCCGCTGCCAGGGCTCACTCAGTTCCTGTTGCAAGGCCTTCAGCCGCAGATACGTGACCGACGGAGGCAGGTCAAGCATCGCCCCCAGTTTGCGTTCGGCGCGGGTACGCTCCACAGCGCGCAGGTGCATCAGCGTGTGGTAGTGCTCGTCGATCAGTGCCTGCTGCATGGCCTCGCGAAAATGCCAGTCGTCCGGACCGAGGTACTGGTTGGCAATGACGCTCAATGCCGGGTTTACCACCAGTTCTTCGGCAGTGACGGTGCGCAGGTTATAGCCAATCCACCCCCAGGTGAGCACGCTGCTCTTGAGTTCTTCACTGAGCGCCTGAAACGCCGGGTGATGGAAGAACGGCACCAGCCGCTCGGGGTAATCAGCACGGGTCGGGTCGAACGCCTCGCTGACATCCGCCTTTGCCGGCGAACACACCGTAGCCCGTTTGCTCCAGGCCTGATTCAGACGGATCACCAGTTGATGATCGACAGAGACGATCTCGATTGCAGTTTCCATGACGCGATACCTGTAGGACGCGTACCTGTTGCCAGGTACGTCAATGAAATTAAGAAAGTCGCAACACTCAACCCAGCCAGTAGCGAACAAGGTGTCGCGCCGGATCGCTGTAGCGGCTGCGAGCATGGATCATTCGCCAGTTGTCCCAGATCAGCATGTGGCCGTCAGGGATAAGCACCGGGGTGTTGTGTTCAAGAAAGTACGCCTCGCCCAAACGAGCAAAACGGGCCAGCGGGCTATCGCTGTTGGCGACCTGTGATTGCTCCAGCGCTTGTTTCGAAGGGTTCACATCGCCGTAATGAAACTGGTTGTAGCTGAAACGAAAGACGTCGCCCTTCTCGGCCGGCGTGAGGATGTACTCCAGCACACGGCGCTGCCCTGGCTCACCGGGCTTGGCGGTGGCGACAAACTCCACGGGAGTATCGTGAATCCACTCGCGCAATTCTGGGTCGTCCTGCTCCAGTGATTGGAGAAACTCGAGACCATCCACCAGCCCCGTATGCCCGCCACCACAAGTGGCCTGGCGCAGACAATGCAGCGCGAGGTAGCGCGGCGGCGGACCATAGACCGGCGCCTCGGTGTGCGGGCCGATGCCATTCATGCTTTGCGAATAAGGCAGGTCCTCATAACCCGGCTTGCGGGTGATGGCGAACGCCGTTTGCCCGTTGAACTGCGGAATGATCGGGCCGAACGCCTGCAAAACGCCCTCGACATCGTGCGCAAATTCGTTGGGGGTGAGCACCGTCCAGCCGCGTATGGCCAACTCTTCTTGACGAAGATCCAGCGAAGCGTGAGTGGCGGGCACAGCGAATCCTTGGTCTGACATGGTGGCAGTCCTTTTCCGGTTCAGGCGTTAACGGTTGAGGTGTAGGCCGCAATCAGTTCGCGGCATGCGGCGCCAGGTTCGAAGCGTTGTTGGTCGATGCTTTGCACGGGGGTAATTTCAGCGGCGGTGCCGGTGAGAAAACACTCATCGAACTCGCCCAGCTCCGAGGGCACGATCGTTCGTTCGATGACCTGATAGTCCAATGCCCGCGCCAGTTCGATCACGGTCTGGCGAGTGATGCCATTGAGGAAACAATCGGCCGTAGGCGTGTGCAGCGTCCGGCCTTTGACGAAGAACACGTTGGCGCTGGTCGCCTCCGCAACATGCCCACGCCAGTCAAGCATCAGTGCATCGTGATAACCGCTGTTCTCTGCATCGTGCTTGCTCAATGTCGCGATCTGATAGTGCCCGGACGCCTTGGCCTGGAACGGGCTGGTGTCCGGTGGCGGCCGACGCCACAGTGCAGTCTTCAAACGGATGCCAGCCATGCGTGCCGCCGGATCGAAATAGCTCGGCCATTGCCAGCAGGCAATCGCCACATGGACCCGGTTGAAACGTGCGGAAGTGGAAATCATCTCGCTGCCGCGCCACGCCACCGGACGCAGATAGCCGTCGATGACCGAGTTGCGCCGCAGCAACTCATGACTGGCGTCTTCCAGCGCCTGCGGCGTAAAGGGAATCGTGAAATCCATCCATTGCGCCGAGCGATACAAACGCTCTGTGTGCTCACGCAGCTTGAATACTTTTCCCCCATAGACTCTCTCGCCTTCATACACGGTGCTGGCGTAATGCAGCCCGTGACTGAGCACATGCAACCGTGCCTGCGACCACTCGACGAACTCGCCGTCAAGCCAGATCACGCCTTCGCGCTGATCAAATGGAATTGCGCTCATGTCCCTTCTTCTCCCTTTGACAATCAATCGTCCTAAGCGGTTTGCAGCAGCACCGGTATCAATTCAGGCGTGATCGCCGCTTCGGTCTGAAAGAAAAAACTCCGCTCGCCGAACGCCGGTCTCAGCTCGTCAAACCACGTGGCGTGGGGATCGAATGCGGCATAAAACGTGCACAGCACCCACTGCGGGTTGCGGGCCTGGAGAAACTGCAACACGAAGACCTTTTCCCCGGCGACGGTTTCGATTCCGTTGATCAGAACCTTGCCGTAAAACGTGCTCATCGATGGCCCACGCACAGTGCGCGCCAGACCCGAGACCGTGCGATAGGCTGCCTGAAAGATCTCGAACGCCCGTGCCAGCGGCATTGCGAAGTAGTGGCTCGGCCCGGTATCGCGTTCGACGAACATGTAGTAGGGAATCGCCCCCAACCGCACGCCCTCCGTCCACAGTGCCGCCCAGTCCGCCGGCGCTTCATTGATATGGCGGATCACTGGAGCCTGCATGCGCAGGGTTGCGCCGCTTGCTCGAATATTCGCCACAGCCTGTCGGGCGATGTCCTGACGGATTTCCACCGGATGGTTGTAGTGCCCCATGATCGACAGGTTCTTGCCGGCGGCCACAATCCGCTCGAACAGTGCCAGCAACTGCGGCGCGTCCTTGTCGCTGACGAAACGCTGCGGCCAGTACGCCACCGATTTGGTGCCGATGCGGATGCTCTTCAGATGCGCCAGTTCCAGCAGCGGTTCGATGTAGGACGCCAGTGAGCGGGTATTCATGATCATCGGATCGCCACCCGTGATCAGCACATCGGTGACCTCGGTGTGCAGCGTCAGATAATTCACCAGCTCCTGGGATTCCCGGGCGTTGAACTTGAGTTCTTCTTCACCGATGAACTGCGCCCAGCGGAAACAGAACGTGCAGTAGGCGTGACACGTCTGACCGGCGCCGGGGAAAAACAGAACCGTCTCGCGGTACTTGTGCTGAATGCCCGGCAGGATTTTTCCGTCGAGGCTGGCGCCATTGTGTGTCAGCTGTCCCGCAGGATGCGGATTCATTCGCCGCCAGATCCCTTCGATGCAGCGCTTGATCGCGATGGAATCATCCTGCTCGATCAACCGTTTCAACGTGTCGTATTCGTGAGCCAGCAGCATGTCTCGATGCGGAAAGGTCATGCGAAAGATCGGGTCGTCGGGAATGTTGTCCCAATCGATCAGCGTGCCCAGCACATAGTCGTTGGTGCGAAACGGCATGACCCGCGCCACCACGTCCATGGCTTCCTGCAACGCCGGCGTCAGCCTTTGCCAGTACGACGTGTCGCGAATGCTGCGTGAGTTGTAGGGTTTGTAGCGTTCAAATTGCGACGGTCCTTGTTCGAATCCCTGCATGGCGATACTCCTGGGCGCGATGATCAGGCTTGCAGCGGTGCGACGCGCGGCTGATCCAGCCACGCTTGCACGCTGTCACGCTGCCATTGGCGGCGTACGTATTCGGCAAGCCGCTCGGGCAACGGATCACCATTGGCCAGCAGCCGGTTGAGCATGATCGCCAGGTCGATATCAGCGATGCACCATTCGTCAAACAGGTACTCGCTCCCTGTCTTCAGCAAAGTCTGGGCAACGAACAAGAGGCGTTGCACAGCGCTCCGGGCGTCGGGGGACAATGGCGTATCACGCGGTCCGAAGTAGATGAGGTCTGCCGGACGCTCCTTGCGGATGACCAGCAAATCACTGCGCAGCCAGGCTTGCAGCTGTCGGGCCCGGGCACGATGGTGGATGTTCTGTGGCAGCAGCTTCGGATGGCCGGGGGCGATCTCGTCGAGGTATTCGACGATGGCGGACGATTCCGACAGGGCGAAGTTTTCATGAACCAGTGTGGGAATCTTGCAGGTCAGCGAAAGATCTCGGTAAGCCGACTGGTAGTTCTCTCCCGACTTCAGATCAACACTCACAAGTTCAAAGGAAAGTTGTTTTTCCTTGAGCCCGACAAAGGCCGACATCGCAAACGCGCTGATGAAATCCGCACCGATATACAATTTCAATCTTGAACTATTCACGCATGCGCTCCCCTATATAAACGCGCTCGATCGCACCACTAAAAGCGGGCGCTTCGTTAATATCGAACGTCTTGCAACCAATCCTAATTAGTTGCCAGGAGGCTGAATAGATACAGAAATGCCTTGTTTGCATCGATACAGAAAACGCGCGTAAAGGCTCAAACTCCAGACAAAAAAAAGGGAGCCATTGGCTCCCTCGCAGTTGCAATCCGGTATCAGGCCGGGGTGGTGATCAGGCCGTGACTGTCGGCAAAGTTGGACAACAATGCCATCTGCGGCATGTTGCTCAGATTCAGCATCGCCAGGGGTTCCTCCCCCTCGATATTGTCGAAGCCGTGGGTGTTCCAGGCAGGCACCAGCAACACATCGCCCGGTCCAACGGCCACTGGCGCGGCATCGCCGAGGGTCAGGTAACCGCGGCCGGACTGAATGATGAACAGGTGCCACCAGGCATGGGCATGCCCCTTCAACTGGACGCCAGGGTTCAGCCATTGCATCGCCATGGCCATGCCGGGTGCCACCTCGCAACCAGCCGTATCCGCTGCCGATGTGAGCGCCACGATATCCACATCCTCACTCGCCAGGGCCTGGCGCTCGTTCGTCAGTTGCGTGCGGGTCCAGACTTTCGGACTGAGCGTTTGATGATGAAGACTTCTTCTAAAGTCTTTGTAAGAAAAAAAATCGCCACGGATATCGTTCATCAACTCCAGCCTTCCATCCCTAAAAGTCGCGCCACATTAGTTCAGAGCAACGCCACTGTAAAGTTGCGACGATACAACTTATAACGCGGCTGGACGCAATGCTACGATCATGTCCACTTCAATCGCCGCATTTTTTGGAAGTTGATAAACGCCCACGGTTGTCCGTGTATGTTTGCCTGAATCGCCGAGTACATGACTGAAGACATCGGAGGCGCCATTGGCAACTTCGCTCAGGTCGACAAAGTCCGCCGTGGACTTGACGTAGACCGTCACTTTCACCAGCGACTTGATTTTGTCCAGTGAGCCAATCGCATCAACGATCAGGGCCAGGCAACGCATGGCACTGATACTCGCTGCCGCCTGGGCCTGGCTCATATCCAGTTCAACGCCGACACGCCCGGGATACTGAATCTTGCCATTCATGCGCGGCACCATACCGCTTACATACAGCTCATCCTGATGACGCACGAGCGGTACGTAATGGCCTCCGGCAGCGTTTTCACCATAGATGTCATAGCCCAATTCCCGGGCCAGTCTGATGAAGCGCTCATCACACGTCTCTTTCTCCACAGCGTCACCCTCTGACTCATTACTACGAAAAATGCGTTTCAACCCGCCATTGCCAGCGCCGTGACCTCAACCTGCACCTCGACGGCTTCGGCCAGTCGCTGCAAGTCGTCACTGAGTTGTGTGTAGTCACTGTTGAACAAAATGATGTGACCGATGAAGGCAGTGTTGTCCTTCACCTGCGCCGTCACAGAGTCGCCGACCTTGCGGGCATACACCGCCTCGATCAGCTCGATCCCGAGGCTGCGGGCCAGTGCATGGATATCCGGCATCGAGCGCAGGATGCCGTCGCGCGGCGCGCGCAACAGGCGGATTGCGCAATGACCACGGGCCACTGGCGCATGAGGGGCAACCTGACCTTCGACGGCCCAGCGCACCCAACGCTCCCACGGATCGAAATCACTGAAGGCATGACGCGCCAGATCCCAGATGTGCATGCCGCCGGGGCGCATGTTGGTTTCCACCGCCGAACTGAAACCATCGCGACGCAGGAACACCTCGTTGTGCCAGGCACCGTTGTCGGTCGACACCAGATCCGCCATGTGCTTTCCGGCAGCGATCAGGCGCGTGTGCAACTGATTCGCCAGCGGCGCGGGTACCACTTGCTGGATCTCGGCACGATAAGCACCTTCGGTGGTCGTTTTCTCGGTGATCCAGGTGCTCCCGGCGACGTTGTCCCAGCTGTATTCGCGCGCGCCCTCGATCAGTTCTTCGAGAACGATCCCGCCATCGCGATAGGGTTTGAGGGCCTGCCATGCCTCTTCACACTCGGATGGATGATGGATCACCCGGCAACCACGGCTCGCACCTTCACAGGCAGGTTTGATGAACGCCTTGCCGCCCAGCGAGACGACCCGCTCACGCAGTTGCGCGAGGTTTTCAATACGAGTCGAGGCAACCGGGCGATAGTCCGCCGGAGCAGCATCGGCGGCGGCTTCGAGGCCACGAAAAATCTGTTTATCGAGTCCCGCCCGCGCCTGTGCTGCGGTAATGCCGGGCAATCCGAATCGCTGCGCCAGTGCAGCGCCGAGCAAGACGCCGCGATCGGAAAACGGCAGCACACCGAGCAACTTCCAGCGATCTGCACTGAGGCAGCCGCTCACCAGTTCCACGGAATCGGACAAGTCTTTTTCGGCAAAGGACGTGGTGCAGACGTGATCGGCAACCCGGTGATCATCCTTGTGTATCTGCTCGACCAGAAGCACCAGTCGCGCGTTGTACAGACGATGGCTCAGATCGCGCAGTTTCTGGATATCGTTGATCCGGTTGCCGTTGTAACCGACCACCACCAGACAAGACGTCGTACTCATAACCCCTCCTGCATTCCGTGAGTCATTCGTGCAGCGCGGCGTTGGAGCGGCGAACCATCCAATACCAGGCCAGAATCCCGCCGGCCCCGATCAGCGCCAGCAATACCGCGTTGAACGGCGCCGGTACCACACGCATGACCAGTACCGTGAGGCCTGCGCCGACACCCAGCGAGACTTCCTTGACGAACATGTTGTTCTGTTTGACCGAGAAGTAGTCGAGGTAGCTGAACGCGCACTCGGCCACCGACAGCAGCGCCACCCAGACAAGGGCTCCGAGCAGTGTTTCGACATGGAACAGCGCGGGCGAGGAAAGCACGGCAAAGCCACCGGCGATGATCGCGATCACGGTCAGCACCTTGAAGCGCCCGGTGCGCTCGATCAGCTTCATCACGGGCATCTGTGCAAACACCACCACCGCACTGTTCAGGATCAGCATCAGGCCGTACCAGGCTGGCAGCTCACCGGTTTCAAGCAGGATGGCTTGCGGCAGGATCGAAAATACCCCGAACAACTTGATACCCATGATGATCCCGGCGACCACCCATGGCAGCTTGTTGCGCCAGCCGCTGCCCTCATGCGCCACCGCAGGTGCGACGCCTGGCGCGGTGGTGAACGTGGCACCGAAGGCAATCGGCAGGCACAGCAACACGAATGCGGCCGCCCCCAGGAAAAACGTCGTCGGGGTCAGCAGCGGCGAGAGCAGGATCAGCCCTGCCACCAGACTGCCCATGTTCATCGCCACCCGGTTATAGGCCGCACCTTCTTTGGTCTGCGCCGCTTCACTCTTGATCAGATAGCCGGCAATGGCGATTCCGTAGGCGAACAGCGCTGCGGCAAACATCACCACACCTTGTTGACTGGTCAGTGCCAGCAGCACCAGCCCGAGACCGGCGCACAGCAGCGTCACGCTCAGCGAGCGCCGTCCCAGAATCAGCAAGGTCAGCGGCAGCAACAGCAGCAGGGCGCGATAGCCCAGTGCCAGAATGCTGTTGGTGGCGGTATCGAGCCAGACATTGGCCTTGCCCAGCACCGCGAACAGCGAGACAGCGGTGATCATGCGGATCACGAACAACCGCACGTTAATGACCGGTTTGGCGACTGCAACCGTTGTTTCAATACTCATTAAAAGCCCCTGACCAGCAAACGTCGGAAAGTCTGTCAGGCGATGGTAGAGACGCAGGTCACTTTCGGTCAGAGCAAGTTCGTATAGAATCCAACGAAGTTTACTGCTGGGGAGACCAGTAAAATGCAGGTTCAACGCGCCGTGATCGCCGCGATCGAATTCCAGCCGGGTGCACCACTGGTGCAACAGATCGTCGATCAGTTGTCCCGCGCAATCAGCAGCGGCGCTCTGCCACACGGTGCCCGATTGCCCCCGATTCGTGAGCTTTCAGAGCTGATGAATGTCGGCAAATCCACGGTGGTCGATGCTCTTGACCGCTTGCGGGCCAAGGGCCAGGTTGTGTCGCGTCAGGGCTCCGGGCACTACGTGCACCGTTCGAGCAGTTCGCAGCCCGGCAGTCGCGGCCCTGATCTGCTGCCCCAGGACACTCTCAGCGTCGTTCGCCGCGCCTTGTTGCTGGACAACGGCGCATTGCGCCCGGGCTGCGGTTTCCTGCCCTCGTCCTGGCTGCCTGCCGAAGAACTGCTCAAGGCCGTACGCGGTACTTTGCGCGCCACCACCCTGCGTATGGGTGAATACGGCGTTGCCGGCGGCTACCTGCCCTTGCGTCAGGCATTGCGGGTAAAACTGGCGAGCTTCGGCATCGAGGCGCCGGTGGAGCAGATCATCACGACGGCCAATACCATGCAGGCGATTGACCTGCTGATGCGCCTGCTGATCAAACCCGGCGATACGGTACTGCTCGATGATCCCTGTTACTTCAACATGCACGCCAATCTGGCATTGCACGGCGCCAGGGTCATTACCATTGCCCGCGATTGCGACGGCATGGATCTGGAAGCCTTCGAACAACTGCTGATCGCCCATCGACCGGTGCTGTACATGACCAACAGCACCCTGCACAACCCGACCGGTCACTCCTTCTCGCCGGCACAGGTCTATCGTTTGCTGGAGTTGAGCCATCGTTATGGCTTCCACCTGGTCGAGGACGATTTGTACTGCGATATCCAGCAGCGTCGCACCCCGCGACTGGCGGCGAGCGGACTGGACAACGTCAGTTACGTTTCCGGTTTCTCGAAAACCCTGACCGCCAACAGCCGGGTCAGTTATGCGGTGCTGTCAGCACCACTCGCTGCACGGATGATTGCGCTGAAAATGGCCTGCGGCGGCGTCACCTCCGAACTGGCCGAGCAGATTACCTGCACCATGCTCAGCGATGGCAGCTACGCCAGACACACGCGGCGCACGGTAGATCGCCTTTATGAATCCAACAGCCGGGTCGCCGGCTGGCTGGTCGAAGCGGGTTGTTCGGTGTCATCGCTACCGGGGGAGGGTCTGTTCATCTGGACGCGTCTGCCCGAGGGCAAACATGCCGAAACGCTCGCCCGCCGGGGTCTGGAAAATGATCTGGTGCTGGCACCGGGCACCCTGCTGAGCAAAGCGGCGGATGCCGACAACTATCTGCGCTTCAACGTCGCACACAGTGATCACGTGCAAGTGCGTGAACGGTTCCTGCGCTTGCTCGACGAGAAATAACGATCAATAAAAAACCCCGCTCATCTCTCGATGAACGGGGTTTTTCGTACAACGTTCGAACCTTACGGTGCGTACGTCAGCAGCAGCTCGGTCGGCACCTTGAAGTCCAGGGACATCATGACGCTCAACGCGGTGATGGTGAAGATCGAGAACACGAACAGCTTGCGTGCCCAGACCGTGTCATCCACCGCC
>Ga0105244_10000259_pt1 | contig 53412 bp, 44 predicted proteins | sample KBSM44metaG_FD_80423 | JGI IMG/M metagenome (GOLD analysis project Ga0105244, IMG submission 80423) | Miscanthus rhizosphere microbial communities from Kellogg Biological Station, Michigan, USA - KBS M4-4 metaG | ecosystem: Host-associated > Plants > Roots > Rhizosphere > Soil | place...
GACATCATCAAGCGTCCGGGCATGATCAACGTCGACTTCGCCGACGTGCGTACCGTGATGAGCGAAATGGGCATGGCGATGATGGGCACTGGCTGCGCCAGCGGTCCTAACCGTGCACGTGAAGCGACCGAAGCGGCGATCCGCAACCCGTTGCTCGAAGACGTCAACCTGCAGGGCGCTCGCGGCATCCTGGTCAACATCACTGCCGGTCCTGACCTGTCTCTGGGTGAGTACTCGGACGTGGGTAGCATCATCGAAGCGTTCGCTTCCGAGCACGCGATGGTCAAGGTCGGTACCGTTATCGATCCGGACATGCGTGACGAGTTGCACGTGACCGTGGTTGCCACCGGCCTGGGCGCGAAAATCGAGAAACCTGTCAAGGTCATCGACAACACGCTGCAGACCACCCAGCAGGCTCCTGCGCAGCAGGCGTCCCGTCAGGAAGCACCGTCGGTCAACTACCGTGACCTGGACCGTCCTACCGTGATGCGCAATCAGGCACACGCAGGCGCTACAGCAGCGGCGAAGATGAATCCAAACGATGATCTCGATTACCTGGACATCCCGGCTTTCCTGCGTCGTCAGGCCGATTGATGAAATGTATCAGGGGTATTAGGGTGATTGGTGTTCAGCAAAGGCATGGTCTGCTATCATCGCCAGCCTTTGTTGATACCAGTTCGCAACTTGCGCTGAAGCGGCCCATGCCATGATAAAACAACGCACCCTGAAAAATATTATCCGTGCCACAGGTGTAGGCCTGCACTCCGGGGAGAAGGTTTACCTGACCCTCAAGCCCGCACCTGTGAATACCGGCATTGTGTTTTGCCGAGCTGACCTTGACCCCGTCGTGCAGATCCCTGCGCGTGCGGAAAACGTCGGTGACACCACTCTGTCGACCACTCTGGTCAATGGTGATGTCAAAGTCGACACGGTAGAACACTTGCTCTCGGCCATGGCTGGCCTTGGCATCGATAACGCCTACGTCGAGCTCTCTGCCTCCGAAGTTCCTATCATGGACGGCAGCGCAGGCCCTTTCGTATTCCTGATTCAATCGGCAGGCCTGGAAGAACAGGACGAGCCGAAGAAATTCATCCGTATCCTGCGTGAAGTCACAGTCGAGGAGGGCGGTAAACGCGCTACTTTTGTGCCTTTCGAAGGGTTCAAGGTCAGTTTCGAGATCGATTTCGATCACCCCGTCTTCCGTGACCGCACCCAGAGTGCAAGCGTGGACTTTTCCAGTACTTCCTTCGTGAAGGAAGTCAGCCGTGCCCGGACCTTCGGGTTCATGAGTGATATCGAGTACCTGCGCAAGCACAACCTCGCACTCGGCGGCAGCGTGGAAAACGCCATCGTGGTCGACAAGGACGGTGTACTGAACGAAGACGGCCTGCGTTACGAGGACGAATTCGTCAAACACAAAATCCTCGACGCCATCGGTGACCTCTACCTGCTGGGCAACAGCCTGATTGGTGAGTTCCGGGGTTTCAAATCGGGGCATGCACTGAACAACCGTCTGCTGCGTACGTTGATCGAGCAGAAAGACGCTTGGGAAGTGGTGACTTTCGAGGATGCCAGTACGGCACCTATTTCTTACATGCGTCCTGTCGCGGCCGTGTAAGCAAGCTTTACTCTCTTTCCTTTTGTTCTTTAAAGGCTGCCCTCGGGTGGCCTTTTTTTATGGGTTTTTCAGGGGAAGTCAGTGCTGGCGGCGATCAGGCAGGGTTACTTCCTGTCCTTTGCATGGCTGGCCAGTCTTTCCAGTGCGGCACGCAAGCGCGGATCGGTGATGCCTTCAGCGGTGGCCTGAATGTTTTCGGCAGCCACTGCCGACAGGTCGATGGTGTGCGTGGCAGCTCCGCGTGGCGCTTCAGGCGGCTGCACCTTGAACACAATGCGGGTCAGGTTGATGAATTCGTCGAAGGCCATCATTTGCCGGTGCAGGCGTTTCTGCTGGTAGCGCAGGCGCGTGGCCCAGTGACCGTCCGTCACGATCAGCAACAAGGTACCTTCGCGCCACGATGCCACGCGACAATGCTCCCGGGCCGCTGGTTGCAGCTGGCTTTCGAGCAGGCGCTGCAAGTGGCTGAGCCGCTCGGCGTGACGAAATATAGCCTTCAGGGGCTTGGCTTCACGCAGCAAAACCGCGGGCGGGCGGGCGTTCAGAGGACGAAAGGCCATGGAGGGATGCCTGGGTAACAAGATGAACATCTTAACAGAAAGCGTTCTGACGGCTGCTTTTCAGGGCATTTCCGTGCTTTCATATGCAAATCAATGAGTAACTTCCCCGGATAACGGGTTGAAGTGCTTGAAAATGGCCCCATTGTAAACCTGCCCCGTCACAGCGCTGTGCCAGCATCGTGGAATAACGCCACTTTCCTCACCATCGTTTCCGGGTAGAATGCTCGTTCGCATGCGGCCATCTGGGCTGCACGGGCGACTCACGGGGCCGCCCTCCATTCCTATGTGTGGAAGATCCTGTCGATATGTTTGCGCCTTTGTTGAAAAAACTTTTTGGAAGCAAGAACGAGCGTGAAGTAAAACGCATGCTCAAGACGGTACAGATCGTCAATGCCTTCGAAGAGCAAATGGTGGCCCTTTCGGACGAGCAACTGCGCGCCAAGACCGAAGAGTTCAAGGCCCGCATAGCCAAAGGCGAGACCCTCGATCAATTGCTCCCTGAAGCCTTTGCTGTCGCTCGTGAAGCGGGTAAGCGTGTCATGGGCATGCGCCACTTCGACGTACAGTTGATCGGCGGCATGACCCTGCACGAAGGTCAGATCGCGGAAATGCGTACCGGTGAAGGTAAAACCCTGGTCGGTACGCTGGCTGTCTACCTCAACGCATTGTCCGGCAAGGGCGTTCACGTGGTTACCGTGAACGACTACCTCGCTCGCCGCGATGCCAACTGGATGCGTCCGCTGTACGAATTCCTCGGCCTGACCGTAGGCATCGTCACGCCATTCCAGCCGCCGGAAGAGAAGCGCGCCGCCTACGCTGCCGATATCACTTACGGCACCAACAACGAGTACGGTTTCGATTACCTGCGCGACAACATGGCGTTCAGCATGGACGACAAGTTCCAGCGCGAACTCAATTTCGCCGTGATCGACGAAGTCGACTCGATTCTGATCGACGAAGCGCGTACGCCGCTGATCATCTCCGGTCAGGCTGAAGACAGCTCCAAGCTGTACACCGAAATCAACCGCCTGATCCCCAAGCTCGAGCAGCATATCGAGGAAGTGGAAGGCGAAGTCACCAAGCCGGGTCATTTCACCGTTGACGAGAAAACCCGTCAGGTCGAGCTGAACGAAGCCGGTCACCAGTTCATCGAGGAAATGCTCACCGAAGTCGGCCTGCTGGCTGAAGGCGAGAGCCTCTATTCGGCGCATAACCTGGGCCTGCTGACTCACGTCTATGCCGGTCTGCGGGCGCATAAGCTGTTCAATCGCAACGTCGAATACATCGTTTCCGACGGTCAGGTGCTGCTGGTTGACGAGCACACCGGTCGTACCATGCCGGGTCGTCGCCTCTCCGAGGGCCTGCATCAGGCTATCGAAGCCAAGGAAAACCTGAACATTCAGGCCGAAAGCCAGACCCTGGCATCGACCACGTTCCAGAACTACTTCCGTCTGTACAACAAGCTGTCCGGCATGACCGGTACGGCCGACACCGAAGCGTTCGAATTCCACCAGATCTACAACCTGGCCGTGATGGTCATCCCGCCTAACAAGCCTTTGGCGCGCAAGGACTTCAACGACCTCGTCTACCTGACGGCGGAAGAGAAGTACGCCGCCATCGTCACCGACATCAAGGCCTGCCTTGCAGAAAACCGTCCGGTGCTGGTGGGTACAGCGACCATCGAAACTTCCGAGCACATGTCCAGCCTGCTCAACAAGGAAGGCATCGAGCACAAGGTTCTGAACGCCAAGTTCCACGAGAAAGAAGCGGAAATCATTGCGCAGGCCGGTCGTCCGGGTGCATTGACCATCGCCACCAACATGGCCGGTCGTGGTACTGACATCCTGCTGGGCGGCAACTGGGAAGTCGAGGTCGCCAATCTGGAAGACCCGACTCCGGAGCAGATCGCGCAGATCAAGGCTGACTGGCAGAAACGCCATCAGCAGGTGATCGAAGCGGGCGGCCTGCACGTCATCGCCTCCGAGCGCCACGAATCGCGCCGTATCGACAACCAGCTGCGCGGTCGTGCCGGCCGTCAGGGCGACACCGGCTCCAGCCGTTTCTACTTGTCGCTCGAAGACAGCCTGATGCGCATCTTTGCCTCTGACCGGGTGAAGAACTTCATGAAGGCGCTGGGCATGCAGTCCGGTGAGGCCATCGAGCATCGCATGGTGACCAACGCCATCGAAAAAGCGCAGCGCAAGGTGGAAGGTCGCAACTTCGACATCCGCAAGCAATTGCTGGAGTTCGATGACGTGGCCAACGAACAGCGTAAAGTGATTTATCACATGCGTAACACGTTGCTGGCCGCCGAGAACATTGGCGAGACCATTGCCGACTTCCGTGAAGAAGTGCTCAACAACCTGATCAGCCAGCATATTCCGCCACAATCCCTGCCGGAGCAGTGGAATGTTGCCGGTCTGGAATCGGCGCTCAACACCGACTTCGCGGTTCAACTGCCGATCCAGAAGTGGCTCGACGAAGACGACAACCTGCACGAAGACAGCCTGCGCGAAAAAATCATGGCGCAGCTGCTGGTGGCTTACAACGAGAAGGAAGACCAGGCCAGCGCCGAAGCCCTGCGTTCCTTCGAGAAGCAGATCCTCCTGCGCGTGCTGGACGACCTGTGGAAAGATCACCTGTCGACCATGGACCACCTGCGTCACGGTATCCACTTGCGCGGTTACGCTCAGAAGAACCCTAAGCAGGAATACAAGCGCGAGTCCTTCACGCTGTTCCAGGAACTGCTCGATTCGATCAAGCGCGATACTATCCGTGTGCTTTCGCATGTTCAGGTTCGCCGCGAAGATCCAGATGAAGAAGAAGCACGCCTGCGTCAGGAAGCCGAAGAGCTGGCCAGTCGCATGCAGTTCGAACACGCGCCTGCACCGGGTATCGAGCAGCCGCTGCTCGACGAAGAGGGTGGTGAAGCGCCTGTTGCCGTTGCATCCGAACCGGTTCGCAACGACCAGAAACTGGGCCGCAACGAGCTGTGCTGGTGTGGTTCGGGCAAGAAATTCAAACACTGTCACGGCCAGATCAACTAAGCCTTTGACTGTGTAATACCTGCGCCGCGACCGGCTTGCCCGTCGCGGCGTTTTTTCATTGATCGCCGTACCGATGCGGACGGCGCCACACTCCATGAGGAGCACCCCGATGGCTGTTGGTCTTGGTCCTTTGCCTGCGTTGCACCCGGTTCCCGGTTTTGAACTTGGCATTTCTTCTGCCGGCATCAAACGCCCGGGGCGCAAGGATGTCGTGGTCATGCGCTGTGCCGAAGGCTCCAGCGTTGCCGGTGTATTCACCTTGAATGCGTTCTGCGCAGCGCCGGTCATTCTGGCCAAACAGCGTGTTCAGGGCACCGTGCGTTATTTGCTGACCAACACCGGTAATGCCAATGCGGGCACAGGCGAACCAGGTCTTGTGGCGGCGCGGCGTACCTGCGAGACACTGGCGCAACTGACTGGCGTCGATGCTTCTGCGGTGCTGCCGTACTCGACGGGCGTGATCGGCGAGCCGCTGCCAGTGGAAAAGATCGAAGGCGCTCTGCAGGCTGCGCTGGATGATCTGTCTGTGGATAACTGGGCCGCTGCGGCGACCGGGATCATGACTACCGACACCCTGCCCAAGGGCGCCAGCCGTCAGTTCAGCCATGACGGCGTGACCGTCACTGTGACCGGCATCAGCAAGGGCGCAGGCATGATTCGACCGAACATGGCGACCATGCTCGGTTACATCGCCACCGATGCCAAAGTGGCGCAGAGCGTGCTTCAGGACCTGATTCGTGACGGCGCCAACAAGTCGTTCAACCGCATCACCATCGATGGCGACACCTCGACCAACGATTGCTGCATGCTGATCGCCACCGGTCAGGCTGACCTGCCGGAAATCACCGAGGCCAAAGGCCCGCTATTCGAAGCGTTGAAGAAAGCCGTGTTCGATGTGTGCATGGAAGTCGCTCAGGCCATCGTGCGTGACGGTGAAGGTGCGACCAAGTTCGTGACCGTTGAAGTCAACGGTGGCGGCAATCATCAGGAGTGCCTGGACGTCGGTTATGCCGTGGCCCACTCGCCACTGATCAAGACCGCGCTGTTCGCCTCCGACCCGAACTGGGGACGTATTCTGGCGGCTGTCGGCCGTGCCGGTGTGCCGGATCTGGACGTGAGCAAGATCGACGTATTCCTGAGTGGCGTGTGCATCGCCAGCCAGGGCTGCCGCGCCACGACCTACACCGAAGAGCAGGGCTCGGCGGTGATGGCCGAAGAAGAAATCACCATCCGTATCGAGCTGGGCCGCGGCAATTGCAGCGAAACGATCTGGACCACCGATCTTTCTCACGAGTACGTGAAGATCAACGCGGAATATCGCACCTGATTCAATGCCCGGCGCGCCGGCATCCTGTCTTCGCGCCGGGCTCAATGGAGCTGAACCATGAGCCTGCACCTGATTATCGGCGACAAACGCTACTCCTCCTGGTCGCTGCGTCCCTGGCTGGTGCTGGAAATGACCGGTGCTTCGTTCACCGATCAGGTCATCCGCCTGAACCAGCCTGACACCCGTGCGAACATTCTCAAGTATTCACCCACCGGCAAGGTCCCTGCGTTGCAGTGCGAGCACGGCACGATCATCGATTCGCTGGCCATTTGCGAATACCTGGTCGAACGTTTTCCGGACGCTGGCCTGTGGCCGAGTGACATCGCCGCGCGTGCTCAGGCACGTTCTGCGTGCGCGCAGATGCACAGCGGTTTTGTCAGTCTGCGTTCGAACATGCCGATGGACCTGCGCCAGGATCAGGCACTGGAAGTAATCCCGGTCGATACCCAGAACGACATCGACCGTATCGTCGAACTGTGGGCTGAATGCCGCACTGCGGCGGCCGAAAGCGGTCCGTTTCTGTTCGGCAAGCCAAGCATTGCCGACGCGTTCTTTGCCCCGGTAGCCATTCGCCTGCGCAGCTACCGTGTCGAGTTGCCTGAAGAAGCGCTGAAGTACATCGAAACCATTTACCAGTGGCCTGCTTTCAAACGCTGGCAGCAGGCCGGTCTGGAGGAGTTCTGATCGTGAAACGAGTTCATGTGGCCGCCGCCGTCATTCGTGACGCTGACGGCAGCGTATTGATTGCCCGACGTGCCGACACTCAGCATCAAGGCGGCCTCTGGGAGTTTCCTGGCGGCAAGGTCGAGGAGGGCGAGACCGTCCAGGACGCGCTCGCACGTGAACTGCAGGAAGAGCTGGGCATCCTGGTGACGGCGGCACGTCCGCTGATCAAGGTTTGTCACGACTATCCGGACAAGCAGGTGCTGCTGGACGTCTGGGAAGTCTCGGCCTTCACTGGCCTGGCGCATGGTGCAGAAGGGCAGCCGCTGGTCTGGGCCAGCCCGCGTGAGCTGGCCAATTATGACTTTCCGGCCGCCAATCAGCCTATCGTCGCGGCGGCACGTTTGCCCGGCGAGTACCTGATCACCCCTGAGGGGCTGGACAATATCGAGCTGTTGCGCGGTATGCAGAAAGCCATCGCAGGCGGCATCAAACTGGTCCAGTTGCGTGCGCCGGGTGGTTACGACCCGAAGTACCGTGACCTGGCCGTGGATGCGGCGGGCCTGTGTGCCGGCAAGGCGCAGCTCATGCTCAAAGGGCCTCTGGAGTGGCTGGGCGACTTTCCGTCCGCCGGTTGGCACCTGACGGCGGAGCAACTGCGCAAGTACGCCAGTCGCGGGCGTCCGTTCCCTGAGAACCGTTGGCTGGCTGCGTCATGCCATAACGCCGAAGAGCTGGCTTTGGCAGAGCAGATGGGTGTGGATTTCGTCACCCTGTCGCCTGTTCAGCCAACCCTGACCCACCCGGATGCGCAGCCACTGGGCTGGCCGCAGGCAACGCAACTGATTGCAGGCTTCAACAAGCCGGTCTTTCTGTTGGGTGGCGTAGGCCCTGCCGAGCGTCAACAGGCCTGGGAAAGCGGCGCACAGGGCGTGGCCGGGATTCGCGCGTTCTGGCCTGACGAGATCGTCTGACGCTCAGCAGAGGACGCAGAGCTCCCAGAACGGCATGCCCACGCAAAGTACCTGACGTTATACACAAGTCTGCTCTTGATTCTGGCCGCAGGCCGTGGGAGTGAGCTTGCTCGCGAAGAGGCCAGTAAAACCCCTGAAAATGGGGCGTCTGGACCAACGTCTTTGTGAGCGATGCGGACCGCCGCCCGCGCACTCCCACAAGACCTATACCTAACGCCAGGACGCTGGCGTGAGGATGTCTTCTGTGCTGCTCCGTGTAATGGATATGCCCATCAAACCGGCTTGGGCGCGGGCTGCCAAAGGATCTCGGCAATGCCCTGTCGTCTGGCGATCAATCGAGCAGCGACGAACAGCAGGTCCGACAGCCTGTTGATGTACGCCAGCCCTGCGCCTTCCAGCGGCTCGACGGCATTCAGATGCTGACAGCGACGTTCTGCACTGCGCGCCAGGCTGCGGCAGATGTGCGCTTGGGCGATCAGCGATGAACCGCCTGGCAAAATGAAATTCTCCAGTGGCCCCAGTTCGTCATTCCAGACATCGATGGCGGCCTCCAGTCGCTCGACCTCGGCTTCGTTCAGCGCCTTGTAGGTCGGCATGGCCAGTTCGCCGCCCAGATCGAACAGACGGTGCTGACACGGTGCAAGTACTTCGATCACTTCCTTGAGGGCCGGGACGCGCTGAGCTTCATCGATCAACCCTGCCAGCAATAGCCCCAGCTGGCTGTTGAGCGTATCGACCTCACCGATGGCCTCGACGCGCGGATGATCCTTGGAGACCCGACGGCCATCGCCCAGACCGGTTTCACCGGCATCGCCAGTGCGCGTGTAAATCTTCGACAAACGAAAGCCCATTGATGCGATTCCTGATCAGGATTTTGAAATGACCTGCTGCTGAACGCTCACCTGGTTGGCCACCAGCGGTAGACGCAGCGTAAAGCAGGTGCCTGTGCCGAGAGAGGAATGTACCTCCATCTGGCCTTTGTGGTTGTTGGTGACAATGAAGTAGGACACCGACAAGCCCAGTCCGGTGCCCTGGCCGATTTCCTTGGTGGTGAAAAACGGCTCGAACGTACGCTTGCGGATGTTCTCCGACATGCCGATGCCGTTGTCCTCGACCTGGATCTCGGCCCACGGCGGATTGAGGCGCGTGCGCAGGGTGATGCGCCCGGGCTCTTCGCTCTCCGGCCGCTGGTGAATGGCCTGCGCGGCATTCTTCAGCAGGTTCAGCAGCACCTGCTCCAGCTCGTTGGCAATGCACGGCACCGGACCCAGTTCGGGGTCGAACTGACGGATGATGTGCTGGCCCTTGAAGTCGAAACCGATGGTCAGATCGAAGTCGTTACTGGCGATCTCCACGGCCTGATCGATCAAGGCAGGCAAGTCGCAGGGTGATAACTGACGACTGCTCAGGCGGCTGAAATTGAGCATGTGGCTGACAATTTTTGCAGCCCTGGCACCGGCCTGCTGAATGCCGTCGAGCAGTTTGGGCACTTCGCGGCTTTCCAGGTAATGGTTGACCTGCGCCAGATCGACGCCGTCGGCCTCGGCCTGCTCGATGTTCTTCGGCAGCTCCGGGGACAGCCGCCGGCGGATGTTCTGCACGTTGTGCAGAATGGCGCCCAGCGGGTTGTTGATCTCATGCGCCATGCCTGCTGCGAGCCCGCCGACGGACAACATTTTTTCCGACTGCACCATCATTTCTTCCAGTGATATGCGCTGGGTGATGTCATCGATCCGGATCACCACGCCGCGCCCGGCATCACCGGTCAATGGGTAGAACGTCAGCGCGTAGTGGCGGGACTCGTCATTCTTGATCCAGGTCACGCGCTCGATCTTGGTCACGCTGTGGCGCTCGACGGTGTGCTTGATCTGCGGCAGAAACGAGCGCATCGGCTCGAAGGCCAGGAAGATCGGCTGGTTCAGCGCTTCGTCCAGAGTCGTCCCGGACAATGCCGTCGCCTCCTGATTCCACTGGGTGACGTATAGCTGTTCATCCAGCGCGATCATCGCCGACGGCATCGAGTCGATGATGCTGTTGAGGTAGTTCTGGAAGCCGGTTAGCTTCTTCTCGATCTTGCTGCGCACCTGGACTTCCAGCTCCAGCTTGCGGTTGGTGTGGCGTGTCTCCTCGGCCAGCCCTTGGGCCTGATCGTAGGCTTCCTGCGAGTCGTCCCGCGCGCGCTTGAGTTGCTGTTCACGCGCTTCGATACGCGACAGCATGGTGTTGAACGCCTCGGCCAGGCTGCCGATTTCATCCTCGTTACCGGGTTCTGCGCGGAGTGCGTAGTTCTCTTCGCGGGTCACCTGCCGGGACAGTTCTTCAAGCTGATAAATAGGTTCAGTAATCAGGCGCCGAATCTGCCGTGCCACCACCAGCCATAGCAACACGCTGAACACCAGAATGCCCAGGCTGGCAGTCAGCGTACCGGTGTAAAACGCTGGGGGCAGCTCGCTGCTGGCAACCAGCAACAGATGCCCTGGCGGCTCGTCGCCCTTCGGTACGGTAATGACCTGCGTACTGCGAAATTCGGTCAGGCGCCAGTTGTCCATGTCTTTGAAGTGTCTGGGCAGCTCAAGGCTTTCGCCCTGATGCATCTGCTCAAGCCGCTCGCCGTTGTTGTCATACAGGGCTGCGGCACGTAACGGCCCGTAGCTTCTCAGTTCCTTGAGCAGCGCGCGCGCCTCATCAGGCGAGTACAAGGCCCGTTCGTTGAGGTTGGCGCTGCTAATCAGCCGGCCAATGGTCTGCAGGGCCTGCGGAGCCATCGCCTCCTGAGAGATGTAATAGGCCGCGCTGATGAAGGTCAGGTTGGCGACCAGCAGTACGGTGGTCATCAGGACCAGCAGGGCGGCCAGCAGTTTCTGGCCGACTGGCAGGTTTTCCAGGCGTTGGCGCAAGGGCATTGGGCAAGTCGCAGTGACGGGTGATGCGAGCAGGGTAGCGCGGGCTAGTCGGTACGCAAACCCTTGCTTGCCAGATGGGCTGTCAGACGCGTCTGCAAATGCTGCAGGTGCGGTGCGGGGCTGCCATGACGCGCTGCGGCTGCGCACGCATAACCCAGCAGGTAGCTGATTTCGGTGCGTCGTCCGTGAAGCACATCCTGATACATGGATGAATAGTTGGAGGCGGTCGCCTGGATGACCCGCAGCACTTCGGCATGCAGCTCCTGCGCGGCCGCTGGCTGGCCGCAGCGGCCCAGCAGCTCGGTCAGCTCGGCGCACAGCGTGGCGACCTCGCAGGCGTGCTCGAGCAGGCCACCATTACGGCAGTCATGCAGCACCGTCAGCGGGTTGATCGCGCAGTTGAGGGCCAGCTTGCGCCACAGGCGGGTCAGGATGTCCGGCGTCCATTGGTGGGGAATGCCACTGTCGTGCAAGTCCTGCAGAAGCGCGGGGGCTGTCGGGTTGGATGCATCCCCCAGCCAGTTGAAACCATGGCCAGCGAACCTGACGTGCCAGTCCGATTCCAGAAACGCGCCTTCGGTGCTGGAGGCAAACAGGCAGCGCGCGTGGGGGATTTGCGCAGCCACTGCGTCCTGGCTGCCCAGGCCGTTCTGCAACAGGATGACGTCGGCCTGCGCCGTCAGTCGCGGAGCCAGCTGAGCGACAGCCTGCTCGGCCTCGTAAGCCTTGCAGGTCACCAGCAGTCGTTCGATGGGTTGTCGATGGTCGGCGGTCTGCGCTTCGACCGGGTACGCATGGGCAATATCGTTCTCGACCAGCGTCACGCAGCTGCCATTGGCTTGATAGGCGGCCAGCCGATCAGCGTTGCGAAGGATCAACCGCACCGGCAGATTCGCGCGTGCCAGTCGCGTCGCCCAGAGACTGCCCAGGCTGCCTGCACCGAGAACATGCCATGTCACCGCCATCACAGCGGCACGTTATGGCGCTGAAGCGGTCTGCAGAAGGTGAAAACAAGGATGTGCATGGAGGCTCACAGTGAACGCTGGAAAAGTCTCGTTATAATGAGCGTTCTTTCACACCGTCAAGTCATGCGTGCCCGAATTGTGCGCACGCCGTTTATCTGGAGAACATACATGCCCTCGTTCGACGTAGTGTCCGAATTGGATAAACACGAAGTCACGAATGCCGTCGACAACGCTATCAAAGAGCTGGACCGTCGCTATGACCTCAAAGGCAAAGGCACGTTCGAGTTCAAGGAACTGACCGTCACGCTGACTGCAGAAGCAGACTTCCAGCTGGAGGCCATGATCGAAATCCTCAAGCTGGCGCTGGTCAAACGCAAGATCGACGCGAAGTGCCTCGAGATCAAGGACGCTTATGCTTCCGGCAAATTGATGAAGCAGGAAGTCATCCTGCGTGAAGGCATCGACAAGGAGCTGGCGAAGAAAATCGTCGCTCACATCAAGGAAGCCAAACTCAAGGTCCAGGCCGCCATTCAGGGCGAGCAGGTGCGGGTGACCGGCAAAAAACGCGATGACCTGCAAGAAGCCATCGCAGCGCTGCGTGCCTACGATTCGGGCATGCCGTTGCAATTCAACAACTTCCGCGACTGATCGTTGCATTGAAAGCCGGGGAACCCTGCGTTCCCCGGCCAGTCCGAATCGCCCTGAGCATTGAAATGACGGCAGGCCGCCGTAGTTTTGATCGCAGTTCGTGACGAGTAAGGAGATAACGATGGATTTAAACGCAGAAGTCGGTCATCTGTGGCAAGCGTCGCAGGCCTGGATTCCGATGATCATGGAGTACGGCAGCCGCTTGCTGCTGGCAGTCGTTACATTGTGCGTAGGCTGGTGGCTGATCAACCGGCTGACCGGCAAACTGGGCGCGTTGCTGGCCTTGCGACACGCCGACCTGGCCTTGCAGGGCTTTGTCAGCAACCTGGCCAACATCATTCTGAAAATCCTGCTGGTGGTCAGCGTCGCGTCGATGATCGGCGTGGAAACCACCTCGTTCGTGGCGGCGATCGGTGCGGCCGGTCTGGCGATCGGTCTGGCCCTGCAAGGCAGCTTGGCGAACTTCGCCGGTGGCGTACTGATTCTGTTGTTCCGTCCGTTCCGTATCGGTGACTGGATCGAAGCCCAAGGTGTGTCGGGAACTGTCGACAACATCCAGATCTTCCACACCGTGCTGCGCACCGGCGACAACCGTACGGTGATCATTCCCAACGGCAACCTGTCCAACGGCATCATCACCAACACTAACCGTCAGCCAACCCGCAAGATCACCTTCGATATCGGCGTCAGCCACGATGCGGATTTGAGGAAAGCATTGCAGGTCCTGCTGGACATGGCAGACGACCCACGCGTACTCAAGGACCCGGCCCCCCAGGCTGTGGTGGCTGCGCTGGGGGAGAACGCAATTACCTTGTCCCTGCGTGTCTGGACCAGCAGTGGCGACATGGGCGACGTGACGTCGATGTTCAACATCGAAGCGCGCGACCGCCTGAAGGACGCAGGCATCGAGATCCCACTGCCGCAACGGATTGTGCGGGTGGTTCAGGAATAGTTGTGAGTGCGGTATGAAAAAGCCCTGGCTCGTGAGAGTCGGGGCTTTTCTTTATTTGCAGGTTCAGGAAAAGGCTCTTTTCATGATTGATGATTGTCTGCCTTCAGCGATGCCCGGGCGCTTTACCGTCTGTTGATACGAACATGCCTTTCAGCTCTCCGGCACAAAAAGTAGGTTATTTACTGTAAATGTAACCGTCGTCGTCCTCATCTTCCTCGTTGATATCTTTGAGTTTTTCTTGATGAGGCACCGGGTAAAGACCCAGTACAGCCGCTATTCCCGCAGATATGCCCATGAGGAATGGGGTCGGCTCGGGATACTGCGAAAGTTTCCGATCGGGATCCTCTGTGGGATTAACGCCGCTGCCAGCGGGGAGCTTCATTATCTTCATACCATCAGCGGTGAGAATGCAGCGAGGCAGGACTATCTTGCCTTCAAACATTTCCACTATTTCGGCGTTGGGTAAGGGGGTGAGCGGCTCACAGACCTGTGCACCCGATTCGCTATGCGTGAACAAGAACTTCTCGCCGCTTTTCTCGATACGAATCCTTGGCTGATTCTTGGGCTTTGTGGCGTAGTCACCAATCAACTCGTCACACGGGGACACTGACTCTTGCGCACAGCCCGCTAATAGAACCATCCCGGCGACTAAATGCACCCCTACGACGGCCTGACAAAAACGCGTGTACATGTTTCTTCCTTGTTCCAATTGAGGGGGCAGTTCCATGTCGTTTCCTGTACTTGCGCTGCATGACCTGATCACGAAATATCCTAAATCACTCGCACATTCATGGCGTGGCTGGCCACACCCTGACAGCCGCACGCCAGTCGGTGGCCGTGCAGGACCACCGGTATGCCGTTCAGTTTTCGGGTGGGGTGGCCTTCGATAAAGGCGAATTCTCCTGAATGAAGCGGGCAGGTGGCTTTGTCGCCCAGCACGGCCGGAGGCTTGCCGTTGAGGTTGTGGGTGCCTGCCAGTTGGCAGGACACCACTCGGCCACCACTGCTGGTGGCGTCGCCCAGGCAGACGGGATAACTCACTCCGCAGGTGCCCCGCCGGTTGGCGAGCCGAAGGTGAACGGGTCTGCGCCGCGGTTCTGGCTGTTCTTCGCTTTGCGGGCTTCATCGGGCGGGCGGACCATTTGTACGGTCAGGCTGCCATCGGTGCCGGCGTAGACCACGGCACTGACGCCGCCATCCTTGTAACTGGCGATGGTCGCCAGATTGATCTCGACCAGCGCACCACTGACCCCGGTATTGCCCAGACGGCGGCCGATGTCGTAGCCCTCTTCGACATTGCCCAGCTCAAGACCGTGGCCGTCCTTGTTCAGGTCGTGCAGGGCATTGTTGAGGGCAATTTCCGCTTCAGGGTTGTTGGTGCTGTCGTAGAACACCCGCACAGGTTTCTGACCCTCAGGCAGTGTGTCTAGTGCCTTAACCCAGGCGGCTTGCAAGGCTTTGGCTTGCAAGGCCGGTTTCAGACGCTTGCCGTTTTCATCCTGCATGGGCGCCTTGATCGGGCGATGCAGGTAGCCAAGCACCGGCGCAGCGTCGAACTCCTTGACCTGATGCTGACCCCAGCGGATCGGCAACCAGGGGGAGGGCTCGAAGTTGCCAGGGCCGCGATTGCTTATGGTTTTCCAGAGGGTGGGGAGTTGGGATTGCCAGTAGGCGGTGGACATGGTGCCTGGAGCGTAGGGGCTTTCAATCCCCTTGGCGTTCTCCTCGCTTTCGTACCAGTCTGAAAATGCTTTATCACGGCTCCAATAAAAAGCCCAAAGTTTGCCCAGATCGGTATTTTTGTTTTGATTGTCTTCTTTTTCGCTTATCGCATAAGGACGAATATACCGGTCTACACGATCCGAACGGGTGACAAGTAGGCCTGTCATGCTTTCGAACACGGTCGGTACGACCTGAGCATTTTTGGGCAGGCCGGGGGTACCACGTTTACGATAAATGTTTCGTGTGACGTCGCCGTCCTGACTTGCGATCAATGCTTGTGGGACCTGCGGATTATCGTTGAAGAACTTGAAAAGTCGCTCAATCATGGCTTGAGCATTGCTCGTGCTCTCATCGTCCTGCCATAGGAATAGCGTGACGCCGAGAGTAGCAGCATTGCGACCGGCGTTGATCAGGTTTGCGGCTCTGTAGGGTTTTTCATATGGATTAGGTGGGCCAAGCGCGAAGACTGGAATCGGCCAATAGGCTACGGATTCAGACGCTGAATGTTTGAAAGCGACTTGTAATTTTATATCTGCGCTGATCTCTCTAGCGTCGAGTGAGGGGTCATAATCCTTGGGATCCCGTGAAAAGATAGAGACAAAATTATTGTTTTTCTTTTTTATGAAATCCCAGATTTCAGACTGATGATCTTCATAGATGCCAATTCCGCCACCTCTTATCTCCAGTGAATAGGTTCGCTGTCGAGCAGCCTCCTGTTCTGCATTCTGAGTGATCACTTCGGATTTATAAGCGGCCAGTTCAGCTTTTTCATGAGCGACCGCGTTGCCCCACCAATGCCCGCTGTACGCCAATAGTGCAGCAGCTAAAATCCCTGTAATACTCCAGCGTACCACTGAATGTATATCACGAAGTTCCACGTCGGTTTCCTGTGCTTTCAAATAAACAATGATGACAAAGCCGAGCCACAGCACCAGCGTTAGTCCGATCGTCCAGAGGTAGGGTCTTAGTGACGGGCGAAGTGAAGATTTTTGTTTGGTGTCCGTCACTGCTTTGCCTCTTTATTCAATACATTCTTGACCAAGGCCGGTGGGGACAGAGGGACCACCCCATAGGGTGGAAATATACCTTTTTGATAGTACTGATGACTGGCCTTTATCAATGCCTGGGCACGTGGACTGAGACGGCCCCACGCTGGGGACTCGGTTGTATTGAGAAATTTTTTTGCATCCATTCGCCAGTCCCCAATAGCCACCAGCAATTCACACATTGCTGGGTCGTCCAGGCTTTTGCATTGGCCAATCGCTATGTCCATTGCAGTGACCCAACGGTGATTCTCCGGACTCCGTAGCAAACCGGAGTGATAGGAGTTGTCTCCCCATGTACTGTTGTCATGTTCCATACGTTTACGGACTTCGGACGGTGTTTCTTCTCGCTGAAAGCTTCGACGATTGTTGGAGATGCGTACCGATCTGGTATGTTCTTCGGGGTCATTGGACAGGCTGTTATAACGTGCCAGAGCTTGCTCCTTATCAATCTTGTACGGGTCATACTCACCAGGCATCTGTATCCAGAGAAACGTGGCCGCGTCTTTGCCGAGTGCAACGCTTTTCCCGACATCGTCAGGCCTATCTCGGCCAGCGGTCGTGGCTGTCCCTCTGATTGCTTCGCCGCCAAACATCTGCGGTTCGTGAGGGGGATTCAATGCCTCTGCATTGATCAGGCGTTCTTGCCCTTCTGATACGGGTGCCTGAGAGACAAGCCCGACAAAGAAAGAACCGCCTGGGTAACGGCTTTCGCCCTCCGCACGCAGAAACTCGGGCTGAGGTGTCTTGCCTACCAAAACCGGCTCTCCGTCGCGATAGCGTTTTGTCCACATCCGCTGATAAAAGCGTCTTGCCTGCAGGATCATCATAGCCATTCGCCCATCCGGCAAAGCGTCAGGTACGCCATACGTGCCGATGCCCTGCACATCGTCCAGCGCCACTGTGGTGTCATCAGGACAGAAGTAGAGATACACTTTGCCGCGATTATCTCGTTCGGGGAAGACGGTCAAGTTACCTAGCTTATTCTTTCGGGTACCTTGAGCGGGCGACCATTTAGGCCCACTTCTGCCTGCATAGGTAGCGGGGTTTCTCAGGTCTGACAATGGCGGCTGTGTGTGAGGGTTTTTTGTAACCGCGCTGACGATATTGATCAGCGTTGATAGGGTGTCATGGTCTTTGGGTGTTACGTCTGGCAGCACACTGTAGGGTGAGTCAACCATGATCACAGTGTCCGCGCAACGCTGGCCTTCATCGACTAACAAGGCTTGCGCCAATAACGTTATAAGCGTGCCTTGACTATGGCCCATGATGGTGATGGTTTCATCGGGCGATAGGCGGCGAATCTCGCGGACCAGCATCGCCAAACGATGCGCTGCCAGCACAAAGTAGTGCCTTGAAGGCGCTTTTCCAAAGTATAAAGAGTTATCCGCACTCAAGAATTCTACTGAATGAGTTTTGAAGTTTGGCTCGAAGCCTTCTCCATACATTTCTTGTAAATTGTTTGTCGCGTTGGCGAAAAAACCACCGCCCTTGGCAAAATGACGATCCAGACGGTTGCCGTTGATGTCTTGAAACTGATTGCGCATTCGGAGCGGGTCGCCCGCCTCATCGCGTTTTATATCCTCAGGTGCTGCTCGATAGCCCCAGTAAAAAGGGATGAGAAGACTGTGGGTTTTAGGGTCAGTGGTGTCGCGTCGATAAAGATAAGTGTCAGAATCATCGATTATTACTTTCTGGTCACTGCTCCGTTTTTCAGGCGCTGTTTTTTCAGCTGCCTTGTACTTGGCCCCATACCGTCCCGCCACCAGATCCGGCCGATCCAGCCGCTCATTCACCCCCTGACACAACCCGGTCTCCACCCACTCATAAGAAGCCCCCGGGTCATTCACACCGTGCAGAAAGATCACTACGCCTGGCAAGTCGGCGGGCACTTCCATTTTGCTGGTAGTATTTAGGTTGGGGATCAGGCGTGTGTTGCCTTGGGCAACGGCGTATTCATCGGCGCCGTTCATTGCGCACCTCCTTTCGGGGTACCGCTGCGCAGTGCCGATACTTGCGCCTGATGCATCATTTCGCGTTCCACGCGCTCGGTCAGTCCTTCTGCGTTCGTCATTCCTTTCACCAGGCTGCCATCTTCCAGTTTGATTTCATACGAGTGATCCGCTGCTGCCCGCGGGCTTTGTTCGCTGTGGCCGGGGTAGTGGAAGGTGACCTGCTGGGCGGCGGGGTCGCGGCCGAAAGAGGGGATAGCAGCGCTGTCGGTCTTGGGGCCGATCCAGTCGTGTTCGCTGGCGTGCACGGTGACTTTGCCTTGCGAGCCGATCTCGACGCCGCCGCCAATCTTGATGTAACTGCCGTCATCGGCGACCAGGCGGATGGTCGGCGCGGTGATGACCACTTCGCCTTCAACGGCCGAGACATGCAGGTTTTTCTGGGCATTGAGGGCGATGTCGTCTTCCTGCGCTTGCACCAGCACCTTGCCGCGGTTGGCGATGGCGCTGATGCCTGCATCCTGAGCGAAGGCCGACAGCCCTTTGCCTGCTTGCAGGTGCATGGCCGCGCCGCTGGTCAATTGCAGGTTGTCCTGCGCAGTGGTGTCGTGATTTTCACCCGCATAGTGAACCTGCGAGCGTGGTGTGGCGCTGGCAATGCCGGCGGCAGCGGTCATGGCCAGTACCGGGTCGCCCAGGCCGTTATTGTCCGGCGCGGGCCATTGGTCGAGCGACTGGCGCAAGGCTTCCATACCTTTGACATCCACCGCCTGACTGCCACGTGCGGCTGCGGTTTCGCCGAGGGATTTGAACAGCTCGCCGCACTCGGCCAGCAGTTTGAGCAGCTCTTCGCGATCCAACTGTGAGCCTTTTGCGTCGGTACGCGCATAGGTGGTCAGCAACATGCCTTGCGCGGCACGCAGGGCGATGGCGGCATCGGTGCGCAGTTCTGCGCCGTTGCCGCGTGGCTGAGCGGTGCCGTCAGTACGCGGATCGGTCAGTTTGCCCAGGTTGAGGGCAGTGGCCTGATGGGTCGTGCCCATGCGTGCGCGCAGCGAGCCCGGCGTGTCATCGAACAGCAGTTCGTTGAAGCCGCTGCCTTTGTGTTCCTGGGTGCGGATCCCCGACAGCGTGCGGTTGCCGGGCAGCCCCGAGGCCTTGCTGAAGCGTGGCGGCAGATTAATGTTGTTGTAGAGCACCGACGTCACCAGAGGCCGGTCGATATCGCCTGCCACAAACGTCACCAGCACTTCCTGGCCGATGCGTGGCATGAACTGATGCCCGAAGCCGCTACCGGCACTGGGCATCGCCACTCTTAACCAGGTGGTGCCTTGCGGCAGGCTGTCGCCGCGCTGCCAGTGGAACCTGACCTGTATCCGCGCCAGTTCATCAGTGAACACTTCTTCACCTTCCGGCCCGACCACGATGGCGCTCAGAGGGCCCGGAATGCTCGGGCGCGGGACGGTGATCGGATGACGGTAGGGGATTTTGTGGCGAATGCACACGAACTCGTTTGTGTAGCCCGCGCCTTCGTCCGACAGGTAATTGTTGCTGCCCTCATGCTTGACCGATATCAGCAGAAAACTGCGATCTTCAGCAGAGCCGCGGTCATGATCAAAATGTTGGGTCAGTTCAAAGGTGTGGCCAGGGTACATGGCGCGGCAGTTACTGTTGCCGGTGAATGTCTTGCCCTGAACTTCAATGGCCTCCAGACGCTGACGTACCAGGCGTTCACCGTCATTGAAGGTGCCGTGGCTGTAGTGATCGAGCACGTCATACACTTCATACGAATCGACGTTGCCCTGCTCGTTGAGACTCGGCATGCCAACCGGCAGCGAATTGCGCGGCTGCTTGTAATCGAAAGTCTGAATGGACATGCGCCCCGACTGCAGGCGTCGATGGCTGCGCCATTCGGTAATCGAATCCGCTGTCTCGGTAACGGATGCACTGTGATAACGAATGGTGGGCTGTTGCGGCAGGGGCGAGAGGTCACGCGAGTGATCAAGAATGATCAGCGTGTGCTTTTCCTGATTGTGATCGAAATAGAAGAACAACCCTTCGTGTTCCAGCAAGCGCAATACAAAGGTCAGATCGCTTTCACGGTACTGGGTGATGTAACTGTGTGTCTTGAGTGGCTGGCTGAGTTGAAACTCGAAATCGGGCAACGCGCCATAGGCCGCAAATACCGTTCGGATAACGGCTTCGATGGTCTGTTCCTGAAATATGCGCGAGTCGACGCGTCGCGAGAGCATCCACAGCCAGGGGCTCAGTGTTGCGCTGTAACGTGCCAGACCGCCGTCGCTGCCTTCCAGGCTGAAGGCACTGATATAGCCATTGATGAAGCGCGACTCGCCGGTGGCCAGCTCTATTGCCAGTTGTGCAGGCTGGCCGATCTGCGATTTGAGCTCCAGGCCGGCATCGCGACTGATCATCGACAACTCGAAACTGAACAGCTCGGACAGGCTTTCAGTGCCGGAAAAACGTTCCAGCAGGAGTTCCTGTTCGTCACGGGCAACGGTCGTCAGTTTGATCAGACGACGGTTTTGTGGCGCAAACAGCGCCGTTAGATCCTTTAACATTGTTGCTCCGTTATAAAGCCAGCGCCTCTTTTGATGAAGAGTGCTGATATAGAGAGGTGGGTGAGTCTATAGACTTCTTTCCGGGGGCACACAGTTAAATTGCAAAGGGCCATTACCGAGCGACATTACTCCTGAAGGCGCGGTGAGGCAGTGAGGAATGGCTAACGATGTCGTCGGCCAATTCATAAGAAGCTGTAGTGCGTTTCTTACGGCTTAATGAGAGACGCCACGAGGAAAGACTGTAAGGGGAGGGCGCGCGATATGAAAAAAGCCCTGGCGGGTGAGCGTCAGGGCTTTTTTATTCGGCGATTACTGCAGGCTTATATTGGCCAGCGTAACGATAATGCCGATTGCCGCGACGACGGCGGCGACTGCGTTGATCGAGAACACCGTGCGTAGGGTTGTGGAGAGTCTCCACGGTTTTACGGCGAATGCATAAATCATCAGAAAGATGATCGCGAAGATTTCAACCTGCGCGAGCAGCACTACGGCGCTGCCAAAAGCCATTGATCCGGAGAGGGCATCAGCATCTCGCGACATATAATATGTCAGCAGGGTGCCGATGATCGGCAGCCAGATCCCCAGGCTGATAAGGATCAGGGGGACGGGGTTGAAAGCGCGTGCTTTGTTTTCGGTGTCCAATGTTGTTCCTTGAAGGGTTAGCCAGGGCTCAGGGCTTGTCGATAACGGAAGCCTCTTGAGGCGGCTCGGTCTTCGCCGTGCGTATCTCTCGGTTCCATTGCAGGATGATCATCACCAGCGTCGGAATGCCCAGCAGCGCGGTGATCAGGAAGAAGTTGTGGTAGCCGTACTTTTCCACCACCACACCGGAGTAGCCGCCCAGCAGGCGCGGTAGCAGCAGCATGATGGAGCTGAGCAAGGCGTATTGCGTGGCGGAGAACTTCAGGTTGGTGAGGCTCGACAGGTAGGCGACGAACGCCGATGTCGCCAGCCCGGAACTGAGGTTGTCCAGCGAGATGGTGAGGATCAGCATCTTCACGTTCGGGCCCATGTCCGCCAGCAACAGGAACAGGATGTTGGTCGAGGCTGAGGTCAGGCCGCCGATGAACAGGATCGGCATGATGCCGAAGCGCACGATCAGCAGTCCGCCGATACCGGCCCCCAGCAGGGTCATGATCAGGCCGAAGATTTTGCTGACGCTGGCGATCTGGTCCTTGGTAAAGCCCTGATCGATGTAGAACACGTTAGCCATGACGCCCATCACCGTGTCCGACATCCGGTAGGTCGCGATCAGGCCCAGCAACAGCAGCGCCTGCCAGCGGTAGCGCATGATGAAATCGTTGATCGGAGTGAGCACCGGTGCCAGTCCGCGGCGACCCATCGAGGATAGGCAGGCGATGGTCAGGAGCGTGTAGAGAATCGCGCGTAAAAACGCCCGGTCTTCCAGCAACAGGTCCATCCAGCTGGTGCCGTTGAACAGCACACTGGCGAAGTCGGTATTGTAAAGTTGGGTAAACATCGCCGGTACGGAGACCAGCAGCACAATCAGCACGAACACCGAGGCCAACTGGTGCGAAAAGCCATAGCGCGCTGCCGACAGCTGGGTGCGCAGCGGCACCGGCGGCTCGCGCATGATCAGTGTGGTGACCAGGGCGGGCAGCATCAGCAGACCGAACAGCACATAAGTACCGGTCCACGCCGAATGCTTGTAGGCAAAGCCCGTCGAGCCGAAGCCCTCGGCGAAATACAGTGCACCCGCGGTCGCCAGCAGTGCAGCGACCCGGTAGCCGGACATGTAGCTGGCGGCGAGGGCAGCCTGTTGCGTGTCCTGGGCAATTTCCAGTCGGTAGGCATCAATGGCGATGTCTTGCGTTGCGGAGGCGAAGGCCACCACTACGGCAATTGCGATCAGCCAGGACAAATGCTTCTGCGGATCGCAGAAGCCCATGCCGATCAGGCCGAGAATCACCAGGCTCTGTGCCAGCACCAGCCAGGAGCGACGTCGCCCGAGTTTGCCGAGCAGGGGCAGACGCCATTGGTCGAGCAATGGCGACCAGACCCATTTGAAGGCGTAGGCAAGGCCGATCAGGCTCGCATAGCCGATGGTCTCGCGCGCGACACCGGCTTCGCGCAACCACACGGACAATGTCGAAAAGACCAGCATATAAGGCATGCCCGCAGCGAATCCGAGCAGCAGTAACACTAATGTCGACGGGCTGGCATATGCGGCGAGCGCGGCGCGCCAGGTTTTACGGGGCATGGGCTGGAATCTGCCTCAGGTTACGAAAACAAAGGGCGCACTCTAACCGCTGTGCTATAGGGGACGCCAGCCATGGCGCTGCATATCAACCCGATTATTCACAATGGTCACGCCCTCGGCGCGTAAACGTGCCCGTTGTTCGTCACCGGAAACGCTGCCGGGCGGCAGACTGAGCCGACCACCGGCGCCCAAAACCCGGTGCCAGGGCAGGGAAGAGCCGTCCGGCAGCTGGCTCAACGTACGGCCCACCCAGCGTGCAGCTCGGCCCAGGCCCGCCAGTTCGGCGAGCTGCCCGTAGGCGACCACTTTGCCTTCCGGTATCTGCGCCATCGTCAGGTAGAGAGCGGTGCGTCGTGCCTCGCTCGGCGATTGCCCTGCCGGGTAAAGTAATGTTAAGTCCGGGTCTGCCACGCGATAATCCTGTATAAAAACGATATTGATTGTCGTTCAGTGAACTTTTGGTTGTCCGGGCTGTCAGTTACCACCGTGCTTGGTGGTACATGGATCGTCCCGTCACCTCCCCCGCAGGAAAATGCCCGATTCCCGCCTTACAGAGCCTAGTTATCGCTTATGTTGTCCAGAACCCTGTTGTGCCTTGCAATCACTGCTGTTTCCACTCCATTGCTTGCCGATACCGTCTGGTTGAAGAATGGCGACCGCCTGACCGGCACAATCAAGGTGTTCGACGGCGGCAAGTTGCTGCTGCAGACCGAATACGGCGGCGCTATCGCGCTGGACTGGAAACAGGTCAAGACCCTGAAAAGCGATCAGCCGTTGCTGGTCAAGCAGGATGAGCATGGCGGCGAAGTCTCCAATTCGCTGCAGGCTGCGGATGACGGCAAGGTCGTGCTGGCCAATGGCGATGCGCCCAAGACCGTCGATCTGGCAAGTATCCATCAGATCATCAAGCCCAAGCCGGTTATCACGGATCTTGTCTGGAAAGGCAACATCGATGCGGCGCTGGATTTCCAGCAGGCCGAAAACGATACCAATGATTACAACGTCGCCTTCAAGACCTCGGCTCGTCATGGCGACTGGCGTCACAACGCCAAGGGCGATTACAACCGCGAGACCACCGACGATGTGGTTGGCACTGACAACTGGAGCGCCGAGTACTCGCTGGACCGCTTCCTGACCGAGAAATTCTTCTGGGATGGCCGCGTCAGCTACAAACGCGACAAGGTCGAGGATCTGTCTCGTCAGCGCGTCGTAGGTACCGGTCCAGGTTACCAGCTGTGGGATGACGAACTGGGTGCATTCAAGGTCGGTGCGCTGCTTAACCGTACCGATTTCGAGTTCTCCAACGACGAGAAGGAAAACTTCTATTCCGTTGCCGGCACCTGGGATTACAACCGCTACCTGATTGGCAAGAAGGTCGAATTCTTCACCAACGGCGAACTGGGCAAGCCGCTGAGCTCCGTTGCCGATTACTCGCTGGATGTCGAGGCGGGGCTGCGCTACAAGGTGACCGACTGGGCGTCGCTTAACCTGAAAGCCGAGAAGAACGTCATCAGTGGTTCGAGCAATGGCGATGTCGACAAGACGCGCTACACCGCTGGCTTCGGCGTAAGCTGGTAAGCGAAGGGCGGGCGGCGCACACCCTGTGCGTCGCCCGCTGCTTTTACGCGCTGACTAGATTCGCATCGCGCCATCCAGTTCGAGGATGCGTCCGCTGAAATAATCATTCTCCAGAATATAAGCCACCGAGTGTGCAATCTCGTCGGGCCTGCCCATGCGCTTGAGCGGGATGGCCGAGGTCATTTTCTCAAGTGCTTCGGGGCGCATGCTGCCGGTCATTTCGGTTTCGATGAATCCCGGCGCCACACCTGCCACACGGATACCGTAGCGGGCCAGTTCCCTTGCCCAGGTAACCGTCGCAGCCGCCACGCCAGCCTTGGCTGCCGAGTAGTTGGTCTGTCCGATATTGCCCGCACGTGAAATCGACGAGATATTGATGATCGCGCCCTGACTCTTCTGCTCGATCATTTTCGCCGCCACTTCACGTGTGCAGAGGAATACGCCGGTCAGGTTGACGTCAATCACCGCCTGCCATTGCGCGAGGCTCAGTTTGGTCATCTCGCCATCCTTGACCTTGACCAGCAGGCCGTCACGCAGAATGCCAGCGTTGTTGACCAGGCCATGAATGGCGCCGAAATCCTCGGCGACCTTGCTGACCGTGTCGACGACCTGTTCTTCATTGGCAACGTTGCACAGATAAGCGCGAGCCTTGACCCCGAGTGCCTCACAGGCGGCGACAGCCTGATCGAGTTTCTCCTGATTGAGGTCCAATAGCGCCAGATTGGCGCCTTTACCGGCCAGGTATTCGGCCATGGCTCTGCCCAGCCCCTGGCAGCCGCCGGTGATGATTATCAGCTTGTCTTTCAATTCCATATGCGTGCCCAATCACAGTTGATCGTTTCCATGGCATCACTGGCGGGTTGCGAGTGCTTATGCCATAGCCAGAGCACGTTATAGGCTGTTTTTGCGCGTTCGTCTCGGCTCTGCCATCTAGCCTTGAAATACACCGATACACGTTTGTGAAGGCCTGGTTCAGCTCACTTGTGCGCATAATTTAGCGGTAAGCCAGATGCAGGGAGCTTGAATTAACGATCTTCTGACATCACATACGGTCTACTCGGAAGGCATTCTTCCCTTGAGGAACTCATTTGATGCGTGTTTTTTTGCTGCTGTTTCTATTATTCCCGGTACTTGAGCTGTTTCTGCTGGTTCGTGTCGGGATGTCCATCGGCTTTCTCTGGACGTTCCTGCTGGTCGTCGCGACGTCGATGCTCGGCTTGTTCGTGATGCGCGTGGCCGGTTTCGCGACGGCGCTGCGTGCACGCGAAAGCCTGGCGCGTGGCGAGTTGCCTGCGCAGGAAATGCTGGAAGGCCTGATGGTTGCCGTGGGCGGCGGCCTGCTGCTGTTGCCTGGTTTCATCAGCGACATTCTGGGTGTGATCTGCCTGCTGCCGATCACCCGTCGTCTGCTGATCAACAAGGTCCGCCAGCGCGCCCAGGATCAGGCCATGCGTCAGCGTGCCTTCGCCGATGATTTGCAGACACCTGCCAATCAGGGTGCGTCGAGTCATCGCCCGACGGCGATTCACCAGCCTACCCGCGAGCCCGACGTCATCGAAGGCGAGTTCGAGCATCGCGACAAGTAATCTTCCACACCCCCCGGCAGCGCGGCACCTCAGGGTGCCGCGTTCGTTTTGACCAGGCGGTTCGGGTGTAAAAAATTTCTACCCAAGACTTGTAATCACTTTGCTCGCCCTTATGTATGGGTCACCGCAAGGTTTCTGGCCTGAAGGCCAGACCGTATTCTGCGGTTCGCGCGTCGAACCGTAACCGGCAAGTCCGGATTTAAACCGGCCGGTGCACTCACCGGACGATCAAACAAACATAATCAGGAGATCGACAATGAAGCTTCGTCCTCTGCATGACCGCGTCGTCATCCGTCGCAGTGAAGAAGAAACGAAAACTGCCGGCGGTATCGTTCTGCCAGGTTCGGCTGCTGAAAAGCCTAACCGCGGCGAGATCGTTGCTGTGGGTACCGGCCGCGTGCTGGACAACGGCGAAGTACGTGCGCTGGCTGTGAAAGTGGGTGACAAGGTTGTGTTCGGCCCTTATTCCGGCAGCAACACAGTGAAAGTAGACGGCGAAGACCTGCTGGTGATGAGCGAGAACGAGATTCTTGCTGTCGTCGAAGGCTGAGTGCTCCCGCTGACTTCCGTTACTACTAAGTATTCAAGGAATAATGATCATGGCTGCTAAAGAAGTTAAATTCGGCGATTCTGGCCGCAAAAAAATGCTCGCCGGTGTAAACGTCCTGGCTGACGCAGTTAAAGCGACCCTGGGCCCTAAAGGCCGCAACGTTATCATCGAGAAAAGCTTTGGCGCTCCGCTGATCACCAAAGACGGTGTTTCGGTTGCCAAGGAAATCGAGCTTAAAGACCGTTTCGAAAACATGGGCGCGCAGCTGGTCAAAGACGTTGCCTCCCGTGCCAACGATGATGCAGGCGACGGTACCACTACCGCTACCGTTCTGGCTCAGGCCATCGTCAACGAAGGCCTGAAGGCCGTCGCTGCCGGCATGAACCCGATGGACCTCAAGCGCGGCATCGACAAGGCGACCATCGCCATTGTTGCCGAGCTGAAGAAGCTGTCCAAGCCATGCACCGACACCAAGGCTATTGCCCAGGTCGGCACCATCTCGGCCAACTCCGATCACTCCATCGGCGATATCATTGCTGAAGCCATGGAAAAAGTGACCAAAGACGGCGTTATCACCGTTGAAGAAGGTTCGGGTCTGGAAAACGAGCTGTCTGTTGTAGAAGGCATGCAGTTTGACCGTGGTTACCTGTCCCCGTACTTCATCAACAAGCCGGACACCATGGTTGCCGAGCTGGACAGCCCGCTGCTGTTGCTGGTCGACAAGAAGATCTCCAACATTCGCGAAATGCTGCCGGTTCTGGAAGCAGTCGCCAAGGCTGGCCGTCCTCTGCTGATCGTTGCCGAAGACGTTGAAGGCGAAGCGCTGGCCACTCTGGTTGTCAACAACATGCGCGGTATCGTGAAAGTTGCAGCCGTCAAGGCTCCAGGTTTCGGCGATCGTCGCAAGGCCATGCTGCAGGACATCGCTGTTCTGACTGGCGGTACCGTTATCTCCGAAGAGATCGGCCTGAGCCTGGAAACCACTACCCTGGAACACCTGGGTAATGCCAAGCGCGTCATCCTGAACAAGGAAAACACCACCATCATCGATGGTGCTGGCGTGAAAACCGATATCGACTCGCGTATCTCCCAGATCCGTCAGCAAATCGGCGACACCAGCTCGGACTACGACAAGGAAAAACTGCAAGAGCGCCTGGCCAAGCTGTCTGGCGGCGTTGCAGTGATCAAGGTCGGTGCCGGTTCCGAAGTCGAGATGAAAGAGAAGAAAGCCCGCGTTGAAGACGCCCTGCACGCAACCCGCGCAGCCGTTGAAGAAGGCGTGGTACCTGGCGGTGGCGTGGCACTGGTTCGCTCCCTGCAGGCTATCGAAGGTCTGAAAGGCGACAACGCTGATCAGGACGTCGGTATCGCTCTGCTGCGTCGTGCAGTCGAAGCGCCTCTGCGCCAGATCGTTGCCAACTCCGGTGACGAGCCAAGCGTTGTTGTTGACAAGGTCAAGCAGGGTTCGGGTAACTTCGGTTACAACGCTGCTTCCGGCGAATACGGCGACATGATCGAAATGGGTATCCTTGACCCGGCCAAAGTGACTCGCTCTGCTCTGCAGGCCGCGTCCTCCATCGCCAGCTTGATGATCACCACCGAAGCGATGATCGCTGACGTGCCTGAAGACAAGCCAGCAGGCGGCGGCATGCCGGACATGGGCGGCATGGGTGGTATGGGCGGCATGATGTAAGCCGGCTTTACCCCGAAAAGCTACACCCATAAAGAACCCCGCCTTGTGCGGGGTTTTTTTGTCTTGCTGTTCCGGATCAATCAGTGCGTCGGTTGTACTTTACTGTTATCGAGGTCCTTGGGTTCGGGGCGGTAAAGTACAAAGTAGTAAACCCCCAGACAGATCAACCAGCAAAACACTGCAGTCCAGATGTTATGGGAAAAGAAGTGCGCGCCTTGCAGCATTCGGCCGATAGAGAACACTGTTCCCAAACCGAAGGCCAGGGCCAGCCCCATTTTCGCCATTCTCGGGCGGCGGTCGCGCAAGGCGAAGAACAGGGCAAACAGGGTAAAACCGGTGGCCGCATGACCTCCCGGCCAGCAGCGACCTGGCTTGTCGGTGGCGGGGCGCGGGCTCAACAGTTCACTGTAGGTTTCCTGGCCGCCAAACTCGGTCAGGCTCCAGGGGCATTGCACAGAGGTCACCACTTTTACTGGTGTCACGAAGGCGGTTGAAAGCGCCATGGACAACACCAGACAACCCAGTTCTCTGCGCCACGGGATCAGGCGTTCTACCTTGAACGACGCGGCAAAGCCGATCATCGCCAGTACGCCGAAAACCATCACCAGTTGTTTGGCCCGGTCGTGAAGGACGTCTTCCAGAAAATAGCTATGCCTGCCAATGAATTGCCCACTGACGGGATCGAAGGCAAGCCTGGCGATGTCCATGTCCAGCGAAGTCAGCTCAAGGAGTACGAGGATCAGCGCGACAACAGCGGGAATACCCAGATAAATCCACGGATTTATTGAGCGAGAATAGGGTGGGGCGACGGTTTTCGACATATCGAATCCAGATCGGTGAAAGGCATGCCGCGATCATTGTGTGCGACGGTTTGTCTCAAAGTGTGTCATGTGCTTTGTAAATCATAGGTGAAAAAATCGTCATGCCATATCGGCGCTGGCCCTGACGCTCACTTCGTCTTAAGCTGCGCCAGCCCAAACTGCATATGAGAGTGCGTTATGCGAATTCTTCTGGTTGAAGACAACCGCGACATCCTGGCGAACATGGCCGATTACCTGGGCATGAAAGGCTATACCGTCGACTGCGCTCAGGATGGCCTCTCAGGACTGCACCTGGCAGCCACCGAGCATTACGACCTGATTGTCCTCGACATCATGCTGCCGGGCATCGACGGCTACACGCTGTGCAAGCGTCTGCGCGAAGATGCCCGTCGCGATACCCCGGTCATCATGCTGACCGCACGTGACCAGCTGGACGACCGTCTGCAAGGCTTCCGCTCCGGCGCTGATGACTACCTGCTCAAGCCGTTCGCCTTGTCCGAGCTGGCCGCGCGCATCGAAGCGGTGTTGCGCCGTGCCCAGGGCGGCGGACGGCGTACCTTGCAGGTCGCCGATCTGGTCTATGACCTTGACACCCTCGAGGTGACACGTGAGGGGCGCATGCTCAAGCTCAACCCGGTCGGGCTCAAGCTGCTCGCCGTGCTGATGCAGAAGAGCCCGCATGTACTGCGCCGCGAGATTCTGGAAGAAGCCCTGTGGGGCGACGATTGCCCGGACAGCGACAGCCTGCGCAGCCATGTGCACCAGTTGCGTCAGGTGATCGACAAACCGTTTGGCAAACCGCTGTTGCAGACCGTGCATGGTGTGGGCTATCGCTTGGCCGAGGGCCGGGATGGAGTTTAAACAGAGTCTTGCCCAACGGATCATCATTGCCTTTGCATTGATGAGTGCACTGGTCGCCGGGTCGTTCGCCATCGGAATCATTTCCACCGTTCACCTGGTCGAAGAAAAGCTGATTTCCGCCGGCCTCGGGGGTGACCTCAACCGCCTGATGCTGATGGACAGTGTCAGCGACTGGAGCCACCGGCCCAAGCCCGACCAGTTGTTCTACTTCAGCAATGGTCCGGGTGACTTCGACCTGCCCAAGGACATTCGTCACCTCGAGCCAGGCTTCCACGAGGTGTTCCGTGGGCCGTTGTCCTACCACGCCATGATCGAGGTTGTGGATGGCCGGCATTACGCCCTGTTGCAGGATCAGAGCGATTTTGAAGAGCGTGAGCGGGTGCTGTTCGCCGTCGTGCTGGTCGGTTTCGTTCTGGCCTTGGCGCTGGCGGTGTTTCTGGGTTGGGTGCTGGCGCGCCGGGTCATGGCGCCTGTCGTACGTCTGGCCCGGCAGGTTCGCCACCGTGACCAGCTGCTTGGGCTGGCACCGCCATTGGCGCCCGACTATGCCGCTGACGAAGTCGGCGAGTTGGCGGTGGCCTTCGATGCAACATTGGGTCGCTTGCGGCAGGCGCTGATTCGTGAGCGTATGTTTACCAGCGACGTGAGTCATGAACTGCGTACGCCGTTGATGGTGCTGGCCAGCTCTTGTGAGCTGCTGCTGGAAAACCCTGCGCTCGATCTGCGAGGCCGTCGTCAGGTAGAGCGTATCGGCCGTGCCTGCGAAGAAATGCGTGATCTGGTGCAAACCTTCCTCATGCTCGCGCGCACCCAGCGCGAAGACCCGGCCATGACGCCCAAGGCCACGCTGGTCGGGGTGGCCGAGCAATTGATCTCCCAGTGGCGTGACCCGATAGAGAGCAAGGGGCTGCAGTTGACCTACACGCCGCCTGCCGATGACCAGCTGTCCGATATTCGTTACAACGCGACCTTCCTGCATGCCGTGATGGGCAACCTGCTGCGCAACGCGCTGCATTACACTGATCACGGATTCATTGCGCTGACCCTGCACGCTGAAAGCTTCACCGTGGAGGACAGTGGCGTGGGCATTCCCGAGGAAAAACGCGAGGCGATGTTCGAGCCTTTCGTACGCGGCAACGAGCAGCGCGGAGAGGGGCTGGGCCTCGGGCTGTCACTGGTGCAGCGCATTTGCACCAATCAGGGATGGAGCGTCGATCTCACCCCTATGGAACCCCATGGTTGCCGGTTCAAGGTGACGCTCAACGTGGTCAAACCCTGACCTTCCTCTCGAGTAGACCGGCCTTATTGGGTAGCGGCCAATTGACTGCACTTCGTCGATTGGCCACACACTGCCTCTAACTCTCTGTAAAATCTCGAAACACCTGACGTTAAAAGGTAACATTTTTTTCACATTCAGATGACCTGACGGTGACGGCGGTGCCTTTAGTTTGGCCCCCATCAACATCAGGAGCTGCTCTCATGAGCGATCGCATCGAACTCGAGTTTTCCCGAAAGTACGACAAGACACATGCCCGCCAGTACCTGGAAAAGCATCAGGACGGTATCTGGCGCAAGCTGTCGCATCATCGCGATGAACAGCTGGCGAGAAAGGCTCTGCACATGGCCGGGGACCCGGGCCTGGTGCTGGACCTGCCTTGTGGTGCGGGACGCTTCTGGCCATTGTTGGCCGAGAAGCCGAACCGCTCGATCATTGGTGCCGATAACTCCGCAGACATGCTCAGCACCGCCTGTGCCTCGCAGCCGGCAGACGTTGTAAAAAGGGTACAACCTTTGCAGACATCTGCCTTTGCCATCGACCTGCCTGATAACGCAGTAGACAGCATCTTCTGCATGCGCTTGTTGCACCATGTTGGTCAGTCCAGCGACCGGATGGCTCTATTGCGCGAGTTTCAACGCGTAACCCGTGACAGCGTGATCGTCTCCCTCTGGGTGGATGGCAATTTCAAGGCATGGAAGCGTGCGCGTCTGGAGAACAAGCGTCAGCAGAAAACTGGGCGGGAAAGTTACCAGAATCGTTTTGTGTTACCTGTTGTTACCGCAGAAACCGAATTTGAGCAGGCAGGATTTCGCATTCAGAACCGAATGGATTTCCTGCCCATGTACGCCATGTGGCGAGTCTATGTCCTACGTAAAAGGTAAAAAGATGGGTTTGCAGTCCGTGAAAGAACCAGTTGTGAACCCGATCCAGAATGAGTTCGATCAGTTCTGGAGCCAGCGTGGCGAATGGGTTGAAGAACCCAATGTGCGTCGCGGTGGAGAGAGTGGTGTGCAGCGGCTGGTCATGGACGATGGGCAGACCCTCTATGCCAAACGTCAGACAGGTCACATCTACCGTAGCCTGCTGCACCCGCTGGGCCGACCTACCGTGCTGCGTGAGCGCGAGGCGCTTGAGGGGCTTCGCAAGCTTGGCGTCGTCGTCCCCGAAGTGGTGTTTTGCGGTGCCGAGCGGGGCGAGGACAATGCCTGGCGGGCGTTGCTGGTGACGGTGGCACTGGAGGGCTTCGAGGAAATTGAAAAATGGCAGGCTGCCGGAGGGCGCGAGCGCCATGGCGAGCTGTTCTATGAGCGCGTGCTCAAGGAAGTGGCAGACACTCTGGCCCGCATGCACCTTGGCCGCTGGCAGCACAGCTGTCTGTACATCAAGCACATTTTCGTGCGGGTGACAGGGGACGGGCCGGACGCCAACGTCGAGGTCGCCTTGCTCGATCTCGAAAAGGGCCGTCGTCGCCTTACCGCGCAAGGCGCAGCCCAACACGATATGAAACAGCTACGACGCCATTCGTCATTCAGCGCTGCAGACTGGCAGAAGTTGATCTACTTTTATCAAGCAGCGTTTGGCAGCTCTATCAAAGGTTTAGAGTCATGAAGCTAGAAATGGCAAGAGGTCTGTTTATCTTCGGTGCGCTGGCAGTTGCCACCGTCGCCGTGGCGGCGCTTGAACAACCGTCCACCCGCATACTTACCACGCAGCATGGCGAGGGCTACTGCCCACTGCCACGCGTGGCGAAGAGTCTGGTGAACGTACAGCCGGACCACGACCTTTTGCTGTTCATGTACAGCCTGGCGCAGGGTACCGGGGTTAAAAACTGAAGCCCTCACAGGCCCGGTATCTAACCCACCTCAGCCAGGTGAAGATGGTTGTCCCACAGCCCGGCCGGCAGGTCCAATGGCTGGGCCAGCAGCTGCGCCTTGCGGCAATCATAAAATCGGCAGCGTCCCTGGCCTGAGGTCACGACAAAGCCATCGGTCACAGCCCCCACGCCCGCGCAGTCCGGCAAGGGCGCATCCAGTTTCAATGCGCCACTGTCCAGATCCCATATAAAGAAGCGGTTGCCGCGGGGTGCCGTCAGGGCCACCAGTCGCAGCTCGCTGTGTACTGCGACGCTGGCGGTGTAGTGGGCCATCGCGCGCAATTGCTCCTCTGCCACCGGAAACGCCTGGAATGGCTGGCCTGGACGCTTGATTGCCAGCAGCTCGGCCAACTCGTGGCTGTCGCCCATGAACTGCTGACCCGCGACGATGGTGCCATCGCTGGCGATGCCCATGTGGCGTACGCTGTTCATCTGTTGGGAAAGCGCTTCCTTGCTGAGCAAGGTGCCGTCACGCTGCATGATGACCAGGCTGGGTTGCATGGCATCGAGGTTCATCTCTACCCGACTTTCCGCTTCGGTGCGAATGCCGCCATTGGCGATCACCAGCGTTTCACCGTCCGGCATCCACGAGACCTGGTGCGGACCGATGCCATGCGTGGGGATCTCGGCCCAGTGCACCAGGCGCTCGTCAACGAAGCGGTAGACGCCCAATAAGCCGCGGCCTGGGTCACGGGTGTCGTTTTCCGTCGCATACAGCCATTCGCCGTCGCGATGGATCACCGCATGGCCGTAGAAGTGGCGGTCAGGCTGCGAAACGATGGTTTGCAGCAAGCGGCCATCGCGCAGATCGATCAGGTAGCTTTCAGTGCCAGGACGACGGGCGATGAACACCGCGAGTGGCAGGTCGGGATGATTGATGATGTCGTGGCAGCGCTGGCCCACCTGGGTCGCGAATACCTGCGTCCCGTCGAGCCTGAAACCCACCGCATAGTGCTTTCCGTCGCCATCGTCGCGAGCGGAAAGCAATAAGGGGCGTGTGTCTTTCTGCCGGAACAGTGTCCAGCCACCCAGCGTGCAGGCGCTGCGCAGAAGACTGCCGAGCGCCATGGCCTGACGTCGCAACATCACATGTACCTCTTGATCAATCGCCGTCGTTGGCGTTGAAACCCAACTGAATGCCGAGTGCCTTGGCCAGCTCGCCTTCGTGCAGGCGGTGCACGGCGTTCAGGCTGTCGTAAAACGCATTGAGTTGCTGGCGTCCTGCATCCGTGGCCAGCAGGTCGGCCAGTGGCGGCTTGAGTTCCGACAGCAATTTTCGGCTGTTAGCGTAGGCGGCGTCGATTTTGTCGGCCAGCGGTTTCTGCTCGGCGGGCAGCAGGCTGCGCAATCCCTTGTTGTCGACACCGGTCCACACCGTTTCGGCGCTGATCAGGCTGGCTTCCAGGCTGCTGAGCGACGACTTGCTGCGCCACGCATCTGCCTGGAATGGCTGCGGCTGCCCCTTGCTCTGACGACCCAGTGGCGTGCCAAGTTTCTTCTTCAGGCTGTCGAGCGCGGTGACCTGAACCCGCAGCAATTCGGCAATCGCCTCGTGGGAGTCGGCGTAGCGCTGATTGGGGAACTTGCTCAGTTGCGCGAGCATGCCGTCGGTGCTGTTCCAGCTGTTGAGGATTTCTTCGGCAAGCAGCTTTTGGCGCTCACCGATGGCCATCAGCAGCGGGCAGTAGCGCGCTTTCTGCTCGGCATTGGCCATGTCGATGTCAGCGTCGAAGAGGATGTATTCGTAGGCGGACAAACCCTGCACCACGACACTGGCCTTGGACAGTTCCTGAGCGGTGATCTGTGGCTGTGCAGTCACCAGTTGCTCGACCTGACGGCCCACCAGGTTTTTCTTGTCCGGCCAGAACTGTATTTGCCAGGCGCGGTTGCCTTCGGCCAGAGGACCGATCAACAGCGGTTGCAACTCTGCCCAGGTCTTCTGTGCTTTCAGAAAGTCGGCGCGGGCTGTGGCCAGATCAGTCTTGCCCTGGCAGAACGCCAATGCGCTGGCTGCCAACTGACGATCAGCCTCCACCCAACGGCTGTAAGTCGGCAGGATGACCTGTTTGGCAATCGCTGCGGACGTCACGGCCTGAGGATCGGATGGCGAGCAGGCACCCAAGGCAAGTGCCGCAAGGCTGGTCAGCAACAACTTGGGTCGGAACATGTCCGGCTCCTTATTTTTGAAAGAACGATGTTTGAACAGGAAGATTCTGCAAAGGGCGCAATCATAACGAATTCAGGAAGGCCAGCAGCGCTTCACGTTGCTGTGCGTCAAAAGCCAGAACCTGGCGCTTTGCCGCCTGGGCTTCGCCGCCGTGCCAGAGTATCGCCTCAAGCACGTTACGTGCGCGACCGTCGTGCAACAGTTGGGTGTGTCCGCTTACCGTGCCGGTCAGGCCCAGCCCCCACAAGGGCGGGGTGCGCCACTCACTTCCGCTGGCCTGGAACTCGGTACGGTTATCGGCCAGCCCTTCGCCCATGTCGTGCAGCAGCAAGTCGCTGTACGGGCGAATCTCCTGATTGGCCAGCTCAGGCTCGGCGGCGTCGCTACGGGTTTTGAAAGAGGGGGTGTGGCATTGCTGGCAGCCCGCCTGGAAAAACAGGTTCTTGCCTGCCAGCACCTGCGGGTCGTCGACCTTGCGACGTGCTGGAACAGCCAGGTTGCGGGTGTAGAACTCCACCAGACGCAGGATGTTGTCGCTGACTTCCGGTTCGCCATCCGGACCGTTGCCATTGGGCGCGGCCAGGCAATCGGTCTGGGCCGGCGTGCAGTCATCGAAAGGCCGCAGGCTGGTGGTCAGCCCCATGTCGCCGGAAAACGCGTGCACGTTCTGCTGGTTAAGGTTTGGCTGTCCGGCTTTCCAGCCAAACCTGCCCATCACTACTTTTTGCCGAGCATCGTCCCAGACCCAGTTGGGACGTCCCGAGATGCCATCGGCGTTCTTGTCATCGGGGTCGGCATTGGCAAGGATGGCCTCATCGGCAATGGCCTCGAGCAAGCCCAGGCCGATCATCGGCGGAGCTACGCGTGCCGAGATGTGCGTATCGGGGTGCATGGGGCCGTAGCCCAGCTGGGTAATCCTGAGGGTCGGCTGGCGCAGCTCGACGGCGGTGCCATCGCGAAATTCGACCGTCAGCGCATCGTACTCGACCCGCACCTTGCCCTCGGGCGCTACGCCGGGGTTCGACATGTCCTGCAATTGCCCGCCGTAAACCGGTTCGGGCAGCACACCGTTGCGCTTTATAAGGTCGGCATAGGCAGGGTCATCGGGAATCGACAGCCTGACCAGCATCGACACGGCATTGCTGTCGCCAGCTTCCGGCGGATGACCGCGACCGTCCTTGATATGGCAGTTCTGGCAGGCATTGGTGTTGAACAACGGCCCAAGCCCGTCGCGAGCCGTGGTAGTCGAGGGCGCAATCACCCACGGGCTGCGGAAAAAGCTGTTACCGACACTGAAGTCCAGCCGCCGCACGGGGGACAGATTGGCCGAGGGCATGGAGAAAGCGTTCTGATCGCTCTTCCTGACGGTGGCGCTGCCAGCGGACAAGGCTTCTCCCGGCTCGGCGTGCGTGAAACGCGGGGCGTCATCGCATGCGCTCAGGACCAGGGTCGTGAGCAAGGCAAGTGACAGACGGAGCCGCGTAATCATAGACATCCTGCAACGGGGCGAAAAATCGGGGCGTGCAAGCTTAGCAGCCTCGTGCGGTTTGAATAAGAGGGATTATCGTTTGCCTGCTCTGACGTAATGCGTTGTTACGAATCTCTGAGGCTGGTCTGGTCCCGGCATTTTTGCCTATGCTGAACATGTCGAAGTTGACAGCACACACGCAGATAAAACACCCAGCAGAGACCACATCAATGGATAACCCGGAAAACAGCGCGTTCGTGACCACCACCGAGGCACTGGAAGCGCTCTATGGCCCGATTGCTCCTCCTTCCATGACCAAGGAAGTCGACCATATTCACGCGGTTTACCGGCCCTTCATCGAGTCGGCACCCTTTGTTGTGCTGGCCTCTGCCGGGCCTGACGGCCTTGATGCGTCCCCGCGTGGTGATCAGGCGGGCTTCGTGCATATCGAGGACAACAAGACGCTTTATCTGCCTGACCGGCGCGGCAACAACCGCATCGACACCTTGCGCAATATCATCAGCGACCCACGTGTCGCGTTGCTGTTCCTCATCCCTGGCGTGGGCGAGACCTTGCGGGTCAACGGAACAGCGCAGATATCGGTTCAGCCCGAACTGTTGTCGCGTTTCGAGGTGAACGGCCAACTGCCCAAGTCGGTGCTGCGCATCTCCGTGACCAGCGTGTACTTCCAATGCAGCAGGGCAACCATCAGGTCCGGTTTATGGGATGCAGCCCGGCACATCGAACGCAGCGCGCTGCCGACTGCCGGGCAAATACTAAAAGCGGTTTCGGCCGAGCAGATCGATGGTGACGCCTATGACAAGGCTTTGCCGGGACGCATTGCGGATACGTTGTATTGATCATGGCTGATACCGTATTTCGCCTCTTGTGGTCATGTCTTGATCAGACACCGGTTTTGCTCTGATTTTTTTCCTTCTCAAGAAAGTAGTCGAAGATACTCATACCCTTGCGAAGACTTTTGCGGACTTCTTCACTTTCCTTGATCAGCTCGGCGCTAGGAGATTGCCATTGTTCGCGGGGCAGGGGTTTGGACCAGTCCTGTACTGCTTTGGGAAATGCCGTTTTCGGCAGTTGCTTGACCCAGCTGGCGACGTGGCAGGGCAACGTCCAGCCGCTGAAAAACTGGATCAGCAGAAAGCCGAACAGGTAGCGCAAGCAGCCGTGGTCAAGCAGGTAGTCACGGCGACACATGTGGAAAAACGCCACAGTGCCTTCCTCCAGGTCAGTGCCCATCATGGGCTTTCGCAGGGCGCTCGGGCCTTCTTCCATGTAGGCGCGGATCGCTTCCCACTCGCTGACTGCCATGCCGAGCGTGAAGGTAGGCACCGTGAGCCACATCACCTGGCTATCCGAGGCGTCTACGAAGCCGATCATCAGAGCGAATTTCTGCTGAGTGCCGTACTGCGTTGCAACAGTGCTGCTGCTGACGCAGGCAATTATTTCTTCCCAAGGGATAAACCGGGGCGGTTGGCCACGCTTGGCGACATAGGCCACCTCGCGGCGCTGACGGTTGAAGCGGATGGGGGGAGTGGAGATTTGGTGAATAGCTTGAAGTAAAAATAAGCCGTAGCTGCTTATCAAAAATGAAAAGAACCCCCAAATAGGCCAATTAGGTGAAAAGGCGGTGACTACGATTTCGAACACCGGGCGCCCAGTATTTATATGATCAAGGGCTCCGAGCCCAAGACATATCGTGAAAATGAACAAAGCGATGCCCACTATAACGCCTAGGTAACAGCGAACTGAAAATTCTATTTTTGGAACGCCCATCGCAAAGTCAAGATAAACTTCATTGGTTGCTTGATGGAGTTGTTGCGGGCTAGTAACCGCCACCCCCGTTATTAAAGGAAGTGGTGCAAGATAAAAAATACTTGTGCTGGATTGATGTTCGGTATCGCCAGCTTGACGGGAGCGATTATAGTTATAATTGGTCATCCAGAAACTCTCTTTTGATCTGAACGGTCGGCAATGCAATTTTCTCCGTCTGGTAGGTTGGTACCGCTTTTATTGGTTTGTTTAGCACATCCATACCTAGTGCTATGCGGTAAGTTAGATATCCTCTGTCTGCGTTTAAGTAAGTTGATGCTAATGCTGGCTTAACAGCCAAGTGTAATGCCAACATGGCATTGTGTCCCTGCCAGCCTATTGGGATTTCCAACGCCAATGTTAAAGGTGAAACAGAAAAAACAGACAGCTTATTTCTAAGCGTCTCGCTAACATTCTGTTTATGAGATGAGTGTTGAAGCTCAGCTTCCCACCGTAGTGAAGTGTCTTCAAAGCTGGCTTGGGTCAAGCCTGGCAATACCAGGTGCAAACTACGTACAGATTCACCCTCTGTAAGTCCATGAGTAATACCGTTATCAAAAATAGTAGGCAGCAGGTTGATCTCTGCAAGTCGTTGTGAATGAGTGCTCCAATCCCAGGCTTGGGGCTCGTTACCCCACATACAGTAGAGCAACCACTGTTGCTGTTCCTCCAGGTTGGAGTAGTTGAATAGGGCCTCGCCGCCCAGCTGAAGTGCGGTGAAGGCGAGTCCCCAAGGTGTGAGCTGAATCGAAAGTCTTAGGAATCTTGGTCCTCTGGTAGACCACGCTATGCTTGCCACTTCTTTTTTAGAGTAAGTGGTATCAAGGTAAATATCCTTCAATATGCCTATCAGTTCTTTGCCGGTCTGTAGCGTCAAGGCAGCGTTCACGCCGGTAGCGCCAACGTCACCTGTCAGCGCCATGAGCGCTCCTATTTTTTCACCCGATGTGCTGTACATCAGCGCTGTTTGCCATTTTTCCCAATTATTCCATGCCGTACCTGCTCCGCCCAATAAACTCAGCGGAGCAATAAATGCTCCCAACCCCAATCCTATTTTTCCGAGACGAGCAGTGAGCAGCTTTCCTCCCGTTTCAGAACTTTCGACCGCTAGGGCTCGGAGAGCATTATCGATCATTGCAACGTACACCGCTTGAAAGACTGATAACGCTGCCGAAGCCACACTACTGAACCCACCGATAGCTATTACAATTTCTTTAATGGTTCTACGATTGTCAGAGCCACTCCAAACACTCCAAACCTCCCCCAGATTCCCAACCTGCAGACACACCGCCAGTAACGGAAAGAAACTCCCCTTCAACGCAGCCGCAGCTGCCCCTTGAGTCGCGTACCCCTTAAATGCTCCCGCCCGCAGCTTTTTAATTTCGTCATTGAGCGCTTGCAGTTGCGGGTCAGTGATGTCCAGTCGCACGCCAATCGCGCCGTTGCGCGGATTGCCGGTCGGGGTGATGGCTGCTTCCAGGTCTCGGCGCAGCGCGTTGCGCGTGTTGCGGGTCTGCAGCAGCCGTTGGTTGGTGTATTGCCTTTCGTAAAGCACACCTTGATGTTGATCCGCTGTGAGTGTGCGGCGGTTGATGAGTTTGGTAAGGCGGTTGCGTTCTCTGATGAGGTCGTCTTCGCTGGCAAGCAGCTGATTCAAGCGCGCGAAGTTGTCGCGAAATTTTGTCACGTCGGCTTCGTCGGCAATTCGCAGGGTGACGGCTTCCTGTTGCAGCGCCACCAGCGTGCCCAGTCGTTGGGCTCGATTGCTTGCTCTGCCGAAGTTGTCCAGATGCTGGCGTAGTTGCGGGCTGTTCAGCTTCTGTTGCATCTCAATCAGCCAACGCTCCAGATGCAGGGCGACGGCAGGGATGTAGCTGGCATTGACGGCTTGGTGCAACGGTAGTGCGGCGGGGTCCAGGTTCAGGCTGTTGGTCCAGTGATTACCCATGATGTGGCTGATATCAGCGATGCGCCTTTGCGCATCGGCCAATCCGTCGCTGAAGTTGCGAATATCATCCAGCCACTTGAGCAGGTTGCCTGATTTGGCGCGCAGAAAGTCCATGTCCAGACGCCCATAGAACACCGGCAGAATGTAGTGGGGGTTATCGTGAAAGTAGTCGCTGACCTTCCGCAGGCTTTCGTCGGTGCGGCACAGGTCGCGGGTGCAGTTGAGCTCCATCGCCAAGGCGCTTTTCAACTGGTCGGGATGGTCTGGATCGAAGTACCAGGCACTTCGATAGAGTTCCCCCTGAGTGAACAGGCTCACGCGATCGTGGGTAATATCGTCGAGTCGTTGCGTCCAGCGTTGAAGGTGCGAGCGCTCCTGGGACAGATAAGCGTGCATTTCTTGGTGGCGAACGAGATCGTAAATACCTCGTGAGCCGAGTCCGACGCCGTTCAGCGTGCCCTGGCTGTTCTTTTCCAGCGCTTCAATGTCGTCTTCCAGTTGTTCATGGAGTGGTTGGCCAAGCGCGAGCAGCATCTGTGAGTGCTTGTTTTCCATGTTCAATCTGGCAAATCTGGCTTGCGGCCGTTCGGTGTAGGCGCCCCCGCGCATGGCGGAATACTGCCCCGCTGAAGTAGTCGCTGGCACAGGTCCCTGATGGTGTTCCCGGTGCCAGTCATTGCGCGCATTGAGGTAATCATAAATGCGGCTGCGTTGTTCAGGCGTGGTGTTCTTCAGCAGTTTCGAGTCCGGGTTTGTCTGCCGGGCAGTGTTGTCGCCAACGCTCATCAGTGTGTCAATGTAGCTGGCCGTTATGTAACGCATTTCATTGTCGTTACGCTCACGCCACTGGTTGAGCCAACCCACCACCTCGTCCTGTTCCTGCGCAAGGTCGCGCAGCATGCCGATGCTGTCGTCGAGTACCAGATACAGGTGATTCAGTTCGTAGAACGGGTTGAGTGTGTTTTTCAACTCGCCGATATGCGCCTCGCGAAACAGCGGCAGATGCTCCCAGACATAGTCCTGTTGTTCCTCCTCTGGCATATCGGGTGTAGTGCATTGTTGTGCCGGCAACTCGGCGAGTTCGGCAAGCTGCTCTCTGACTTGCTGTTCGACGCGAAGGTGGACGCCGCCTTGCTGGCAATCGGCTTCAGCCAGATTCACTTTCTGCATGAAATAGAAACGGTCTGCTGCGCTGTCCAGCACGCGGGTGCATTTGGCTGCTGTCCATTGCAGTTCGGCATAGGCAACATGCAACGTCGTATCGCGGGCAAAGATCAGGGTGTGCTCGCCAATCGTGGTCTGCCTGACATCCTGAGCGACTTCCCGGTCCTGCCAGAGCAGTTTGGTCGGTACGCCGCTTTCAAGGCGATACTCATGCAGATAGCCGCTGCTTTCATCAATCACATACAGATAGCCGTCACGTACCAGACGCAAGCCGAGCGGTCGTTTCAAGTCTCGGTAGCCGTCGGTATCCGACGGGTTGTGAAGCCGTTCCACGCGACCGTAACGCAATGGCAATAGCTGGACTTTGGTGCCCATCAACGGGCAGTTACTCGTACTGTTGCGGGCATCAATATGGGTTCTTGCTCTGGCCTCCCAATAGGCTTTGTCTACAGGCGAAAGTGTTTTGCGACTCATGGCCGGGTTGCTCCGTGCTGTTCGCGACTGCGTTTCACTGCCAGCCAGTTGGCCTGTTGAATACGCTGAGATGGCGTCAAAAAGGACTTTTCATCCATCAGCGTTCTGATATCAGGATGCGAGTCGTCCGGCTGGGTAGCCAGAAAGCAGATGACGTTGGCGTAATGGAAAATATCCGCTTCGCTGTTGAAGCCTGCTTCATAGGCTGTGAAGGCCAGTGCATGCACATGGCCGTATCGCGACTTCAGACCTGTGGATGTGAGGTAGGCCGGAAAAAATGTGCGCAGGTGCTGGTCAAGACTGATCACGATCAGGCGAAACGCAACGTCACTGATGGCCTCCATCTGCCGATCGCTCATCCGATACAGGATCGTGTTGTCATGAATGGCTGACTCACCATGACGCTCGTGCTTTATCCAGTGTTCAGTGATGACATCTGCTGCATAAACACTGTCGATAGGGCCGAACAACCGATTATCGGTATGTGCCGGATGAAGGCCGAGCAGCGCGTTTGCGACGGGCGGGTCTGAAAGGTTCAAATAGCAGGCCTCGCCTGCTGGTTTGTCAACGAACACCAGCCAGCGCAGATGGTCAGCCACCGTCTTGTGGCTGGCATCACTGAATAGCAGCAGACCCCATTCTTCGCGCGCGTGAGTCAGGAAACTTGAAAATGTCGGGTCGTACGGGCCATCGATCTGAACCAGGGCGGGAGAGATATCCAGCAATTCGCTGAAGCGGGTTTGCAGGAACAGCAGTGTGCAGACAGGGGAGGGGTTCCACTCGAAAAGCTTTCTTCTCAGATCGGGAAGATTGATGGCGTTGAGCAGCAGATAGGCGTTTTTCGCCCATGGCAGATCATCAGGGCCGGATTCAAATTCAAACATGAGCGCGCTTTGAAGGGGAACGAGGCGCGGATACTCGGTGGTGTGGTGTCTGCCTTCAATACCCGAAAACCAGTTTAGGAAAGGCCCTACAAAGATCACTGAAAGATCTTTGGCCTACGGGTCGATCAGACACAAAAAATGCCGGTCAGCGAACTGACCGGCATCAATGGTTGCCGCAACAAACGCGTTTGATCAGAACTCGTGATCGGCGTTGTCCGGGTTCAGGTCAGTGATGCCCAGCTTGCCAGCCGCCTGTTCGATGGCGCCTGTCTGTTTGACCAGCGCGGCGATGGCGTCACGCACCACCTGATTGCCTGCGGTGTTGCCGGCAGCGATCAACTGGTCGAAATGCTCGCCCTTGTTCGCATGATCGACGATGACCTGCAACTTGGCCTGCGTGTCGTCCAGGTCGGCGCGCAAGGTGGCGTCGGTGGCGGGATCTACCTTGGCGACCAGAGACGAAAGGCTCGGCCCGCTGACCTTGCTACCGTCGGTGCGGGTGTACTCGCCCAGATAAACGTTGCGAATGCCCTTGCCGTTGTAGAAGTGCGAGTTGTGCGTGTTGTCGCTGAAGCAGTCGTGTTCGTCTTCGCTGGAGTTGGCTTCCAGTGCGACTTTCATGCGCTCGCCCGCCAGTTCACCCAGCGACAGGCTGCCCATGCCGAAGAGCATCTTGCGCAGGCCGCTTTCACCGGGTTCGGCTTCCAGCGTGGCGCGGTAGTTGTCGGGCACGCCGGCCTTCCAGTTACCGGACATTTCTTCGAGGTCGCTGACCAGCAGGTCGGTGACGGCCTTGAGGTAGGCACGGCGGCGATCATTGTGGCCGCCGGTCGCGCCAGCGCCTTCCAGGTAATCGCTGGCCGGACGTGCGCCGGCACCAGGGCCTGTGCCGTTCAGATCCTGGCCCCAGAGCAGGAATTCGATGGCGTGGTAGCCGGTGGCGACGTTGGCCTCGGAACCGCCCAGCTCGTTCAGGCTGGCGAGTTTTTCGGAGGTGATTTCCTTCACGTCGACCTTGTCTTCGCCGACCTGAATTTCGGTGTTGGCGATGATGTTGGCAGTGGCACCCGGGTTACCCAGCGCGTGCTGGTAATCCTTGGCCACATAGTCGATCAGGCCTTCGTCCAGGGGCCAGGCGTTAACCTGTCCTTCCCAGTCGTCGATGATGGTGTTGCCGAAGCGGAAGACTTCGCTCTGCATGTAAGGCACACGCGCAGCGATCCACGCTTCGCGGGCCGCTTTCAGGGTTTCATCGTTGGGCTTGGCCAGGAAGGCGTCGACGGCAGTGCTGAGTTTTTTCGCGCCGGCCTCGGCATCGTCGAACACGGCGGACACCATGTTGGCGTAGTTCGCGACCACTGCCTTGGCCGCCGCGTCGTCAGTCTGGGCAGCGGCTGCCGGAGCAGGGGCCGCAGGCGTCACAGCCGGCGTCGCCGGAGCAGCGGCTGGCGCGGGTGCCGGGGCGGCAGCCTTGTCCTTGCCTTCGCCACAACCGGCGAGAGAGATAGCGATGGCCAACAGACTAGCGGTTGCCAGAGGCATACGAATCATGACGGAATCCTGCGTCGATAAAGGTGATGGCGGGGTGCGCCCATAAAATCTGCGACATAATGCGAAAGATTTGCATTCGGTGTAAAGGCAAAAAGCCTGTGTCGGCGTATTCGGACATCCGGCAGGTTGTAACAGTCGGTTTCAAGATGACGTGAATGGCCGGAAGTGTGCAGGTCGGCTCACAGGCTGGTGGCGTGGTCCTGACGCGACTGCTTGAGGTAGGCCAGCAACTCCCGACCCTGCAACGGCTTGCTGTACAGATAGCCCTGGCCTTCATGACAGCCCTCGGTCACCACGTAGGCCTCCTGCTCGACGGTCTCCACGCCTTCGGCAATGACTTGCATGCCCAGGCTTTTGCCCAACTGGATAATGGCTCGCACGATGGTGGCGTCATCGTCGTCGTCAATCAGGTCCTGCACGAAGCTGCGGTCAATCTTGATCTTGTCCAGCGGCAGACTTTTCAGGTAGCTCAGCGATGAGTAGCCGGTGCCGAAGTCATCAATGGCAATCAAGGCGCCGGAGCGTCGCAAGCTCAACAGGTGCTGGGCGGCGGTGTTGATATCTTCCATCAGCCCGGTTTCGGTCACTTCCAGTTCCAGGCTGCGCGGTGGCAAGCGATAGATCTGCAGCAGGTTGTTGACCACACGCGGCAACTCCGCGTGATGCAACTGCACAGTCGAAAGGTTGACTGCCATGCGCAAGTCGGTAAAACCCTGGTCGAGCCATTCGCGCAGTTGGCGGCAGGCCTGATCCAGCACCCATTCCCCGATGGCGATGATGCTGCCGTTCTGTTCGGCCAGCGGGATGAATACGTCCGGCGGCACCAGGCCATGTTCCGGATGCTGCCAGCGGATCAGCGCTTCCACGCCGACGATACGGTGATCGCGATAGCTGATCTGCGGTTGATAGACCAGATACAACTGATTGAGTGGCAGGGCTTCGCGCAGGTCTTTTTCAAGTTCGCGGCGGCGGCGCATTTCGCTGTCTACGCTGGCGATGTAGAACTGATAACGGTTACGCGAGCGGGCCTTGGCCAGCGTCATGGTCTGCTCGGCTTTTTGCAGCAACTTCTCGGTGCTGTCGCCGTCTTCGGGAAACAGGGTGATGCCGATGGTTGCCCGCAGTCGAATCTGTTGATCACCGACGATGAACGGCGCTTCCAGCTCATCCAGAATATTTTGCGCCAGCTCTGCCGCCTCGTAGGGCTGCTCGATGTTGGATTGCACCAGCGCAAACTGGTCGCCGCCCAGGCGCGCCAGTGCCCCGAGTCGCACGCTGTGCGCGCGCAGACGGTCAGCGAGTGCGAGCAGCAATTGATCGCCGGACTGGTAGCTGAACTGTTCGTTGATGCCTTTGAAGTCATCCAGACCCACGCACAACACCGCCACTCGGTGTTGCTGGCGTCCTGCATCTTCCAGAATCCTGTCCAGCCCGGTCTGCAACTGAAGTCGGTTGGGCAGACCGGTGAGGAAATCGTATTGCGCCATGCGCTGCAGATTGTTTTCGGCCTCATGGCGCAGGTAAGTGTGGCGTTCGATGGAGGCCAGCAACTGGTTGGCGGTGTTGACCCAGATCCCCAATTCGTTTTTCTCGTGGCCTTTAAGCAACGGCAATTGGTGTTCGCTGGGGCGGTCGGGGTTGATCGCGATCAGGTGCTCGATGATCTTCGACAGCGGCTTGGTCAGCAGCCAGTGATAGACCAGATACAGCACCAGCCCCATTGCCAGCGCACGCAGCACGCCCGCGACAAAGATGATTCCGGCATTGACCAGAAAGCTTTCACCGTAATTGGCCGTGTCCAGCGTGATGCGCAGGTCGCCGTAATACTCGCTGTAGGGGCTGCGGCCTACCAGTTGAGTGGTGAAGCTGCGTTCCTGGCCAAGGATGAGGTCTGTCAGCCACCGCGTAGGGGACGTCTTCAGCGGCCGGTCTTTCTCGGCGAGCAGGCTTTCGTTAGGGTGCCCGATGGACGCCATGCGCACCGAGTCATCCTGGAACAGGCCTTCGATGACCTGCATGCCCATCTCGCGGTCCAGGCTGTAGACGGCCTGTGTCGACGGATCGCGGAACATGCCGAGAATCCGCTCGGCGTCGCTCGCCACAGCCTGACGTGTCTTGTAGGCGTCGAAGACGATTTGCGCACAGCTGAGCAGGACGCCTACCAGAAGCGCCGAAAGCAGCACAACGCGCAGCAACTTTACCGACAGGCTGTTCTTGAGTTCCAGCTTCAATGGCCGTTCCTTAGTTAGTGTCGGAGGGCATATCGCCTCATGACCCTCGAAAAACCAGACCCGCACGCCGTGACCTTGTCACAACCGGTGCGCCTGGCTGATCTTCGCGTTCCTTGCACCTGCTGGCCAAAGCCACCTCAATGCGTCGGGTGGCCAGGTAGGTAACTAGAGCAGAACACTGTAAAGAATTACGTCATAGAGAATTAAGTTGTATTACGAGTCAGCGAGCGTTTTCCGACAATACACAAAGTACGAGCGGCAGGCGAAAAAAGATTTGCGATTCGCCTGACCGGCAGGCAGGCGGTTGACGCTATATGTGAAACAAACGTCTGGCAGGCGGCCCTTACAGGCCGGGAAACATAAAAAACCCGACGCGAGGCCGGGTTTTTCGATGAGGCTGGAATCAGGCTGCGAATTGCTTGGCCACGAAGTCCCAGTTCACCAGGTTCCAGAACGCTTCTACGTACTTCGGACGCAGATTGCGGTAGTCGATGTAGTAGGCGTGTTCCCACACATCGCAGGTCAGCAGCGGGGTGTCGCCGCTGGTCAGCGGGTTGCCGGCACCGATGGTGCTGGCCAGTGCCAGGGAGCCATCAGCCTTCTTCACCAGCCAGCCCCAGCCGGAGCCGAAAGTGCCGATGGAAGTCTTGCTGAACTCTTCCTTGAACTTGTCGAAGGAACCGAACGCCTTGTTGATGGCTTCGGCCAGAGCGCCGGTAGGCTCGCCGCCAGCATTAGGAGCCAGGCAGTTCCAGTAGAACGTGTGGTTCCAGACCTGAGCGGCGTTGTTGAAGATACCGCCCGAGGAGGTCTTGATGATCTCTTCCAGGGTCTTGCCTTCGAACTCGGTGCCAGGCACCAGGTTGTTCAGGTTCACGACGTAGGTGTTGTGGTGCTTGTCGTGGTGATATTCCAGAGTCTCCGCAGAAATGTGCGGCACCAGAGCGTCTTTGGCGTAGGGCAGTGGCGGCAATTCAAAAGCCATGGTTTATCTCCTTTCAGGTCAATTGCGGTAGTCGCACGGCCGATCACGGGCGGCCAGATACAGCATGCACCGGGAGTTTTACTCTTTTGCGGCGCAGACCCCGGATCATAGCACCGGGTCTGCGCCTTAACCACGCAACAACTGTGTGGGATAGAGGTTCCCACGGGTTTGACTCTGCGGTCATGAAATCCGTCAGGCCGAGCGGATCAACTGCACGGCCACGCTGAACATCATCACTGCGATCATCAGGTCCAGCATCCGCCAGGTGGCAGGTCGGGCCAGCCAGGGAGCCAGCCATGCCGCGCCCAGGGCGAGGCTCGAGAACCACAGCAGCGAAGCGCTGGCTGCACCGGCGACATACGCGCCAGGCACGCCCTGTTGTGCGCCCAGCGAGCCAATCAGCAACACGGTGTCCAGATAGACGTGCGGGTTGAGCAAGGTAACGGCCAATGCGCTGAGCAACACGGTGCGCAGTGATTTTCTGCCAACCGCTGCGCTGTGTTCCAGGCTCTGCCGTGAGCAGGCGCGGCGTAATGCCTGCAGGCCATACCAGCTCAGGAATATCACGCCGCCCCAGCGCGCCACCGCCAGCAGCGTCGGATTCTGCGCCAGCACGTTGGCCAGACCGAACACGCCTGCAGCCACCAGGATGGCGTCGCAGACAATGCACAGCATCGCCACGGCCACATGATGTTCACGACGCAGGCCCTGAGCCAGCACAAAAGCATTTTGAGTACCGATCGCCATGATCAGGCCTGCCGCGATCAGCAGCCCATTGAGGTAGCTTTGCCACATGAGGATGTTCCATTGAGCGGATTCAGGTAGCCATTCTCAGAGGGTGAGGGTTATAAGGAAAACCAATAATCTTCATCGCTCATTAGGAAAACTGATGTTCGACTACAAGTTGCTGTCGGCGCTGGCGGCCGTGATCGAGCAGGCCGGGTTCGAGCGCGCCGCTCAGGTGCTCGGGCTTTCTCAGTCAGCAGTCTCGCAACGCATCAAATTGCTGGAGGCGCGCATTGGCCTGCCGGTGCTGGTACGCGCCACGCCGCCGAGCCCGACCGACATCGGCCGGCGCCTGCTCAATCACGTGCAGCAGGTCCGCCTGCTGGAGCGCGATCTGCAAAGTCAGGTACCGGCACTGGACGAGGAGGGCATGCCAGAGCGTTTGCGAATCGCCTTGAATGCCGACAGTCTGGCAACCTGGTGGGCGCCGGCCATTGGCGCGTTTTGTACGCAACACCGTTTGCTGCTGGATCTGGTTGTCGAAGATCAGGACGTAGGCCTCAAGCGCATGCGCGCCGGTGAGGTGGCGGCCTGCCTGTGTGGCAGCGAGCGTCCGGTGGCGGGGGCACGCAGCCAGTTGCTGGGGGCCATGCGCTATCGGGCGCTGGCCAGTCCCGCGTTCATCGCCCGCCATTTTCCGGACGGTGTCAGCCCAGAGACGCTCGCCAGATCCGCTGCCTTGGTATACGGCCCGGACGATCTTCTGCAGCATCGGTATCTGGCTATGTTGGGTGTTCAGGACGGTTTCGAGCATCATTTGTGTCCTTCCTCCGAAGGTTTCATCCGTATGATCGAGGCGGGCATGGGCTGGGGGCTGGCGCCCGAGTTGCAGGTGCGCGACCAGTTGCGCAACGGCACGCTGCTCGAATTACTGCCGGACCGTTGCATCGATGTGCCGCTCTACTGGCATCATTGGCGCAATGGTGGGCAGCTTCTGACGCGCCTCACCGAACATCTTGCGCAACATTCGGCTCACTGGCTGGTGCCGCTGAGCGAAGACTGATCGTCAACAGGATCATGTGTAATCCATGCAGGCAGGGTTTTGCCTTTCCTGCAGACGCGTTAACGGAGCGGTAAATGAAGATTCTGGTCACCGGCGCGAGCGGCTTCATCGGCGGACGCTTTGCGCGTTTTGCCCTTGAGCAGGGCATGAGCGTGCGGATCAATGGCCGTCGTGCCGAAGGTGTCGAGCACCTGGTCAGGCGCGGTGCCGAGTTTATTCAGGGCGACCTCGCCGATCCTTATCTGGTGCGCGCACTGTGCGATGACGTGGAAGCGGTCGTGCATTGCGCGGGCTCGGTCGGTACGTGGGGACGTCGCCAGGATTTCATGCAGGGCAACGTGCAGCTCACGGAAAACATCGTCGAGGGCTGCCTGAAACAGAGGGTGCGAAGGCTGGTTCATCTATCTTCGCCGTCGATCTACTTTGATGGCCACTCGCACCGTGGCATCAAGGAAGAGCAGGTGCCCAAGCGCTTTCACAATCACTACGCGGCCACCAAGTACCTGGCCGAGCAAAAGGTCTTCGGTGCCGAAGAGTTCGGGCTGGAAGTCATTGCCCTGCGGCCACGCTTTGTCACCGGCGCGGGCGATAACAGCATTTTCCCGCGTCTGCTGCACATGCAGCGCAAGAGGCGCCTGGCGATTGTCGGCAACGGCTTGAACGTGGTGGATTTCACCAGCATGCAGAACCTCAACGAAGCCCTGCTGAGCAGCTTGCTGGCAACGGGTTCTGCACTGGGCAAGGCCTACAACATCAGCAATGGCACGCCGGTCCCGCTGTGGGACGCGATCAATTATGTGATGCGGCAGATGCACTTGCCTCAGGCCACCCGTTATCGTTCATACGGGCTGGCCTACAGCGCCGCGGCGATCAATGAGGCCGCCTGTATGCTGTGGCCGGGCAGACCTGAACCTACCCTGTCGAGAGTGGGTATGCAGGTCATGAACAGGGATTTCACGCTTGATATCAGCCGCGCCAGGCATTATCTGGATTATCAGCCCCAGGTCAGCCTGTGGACGGCGCTGGATGAATTCTGTGGCTGGTGGCAGGCACAGCACGCGATCTGAAAGCGGTAGTGGCACAGTGAGATTGATTCTGCGCTGTTGTTATACTGCCCAACTTTGATCTACGAACTTTGATTTAACAGCTTCCTGAAGGGTTATTCATGCGCAACGATCCCTACGACGACGTCGATGACGTTCCCAGCCTGAGCGCCAAGGACGATGATGACGACTTCGCGCCGAGCAATAGCGCACGCGAGCGCACCACCGTCTATTCGCGCACCACGCCTGTTGTCAAGGTCAAGGCGCCGAGCACCGGGCCTTTGTGGGCATTGGTCGGTGCGTTGTTCATTGCTTTCTGCGGTCTGGGCTGGTGGAGCTTTCAGCAGGTTTCCCTGATGGAGCAGCAGTTGGTGGCGACTCAGGAAAGCTTTGCGCGCATCAGCGAAGAAGCGGCGGGGCGCTTGCAGGATATTTCCGGCAAGGTGGTCGCGACCGAAGCGCTTTCCAGTGATGGAGAGGCGCTCAAGCAGCGTATCAAGTTGCTGGAAGCGCAACTGGAAGATCAGGACAAACAACGCGAAGGCGTTGAAGGTCAGCAGGGCAGTCTCGACAAACGTCTGGAGCAGATGGCCGCGCAAACCGCCCAGCAGCAGAGTGAAAACGCGCAGTTGCAGGAACAGCTCAAAAGCGTTGTCGCTGAACTGACCACGCTCAAGGCCGCGTTGCCTGACCTGAAGACCGCTCAGGCGGATCAGGGCAAGCTGGATGCGCAGATCAAAAGCGTGGCGGCCGATGTCGCCACGTTGAAAAAGCAGGGCAACCCGTCTGCCGCTGTCGAACGCCTGGAACAGGACCTGATGGTGCTGAAAAGCGAACAGGAAAACCGCCCGGCGCCTTCGGCAGAAGCCAATACGGCCGAGTTCGATGCGTTTCGTGCTCAGGTGACTCGTAACATCAATACCCTGAACAGCCAGATCCAGAATTTGTCGCAACAGCTCAACGCACGCCGTTGATCTTGGCATCCTCTGCCGCCTTCAGCGCGGCAGTTCGCCGAGGGAGCGCTGGCCAGTAAATCCAGGTGCAGATACGAAGAAACCCCGATTCCTGCGAATCGGGGTTTCTGGTCTTACGACAGCGGTTTACATCCGTGGGTAGTCGATGTAGCCGACTGGCCCTTTGCCGTAGAACGTTTCCGGATGGGCTTCATTCAGAGGCGCATCGCTGGCCAGACGCTCGGGCAGGTCCGGGTTGGCGATGTAAGGCACGCCAAAGGCAATGGCGTCGGCCTTGCCTTCTGCCAGCCAGGCGTTGGCAGTGTCCTTGGTGAATTTCTCGTTGGCGATGTAGACTCCGCCGAAATCCTTCTTCAACTGTGGGCCGAGGCTGTCTTCAGCATCACGCTCACGGGCACAGATGAACGCGATACCGCGCTTGCCGAGCTCTTTAGCCACGTAGCTGAAGGTTTCGGCGCGGTTTGCATCGCTCATGTCGTGCATGTCGAAGCGAGGCGAGAGGTGAACGCCTACACGGCCAGCGCCCCAGACTTCGATGACGGCATCCGTGACTTCCAGCAGCAGACGCGCACGATTTTCCACCGAACCGCCGTACTCGTCGGTGCGCTGGTTGGTGCCGGTCAGCAGGAACTGTTCAAGCAGATAGCCGTTGGCGCCATGCACTTCCACGCCGTCGAAGCCCGCCGCCTTGGCGTTTTCCGCACCGACGCGATAGGCCTCGACGATGTCACCGATTTCCGCCAGTTCCAGCGCCCGCGGGGTTGGCAATGGGGTGATCGGGCGCATCAGGCTGACATGGCCTTCGGCTGCGATTGCACTTGGCGCGACCGGGGTTTCGCCGTTCAGGTAGGCAGGGTGGGAAATACGGCCCACGTGCCACAACTGCAGGGCAATGCGGCCACCGGCGTTATGCACTGCCTTGGTGATGTTGCTCCAGCCACGCACCTGATCGTTGGACCAGATGCCCGGGGTGTCGGGGTAGCCCACGCCCATTGGCGTCACAGAGGTGGCTTCGGTCAGGATCAGGCCCGCCGAGGCACGCTGAACGTAATACTCGGCCATCATCGCGTTCGGTACACGGCCTTCATCGGCACGGCAGCGCGTCAGTGGGGCCATGATGATGCGGTTGGGCAGTTGCAGATCGCCCAGGGTGATCGGGTCAAAGATAGTCGTCATGTGTCGAATCCTCGTAATTGATCAATGCGTAGCAGGTGCCAGCTCGGGGTTGCCGGTCTGGCGAAAGGTAATCAGGGTAATCAGCAGCGCCAGCACGGCCAGGATGGCGGCGGCCAGCGGTACGCTGGTCAGGCCCAGACCGTGGGCGATGACGCTGCCACCGACCCAGGCGCCCAGCGCGTTGCCGACGTTGAAGGCGCCGATGTTCAGGGTTGACACCAGGTTCGGTGCGGCTTTGCCGAACGTCACCACGTTGATCTGCAGGGCCGGGACGGCGGCGAAGGCCGCGACTGCCCAGAGGAACAGCGTGATTTCA